>Ga0073928_10005141_pt1 | contig 18590 bp, 19 predicted proteins | sample PaiPotPPA55metaG_FD_76969 | JGI IMG/M metagenome (GOLD analysis project Ga0073928, IMG submission 76969) | Iron sulfur acid spring bacterial and archeal communities from Banff, Canada, to study Microbial Dark Matter (Phase II) - Paint Pots PPA... ... | reverse complement strand
AGCTCGACCGTACCCACCTAGACAGCATCCGGCTGTCCTCGAAACCCTTCAAACATATCGTTCGCGCAAAACCCTGTCAACGCCAGCGTCCCACAACATTTCCACGTGATTTCCACATGGTGAATCTGATTGAGACGCGCGACCGGGGAGCTCAGCTAGCCTAAAGTTTTTGTCATTCCGGGCGGCCTTACCGCGAGGAATCTGCTTTGGGGGAGCTCAACAGCACGCAACGATATTGCCTTCCGCCTCGAACCACAAAGATACCGATGAATCGGCGCATGCCGAAGCGGAAGACAGAAAATTGAGAAAAGATCCTTAGTTGGAGGTCCTTGCTTTGAAGGTACCCTTCAGAAACCTACAAGTTGTTTCCGAATCAAGTCCCGTGGCCGGGACGATTGAGAACTCTACACGCTCTCTTTAAATGCTTAGATGCCGGACCGACACGAGAGATTCAACAAATACGACCGGCTGCCACACTTCTGCTCTCGGTGGATTGTTTATAGCAGATGAACGCAGAAAAGCGCAAGGGGGAATTTAAGAAATGCATACGTTTACTGATTTGGACCAGCCGCAGGTAGGAGTCGGCGCGACGACCCGGTGGATGGGCGCCGCTTTCGATGAATTAGACTTTCTCGATGAACAATGTTTTCCGGCAGGTCGGCTGCAACGGCGCGTTAATCTTTTCTTTATTCGCTCTTGCCCAAATTTCTCCGGCACAGAAGGTTGCGATCACGTTTGACGATCTGCCGCTAAACGGAGATCTTCCACTGGGGATGACGCGGGTGGAAGTCGTTGGGAATACGCTGGCGGTGTTGAAAATGCGGCACCTGCCGGCGACTTACGGCTTCGTCAATGCCAAAAAGCTGGAAGGGAGTGCCGATGCCGCGGCGGCTTTGAAGCTGTGGGCGGACGCGGAGCCGGTGGGAAATCATACGTATGGGCACATGGATTTGAACGCGAATCCGGCGGAGGCCTTTGAGCGCGAGATCGGAGAGGATGAGCCCGTGCTGGAGTTGGTGTCGGCAAAAGATGCGAACTGGCACTGGCTTCGCTATCCCTTTTTGCGCGAGGGAGACACCGTCGAGAAACGTCGCGCCGTGCGGGCTTATTTGCAGGCACATCAGTATCGCGTGGCGCAGGTGACGCTGGATTGGGAAGACTATCTGTGGAATAGCGCGTACGCGCGCTGCTCGGCGAAAAACGATGCGAGGTCGATTGCCTGGCTGCGGTCAAGCTACCTGGACACGGAGGCAGCGTACTTGGATTTGGGGCGGGAGATGGCAAAGCTGGTGTACGGGCACGATATCAATCACGTGCTGCTGTTGCATCTGGGGGCATTCAGCAGCACAATCTTGCCAGATGCCTTGGATCTTCTGCAGAAGAAAGGATTCCAGTTGGCGACGCTGGAGGAGGCGGAGAACGATCCGGCGTATGCGACGGATCCGGATGCGGGTTCAAAGTATGGAGGAACTCTTCTGGAGCAGTGGATGGATGCGAAGAAAATCAAGTATCCGGCGGTGGCGGCGAAGCCGTATAAAGCGTTGAAGGAACTTTGTCAGTGAAGCGCCCCGCCACGAGGGAGTCGTACACCTTCGAAGTCCCTTATAATCAAGAGATTCTTTATGGCTGCCGTTCTGGAGCGGATTGTCGCGGCGACGCGGGCGCGGGTCGCGCGGGCCAAGCGCGGGGCGGACTTTCGCGAACTGGAGCGGCAGGCGGAACTTCATACGCCGCGCGGGTTTCGGCGGGTGCTGGAGGTGAAGAGCCGCGTCGGAGTGGCGGTAATTGCAGAACTGAAGAAGGCGTCGCCGTCGAAGGGATTAATTCGGGCAGAGTTTCATCCAGTCGCGTTGGCGCGGGAACTGGAAGCGGCAGGGGCAGCGGCGCTCTCAGTGCTCACGGATGAGGAATTCTTTCAGGGATCGCTGGACAATTTGCGGGCGGCTTCGGCGGCAGTGAAAGTTCCGTGCCTTCGAAAAGACTTTATTGTGGATGAATTTCAGTTGCTGGAAGCCCGTGCGAATGCGGCTGATGCGGTGCTGCTGATCGTGGCGGCACTGTCGTCTGAGGAGTTGGGTACGCTCGCGGCAGGCGCGCGGCGGCGCCTGCTGGATGTTTTGTGCGAAGTGCATGATGAAGATGAGTTGCAACGCGCATTGGATGCGGGATGCGACTTGATTGGCGTCAACACGCGCGATCTGCGGACGTTCAAAGTGGATCTTGGAACGGCGTTCCGGCTGGCGGAGAAATTTCCCGCAAACCTGGTGCGGGTGGCTGAGAGCGGGATTCACTCCTCGGACGATGTAGCGCGGTTGCGGGCTGCAGGGTATGACGCGTTTCTGGTGGGTGAATCGCTGATGCGGGCGGTGCGGCCTGGAGACGCGTTGCGGGAGTTGATGGGGGCACCGAGTGCCGAGCTCCGAGTACGGAGCGTGCCGTAGGAACTCCCATGTCTCGCAAAGGAGGCGAGACATGGGGCACCCTGGATTTTACTGAGAACTGACAACTGCCTTTATGACTTGGGTCAAAATTTGCGGGATGACGAATTTGGAGGACGCGCTCGTTGCGGTGGACGCGGGGGCGGATGCGGTGGGATTCGTGTTTTATGAGAAGAGCCCACGGAAGATTAGTGTCGAAGCCGCGCGAGAGATTGTCGAGTCACTGCCTTCCAAGGTGGAGAAGATCGGTGTCTTTGTCGATGCCGACTGCGATCGCATTCGCAGTGTGGTCGTGAAGGCAGGCCTGACGGCGGTGCAGTTGCACGGGAAACGCTCGATGGACAGTGTCTGGCGGGACGTAAGACCGGCCGTTGAATGCGTCGGCGTCTCGAAACTCATTCCAATGATCCCGGGAAACGCGTTGAACGACGGTGGAATGCTAATCAGCGAGCGGGTTCACGAGAGGACCTTCGCTATTTTGATTGACTCGCAGGTTAATGGTGCGAGTGGCGGGACTGGTCTGACATTTGATTGGGAGGCGACACGAGGAATGCTGCAGTCGCTCGGGTTCCTCATGCCGGTGATTGTGGCTGGAGGACTGACTCCCTTGAGTGTGGGCGACGCGATAAGGACCTTTCAACCATTTGGCGTGGACGTGGCTTCCGGAGTAGAGGCTCGGCCGGGGAAGAAAGATCCGGAGAAGGTGCGGGCGTTTGTGCGGGCGGTACGGGAGATCGATCAAAAGGTGAGTTAGAGATGGCTACGAGCCCACGATCAACGAAAGTCAAAGTCCCCACCCCTTCGGCGGGCTCAGGGCAGGCTCTAGCCGCAAAGAACGCGGCTAGGATGGGGCACCGTCGCGCTTTTTCTTCGCGGCATTCTTCTTCCACGGGTTCTACACCTCTGGATGAACCGGGGCGGTTTGGAGTTTATGGCGGGCGGTATGTGCCGGAGACGTTGATGGCGGCGCTCGAGGAATTGGAGCGCGAGTATGAGAAGGCCAAGCGTGACCGGAAATTTCAGGCGCGGCTGGAGGAGTTGCTGCGGACTTATGCGGGGCGTCCGACGCCGTTGTTTTTTGCGCGACGGCTTACGGAGAAACTGGGCGGGGCGAAGATTTATTTGAAACGAGAAGACCTGCTGCATACCGGGGCGCACAAGATTAATAACTGCCTGGGGCAGGGGTTGTTGGTCGAGCGCATGGGGAAGCATCGCGTGATCGCGGAGACTGGCGCCGGTCAGCATGGAGTTGCGACCGCGACCGTGTGCGCGCTGCTGGGGTTTGAGTGCGTCGTTTACATGGGGACCGAGGACATGCGGCGGCAAGAGTTGAATGTGTTCCGCATGCGGCTGTTGGGAGCGGAGGTGCGCGGCGTGGAGTCGGGGTCGCGGACTTTGAAGGATGCGATCAATGAGGCCATGCGCGACTGGGTCACGAATGTGCGGACTACGCATTATTTATTGGGGAGCGTGTTGGGAGCGCATCCGTATCCGACGATGGTGCGGGATTTTCATCGGGTGATTGGGCGTGAAGCGCGGGCGCAGATTCTGAAGGCCGAGGGGAAGTTGCCGGCGGCGATTATTGCGTGCGTGGGCGGAGGATCGAATTCGATCGGGATTTTTTACGATTTCCTTAAAGACAAGAAAGTCCGACTGATCGGCGTCGAGGCCGGCGGCCGCGGCGAGGCGCTGGGCGAGCATGCGGCGCGATTTCGTGGAGGGTCTCCTGGAGTATTGCAGGGAACGTATTCGTATGTGCTGCAGGATTCGGGAGGACAGATTGCGCTGACGCATTCGATTTCGGCGGGTCTGGATTATCCCTCGATTGGCCCGGAGCATGCGGCTTTGCGGGACGCGGGGCGCGCCGAGTATGTGCCGGCATCGGATGCGGAAGCGCTGGAGGCCACGACTTTGTTAGCCCGAACGGAGGGGATTATTCCCGCGCTGGAGTCGGCGCATGCGGTTGCCGAAGTCGTGAAGCGCGCGCCCAAGATGAAGAAATCGGAGGTCGTGATCGTCAACGTCTCGGGGCGCGGAGATAAGGATATTGGCATCATGCGGGAGAACCTGAAGATCGATTGATGATTGCTGATTGCTGATTTTTGATTGTGGATTGAAAACCTCACGACCAGGTGCCGTTGAATGTTCAATCAACAATCAGAAATCAACAATCGACAATTTCTTTTAATGCCTCTAACTTTCTATAAGAAACCGGCGCTGGTCGTGTATGTGACCTGTGGAGACCCGGACCTCGCAACTACGCGCGAGATTGTCTTGTCCGCGATTGAGGCCGGGGCGGATGTGATCGAGTTGGGGGTGCCGTTCAGCGATCCGGTGGCGGATGGGCCGGTGATTCAGCGCGCGAGTGAGCGAGCACTGAAGCATGGGACGTCGTTGGGGCAGGTGCTGACGCTGGCTGCGGAAGTGCGGCAGCATGCGCAGTCTACCGGGCTGATTGTGTTTTCGTATCTCAATCCTATTTTGCGGATGGGGATGGAGAAATTCTGCAAAGTGGCTCGAGCGGCAGGTGTGGACGGCGCGCTGGTCACTGATTTGCCGGTGGAAGAGGCGGGGGAATATTTGCGGGCGATGCGCGCGCATGATTTGGCGCCGGTGTTTCTGGCGGCGCCGACGAGTCCGGACGAACGATTGCAGAGGATTGCCGACGCGTCGCGCGGCTTTGTGTATGCGGTCTCGCGAACGGGAGTGACGGGAGCGCGGCAGAAACTGGCGGACGATGCGCGAAAGTTGGTGGGGAGGCTGCGGCGCGTGACCAAGTTGCCGATCGCGCTGGGATTCGGAATTTCGACGGCGGAGCAGTTTGCGGAAGTCGGCGAATTTGCCGATGCCGTGGTGGTGGGCAGCGCGATTGTGGAGACCGTCGAGCGGAATCGCGGGCGGGAGGCGGCGGCTGTGGGAGAGTTTGTCGGAGAGCTATCGGCTATCAGCCCTCAGATGTCAGCTCCTTCGCGTTGATGATACCCACGGATATTCTGTGTTGGAATTGCTGAAAGCTGATACCTGACTACTGAGACCGGTTATTCATGGACATTGAGGATTGGCGAAGGAAAATCGATGAGCTGGACCGGAAGCTCGTGGAACTGCTGAGCGATCGGGCTCGGGCTGCGGTCCAGATCGGCCGTCTGAAACGGAATACTTCATTGCCAATTTACGAGCCCGACCGCGAGCGCGTCGTTTTTTCGAATGTGCAGGAAGCGAATCCGGGACCACTGAGCGGGCGGGATCTGGTGCGCATTTACGAGCGCATTATGGATGTCATGCGAAATGTTCAGAAGGAAGAAATTGTGCCGAAGGCCGACGCGGAGCAGTCGGCGACGGAATTCGATTCAGACGTAAATGACTGAAATAGCTCTCAGCCTTCAGCTCTCAGCTTTCAGCTGAGTGAATAGTTGGCTGACAGCTGAGAGCTGAAGGCTTTTCTTATGATTGTGGCGATGCAGGAAGGCGCGGATGAGCAGTTGATTCAGCAGGTGATTGAGCATCTGGTGAAGATCGGTTTTGAGGTCCACCGCTCGACCGGTGCGCGGATGACGGTCCTGGGCGCGGTGGGGTCGGGGATTGATTTTGATATCCGGAATCTGGAATTGCTGCCGGGCGTGCAGGAGGTTCACCGCATCAGTTCGCCGTACAAACTCGCGGGACGGAGCTTTCGACCTGAAGGGACGATCGTCAAGCTGGCAAATGGGGTCAGCATAGGCGGAAACGAAATTGTGGTCATGGCCGGGCCGTGTTCGGTGGAATCGCGGGAGCAGATTTTTAATACGGCAGAGGCCGTGGCCAAGGCGGGGGCAAAGGTGCTGCGCGGCGGGGCCTTCAAGCCCCGCAGTTCTCCCTATTCGTTTCAGGGACATGGGGAAGACGCGCTGAAGTTGATGCGAGAGGCGGGTGAGAAATTCAAGCTATTAGTCATCAGCGAAGTCATGGAGATTTCGCAGATTCCCATGATGCTGCCCTACGTGGACATTCTACAAGTCGGGGCGCGCAACATGCAGAACTTCAATCTGCTGCGCGAACTCGGGAAAGTTCGCAAGCCGGTGCTGCTGAAGCGTGGGATCGCGTCCACGTTCGAAGAGTTGCTGCTGTCGGCGGAATACATCATGTCGGGCGGGAATTACGATGTGATCCTATGCGAGCGCGGCATTCGAACGTTTGAGACGTATACGCGGAACACCATGGACATTTCGGCGATTCCGATCATTCACAAGCTGTCGCATTTGCCGATGACGGCGGATCCATCGCACGGAACGGGCCGGCGGGATAAAGTTTCGCCGATGGCGCGCGCGTCGGTGGCGGCGGGAGCGGATGCGTTGCTGATTGAAGTCCATTGCAATCCCGATCAGGCGCTGTCGGATGGCGCGCAGTCGCTGTATCCGGAGCAGTTCGCGAAGCTAATGGACGAGTTGCGGATGATTGCGCCGGCGGTGGGACGGAAGATCGCTTAGGTGCTTTTCACCACAGAGGCACAGAGAAAGGCAAACGCGAAATCTGGACCTGACTTGATATTCCCATTCCTCGGTCGCAGCCAAAGTTTAACATTCTAGGATTTTGTTTTCTCGGTGTCTCTGTGACTCTGTGGTGAGATATTTCTTATGCCGATTCGGCAAATCACAATTATCGGTACGGGGCTGATTGGCGGGTCGCTGGGGCTCGCCCTCCGGAAGAATAAATTTGCCGGTCGGATTGTGGGATGCGATCGCGAGGGGACACTAGAGCGGGCGCGCATGCGGGGCGCGATCGATGACGGGGCGGCGAATCCTGGCGACGCCGTGCACGGGAGCCAGGTGGTGGTGCTGGCCACTCCTGTGCTGGCGATCGTGGATCTCATCGAACGCCTTGGCCCTTCTCTTCCGGCGAAAGCGCTGCTTACCGATGTGGGGAGCACGAAGGCCGCAATCGTGGAGCGCGCGGTCAAGGTATTCGGGAAGACTGCCGGGAAACGGTTTTTGGCAGGGCATCCGATGGCGGGGAAAGAGATGAGCGGAGTGGATTACGCCGACGCGGATTTGTTTCACAAGGCAGTTTGGTTTCTTTCGCCGCTGCCCGGCCAGAATCTGAATGAAGGATTGTTCGCGGAGTTTGCCGGATGGATTGATCAGATTGGTGCGCGAATCGCGATGCTTCCGGCGGAGGAACACGACCGGCTCTGCGCCTGGATCAGCCACGTACCGCAAATGATTTCGACGGCGCTAGCGGCGGCGTTGGTGGAAGAGTTTGGGGATGAGGCTCCGCTATTGGCGGCCGGCGGGCGGGCCTTGCAGGAGATGACGCGAATTTCGGCGAGTCCCTACTCGATGTGGAGGGATATCGCGATCAGCAACCAGAAGAATCTGGAAAAGGCGTTGTGGAAAGTGGAGCAACGTCTGACGCATATCCGGGAGAATCTAGCGACGCGTCAGTTGGCGGAGGAGTTTGAGCAAGCGCACGCGTTGCGGAAGGCGCCGCTAAAGAAAAGAGAAGTCCCGCGACCGAGCGGCGGTTCCTAATTAAATGGATTCGGCGATCTCAGAAAACCTTTATTGAGTTGGTACCGGTCGCAGACTCTGTTGGCGGATTCCCATACGGAGTCGAACTCGTTCCAACGCGGGACGACGATCCGCAAAGTGAGTTCCTGGATGATCAGTTCCAGTCTCCGATCGAATTCAGAGAGCCAAGACATGTTCGCTGCCGCGCGCCCGGGCTTGCAACCGGGCCGCCGCATTACACGGGAGCAGGTTCGCTCCCGTGTGCTCTGCGCGTCGCATCTGTCACCGCTGTTTGAAGCCAGAGCAAACAACACTTGAAAAGTTGTTTCTCTTCCCTTGTACATTGGACGCGAGCGGCGCAAGTTTAGATGGGCCCGTCTTGTCACAAGATTGTCAAAGTATTGTCTGCGGGAGCGCCGAGAGTTCTGTCCGGAACCTTAGAGATGTGTCAGCGATGCGAATTCATTTAGAATGCGGACGCCATGAATAAAGTTGTGGCCAATGCGGATGAGGCTATCCGCGAAGTGTTTGACGGCGCGACCATCATGATCGGCGGCTTTGGGCTGTGTGGGATGCCGGAAAATCTGATTCGTGCGCTGGTGCGCAAGGGAACGAAGAATCTGCGGACGATCAGCAACAACGTGGGCGTGGATGGCGTGGGCAACGGATTGCTGCTCGCAGCGGGGCAGATAGTGCATCACATTGGATCGTATGTGGGCGAGAACCGGCTGCTGGAAGAGATGGTGTTGAAGGGGACAATCCGGCTTGACCTGGTTCCGCAAGGAACGTTTTCCGAGCGAATTCGCGCGGGGGGCGCGGGAATACCGGCGTTTTATACGCCGACGGGCGTGGGCACAGTGGTCGCAGAGGGAAAGGAAACTCGTGAATTTGATGGCCGCACTTACGTGATGGAACGCGGGCTCAAGGCGGACTTCGCTTTTGTGAAAGCATGGAAGGGCGATCGCGACGGGAATTTGATCTACCGGAAAACGGCGCGGAATTTTAATCCCATGATGGCGACGGCGGCGAAGATCACGATCGCGGAAGTGGAACACTTGGTGAATGCGGGCGAATTGGATGGTGATCAGATTCATACGCCTTCGATTTATGTGAAACGAATTTTTCAGGGGGAATTGTACGAGCGGCGGATTGAGCGCAGGACGGTGCGGAAGGGGTAGGAGCACAGGAAGAGCCCCTTCGGTGCTCGGCGGGAATTTTGGAATGTGGGGATCCTTCGAATGCGGTTTTGCCTCGCCTTCGCGAAGCAAAATCCTCGCTTAGGATGACAACCTCGTGGTGGATCGAGGACGATGAATAAGCTGGCGAAAGATATCGACAAGCGCGAGCGCATTGTGAAGCGGGTAGCGCGTGAGTTGCGCGATGGGTTCTATGTGAACCTGGGCATCGGCATGCCTACGCTGATTGCGAATCATGTGCCTCGGGGCATCGAGGTGACGCTGCAGTCGGAGAATGGGATGTTGGGAATCGGGCCGTATCCAATCGAGGGACAGGAAAATCCCGATCTGATCAATGCGGGGAAAGAAACTGTCAGCGAGATGCCGGGAACGTCCTATTTTTCGAGCGCCGATTCGTTCGCCATGATTCGCGGCGGGCATATTGACCTGAGCGTGCTGGGCGCGATGGAAGTGGATGAGTCGGGAAGCCTGGCGAATTGGATGATTCCCGGGAAGATGGTCAAAGGGATGGGCGGGGCAATGGATTTGGTCGCGAGTGCGCGGCGCGTGGTGGTGGCGATGGAACATACGACGCGCGACGGGGCGCCGAAGATTTTGAAGAAGTGCACGCTGCCGCTGACTGGAGTGAACGTGGTGGATACGATCGCAACCGAGATGGCGTATATCCGCGTGACCAAAGATGGGCTGGTGCTGGAGGAAGTGGCGCCGGGGTTGACGGCAGAGGATGTCCAGCGGGCTACCGAGGCGCGGTTGATGGTGAGTCCGGCGTTAAAGGTGATGGAGAGTTAGGGGGATATATTTGACACTTTCTCTTCCTGTGGAAAGTAAAGTCCCCATGTCTCGCAAAAGAGGCGAGACACGGGGCACCCTGCAGTTTTTTGCCGCGTTGCGGCTGGACGGCAGCGGCTGTCCCCACCAAACTTACGCGGCCGCGATGCGGCGAATCAGGTCTTCCTGCTCTTGCTTACTTTCCGCGCCGATGGTGAAAGCGTCGAGGATCCCTAGCGACAGCGCGAACTTGATGCCTTCGTCCTGACGATTGCGCAGCGTGCCTTGGCCTAGAATCTTCATTCCCACTACCGCTTTTCCCGCGGTCTTCATTTCCTTCAAAACACTCACCACGGTTAGGGGATCGGCGTCCATATAGGCGCCCACGGGGTTGATGCGCGCCAGGTCAATCTCTACCCACGGAGATTTTGCGGCGGCGCGCAGAGCTTCGATGCTGTGGCAGGAGCAGCCGTGAGCGCGGATGACTCCCTTTTGCTTGGCTTCGGAAAGAACGTCCATCGCGCCTTTGTAGCGATCGGTCCAGTCCGCTTCGGTGACGCAATGCATCAGGCAGAGGTCGAGATAGTCGGTGCCGAGTTCGCGGCGGAAGCGGTCGAGATCGGCGCGCATGGTGGCGGCATCGCGCGCCCAGGACTTCGTCAAGACTGTGACTTTGTCGCGCGGCACGTGCTTGAGCGCTTCGGCCACGTGAGGATGGCTTCCATAGGAGTCCGCAGCGTCGAAGAAGCGGAGACCGTGGTCGTATCCGTTGAGCAGAAGATCGGACAGGCCTTTAACGCCGAGCGCGGTCTGATGCGAGTGTCCTCCCGAGCCGACGGTGCCGGTCCCCATGGCGAGGCGGCTGGTTTTAATTCCAGTGCTGCCGAGGGTGACCGCATCGGAGGCGGAGAATTTTGCAGAGGGACTCTGGGTTGCGATGGCGTTGAGGATCGAACTGGAACTGAGCCAGACCGCTCCCAGGCCTGACGCGGAGCGAATGAGGAATTCGCGGCGACGCATAGGTCCTCCTAAGAACTTGACGACGAGTATTAGGCTACACCAGCGAGGCTGGAGCTGGAAAGACTGCGTCTGCGTGCGTCACAAAATAATTTGACTCTACATCCAACTCCTCAGACGCGAAACGGCGTTGCCAGCAATCGGAACGGAAGCGTGATGGCCACGAAGATGAGTTCCAAAACTCCGCGGACGGCCACGCCCACAATGCGGAAGGGCAGCAGAAGCAGCCATATGAAGGGATACGCAATCAGGGCCAGCACAGCCAGAGGCCAGCAGAGTACGAAGAGAATGCACCAGAGCAGAAAAGCGAACATCGGCAGAGACCTCCTTCGCTCCTTGAATAATCCTACGTGTTTGGCGAGAAAAAAGTTCCACGTTTGGGAACCGCAATCGGAAGTCACTCAAATTGCTTGCGGAAGTCGGCGAGTTGCTGCTGAACTTCGGAGAGCTCCTGGCGTAGGCGGGCTACTTCTTCTTCCAGCATTCCTAAACGATCAGAAGAGGAATTTGCGTTGGCATTGGCATTCGAGAGCCCCCGCGCCACACTGGCGCTTCCTCCCACCTCGGATAGGGCCGGTTCGCCGGAGAAAAGGTGCATGTAACGGGATTCTTTGGTGCCAGGTTGGCGCGGGAGGACTCGGGCCAGGGGCTGTTCCCGCTGGGCAAGGCGGTCGAGAGTGGCGACCATGTCGTCGAGAGCTTCGAAGTGGTACATGCGTTCGGTGCGGCTGCGGAGTTCGCCGGGGGTCTGCGGTCCGCGAAGAAGTAGCACGCAGATAATCGCGATTTCGCGGCGATCGAAATTGAATACTTCCTGCAAGCGGTGTTCGAACTTGGTGACGCGGCCGTCGGCACCGCTGGCCGGGCCTGCCAGTCGCTTTTCCTGCAGCCTGCCGAGACCTTGGCAGACGGTCTCCTCGTCCAGAGTCATCACCGGGTCGCGGTTGTTTTTTTGATTGCAGGCGTTCACCAGAGCGTTGAGCGAAAGCGGATAGTAATCGGGCGTCGTGATGTCCTTTTCGATCAGCGAGCCAAGAACGCGAGTTTCGACTTCGGTGAGGTTCACGATAGTCCAGAATGTTGTGCGTTGTGATTTTAATGCATGGGGAATTGGCGAAGAGAGGGATGGAAGTCAAAATCCCCCTCTAACATCGCAAAAAGCGCGATGTTAGAGGGGGCACCCAATCGTCGGTTTCTTGTCCATGTGCTCCATCGGTGATGCTGGTATAGTTTCGGTGAGTGGATATGGCTGGCGTTGCGCCAGAGCAAGGAACAAAATGCTTCGACTGCTATTGCATTGGGTGCTGAGCGCGGTGGCAGTGTGGATTATGGCTCAGCTGGTGCCCGGGATTTCTGTCAGCGGTCCGAGGAATGCCCTGATCGCCGCGCTGGTGATAGGGTTCATCAACGCGACCATTGGGTTTGTGCTGAAAATTATCACTTTTCCTCTAACCCTGCTCACTCTGGGATTGTTCTGGTTCGTCATCAACGCCCTGATGCTGGAGTTTGCCTCGGCGCTGCTCGCGCCGGGATTTCAGGTGCATGGTTTTCTGGCGGCCTTCGTGGGTGCGATTGTGCTAAGCCTGCTAAATATGTTGATGAAGGCGATTATCATGCCGCGGAAGGACATTGGCTAGGCGTGTGACGGTCGTTTTGGTCCTTCGCTCGCCTGATTCAATCCTTCCTTTCCGAACTACGGAGGCGAGCGTTTTTTTGGTTTCATCGCCTGCCAATCTGGTTCCGTCAGGACCCGCCCCAGGTTGCTGAATTCACCTGCGCCTTGCAGAAATTCACCGCCGTCCATGCGGATGACTTCACCGTTGATGTAGCTGGATCCATCGCTCACCAGAAATGCCGCGAGGTTGGCGAGTTCCTCGACCGTGCCAAAACGGTGGAGAGGATTCCGTTCGAGCGCGAGCGTTTCGAGATCGGGGCGCGGCAGCACTCGCGAGAATGCACCTTGCGTCGGGATCGGGCCGGGCGCGATGGCGTTCATGCGAATTCCCCGGTTGCCCCACTCCACCGCGAGGCTGCGAGTGAGAGCTTCGACTCCGGCTTTGGAAACGGCGGAAGGGACAACGTAAGCCGACCCCACGGGCGCGTAGGTCGCGGAGATGCTGAGCACAGTGCCGGGATGGGCAGCTTTCAGCCAGCGGCGCCCGCAGGCCATGGTGCAGTGCAGCGTTCCCATGAGCACGATGCCGATGACGGACTCGAAAGCGCGCGGCGAAAGCTCTTCGCTGCGCGCAATGAAGTTGCCGGCAGCGTTGTTGACGAGCACATCGAGAGCAGCCGTGTTCCAGATGGAATCAATCATCGCTTCGACTGCGTCGAGATTTCGTACGTCGCAAGGGACAGAGTGAATCGTGCCTTTCGAGGAGAGTTCTTTTGCGGTCTGAACGAGGATTTCTTGGCGGCGGCCGCAGATGTAGACCTCCGCGCCGAGTTCGAGAAACCGTTCGGCCATGCCTCTGCCGAGGCCCGTGCCGCCGCCCGTGATGAGGATGCGCTTGTTTTGCAGGAGGTCGGTATTGAACATGGGAGATTGAGTAATTGTGTAATTTGGTAATTTTGTACTTGAAAACCAGTTGGTCCGCCAAGTTCTTCAATTACACAATTACCAAATTACACAATTACTCAATCGCACGCGAGGCGGAAGCCGTAGTCGGCGTACTGAAAATCTGGAGGGATGCTGGAACGGCCGGAGCAGCGAGCTACTTTGACGTGATGCCGCCAGGAGCCGCCGCGGGAGGATTTGCGCTTGCCGGCGTCGGGACCGCGCGGGTTGCGCTCGGGAGAAACTGCGTAATAGTTCGGGTCATACCAGTCGCTGCACCATTCGTGAACGTTGTCGCAAATGTCATAGAGGCCGAATGCATTGGGAGCGTAGCGCGCAACTGGATCGGGGCCGGTTTGCCAGCGTGTGGCATAGTCAGGACGGGATTGCGGCGGGGCGTCTCCCCACGGGAAATTTTTCTGTTCCAGGTCGCCACGCGCGGCACGTTCCCATTCGGCCTCGGTCGGCAGGCGATAGGCGCGGGCGGTTTGCGCACTGAGCCATTCGCAATACTTCGCAGCTTCGAACCACGAAACTCCGGCGACAGGTTGTTGAGCATGGTTGAAATTTGCATCTTGCCAGAATGGGGGCGGCGGAGCGCCGGTGGCGCCGAGAAAACGGGCGTATTCGGCGTTGGTGACTTGCGTGGCCGCTAACAGAAAAGCGTCCACCCAGACGCGATGAATTGGACACTCGCAATCCTGGCCGGCAGACGAACCCATCAGAAACCAGGCTGCCGGGATCTGGATCGGCGATGGTTCCAGAACCAACGGCAAAATTTCGGCGCGAGTTGGGGTGATCGTCATGAGGTGGGGCAGTTTCTCTCAGGAGAGTTTATCAGCGCCGCGCCTCACCAGCCGACCGGACAGCCTAACCACGGAGTTGTTTCACGACTCTCGCGATGTCGTTGTCCTGAAACAGGCGGATAGCCGCGATGCCCGCGGCTCCGGCTGCGAGGCAGGAACTGGCATTCTCCAGCGTGATTCCTCCCAGGGCGAGGACCGGGATGTTCGCGCGACAGGCTTCCCGCAGGAGCTTTAGTCCTACGGGTTGCGCGTTCGTTTTTTCGAAGACGGGGCCGAAGACGGTGAAGGTTGCGCCCCAGGCTGCGGCTTCGACTACCTCCGCCGGGAAGTGACAGGAGACTGCAACGATTGGAGCTCCTGCTGGGTTTTGGCGGGCAGCAGTGCCCGCCCCACCCTTGGTCCAGGTGGTTCTCACGTCTTCAGGAGAGACGTCGTCGGAGCGGAGGTGGACACCATCGGCTTGCACGGCCAGTGCGACATCGGTGCGGGAGTTAATAAGAAGAGCGGTCGCCGGCTGCGGTTGGTCGCTTGCCAGCCGCGCTTGCCGGAATGCGCTCGCTGCTTCTTGCGCCAACTGCTCCAGATCGCGCGTGGAAAGGTCTTTCTCCCGGAGCTGAATATAATCGACGCCGGCACGCGCGGCTTCGCCGACTTTTTCCATGAGGCGGCGACGGCACGAGGTTTCGTTGCCTGGGAACGCGGTCCGGTCAGTGATGTAGTAAAGAAGACAACTCGCCGGCATCAGCTCTGCAGTTTAATGCAAGAGGCATTCGTCGTGATTAATGAAGCCTGGCAACCGGCGACCGGGAGCGGTTCAAACCCCTGTTAGAATCAAGGGTTAGTCCCTCACCATGGACGCCGCTTTCATCCGCAATTTCGCGATCATCGCGCACATCGACCACGGCAAATCCACGCTGGCCGACCGTCTGCTGGAACTGACCGGATCGCTCACCGCGCGTGAAATGCAGGCCCAGGTGCTCGATTCCATGGACCTGGAACGCGAGCGTGGCATAACTATCAAGGCTCATGCCGTCCGCATGGCCTACACCGCACAAGACGGCCAAACTTATCAGCTGAATTTAATCGATACGCCGGGCCACGTGGATTTTTCCTACGAGGTCTCGCGCTCGCTGGCTTCGTGCGAGGGAGCCCTGCTCGTGGTCGACGCCTCGCAGGGAGTCGAGGCTCAGACCCTGGCCAATTCCTATCTCGCCATCAATCACGGCCTCGAAATTATTCCCGTCATCAACAAGATCGATCTGCAAAGTGCCGACATCCCGCGTACGAAAGAAATGATTGAAACCGCCGTTGGCCTGGACACAACCGACGCCGTGCTGATCAGCGCGAAGACTGGGCAGGGCGTTCCCGACGTGCTGGAGGCCATCGTGAAACGCGTCCCCCCGCCCAAGGGCTCGCCCGACAACCGGCTCCAGGCACTGGTTTTCGACTCCTGGTTCGACGCTTACCGCGGCGTCGTCGTGTTGACTCGCGTGTTTCAAGGCACTCTGCGCAAGGGCGATCGGATCCGCCTCTGGTGGAATGGCACCACGTTCGACGCGGAAACGCTTGGCGTCCTCACTCCCAAGCCGGTTGAGATCGACCAGCTTGTGGCCGGGGAAGTCGGCTTCATCATCGCCAACATTAAGAACGTCGCGGACACCAAGATCGGTGACACCATCACTCACGACGCCAATCCCGCGCTCGAAGCCCTGCCCGGCTTTGAAGAAATCAAGCCCATGGTCTTCGCCGGCCTCTACACCGTCGATGCCCATGAGCACACGCAACTGCGCGAGGCCCTGGAAAAATTGCGCCTCAACGATTCGTCCTTTTTCTTCGAGCCCGAAAGTTCCGTCGCGCTCGGCTTCGGCTTCCGCTGCGGTTTTCTCGGCCTGCTTCACATGGAAATCATTCAGGAACGCCTGGAGCGCGAATTCAATCTCGCCTTAATTACGACCGCCCCCGGCGTGCGCTACCAAATTACGAAGACCGACGGCACGATGGTCGAAATCGACAATCCTTCGCGCTGGCTCGATCCCAGCGAAATCGCAAAAGTCGAAGAGCCTGTAATCCTGGCCACGATTCTCACCAACGAAGAATACGTCGGCGGAATTTTGAAACTCGTCGAAGAAAAGCGCGGCAAGCAAAAAACTTTCGAGTACGTCAGTTCTTCGCGCGTGATGCTGCACTACGAATTGCCCCTGAACGAAATTGTGCTCGATTTTTACGATCGCCTCAAATCCGTCTCTCGCGGCTATGCTTCTCTCGACTACCACCTAGCCGACTATTGGGAATCGCCCATGGTGAAGCTCGACATTCTGGTCGCGGGCGAGCCGGTCGATGCGCTCTCCATCATCGTGCACCGGGACTTCGCTTACGAACGCGGGAAACTTCTGGTTTCCAAAATGAGAGAGCTGATCCCTCGCCAGATGTTCGAGGTGGCCATCCAGGCATCGATCGGCGCCAAAATCATCGCCCGCGAAACGGTACACGCCATCCGCAAGAATGTGATTGCGAAATGTTATGGCGGCGACATCTCACGCAAGCGCAAGCTGCTGGAGAAGCAGAAAGAAGGCAAGAAGCGCATGAAACGCATCGGCCGCGTCGACATTCCGCAAGAGGCCTTTCTGGCTGTCCTGAAAGTCGGCGAAGGCAGCAACTGAGAAGCTGGCCTTTTCCCCCGCACGCGGTGTCTAACATCCGAGAAGATGATTATTGCTATTGACAATCTCGTTACAAATTGCCAGGAAACGACGCGACGGAAGATCGCTAAAAGCAGGCCGAAAACTCAAGTGCTAGAACCTCAAATTGTGCAAATCTCAAAACTGGCGAGAAATCAACTTTGTCCAGCTCGCACCGATGTTAATGCTTCATGAATTGCATAACTGGTTATTGTGCATGCTCTTAACGGGAAAAGGATCCTCCTCCCGAAACCGACCGAGCGGTCGTTGCCGGGAGAAAGTTGGAAGAGGGTTTTCCCTTCCACAAGCTTTTCCACAGGCTGACTGTCCTTTTTTTCCCCGCCGCAAACCCAAGCTCCTAAGGGACTTACTGAGCCATATCTAGGGTCTTTCCTGTAGGCGTGCGTCACTCATGAGAATCGCCGCTACCTTCGGCTAGTGACTCAAATCTGGTGCTGTTTTTCAGAAATGCCATTCTCACTTTTCCAATGGGGCCGTTACGTTGTTTAGCGATAATGATCTCAGCTTTGCCCTGCAATTCCGGATCGTCCTGCTTGTAGACTTCCTCGCGGAAGATAAACATTACCAAGTCGGCATCTTGCTCAATCGATCCCGACTCGCGCAAGTCCGCCAGTTGCGGACGATGATCTCCCCCGCGGCTCTCCGGAGCGCGGCTCAACTGTGAAAGCGCAATCACCGGCACGGCAAGTTCCTTGGCCAGGGCCTTCAGCCCGCGCGAAATTGCCGAAACTTCCTGCGTACGATTTTCGAAACGCTTGCCCCCGCCCGACATCAACTGCAGATAATCCACGATGATCAGATCCAACTTCCCGCCCTGGGCCTGCTTCAACCGCCGCGACTTGGCCCGCATCTCGCTCAACGTAATGCCCGGCGTATCGTCGATAAAAATCGGCGCGTGTGCCAACTGCTCCATTGCCCGCACAACTTTTTTCGTGTCATCCTGCCACAATGAACCGGTGCGCATCTTGTGAGCGTCCACCCGCGCCTGCGAACACAGCAGGCGCATGAGCAATGCTTCGCGCGACATTTCCAGCGAAAAGACGCCGACCACCTGCTGATCCTCAATCGCCGCATTCTCCGCAATGTTCATTACGAAAGCCGTCTTCCCCATGGAAGGCCGCGCCGCAATAATCACCAGGTCGGAACGCTGCAAGCCCGACGTCATCTCGTCCAGATCGGTGTAGTGCGTCGCCAGTCCCGTAATCCGTTGCCCGCGCTGCAGCAGAGCATCGACCGAGCCAAACGACTCGCGCACAATCTCCTGCACGCCCATGAACCCGCGCCCAATGCGCTTGTCCGAAAGCTGGAAGATCGCGGCCTCGGCGTCGCTCAGCACATCCTCGGCGGCGTCTCCCTGGTCCGATGCCCGCGCAATCGCCGTGCTGGCCGCGGAAATCAAACCACGCAGCAGCGCCTTATCGCGCACAATCTTGACGTAGTGCTCGATGCTCGGCCGGTCCGGCACTCCATCGACCAGGCTCGACACATACGCAACGTCGCCGATCGGCTGCAGATCCTTGTGCCGATCGAGTTCCTCGATCAGCGTGATCATGTCGATGGGCCTCGACGACTCCGCCAGATCGACCATCCGCGAGTAAATGCGGCGGTGAGAATCGAGTGAGAAGT
>Ga0073928_10005140_pt1 | contig 18592 bp, 18 predicted proteins | sample PaiPotPPA55metaG_FD_76969 | JGI IMG/M metagenome (GOLD analysis project Ga0073928, IMG submission 76969) | Iron sulfur acid spring bacterial and archeal communities from Banff, Canada, to study Microbial Dark Matter (Phase II) - Paint Pots PPA... ... | reverse complement strand
GTCGTGCTGCAGCTGCGAGGTCACGGCCTGGGTCTTGGAGATCTTCTTGGACTCCAGGCGCTCGCGCTCGAGCATGTTCATGAAGTCCATGTTGCCGCCGACGTTCAGCTGCATGGTGCGGTCGAGCACCACGCCGCGGTCCTCGAACAGCTTCGCCAGCACGCGGTGCGTGATGGTGGCGCCGACCTGGCTCTTGATGTCGTCGCCGACGATCGGGACGCCCGCCTCGGTGAACTTGTCAGCCCACTCCTTGGTGCCGGCGATGAAGACCGGCAGCGCGTTGACGAACGCGACCTTGGCGTCGATGGCGCACTGCGCGTAGAACTTCGCCGCCTGCTCGGAGCCGACCGGCAGGTAGCACACGAGCACGTCGGCCTTGGTGTCTTTGAGCACCTGCACGACGTCGACCGGGGCCTCGGTGGACTCGTCGATGGTCTGCAGGTAGTACTTGCCGAGGCCGTCGAGGGTGTGGCCGCGCAGCACGGTCACGCCGGTCGGCGGGACGTCGGCGATCTTGATGGTGTTGTTCTCCGACGCGTCGATGGCGTGCGCCAGGTCCTGGCCCACCTTCTTGGCGTCGACATCGAACGCTGCGACGAACTCGAGGTCGCTCACGTGGTACTCGCCGAACTGCACGTGCATCAGGCCGGGAACCCGAGCAGACGGGTCGGCATCCTTGTAGTACTCGACGCCTTGCACGAGGGACGAGGCGCAGTTACCCACGCCCACAATGGCTACGCGAACCGAACCCATGCGGTGAATGCTCCTTCAATAAGTCGATCTTCGCAGGGCGGTCTGGTCGCGCCCTCGATCGTCAGGGGACAGGGAATGGATTGATCGGACTGGTGCGGTCCGGTCGGTCAGGACGCAGGCGGTCCCACCTGCTGCTGGTCATGCTCGGTCTGGATGAGCTCATTGAGCCACCTGACCTCGCGCTCGACCGACTCCAGACCATGGCGCTGGAGTTCCAGCGTGTATCCGTCGATCCGCTCCCTGGTCTTGGTGACCTGTTGGCGGATCAAATCCAGCCTCTCTTCGAGGCGCGACCGGCGGCCTTCCAGGATCCGCAAGCGGATCGCCGCGTCGGTGCGCCCGAAGAAGGCGAAGTGCACCCCGAAGTTCTCGTCCTCCCAAGCCGAGGGGCCGGCGTCGGAGAGCAGGCTTTGGAACCTGTCCTCGCCCGCGGGCGTCAGCTTGTAGACGATCTTCGAGCGGCGATTGGTCTCCAACCCGCGTGGCTCGACCACCGGCCGGTCCTCTACGATCCAGCCACAGGCGACCAGACCCTTCAGACAGGGATAGAGCGTGCCATACGAGAAGGCGCGCAAGGAACCGAGCAGCAGGTTCAGCCGTTTGCGCAGCTCATACCCGTGCATCGGGGACTCGTGCAGGAGGCCGAGCACGGCGAACTCGAGAACCGCAGAGCGCTTGGCCACCGGACCCTCCTCACAAAACCTTTTCGCCGATGTATCGCTTCGATACATCCCTACGATAGATCGGGCCGTACGTCGCTGACAAGTCCCCGGGTTTCGGCGGGGGTCTGAGACCCCGCAATTCCTCATCAATACGGGCGAATCTCGACCAACACCTACCAAGCGCGACAGAAGGCCACCCCGCCTGACTTCCATCAGGGAAGCCGCGTACCCTGCTGGCAACCGTGGCCCCCCGAAGAACCGTCTTCAGGGAACGCAGAGGTGTCGGAACGCCGAGGGAGCAGACAGGACTATGGGCGGATACCAGTACGGACGAGGCGACTCGGCCGACGACGATCCACGCTCCCAGGGCCAGGGCGGCGGCGGACGGCGGGGCTACGGCTCCGGAGGGTCCGGACAGCCGCCCGGCCGGGGCTACGGCTCCGGCGCGGCCGGGGACGAGCCGGCCGCCCGGGGTTACGGCTCCGGGAGCGCCGGCGACGGCGGCGCCGGAGGCTACGGGCAGCAGCCCGCCTCACCCCCGCCGGGCTATGACCCGTACGGCAGCCCGGCGCCCGGCGGCGCTGGACCGTCCCCCGGCGGCAGCGGCGGGCGACGCGGCTACGGCTCCACGCGCTCCGGCTCGCGCGGCCGGCCCGAGTCGATCACCGGTGAGGTCGTGCCGCCCGGCTACGCGGCTCCGGGACGCGGCGGCCGGGCCGCAGGGTCCGGATACGGACCCGACGGCTCCGGGCTTCCGGGCGATCCCGCCCAGACACGCGTGCAGGACGGCGTGGAGGCCGCGGGCGTCGGCGCGTCCGTGCCGACGCCGCGCCGCAGCCGGCTCGAGGAGCGCCGGGCCGCGCGCAACGGCGATGCCGGGCCGCGCGACGCCAGCCAGGAGAAGTCGGACCAGTATCCGGAGAGCGCGCTCAACGGCCGCTCCACCCGGAACGGCGCAGCGGCCAGGGCCCGGGCCGGCGCCCGCGGCAAGGACCGCACCAGGCCGACCGGACCGGTGAAGAAGACCGGCTACCACCGGTACTTCGACTACCCGCGCACCGGCAAGTACGGCTGGAAGCACTGGATGCCCTCGATCAAGCAGATCGCCGGCGGCTTCCTGGCCTGCTTCTTCATGCTGCTCGGCCTGGTCGCCTACGAGTACGAGACGGTCCAGATCCCGGACGTGCACTCGACCGCGTTCGCGCAGTCGTCCAGCTACACCTTCGAGGACGGCTCGACCAGCTTCGCCTCCGACGGCTCGACCGACCGTGAGATCGTCGACTTCTCGCAGATCCCGGCGATGGTCCAGGACGCTGTGGTCTCCCAGGAGGACAAGACCTTCTGGTCCAACCCTGGCGTGTCCTACACCGGCACGCTGCGCGCCCTCGCGGTCGACCTGATGGGCGGCAGCACCCAGGGCGGTTCGACGATCACCCAGCAGTTCGTCAAGCAGGCGTACCTGACCTCGTCCCAGACCACCTCGCGCAAGATCGACGAGATCTTCATCAGCCTCAAACTGGCGAAGACGATCGATAAAAAGACGATCTTGGCGGATTACCTGAATACCTCGCCGTTCGGGCGCAACACCTCGGGTATCGCCGCCGGGGCCAAGAAGTGGTTCGGCCTGACACTCGATCAGATGAACAAGGAACCCGTCCCGCTCCAGGCCTCGCAATCGGCCTTCCTGTCGATGATGCTCAACGCGCCGTCAACGTACTCCGCCGGTTGGGATCCGACTGTGAGCGCGGCGACCCAGGCGTCTGCCCAGAAACTGGCGCTGGCCCGTTGGCAGGACACGCTGAACAACATGGAGGCGTACCACTACATCAACGCGACCCAGCTCCAGCAGGCGCTGGCGGACAAGCCGACTCCCGTCGCGCTCACCACCACGTCCGGCGAGACGATCCAGGACGTGCAGATGAAGGACGCTGCGATGTCCTGGCTGACGAGCTACGAGGCGGCGCACCCCGACTCCGGCATGCCGACGGTCGCACAGATCCAGCAGGGCGGCTACACGGTCCAGACCACGTTCAACCAGGCCGCCATGAACGCCGCCGCCAAGGCCGTGCAGACGGAACTGCTGGACAAGGAGAACGCGGTCGACAAGAAGACCTTGGATCCTGGTCTGGCGGCGGTCGATCCGAGCAACGGCGACCTGGTGGCGTTCTACGGAGGCACCACCTACGAGAACAACGCGACGACCAGAACGACCCAGGCGGGCTCGACGTTCAAGGCGTTCACCTTGGCCACGGCCTTCTCTCAAGGCTGGTCGACGAGTAGTTATATCAACGGCGACAGTCCATGGCCGGATACCAAGAACCCCACCGAGGTCGCCGACGCGCAGGGCAGCAAGAACATCAAGAACGACAGTCCGGGCGGCGGCCTGATGACCCTCACGAAGGCCACCGACCAGTCGGTGAACACCGCCTTCATCCGGATCGAGGAAGAAGTCCAGGGCCAGTTCGGCGCGGTGCGGCAGACCGCGGAGAAGTTCGGTCTGACCGACGCCAACATGAACACGAACGACCAGTGGGACTCGTCGTCCGGCTGCAACAACGTCCGGTTCACCCTCGGCATCTGCTTCACCGACCCGGCGCGGATGGCCGACGCGTACAGTGTGCTCGCCGCGAACGGCACCCTCCACCCGTTGACCGAGATCCTGAAGATCACCAACAACACCTCGCACCAGATCTTCACGCCGACCGAGACCCAGAGCACCGCGATCGACTCCAACGTCGCGGCCGAGGTGACGCAGATGTTCACCGGCGTCATCCACAACTCGGACGGCACCGCGAACGCCGGCTACACGTCCAGCGGCCTGAGCATGAACAACATCGCCGGCAAGACCGGTACGGGCACGATGGACATCACGCCCACCACGACCCAGGCGATGTCGGCGGCCGGCTACAACGCCAACGCCTGTGGCGGCGCCTGCGGCACCGGTGGTGTGTGGTTCGACGGCTACAGTTCGAAGATCGCCATCTCGGTCGGCATAAGTCGATGGCAGGACATAACGGTCAGCGGCAAGACCGAGGCCGTGCAGATCCCGGTCGACAACATCGACGGCTCCGGAGCGGCGTACGGCGCCCAGTTCCCGTTCTCCATCTGGGCCAACTTCATGAAGTCGATGCAGTCCACCTCCTACGGCGGCGACACCGCGTTCAGCACCCCGACGCCCAACTCGAGCGCCTCGGTGATGAACAGCCCGACGCCGAGCGCCGTGGCCACCACCCCGTCGCCGACGCACACCCAGCCGACCGTGACGCAGACCACGCCGACCGGCACGACGACGAGCCCGACCACCGGCAACACGTCCGCGTCGCCGACCACGACCTGCAACACCTTCATCATCAGCTCGTGCACGTCCACGTCCGCGTCGTCGAGCGCGACGGCGACCAATACGAATAAGAACGGCAACGGCAACGGCGGTTGACGTCGCGGCTGAAAATTTCACCGGCTGAAGGGCGCGGGGGCTGCGGTCCCCGCGCCCTTCACCGTCTCCGGGATCTTTTCCGCGCATTGCCGGTCTCGGCCGTGCCCCGACTCAGAAACGGACGCTAGGGTTTGCGCATGACGGTCAGCACTAGCGCGTTCGAAGACACGGACGGGAATCCGGAGCCAGGCCGGCCGGGTGCCGGCGACATCGCGCCGAGCCTGGACGATCCGCTGGCGAACCTCGGCGCCGAGGGCTTCGGCGGCTTGCTCGGCAAGCGCGCCCGGATGAAGCTCGGCCCGGTCGGACGCGCCTCGGTGGCCTTCATTCTGCTCGTGCTCACCGTGCTGACCACGGCCGTGGGCATCGGCATGCGCGAGCCCTGCTTCAACACCGCGTGGACCGGCGGCGGGAACCAGCAGTACACGCACATGTGCTACTCCGACATCCCGTACATGTACCAGGGCCGCGGCTTCAGCACCGGCGCGGTGCCGTACGTCTCCAAGGAGACCAACTACTACCTCGAATACCCGGTGATCACCGGCGCCGCGATGGAGACCGCCGCGCAGATCGCCAAGCACCTGCCCGGGGACGCGAACAACCAGGGCCGCTGGTTCTACGTGATCACCACGTGGTTCCTGCTGATCTTCGCCTGCATCTCGGTGATCGCCCTGGTCGGGCTGAGCGGCTCGCGGCCCTGGGACGCGGCGATGTTCGCGCTGGCTCCCGGCCTGCTGCTGAACGCGACCATCAACTGGGACCTGATCGCGGTGGGCCTGGCCACCGTGGGCCTGCTGGCCTGGGCGCGCAAGCGGCCGGTGGTGGCCGGCGTGTTCATCGGCCTCGGCACCGCGGCGAAGCTCTACCCGGCGCTGATCCTGGTGGCGCTGGTACTGCTGTGCTGGCGGGCCGGGAAGATGCGGCAGTGGGGTCTGTGCCTGGCCGGCGCGGTCGGCTCCTGGCTCGTGGTCAACCTGCCGTTCATGATCGAGAACTTCCACGGGTGGGCATACTTCTACTCGTTCAACGACTCGCGCGGCGCCGACTGGGGCTCGCTCTGGCTCTTCATCGAGTACAGCCCGGTGCACCACTACTTCTCCGCCTCGACGATCACCGCGCTGTTCGCGATCCTGCTCGCGCTCTCCTGCGTCGGCATCGGACTGCTGACCTGGCTGGCCAGGTACCGGCCACGGGTGGGGCAGATCGTCTTCCTGGTCGCCTGCGCGTTCATCCTGTTCAACAAGGTCTACTCGCCGCAGTACGTGCTCTGGCTCATTCCGCTGGCAGTCATCGCCCGGCCCCGCTGGCGCGACTTCCTGATCTGGCAGGTTTGTGAGGTCATCTACTACGGCGCGATCTGGCTCTACCTCGTCTCGCTGAGCACGCCGCTGCGCGGGCTCCCGGAGCCGGCCTACGACCTGGCCATAGCGATCCACCTGGCGGGCACGATCTTCTTCGCGGTTCAGGTGATCAGGGACGTGATCGATCCGCGCCGTGACCCGGTGCGGATGAGCGGCATGGACGATCCGGCGGGCGGCGTGCTCGACGGAGCGCGGGACGTCTACGGCTTCGGCCTGCTGGAAGAGGACGAGAACTCGGCCGAGGCGTTCGCCCCGGGCGGCACGGCCCCCGCTCTGTCCTAGCAGCAGGGGCGCTCAGCGGTGGCGCAGGTACATCCGCACCGCGAAGGCGAGCGGCCGGCTGAGTGCGAAGTCGTACTCGCCGGGATACTCGACGATCTCGCCGCCGGTGCCGACCTTGAATCGGAGCAAGCCGAACATCGGATGCTCCGGGTCGAGGGTCTCCGCCACGCCTCGTATGTCGTAGACGTCCATGCCGTCGGCGAGGCAGTCGCGCATCATCTGCCACTGCAGGGCGTTGGAGGCGCGCTGCTCTCGCCGCTCAGTGGTGCTGGCGCCGTAGGCAAACCAGGCGTGCCCACCGAAGCGGATCATCGTCGCCCCGGCCGCGGCAACGCCGTCCGCGCCGGCAAGGTAGAGCCGGACGCTGCCGGAGTCGGCGGCCAGGAGTTCGCGGAACATCTGCTGGAAGTAGGCGAGCGGACGCGGCAGGAACCTGTCCCGCCGAGCGGTCTCGAGGTACATGGCGTGGAAGGTCGGCAGATCCGCGGCGGACGCGCGCCACACCCGCACCCCGCCGCGTTCGGCGATGCGGATATTGCGGCGCCACTGCGGGCTGAGGTCGGCGAACAGATCCGCGGGGTCGCGCCCACGCAGTTGAAGCCGGACGAAGTGGCGCGGCTGCGTGTCGGCGATCCCCTGATCGCCGGAATCGTGGCGGCGCCAGCCGAGCGAGCGCAGTTCTTCGACCAGCCGATGCGCCTCGATGGACGTCAGGTCGGCGGGCAGTGCGGAGAAGTCGGCGTAGGCGGGATCGGCCATCCCGGTCTTGACGGCTCGCGCGGGCCATGTGCGTCCGATCACCTTGGGGCCCATCTTGACGTCGAACACCCCGGCGGCACGCAGGTGGGCGAGCAGCGGGTCGATCCAGTCCGCGGTCGTGCGTCCGGCACCGAACCAGTCGACGGTGGGTCCCTCGGGGATGTAGGCGAGGGACCTGCGGCCGAGCAGGGGAAGCGCGGGCAGGTCGCGGTGCAGCACGAGGGCCGTACCGACGAGCCGGTGTCCGCAGAACCAGCCCACTGATTCGGCGCGCCACGCGGTCTTGACCCGGCCCCATGCCGGACACTGCAGGAAGCTGATGCTCTCCGGCCGCGCCTTCTCGAGGAGGAAACCGAGGTGTCGGGCGTCGTCGATCCCCCGCACGGCGAGCGGTATGGCGGCGCGCGGAGTTCGGTGTGCGCTGGGCGCGCGCGGCAGGGGCAACGGGAGGGCGCGATGCTGGGTCTCCATCAGCCGACCAGTATCCGCACGCCGGGCGCACGTGACTACGCGGCGCGCCCGAAACTTCACGAATTGTAATCTAAGCGGATCGTGCTGCCGCGCTGTCGCGCACGGCTACGCCTGCACGCCGAGCCGCTCGCGCAGCCAGGCCACGTCCGCCGTCTGGCCGATCTCCTCGCCCGGCGTCTCACAGATGAAATCCGCCCCGACCGCCGCCGCGGCCACGGCCACCGCCGCGAGCTGCTCGGGATCGATCTTGCCCTCGCCGAAGTTGGCGTGCCGGTCCCGGCCTGAGCCGAAGCCGCCCTGCGAGTCGTTCGCGTGCACGAGGTCGATCCGGCCGGTGATCGCACGCACCTTCTCCACCACGGAGTCGAGCTCGAGGCCCGCCGCGAAGGCGTGGCAGGTGTCGAGACAGAAGCCGACCCGCTCGGCGTTCGGCTGGTCCCCGATCGCCGCCCACAGCCGCTCGATCGACTCCAGGTAGCGCGCCATCGCGTGGTTGCCGCCCGCCGTGTTCTCGATCAGCACCGGACACGGCAGTTCGAGGCCTTCCACGGCCTTGCGCCAGTTGTCGAAGCCTGCGGCGGGATCGTCGTCCTTGGTCACGTGGCCGCCGTGCACGACAACGCCGGCCGCGCCGATCTCCGCCGCGGCCTGGATGCTCTGCTGCAGCAGCTTGCGGCTCGGGATGCGAAGCCGGTTGTTCACCGAGGCCACGTTGATCACGTAGGGCGCGTGCACGTACAGGCGCACGCCAGCCTCGGCGGCCCGCTCCGCCAGCGCCGCGGCACCGCCCGGGAAGGCGATCTCCGGCTTGGACCAGCTCTGCGGGTCCCCCAGGATGATCTGCGCCGCGTCCGCGCCGCGCGCCACGGCGGCGGAGATCGGGTCTGCCTGGTCGACGGTCGCACCGATTCGAGTCACGCACCCGACTCTATCGAGGTCCGCCGACAATGCCGCGTCCACGGTCCGGCGCGGCCGCACGGCCGCGCCGGAAACTGTCAGTGGCCGTCAGTAGAGTCCACCGTGACCGAGGCCGAACAGCAGCCCCACCCCGGAGAGGATCAAGGCGGTGACGTTGATGAACCGTTCCGCGGTGGTGGCCGAGATCATGTGCGACCACAGCCCGGTGACCAGACCGACCACGCCGGTCCAGGAGCCGAGCAGGTGCGTCGAGGGATACCACGCGCTCACTGCCGCGATGATCCCGCAGCACAGGGCCACCATGGACAGCGTGTTGGCCATGGGGTGCGAACGGCCGTCGGTGTTGAGGGTGAAGTGGTGGTGCCGGGGGGAAATGGCCTGGCTCATGGGGGAGACCTCCCTGCCTGTCACGCGCTACATAGCCGTGGGTAGTTTTCCGCCTACCCTCCGCAGTATGGACTACACAACTCCAAGTAGCTTTTCGCGTACTCACTCGCTGTCACTATGGGCCCGGATCGTCCCGATTTCAAGAGGCCAATCGGGTACCGGTACACTTGACCGATCCAGGTCCGCGCCGGCCGCCGTGTCGACGCCGCCTGGATGGATGCATGACCCTCCTGCCGCGGAAAGCCCGCGGCCGTATGAGTCCACAGGAGGTGGGTACGCACATGCGCCACTACGAAGTGATGGTCATTCTCGATCCGGACCTCGAGGAGCGCCAGATCGCTCCGTCCGTCGAGAACTTCCTCGGTGTCGTCCGTTCCAACGGCGGCACGGTGGAGAAGACCGACATCTGGGGCCGCCGACGCCTCGCCTACGAGATCAAAAAGGGCGGCAAGAAGGTCGCCGAGGGCATCTACGCCGTCATCAACCTCAACGCCACCCCCGCGGTGGTACAGGAGTTCGACCGTCAGCTCAACCTCAACGAGGGCGTGCTGCGGACCAAGGTCATCCGTCCCGACCAGCGGTAACACGCTGCGCCGGGCACTGCTACGAACAGTGGAAGGCGAGTAGGACCCCATGGCAGGCGAGACCGTCATCACCGTCATCGGCAATCTGACCGGCGACCCGGAACTGCGTTTCACCCCGAGCGGAGCCGCGGTGGCCAGCTTCACCGTGGCCTCGACTCCGCGGACCTTCGACCGCGAGAGCAGCCAGTGGAAGGACGGCGATCCGCTCTTCCTGCGCTGCTCCGTCTGGCGGCAGTACGCGGAGAACGTGGCCGAGTCGCTGACCAAGGGCATGCAGGTGATGGTGCAGGGCAGGCTCAAGCAGCGGTCGTACGAGACCCGCGAGGGCGAGAAGCGCACCGTGGTCGAACTCGACGTCGATGACGTCGGCCCGACCCTGCGGTTCTCCACCGCCAAGGTCACCAAGTCGCAGCGCGGCTCCGGCGGGGGCGGCGGCTACAGCGCAGGTGGCGGCGGCGGAGGCGGGGGCGGCGACTGGGGCTCCTCATCCGGCAATTCCGTGCAGCGTAGCGGCGGCCAGCAGTCCGGCCCCGCCCCACAGCAGGAGGACCCCTGGGCCGGCTCGGGCAGCGGCTCCGGCGGCGGTTCCGGCTGGGGCGGCGGCTATTCGGACGAACCCCCGTTCTAATCCAGATTGATCTTCAGTAGGAGTAGGAAGCACCATGGCCAAGGCCCCGGTGCGCAAGCCGAAGAAGAAGGTTTGCGCGTTCTGCAAGGACAAGACCGAGTACATCGACTACAAGGACACGAACCTGCTGCGGAAGTTCATTTCCGACCGCGGCAAGATCCGTGCCCGTCGAGTGACCGGCAACTGCACGCAGCACCAGCGTGACATCGCCACGGCTGTCAAGAACAGCCGTGAGATGGCGCTGCTGCCGTACACGAGCACTGTTCGCTAAGGGAGGGTAAGGACACCATGAAGCTCATCCTCACCCACGAGGTCACCGGCCTCGGCGCCCCCGGCGACGTGATCACGGTCAAGGACGGCTACGGCCGCAACTACCTGCTGCCCCGCGGCTACGCGATCGCGTGGAGCAAGGGCGCTGAGAAGCAGGTGGAGACCATCCGCAAGGCTCGCAAGAGCCGCGAGGTGCGCGACCTGGGCCACGCCAAGGAGCTCAAGGCCGAGCTCGAGAAGCTCAGCGTGCGCCTGGCCACCCGGGCCGGCGAGTCCGGCCGGCTGTTCGGCTCGGTGACCGTGGCGGACATCGCCGACGCGGTCGCCAAGTCCGGCGGCCCGGCGGTGGACAAGCGCAAGATCGAGATCACCACGCCGATCAAGACGGTCGGCGCGCACAAGGTCTCGGTCCGGCTGCACCCCGAGGTCTCCGCGACCGTGGGCGTCAACATCGTCGCCGCCTGACGAAGTGCCCGGCTCCGTCGGCTCGACTTTGCGTTGACGGCACTGAGCACACTCCCGACGTTACGTCGGCTCCGGGCGCCGTCTTCTTCCGAATGGGGGAATACGGCGCCCGGAATTTTTTATGCACAGCCTGTGGGCGCGCGGAGCGCGCGGCGGCCCAGGCCAGCGTCCCGCGCCGGGTGGTCGGGCCGACAGGGGGCTTTCCCGTCCACCGGGATACCCACAGGCCCAACCTGGTTTTCAACAAGAAGCATCAACTTATCCCCAGGTTATCCACAAGCAGTGTGGACGACTGACTCGCTCTCGTCGGTCCCTGCCCGTACCGTGGTTCTTCCGCGCTCAGGCCCGAGCCCGCAATCTTTGCCAAAGTCTGCCTAAGGAGGTCCCGCCGTTGTCAGCGTTCGACGGGACCGAGGGCCTGCCGCCGCTGCCGGAGCCCCCGCCGGAGGAGGGCTACGGCCAGGGCGGCGGGTACTACGGCGGCGGAGGCGGCGCAGGCGGCTCGCGCGGCGGGAATTCCGGTGGTAACGGCGGCGGAGGGGGCGGCGGCGGGATCTTCGAGCGCACCCCGCCGCAGGACCTCGCGGCCGAGCAGGGCGTGCTCGGCGGCATGCTGCTCTCGAAGGACGCGATCGCCGACGTCATCGACGTGGTCAAGGGCCGCGACTTCTACCAGCCCAAGCACGAGCAGATCTTCGACGCCGTCCTCGACCTCTACGGCCGCGGCGAGCCGGCCGACGCGGTCACCGTCGCCAACGAGCTGACCAAGCGCAACGAGCTGTCCCGGGTCGGCGGCCCCGCGTATCTCCATACCCTGATGGAGTCGGTGCCCACGGCGGCGAACGCCGGGTACTACGCCGAGATCGTGCACGAGCGGGCCATCCTGCGCCGGCTGGTGGAGGCGGGCACCCGGATCACGCAGATGGGCTACGCCACCGACGGGGACGACCTCGACGAGATCGTCAACAAGGCGCAGTCAGAGATCTACAACGTCACCGAGCAGCGCGCCGGCGAGGACTACGCGCCGCTGGCGGACATCATGGAGGGTGCGCTCGACGAGATCGAGTCCATCTCCAACCGCTCGGGGCAGATGACCGGCGTGCCGACCGGCTTCGCCGACCTCGACTCGCTCACCCAGGGCCTGCACCCCGGCCAGATGGTCATCGTGGCGGCCCGGCCGGCCATGGGCAAGTCGACCATCGGCCTGGACTTCGCCCGCTCCTGCTCCATCAAGAACGGCCTGACCTCGGTCATCTTCTCGCTGGAGATGGGCCGCAACGAGATCACCATGCGCCTGCTCTCGGCCGAGGCCCGGGACGCGCTGCACCACATGCGCTCGGGCAACATGACCGACGACGACTGGGCCAGGCTGGCCCGCCGGATGGGCGAGGTCTCCGCCGCGCCCCTGTTCATCGACGACTCGCCGAACATGTCGATGATGGAGATCCGGGCCAAGTGCCGCCGGCTCAAGCAGCGCCACGACCTGCGTCTGGTGATCGTCGACTACCTGCAGCTGATGTCCGGCGGCGGCTCCAGGCGGGCGGAGAGCCGGCAGCAGGAGGTCTCCGAGATGTCCCGGAACCTGAAGCTGCTGGCCAAGGAACTCGAGGTGCCGATCATCGCGATCGCCCAGCTGAACCGAGGCCCCGAGCAGCGCACCGACAAGAAGCCGATGATGTCGGACCTGCGCGAGTCCGGCTCGCTGGAGCAGGACGCCGACGTCGTCATCCTGCTCCACCGCGAGGCCGCGTACGAGCCGGAGTCCCCCCGCGCCGGCGAGGCGGACCTCATCGTGGCCAAGCACCGTAACGGCCCCACGGCCACGATCACGGTCGCCTTCCAGGGTCACTACTCGCGCTTCGTGGACATGCAACAGAGCTGATCCGCGGCGGTAGGATCCGAAATTCGATGTCGAAATCCACGTTCCCGTGTCACATGAATGTCGAATTTGACCCGGATCACGTATCAGCTGCCTGTTTTCCGGCCGTCGAGCACTCTGGGCGGCCGGCTCGGCCATGACCTCGCCGGAAGTCTGTCAGTCTTTTTCGGGGAGGGTTCGGGGTAGTCCGAAGCGCGTCATGACGTCGGCGGTGAAGCCGGTGATGGCGGTGATGTGGTCGCCGGCGGTGGTGATGACCAGTAGGGAGTAGGCGCGGTAGACACTGGCGTGGGGGTCTGCCAGGTACAAGCCGAAGGCGGGCTGGCCGTTGGCGCGGGTGGGTACCACGCGGTAGGTGTGGCCGGGGCGGAAGGTGGCGGCGGCGAAGAAGCGCTGGGCTGATTCGATGCCGCGGTACTCCAGCATGGCCGGCGGCATGGAGATTCTCACGTCGGTGACGAGCAGTTCGATCAGGGCGTCCAGGTCGGCGCGTTCCAGGGCGTCGGTGAGCCGGGCGACGAGCCGGTGTTCGGCGGCGGTGTCGGGTTGGCGTGCCGGCTTGCGGCTGCCGGTGCCCCTGCTGCCGGCACTGTCGCTGCTCTCGCTGCTGCCGGAGTCGGCGAGATGGTTGTCGACGGTTGCGCGGGCGCGTTTGAGGGCGCTTTGGACCGATTCCTGGGTGGCATCGAGCATCTCGGCTACCTCGTTCGCGTGGTAGCCCAGGACGTCGCGCAGGACGAGCGCGGCGCGTTGGCGTGGCGGCAGCAGTTGCAGGGCGGTGATGAAGGCCAGGGAGATGGCCTCAGTGGTCTCGTAGCGGGCCTCCGGTCCGGGGCGCTGGTCGACAAGGTGGTCGAGCAGGACGTCGGGGTAGGGCTCCAACCAGGGCGGGGCGTCGCCGTCACTGGTGGGCTCCGGCAGGTGGGCTCGGGGCGCCAGCGGAGCGCTGCGGGGGCGTCGGCGGTCGGCGCGCAACATGCTCAGGCATCGATTGGTCGCGATCTGATACAGCCAGGTCCGCAGCGAGGACCGCTGGCCGAACTCGCCGAGGTTACGCCAGGCGGACACGAGGGTCTCCTGGAGTGCGTCCTCGGCATCCTGCAGGGATCCCAGGATGCGGTAGCAGTGCACCTGCAACTCGTGGGAGTGGCCCTGGACCAGGTCGCGAAACGCGTTGTGGTCGCCGGCCCGAGCCCGGGCGATCAGGTCCGTCGTGTCCATCACCATCGGCTTGCATCCTCGCTTTTCTTCTTTCCGCAGGGCCCGGTCGGCTCGCCTATCAATACCGACGCCGCCGGGCCCGCGAATTGGGCGGTGTCTGCGCGCCCAATTCCTGACCGTGCCGCCGTCTACCCGATTGGAGGCGGTCCCAGTCCGGGGCGCGCCCCGGATACAGGACAGGACCACAGATCATGGCCAAGTACGTTTTCTCCTTCCGTGTGCCCGCCGACTACGCGCCCCACGCCGGGACGTCGGCCGAGTGGCGGGCCTGGTTCGGCGCGCTGGGGCCGGCCCTGGTGGACGTCGGCAACGCAGTGACCGATTACGCCTCGCTCGGCGAGGTCGGCGGCAGCGGCTCCCGGTTGGTCGCCTACTCGGTGGTGTCCGCCGAGGACCTGGACTCCGCGCTGGCGCTGGCCAAGGACTGCCCGGTGATGCGGGTCGGCGGCGGCGTCGAGGTCGGCCCCGTGATGGAAGTCGCCGGATCGTGAGCGGCGCCGTGAACGCATCGACGGCGCCGCCGAGGACGCCGGAGGGGTCGTTCCTGGCGACCGGGCGCGGCAAGATCACGCTGGCGCTGCTGTGCGCGGTGACGTTCCTGGACGTCATGGACGGCGCGATCGTGAACGTCGCGCTGCCGACCATCCGTACACATCTGGGCTTCTCGGTGCAGAACCTGCAGTGGGTGGTCAGCGGCTATCTGATCACCTATGGCGGGTTCCTGCTGCTGGGCGGTCGGGCCGCGGACCTGCTGGGACGGCGGCGGCTGCTGATCGCCGGGACCGCGCTGTTCGCGGCCTCCTCGCTGGCCTGCGGGTTGGCCGACAGCCAGGGGCTGCTGGTCGGCGCCCGGCTCGCCCAGGGCCTCGGGGCGGCGATGATGTCCCCGGCCGCGCTGTCCATCCTGACCACCTCCTTCCAAGCCTCCGACCGGCACAAGGCGCTGGGCGTGTGGGCCGGGATCAGCGGGCTGGCCTCGGCGGTCGGGCTGTTCTTCGGCGGGCTGCTCACCCAGGAATTCGGCTGGCGGTGGGTGTTCTTCGTGAGCGTCCCGGTGTGTGCGCTGGTGCTGTTCGGGGCGTTGCGGATCCTGAAGGCCGACCACGGCCGGTCCGCGCCGGGCGGTTTCGACGCGGTCGGCGCGGTGCTGGTCACCGCCGCCATGCTGCTGCTGATCTTCACGTTGGTGAAGGCGCCGGACGAGGGCTGGGGTGCGGGCCGCACCATCGGCGGGCTGGCCGCCTCGGCGGTGCTGATGGCCGCGTTCGTGCTCAACGAGCAGCGGCGCGCCCATCCGCTGGTCCCGCTCTCGATCTTCCGGATCAAGGGCCTGGCAGCGGCCGATGCCACCCAGGTGATCGCCTGGGCCGGGTTCTACTCGATGTTCTTCTTCGTCACTCTGTATATGCAGAACGTCCTGGGCTACTCCCAACTGCAGTCCGGGCTCTCGTATGTGCCGGTGAGCGTCGGCATCGGGTTCGGCTCGACCGTGGCGACGAAGATGTTCGTCCGGACCGGTACCCGTCCGATCATCGTCTCCGGCGCACTACTCGCTGCCGGTGGCATCTTGTGGCTCTCCCGCATCCCGGTGGACGGCACCTATCTCGGCAACCTGCTCGCCCCGCTGGTGGTCATGGGGGCCGGGCTGGGGCTGCTGTACGCCGGTGTGCAGACGGCCGCGAACGCGGGCGTGCCGGAGGAACAGGCCGGATTGGCCGCGTCCCTGATCACCGCCTCTTTCCAGCTCGGGTCGGCGCTCGGCCTTGCGGTGTTCAGCGGGATCGCGACCAGCCGCACCAGCCACCTGCTGGCCGCCCACACCCCGCCCCCGGAGGCACTCACCGCCGGATTCCAGCGGGCGCTGCTGGTGAGCGCCCTGTGCCTCGTGGCAGCCGGAGCCATCGCACTGCGCGCCTCCAACACCCGCGGCGAACCCGCCGCCGCACCAGAAACCCAACAAAACCTGGAACCCTCCTACAACCGCGCATGACACAGCACAACGAAATCCCGGGATGGCGTTCAACGCCGTCCCGGGATTCGCTTTACCGTCGGGTGCGCAACTATTGCCCATCCTGCTCGCGCTTCCAAGCTCCACGCGGCCAGGGGCCGTCACCGACCGCTCGGCGCTCGCCCTTACTCGTCCTTACTCGTCCTTCTTGAACTGGATGATCTGAAGGTAGTTCCCATCGGGGTCTGCGAACGTCCCGAAGCGGCCGGAGGGGCGATCCGCGACGGGGACGAGCCAGTTCACGCCGGCCGCCCGCAACTGGGCCTCGACGGCGTCGAAGTCGTCGACGTGGAAGTTGAGGATCATTCTGCCCGGCTCGCCGTTCTTCGCATCGACGTCATCGCGCTGGTCGATGACCAGGAGGAAGCCGCCGAAATCGATCGGGCCTTCACCCCGGTAATCCGGTGCGAGCGCCCTGCGGTACCAGTCACGCAGTTCTGCGGGCCGGGTGGTGCCGAGAAGGATGCTGCCGACTTTCGCTGCGATCATTCCAGATCTCCTTTGATTCTCGCGTTGGACTTGGCGCGCTCGGCTGCCGCGCCGGCGGCGTACTCGCGCTCCAGCGCCTTGGCCGGACCGCTGTGCCAACCGGTGGCCATGGTCTGCGACAGCGGGTCGGGGAAGATGTCCTCCTGCTCGCTCTCCACGCCGTCGAAGATGGCTCGCGCGACCGATTCCGGCGACGCCTTCGGGACGTCGAAGTCCCGGGACATGTCGGTGTCGGTCGGGCCGGTGAGGACGGCGTGGACCCTGACACCCCGGTCGGCGAGGCGTGCCCGCTGCGCCTGTGTCAGGGAGAACGCGGCCGCCTTCGAGATCGAGTAGGCCGGGATGATCGGCAGCGGGGCGAATGCCGCCGTGGACACGTTGTTGACGATGGCGCCGCGCGAACGGACCAGTTGGGGCAGGAATGCCTGTGTCACGCCGTAGATGCCGAAGAGGTTGACGGCGAGGTGGTGTTCGAGCACGGCGCGGTCGTTGAGATCGTCGTAGATTCCGACGCCGGCGTTGTTGACGAGGATGTCGAGCGAGGCAACCGTCTGGGCGGCCTGCTGCGTCTGCGCCGCGTCGGTCACGTCCAGGAGCAGGGGGGTGACCCGTTCGTCCGGGTGGGCGAACGGTGCACGCGTGCCGGCGTACACCTGCTGGGCGCCCCTGCGCAGGGCTTCCTCGAGCAGTGCCCGCCCGATACCGCGGTTGGCACCCGTGATCAGGATGGTCTTGCCCGTGATCGTGTTCATCTCAGGCGCTGTCCGACTCGGTGCCGGCAACGCCGGCGGCCCGAGGTGAACGCTCGGCGCGAGCCACGGTGGCGGCGTCCTGATGGGCCGGGGCGTTCCCGTCCTCCTTCGGGTTGGGCTGGCCCTCCCCGGTGTTGATCAGGTTCCGCAAGCTGCCGCCGATGTAGCCGCCCCACGCGTTGGAACACACGGCGTAGCACTCGTACTGCGGAACCAGGCCCACATGGGTGAAGTGGACCTCGGCGCCGCCGTTCTTCTCGGAGATCTCGAAGATGATCTCCGTGTCCTTCCATTCGGCCTGGTCTTCGATGAAGTCGAAGTGGTTCTCCAGGACGAGCCATGCCACCTTCCGGCCGGGCACGAGTTCCGTGACGCGGATCCTGCAGCGGTGGACGTCCTTGTAGCGGTGGATGAACTCGCCGCCGACCCGGTCGGTGACGCCCGCCGCGTCTTGCGACCACCAGCCGCGGACGTCGGTGATGGCCTCGAAGGCTTCCTGAGGGGTCCGGTCCACCGAAAACGTGGTGGTGTAGCTCTTCTTCTCATCAACTTGCGTCATGCAAGTCACGGTAGTCCCGGGAGCTTTCATGACGCAAGCACCTAGGGTAAACTGGGGCTCGTGCTGGGAAAGACCTACGACTCACAGGTGTGTTCGATCGCCCGCGCCCTTGAGGTGATCGGCGAGCGCTGGAGCCTGCTGATCGTCCGCGACGCGGTGTTCGCGGGGTCGACCCGCTACAGCGACTTCCAGCGCGGCCTGGGCATCGCGACCAACATCCTCAAGTCCCGCCTCGACGGCTTCGTCGAGGCCGGGATCATGCGGCGGCACCGGTATTCCGAACAGCCCGAACAGTATGAATACCTGCTGACCGACAAGGGGCGTTCGCTCGCGCACGCACTGGTCGCGCTCTCCGAATGGGGCGACCGATGGGCGACCGACGGGGAGCCCCCGATCCTGTACACCCACTCGGTGTGCGGCAGCGGCGTCACTCAACAGACAGTGTGCGCCCACTGCGGTCCCGTCGACGACCCGGCCGAGATCCGGGCCGAGATCGGGCCAGGCATGCCTCCCGAACGCATACCGCGGAAGGATTGACCGTCCGCCCCGTCAGGTGGTGAGCGCGATACAGATGCCGACCGGGGCGGCCGCACTTGCCTGGCCGGGTCGGCGTCGGGGCGCAGGGCACCGATCGTGAATGTGACCCAACTCACTCATGAAAGCGCGCTCCGATGCGCGGGCCCGGCGCATCCTTCTTCGTGGTTGAGGCCG
>Ga0073928_10005138_pt1 | contig 18602 bp, 32 predicted proteins | sample PaiPotPPA55metaG_FD_76969 | JGI IMG/M metagenome (GOLD analysis project Ga0073928, IMG submission 76969) | Iron sulfur acid spring bacterial and archeal communities from Banff, Canada, to study Microbial Dark Matter (Phase II) - Paint Pots PPA... ... | reverse complement strand
GTATTTGCGAGTTCCACTCCCTCCGATTCCCGCGGTAAGTTGAGCAAAGGTGACAGCAGCGCATTCCAGATCGCATCTCGCCGTCGTCGGATAGACGTTCTTGGCGGCGCTCCCTATAATGAATAAAATCCACCATTCCGCGAACCCCTATAAACATTGAGTGAAAAGGAATGCTTGCTTTTGTGTCTAAAGCGTGCATAATGGGATCGCCATGCGATCCCGTCAAAGCCAGCCGCCCGCTTCTTCCCCGCAGCGCACCGTGTTCTCCACCCAGTACGGCACGGTCCGGGTCTACACCCGGCGCCACATCCGCGGCTGCCCGCTCGCCCCCGACGAGCAACACTGTTCCTGCCCCAAGTGGATCTATTCCTATCCCCGCGGCGGCAAGCCCCGCCAGGAATCCGCCGGCACGCCCAGCTTCACCGAGGCCTGCGAGAAGGCGCAGAAAATGCTCAAGGGCTTCGACCCCGAGATTCAGGCGGCCCGCGCCATTGTCTCCCCCGTCTCCGAAGCCATCACCATCGAAGCCGCCTTCACTCGCTACCAGGGAGTGCTGCGCAGCCGCAAGCTCGATGACGACTATCTGGGGGGAGTCGTGCTGCCGGTATTTGCGCGGCGAGCTCCCCGCCCGCTGCAGCCCTGCGGCAAGCCCCGCGGGCGCCGGGTGCTGAACTTGAGCCTGCTGGACTTTATCGACCTCACCAACCAAACCGCCGTCGCGCCCCTCACGCGCCTGGAACAGGTGTCGAGCGATCTGCTCGAACGCTGGGCCGAACATTGGGAGTCGAACGACATGACTTCGAAGCAATGGCGCACCACGGCCACCGCCTTTTTCAAGTGGGCCATCAATCACGGCCACCTTAGCCGCCTGCCCATCTTCGATCGCGGCGAGAAGATCAAGCGCGGCAACCGTTGCGGCTACTTTAGCGATGAGCAGCAGCAACGCATTCTCGCGGCACTGCCGTTTTACAAAAGCCGGACTCGTCCGCTGCCCGCGAATTACCACGAACGGCTGCGCCGCTATATCGACCTGGGACGCTGGGCCGGCCTGGCGGGTTGCGATATTGTGTTGTTCGCTCCCGCCAAGAATTTGGGCGCGAACATGATTACCTACCAGCGGCGCAAGACCAAAGAAATTGCCGGGCCCATTCTGATCGCCGCCGACGTGGCTCGACGCCTGCGCTCGATTCCGCTCGAACCGGGCTGCTCGGCCGAACAGCCGTTCCGCTTCCGCGATGTTACCGAGGACCGCAGCCGCGGCATTTGGCGCGAACGTTTTCAGAAGCTGTGCGAGAGCGCCGGCATCGAGGAGATTGAAACTGAGATCGGCACCCGGCGCCGGCCGCATCCCCACATGCTGCGCGACACCTTCGCCATCGACGCGATTTCTCGCGGCGTGAGTCTGGACAACGTAGCTAAGATGCTGGGGCATGCGACCGTGGAAATGACGCAACGCGCATACCTCTTCTGGATCAAGAAGAGGGTTGACCACTCCGTGGAAGATCAGCGCGCGGCCTTAGCTCGCGTGGACGTCGCGCCGGTTGACAGCGATGCCGGCGGGGACAGCCACGCTGGCCACACCCCGCTTATCCATTAGGCGGCTGCGGACGCGCACGAACACGCTTTCGGGAATGCGCAGCACCCCGTAGCGGCGTATGTATTTGGTTTTGCTGCCGCGGCGCATCAGGCGGGTGGGGCGGCCGATCGTGAGCACGCCCGGCTCGTCGCGGAAGAGATTGCGCACGGTGTTTTCACACACGTTCCATTTTTGGGCGATCTCGAGGACGGTATAGTGCGACTCGATTTCGTTCTCGGCGGCGGTTGCGGGTGCGGCCGAAGGAAGAGAGGGTTGCGAGGAGCGAGACTGATTGGCGTCTCCGACCATTTGCGGGCTACCTCCGAAAAGCGGTCTCCGCGTGCTGGCCACTTTTAATTCGACCTGACTTAACTGAGCCCGGCGCGGGCGGCGCACCGGGAGAGTTATTACCAACATTGGTACGCTGGGAGAACAACGCATGTCAAGCATTTTGGCGCAGAAAATGCCTCGTATTTGCGTTCCATTCATTGTGTGCGTTTGGTGCGTTATTAAGCTGTGGATTGCCTGTGGAAGGATCGGTCCGTACGTACCCGATCTTATTGAAAGGATTCGGCTTTGCATGGACGCTCGCTCGACCATGCCAGCGGCTGGTTTTCCACAACATGCCAGCTGGTGGCTTATGGCCGGATAACGAGCACAAAAGCCGCCAACTGGCTTTTAGCACGAAGGACGGCGGGGATGGGATATTTTATGGAGTTTGTTACGAAATCCGAACAGCCAATTTGGAGGCCGCGCTAACCCCTTGAAAAAGCAATGGCGCAATCGAGAGGGTCACGAATCGGCCACGATGCCAGCGGCTGGCTCGTTCCGGAAAACCGAACATATGCCAGCGGCTGGCTTCGGTGGGATCACGGTTTGTTATTCTCCCTTTGGCGGTTTTCGATTCTTTTCCGATTCTTTTTCCGAATCCCAGGGGGCCATACCACGTAGTGCGTGCCACAGGGTTAGGGTTTGGGGGCGTTGTGGCAGTCGAACAGGAAGTCTACTGTAAGATTCATCCGCTGACCGTGCTCGTCTGTCCGCGCTGCATCGCGGCCAAGGGGGGAAAGGCCACGGCCAAAAAATACACCCACGAACAACTGGCCAAGTGGGGACGCTCCGGCGGGCGCCCCAAGAAACGCAAAGCCCGCAAACGCCGCCCCGCTCGCAAGCCTGCCTGATCCCAACTTTCGGAAAGCCAGCGGCTGGTTTTGCACCGCCTTCAACAGCTTTCGGATTTTTCCCACAGCATTTCGAGCGATAACTGCGAATCCGCCCGCCGCGCGGCTTGACAGTCTGCCATCCTTGCCCCTGCATGTTGGGCGCCCTTGAAGTGAAAGCTATCTCTCGCCTGGCGGCGAAGCACGGCCGCCAGTGGAAGCCGCTGCATACGGCCGTAATGGGCTGCCTGCTGGCGCATCGCAACCGGCGCAGCGGATACTGCTGGCCTCGGCGAAAAGATATTGCCGGCTACTGCAACATCAGCGAGCGCACGGTGAACCGCATTGTGGCCCAGCTCGCAGGCTGGGGCGTGATCGAGCGGCAGCAGCCCCGCGCCGTTACCACGCGCGCGTACGGGCCGGCGCAATATGCTTTTCTGTTTGAGCTGCCGCAATCCGAACTTCCGCAGCCTGGGCTTCCACAGCCTGTGGAGAAACCCTGTGCGAATCCTGAGAATTCCAGCGAGCCGTGGGACAAAAATGCCCAGAGCCGTGGGACAAAAATGCCCAGAGCCGTGGGACAAAGCTGTGACCCACGCAATAAGGAAAGAAGGGAAAGATCTGAAGGGAAAGATCTGAAGGGAAAGGGCACCGCCCCCTCCGCGCAATTCTCGCAAAACGATTTCGACGAACGGGATCTGCGTAAGATGGCGAAAGCCTATGAGCAGCTGCTCGAACGCGACCCCGAAGGCGGCTGCCGAGGATCGCACATGACTGTGCGCCAGATGTTCGAATATGCGTGCATGTTCGCCGGGGTCACGATCGCGCGCGGGCTCGAGCTCGAGGAGTTGCGCAAGAAGTGGCCGGAACACGTGCCCGATTGGGTAAAGGAAGGAACGGGATGAGCTATCGCGAAGTGAACGGGCACCTCTGGCGCAAAAGCGGCGATCGGTGTTTTCGCATGGACCCACCGTCCGGATTGTTTAACGCGATCGTTTTCGGTGCCTCGGCTCAGCAGCAAATGTGGGCTTGGGGCGTGTGGTCATCGAAGAGAAGCGACGAAGGCATTGAATTCAGCCTGGTGAGGGCGATGACGAAAGCGAATGCTGTGATTGGCGAACTGGAGCGCACGGCAACCGAGAGACCAGCGCAGCGGGGCGGCATATGAGCTACTCCGAACAAGACGGGCAAGTGATCCTCACCATGAGCCGGGAAGATTTTGAGACGCTGAGCATGTCACTCGGAGCGCTAATGATTCTCCGCATGGACAAGAAGGACGAAATGGCCCGACTCTTCGGCGTCCTCAACCGTCTGCACGAGGGGAACCCCAACTACACGCCGTACCAAACAGGAGAATCGACATGAGCGGCCCGTGCTGCGGTGATGGTTGCAAGTGGTTTTACCGGGCGTTTCTCGGCGATAAGACAATGGGCGAGTGTACCGATCCGACCAAGCGAATTTATTACAAGTATGGCGATCCGGTGAATGATGCGCCGTCTGTGTCGGAAGCTATGACATGCGCCAACTACACGCCGTACCAGGTGGAGAGTGGCAATGAGCACAATGCCCGATGATGAACGACCGGATGAATTTGAGACTCCGGACTGCAGACCGCGAGGCGAGGACCTGGCGCGGCGCCGGTCGCCACAGCCGAGCATGCTGGTGGAATACTATCGCCAGCGCGACGAGCAGGTGAGGCGGGTGCAGCAGCGGCTCGATGAGACCAGGCGGAAGGAGCGCGAATGAGCATGAGCGGAAAACTTGTTATCGGCACGGCCGGGTGCCATGCGGTGGGGTTCGATATCCCGCAGCTGCTGGTTTCACGCCTGCTGGTGCAGGCCAGCTCGGGCGGCGGAAAATCCTTTCTACTGCGCCGCATGATGGAGCAGGGCTTTGGCAAAGTGCAGCAGATCGTGATCGACCCGGCCGGCGAGTTCGCCACGCTGCGCGAGAAGTTTGGCTTCGTGCTGGTGGGCGAGCACGGCGAGACCCCGGCGGATATCCGTTCGGCCGGACTGGTTGCCGAGAAGCTCCTCGAACTGCGCGCTTCGGCCGTTTGCGATCTCTACTCGCTCAAGCCGGCGGAGCGCCACATTTGGGTGCGGCTGTTTCTGACGGCCGTGATGAACTCGCCGAAGAAGCTTTGGCATCCCGTGCTGTTCTACATCGATGAGGCGCACAAATTCTGTCCGGAGAAAGGCGAAGGAGAATCGGAAGCGAAGGAAATGATGCTCTCGCTCGGCTCCGATGGCCGCAAGTATGGTTTTTGCATGATCCCCGCCACGCAGCGCCTGGCCAAGCTGGACAAGAGCCTGGCCAGCGAACTGCACAACGTGCTCATCGGCCCCACATGGATCGATATCGATTTGCAGCGCGCTCACAAAGCGCTCGGCATCATCCCGCGCGACCAGGCGGCGTTCAACGAGCAAATGAAGATCCTCGAACCCGGCCACTTCTGGGCACTGGGACGCGCCATTTCGAAGACTCGGACTCTCGTCAAGATTGGCGCCATTCAGACCACGCATCCCACGGCGGGATCGGGAAAGTATTCGGCCGAGCCGCCACCGCCTCCGGAGAAAGTGAAAGCGCTGCTGCCGAAGCTGGCCGATCTGCCGCAGGAGGCCGAAACCAAAGCGCGCACGGAAGCCGAGTTTCGCCGCGAGATCCGCGAGCTGAGGACAAAACTGGCGACAGCGGAGAAAGTGAAGCCGGCTCAACCTGTATCAACCCATAGCAAGGCGGATCCGCAGCTCAAGTTGCAGGCGCAACAGTCGTCTCGCGCCATTCAGCAATTGAAGAGTGTGATGGAGGAGTCGATGCGCATTCTCACTAAGATCACGTTGAAAGGTTTCGATGCGGAGCCAATCAAGACCGAAGAGATGGAAGCTGCGTTGAAGAAGGCTGCGCAGGAAATCGGCAAACTCGCGGCCGCCAGGATTCAGGCGAAGCAGCTCGAATTCGACGGGCTCAAGAAAGAATGCGATCGGATGCTGCGCAGGGCCAAGGCGCTGCTCGACGGCGAGAGCGTGGTTTCGGTTGGAGTGACAGTTACGAAGAACGAGCCCGTTGCCGTGCGGCCGAGCGAACCCAGGACTGCTCCACCCGTGCGAATGCGTGAACCGCGGATGGAAGGCGATGTCAAATTGGGCGCGATTCACCTGCAGATTGCCGGCATCCTGGCGGGATATCATCCCGAGCCGGTCAAGGTAAGCATCCTCGCCTCGCTTTGCGGCGTGAGCATGGGCGGCAGCTGGTCGGCGCGACTGAGCGAAGTGCGGGCGGCCGGCCTATTGGAAGACCCCGCGCGCGGCTACGTTCGCGCCACGGAGAAATGCGCGCGCGAGTATCTGGGAAAATTCCAGGCGCCGTCGACGACCGAAGAAGTGCTCGCGGTGTGGGACTCGAAATGGGGCAAGGTGCATCGCGAGATGATTCGCTTTCTGATCGGGCGCGGCGGCGAAGCGGTCAGCAAAGCCGAACTGGCGGAGGCCGCGGGAATGACTCCGGGCGGTAGTTTCAGCGCGCGGCTGAGTGAAGTGCGATCGAGCGGACTGCTCACCGAGCCTGGACGCGGTATGGTGGCGGCCAACAAGGAAGCGCTGTTTCTGGCGGCGTGAATGGCTGACATCATCAAAACGTGGCCGGCATTCATGCACCGCCGCAAAGTGCTGGCGATCTTCCAATCAAAGTTTGCCCTGTTCTATTTCACGATCGGCAAGGGCAAGCCCAGCCAGCCGATCGCGCATCTTTGGTTCACGCATCAAGGCGAGATTCTCGGCCGCTTCGCGGTAAGAGAGATCGTTTGCAATGTGGGCCAGCTTCCCAAACTGCGAAGCCTTGAGGACCGCGAGAGCGAATGGCAGATCAAGCTGGACCGCTACGTGGCCATCTGTCCCGCCCCGTTTGCGCGCACACCGGTACCGAAGGACGAGCCGGTTTATTACGACAGCTTCCGCGGCTTCCGCTACTTCGACTTCCATACCTATTCGAAAACCATGGAGGCGAAGATCGCGATATGAGCGGCAAAGTGCAGACGCGGGTGGAACGGCGCGCGGAGCTGGTGGAGCAGATCCTCGACATTCTGCGGCCGCAGCTCGATGGCCAGCCCGTGGTGAGCAACAATCAGCGCGCGGAGCTGCAGGCGGCGATCGCGCATTTTACTTCCGAGGTGCGCGAGGAGTGAGCAAACCCACCAGGCTCGAACTGGCTCCGCTGGTTAAGGCTTTGTATGAGCGGAACTCGGTTGGCTGCTGCCTTCACATCGTTCTGGACGAGGGCAACGTCGAGGACAGTGATGTGGCTTTTTGTCTTAGCTGGGCAAGGACAGAGGGCCACGAAGCATGCATTCAGCTGGCGGAAAAGTTGTTGCTGATGTCCAGGACTCAACGGCTGAGACTCAGTCGACGGAACTATTAAACACTTCGTGCTCACACCGGGCCGTCAATCCTTCCTTGTATAGCGGCCGGCCACGCCTTCCGGTAGCGTCGGACGTCCGCCCAGGCGGCCGTTGCGCTTGCTGGCCTTGGCTTTGGCTTTGCTGGTGGCTCCGGGCGCCGCGGCACCGCGGGCGCCCGCGCATGCCGGACAGATCAGCGCAACTTTGGGATGAATCTTGCAATGCGGTGCGGCCATAGTTCACTCTCCCATTTCCGAATTCGATTGAGCTGCTCAGAATCGCGCCAAGCGTGAAAACCGGGCGCGATGCTCAGAAGCTACTCGTCATATTCCTGTCCGGCTTTGAATTTCAGCTGCGCCGTCGTGCAATCCTGCGGCCTGACGTCGGTGCGCACTTTGCCGAAGTAGCACGGCTGCGCGATCCCGCCTCCCGGATACGCGTAAAGATATCGCACTTCGACGATGGACGCGAGATCGGGCAGCGGGTACTTTTCCGGCACCTTGACGGTGGCCACGAAGCGCACGGGCACGGGACCAACAGGAAGCGGCTGCCAGTCGGAATGCCATTTACTTTCGGGGTCGATGATGTAGAGCGCCACGCTGCGGTGGCCGTCGTTGGCTTTGGCCTTCGGCTTCTCGCCTACGATGAAGCTGGCGGTCTGCTCGAATTTGAATTTTTTGTGCTGGCCGTTGCGGCCGGGCCGGAACGGCGCGTTACGGTCTTTTACACAGATGCCTTCCAGCTTGCGATTGGCCAACATGGCCAGCTTGGCCTCGGTATCCTGTGCGGTGGTCGTGAGATGCAAGAGCGCATCCAGTTCGGCGGGCAGCGTGGCGAAGATGGTTTCGAGTACGGCCAGCCGCGATTCATAAGGCTGATCGCGCAGATCGAATTTGCATTCGAGAACGTCCCAGCCATAAAAACCGGTCGGCTCCCACTCGCCATCAATCAACAGGCTTTCGATTGAGGCGGCCGCGCACAGGCTTTGCACGGCGGCGTGCAGTTTGGCATCGAGGCGGACGACCTGGCCCAGCTTGTTGAACCCGTGAATATTCTCGCCGTCGACGCGAATGGTGAGGCGGTCGCCGTCCTGTTTGGTCTGGAAGATATAGCGCGGATTGCTTGCGAAACGCTGAGCCTCCAGTTCCGTGATGCGGGTGAGCAGCTCGGGCTGGAATACGATCTCATGCGATACCGGGCCGCGCGAGTTGGTGAGCGCGGGCGCGATCGGCGAGGCGGCTTCGGTGTGCGATTCCGCGCCACCGTATCCCTTGGCGGTTTTCTCGCGCACGGTGCGGTCGAAAACCTTCTTGGCATCGTCATACGGAACGCGCTCGATCTTGGTGTCGGCGGTTAAGGTGGAATTGCGGCGGCCATACTGCACGCTGACACTCCATCCAGTTTCGGCTTGGGTGAGCTGGCAGTGGTAAACCTTATCGCTCGCGCCTTGCTGGAAAAACAGGTTGGCGGTCTCTTCCCGATACGTTGCTGCGGCTGCGGTCGTCATTTGGTAAGTGCTCCCTTTCGATTTGAGTTTTAGCTGCTCAGAATCGCGCCAAGCTGGAAACCGGGCGCGATGCTCAAAAGCTAGGCGGCTTCGACTTCCATGCGCTGCGCGATCTCGATGATGACGGGCGGCGCATCGCAGTAGTTGCAGCCTCTGGCGTGGGCGGCGGCTGCCTCCGGTTCTAGGTTGTAAACGTGATTCGCGTGCATCTCCTGCAAGAGTTCCTTCGCGCGCAGCATTTCGAGATAGCTCATTCGCTTGGGCGGCATCATCGGCTGGCCTCGGCTTTCTGATGATGGCGGAGGCAAAATTCCGCATCGGTGGCGAAGTTGTAGACGGTGGCCAGCTCGGCGCATTGGAAGTATTGATCCTCTTCGCCCGTGCTGCCGATAACGTAGCGGGTTTGGTGGCCGCACTCCCCAAGCGCTGGGATGGGCGGGGCCTTTCGCAGATAGCGCACATCGGCGAGAGTCTGGCGCGTGATGCGGGTATATTCCGCGATGGCGGCGGCTAGTAATAGCTCTGGTGGGATCGCGGCTGTGATATTGTATTCTGGTTCCGGCATTGGTCTGTGCTCCTTTTCAGAGTTTGCTGCTCAGAATCGCGCCAAGCCAATGCCGGACGTGATTCTCAGAAGCTAGGCGCACACTGCTGTTTTGCTCGGTTCCGTTTGTGTCATCGTCATTGCCTCCCGCAGGAATTCCGCCTGGTAGTGTCCACGCGCCATCTGTAGCGAGCGCTCGAAGTTCACGCCTTGGCATTTTGCCGCCAAGTGCATGAGGTCGGTGAGTAGATCGCAAAGCAGCGCGCGCGGGCGCGTTTCGTTGGTATCGGCTGCTTTGCGGTAGGCGATTACGGCGCGGCGCGCACGCTGGGCGCGTTGCTCGTTGGTAAGTTGTGGCATGGCTGGTTGCTCCTTTTCGGTTTTGAGTTAGCTGCTCAGTAGCGCGCCAAGTTGCGAAAACCGGGCGCGCTGCTCAGGGGCTAGTTCATGGCGTCGATGCCGGCGGCGCGCAGTTTTTCATTGGCCATCGTCGCGCGCGCGGCCTTGCGATCTAGCGCTTTAGCTTTCCGCACGCGAGCATCGATCTCTTTGTAAAGCTCTGGCCAGTCGGCACGGATGTGGGCGCGCGTGGCCGGGTCTTTCTCGGCCCAATATTGCGCCGGATCGTCGGCGAAGTCGTCCCGGTCGAACGTGTCCCAAAGCTGGCCAGGCGCGGTAGTCACTTCCTGCACGATTCCGCCTTCGACGATTACCAGAATGGAAGGGCTAATCTTCGTTGTGGGGCGTTGTGTCTTGAGGCTGTCGAGTATCGCTTTGCGGCGTGCGGTAGTCATTGGATTCAATCTCCTTTTTGAGTTAGCTGCTCAGTACCGCGCCAAGTTGCGAAAACCGGGCGCGGTGCTCGGAAGCTAGGACCATTCGGCGGCGTCATATGCGGGAAGCTCGCTCACGATGGCTGCCGCGATATGGTTCTTAACCTCCTCGAAGGCCTGATAGAGTTCGGACGATTCCGGAATCGTGCTTTCGGCACACTGATACAGCCAGCATTGCAGCGTTTTATAGGCCTGCATCCGTGTGGTCATGGGCACGGTGCGGAATTCATAGGTGGCGATATCTACTTCCTCGCCGTAGCGGGCGCCATATGCTTCGTGGTTTAGAGCCAGCATTCGCAGCCCCAACATATTCAGCTCGCGCGGATCGTGCACATTCGTTTCCAGCTTCATGGCGGCGAAGCGTTCTAGGAATTCAAGGCCTGTGCCCGGATGCTGTAAGAAAGTTAAAACGCGGTTGATCGTGCGATCCTCTACGACAAAGCTGCTCATGGTTTGCTCCTTCGTTTTCGGTTTTGAGTTAGCTGCTCAGTAGCGCGCCAAGTTGCGAAAACCGGGCGCGCTGCTCGGAAGCTAGGCTGCTGCTTTCAGCTCGGCCATGCGCTCGGCGAGCTGCCAGAGCGCGCGGTTCAGCTTTACGTCTTGATCGATTCCCTTGACCGGCCGCGTGGTCACATTGCGCCATCCGTGGCCGTTCTCGCCGCGCTGCACTCCGTGCAGCCCGCCCTTAATAACGTTCTCTTGTACGCGGTTCATGGTCTGCCACAGATCCGTGCCCGCGTCATCCGTGCGCCGTGGCCGAAGTAATTGCGCTGCTGTAATTGGCGTGGCGATCTTGCCTTCCGCATCGGCGAAGCGAAGCGTATGCGCAGCCTCGGCGAATGCCGATTGCTCGCCGTTGGTGAGCTGTAAGTTTTTCCAGCCCGCGATAGCGCCTATGGCTTTTTGCGAATCTTCCACGATCCGATAACTGCCTTCGATCACGTTTTCCAGAATGTTGCCTTTGTGGTGAACGGCTACACTTCCCGTGGTAGATTCGGCCACGACCAGCCCGTTAGAGCAGACCAGCCGGAAGATGCCCGCAATCAGCTTGTATGCGCTGCTGCCATCGTGGGAGTTAATCAAAACCACTTCCGGAATCGAATCGCCCACGGCCAGACTCTGGGAAACGTCTTGATGGCGGAAGCGGATCATGTGCTTCGTGTATGCGCTTTTACCTTCGATCCGGCTACTGCTCTGGCTGGCTTTGAACGGCTGGAATCCGGCTTTCATCATTCCTTCGATAATGTTCATCGTGGGAATGTAGGTGTAACGATCAGAGCGCGATTCGTGCGGATGCGTGGCCAGCGCGGATGGCGCATAGCGGGCGATCTCATCCAAGGTTAAGGGCTGCTGGGTACGGTTAGCTTGCGTGCCATAAGTAAAGCTGTGGGAGTTCATCGGGTTTTGCTCCTTCGGTTTTAGAGTTAGCTGCTCAGTAGCGCGCCAAGTTGCGAAAACCGGGCGCGCTGCTCGGAAGCTAGGCGGCCATAATTTCGACTTCCAGCGCCATGAGTGCCGCGCGCACGTTATTCGCTGAATCCTTGACCATGCGGGCGAAGTTTGGCGCGGGCACATCGGCGGCCACGTTCTGCTGCCAGACGCTGGCCAGCAGCTCGGCCACTTGGCCCGCAATGCCGTAGCTGGAAAACTCCACGACGTGGAAGCGCGAGAGGAATCGCGGCTCTAGGCGATCCGTGGCATTGCAGGTTCCTATAAAGATGGTTTGCGGAAAGAAGTTTGTGGCATCCAGTTTGGAAAGCAGGCTTATCTGGGCTGCTGGGGTGAGCTGGTCTATCTCATCGGCCAGCACTAGGTGCCAGCGGCAGGGGCGGCCATCATCCAAGTTACGCGGCACGTATTGGCACATCATCCTTACGCGGTCGATGTTGGCAAGGTTGCACTCTTGACTAGGGATTAGGTGCAGCTCGGCTGGCATTGCTTCAGCAATGGCGAGACCCATGCTGGTCTTCCCTGTTCCGGACGGCCCTAGAAACAGCCATGCGCTGGAACGTGGCGCAGCGATCAGGTTGGCGGCGATCTTCTTTACTTTATCCAGCCCTACAAACTGGTCTAAGGATCGCGGGCGATACTTTTCAGTCAGACTCACGGGAAAGTCGAAACCAGCTTGCAGCGCGGCATTTGGCGCGGCTGCGTAAGAAGTAAGTTGCAATTCCATGGTGTGCTCCCTTGCTTAGAGTTAGCTGCTCTGGCAATAACCTATGCTGTGTAGGTTATTGGCGCAAGGGGCTGTACGTTACATGCCGTTACATCGTGGGATCGGATGGCCAGCAGCTTTGCCAGGCGCGAGCCGCGTGCGGTTCGTGCGCTTATAAGTGGCGTGTAATCAGGGCGTTACAGATAAGCGGGCGATTAGTAGGTGATCCGCGGGCGATTGGCGCGGGGTGCCGGACTAGGGACTGCTGGACGGGACTCCATGATGTAAGTGTCATGGAATCATATCTTTAGGGGTAGGGGGTCGAGTCTCTGCCGGCTTTGGCCCTGCGACCGGCTTGCAGCGAGTTGCGCACTTTCGCAGCAAAAGAATTTTTTGCTGGTTTGGCGTGGATTTTGGGAAATGGCGGGATCAGGAGGCGGTTCGTTCAAGGATGGCGCGATCCCGCACGGCGAGGCTTCCTCGCAGCGGCGAAAGCGCTCCGGAAGCCTTGAAGTCCCGCAAAATACGAGTGACGGCTTCGCGGGACACGCCGATGCGCAGCGACAATTCGAAGTGAGTGAAGGTGGCCAGGTCGGCGCGCGAGCAACTGAGCAGGTAGTGGGCCAAGCGAGCCGCGGCGGAACGCGCCAGCGTGGTATTGCCTATCCAACGGTGGGCGGCCGCAAGTTCGGCGGCGAGCAGCGAAGCGATGCAGGCGGACGATTCATGGTCCCCATGAAGGAGCTTGAGGAAGTCGGCACGAGGCAGCAGCCGCAAGCGGCATGCATCCGCCGCGGCGGCGCTGGTTTCGTGCGGCTGGCCGCTGACTGCCGAGGCCAGGCCTGCCAGATCTCCGGATTCGAGCACGTCCAGCACGACGGTTTTGCCGCGATGCGACAAACGCGAGATGTGCAGGTGGCCGGCTTCAACCATCCACAGGCCGAGTGGGGTTTCGCCCTGCAGGAACAGAGCGAACCCGTGAGTGCGATCGACTGACGGCGCTGAACGAAGCGCGGTAAGCATGCGGCGTGGAATCATGAAGAGCCTCCGCGAGTTGGGATCGCGATAGTAGGATCGGAAGCGGCCGGCGTCAAGCGGATTCTTCGCCAAAGCCAGCAGCTGGCTAATTGTCAATAGGCTGGGCGGGAAAACAGGTCGCCGGTTGCGGTACTTTAGTAATGCGAGTACCGTTGCCCAAACAGGGAGAAACAGGCAAGATTGGGTCGCGACCTGGTTTTGGGACGATTTGCCTGTATTTCCTGCCTCCCCACTGCCCACCCTGGATCCTGTCGCCCGAAACAACGTAAGAAGCCGGTCGACGCCCGGCAATTAAAGTGCGCGTTGCGCGAAAGCGCACCCCTTGCTCGTAGTTCCCTGCCTGCTCGATTTCCCGGAGGTCCGCTTGCCCAAAAAGACTCATGGCGAACGTGTGCGCAGTTTCAACCGCTTCATGGAACGCCTGGCGGAGCGGAGCGAGGCGGCGCCCGGCCCGGGAACTTCCGAGCTTCCAGTTTTCTACAACGAGCAGGACCGCAGCGGGCAGCCCTGCGGCAGTTTGTCGCGGGGAGAGTGTTGGGACCTGAAACGATCGCGCGAAGGTAACTTCGTCGATCGCGGGACCGCCTTCCAGTTGACCCGTCGCGGGCCGGCGCCGGCGCCGCCGCGCTATACCCCGAGCCTGAGTTCGCAATCAGACGCCAGCATATCGTTGACGGAGATGCGCGCCAATGTGGGGGAGCCCTCAGACACGCCGGGCGCCGAGATTCCGCGCCACGTGGTGAAGCGGGCGCAGCAAAAGATTGGCGTCATCGGGCGGCGGGAGCCTTACACGTTCGACAGCAAGGCGCCGCTGGCCTTCGGAGCCCGGTCGTGGCCGGTTTACCGGTCCAACCTTCCTCCACGCAACAGCTATGAGCCCCAAGTGGATGCCTGAGAGGCCTTGTGCCTCCCTATCCAGAGCGCGGTTTAATGCAATTGGCAATGGACATGGTGGATATCGCTTACATGCGGCTGGAGCCGGGCTGCCGCGATCTTCCTGGCGAGTTCCTGCTGATTCTGGCGCGGGTCGTATTCGACGGTTACGAGTTGTTTCCGGACATTCCGGACAAAAAGAAGTGAGAGGCTGGCCCGTGCAGGATCCAAACTGGATAAATCAGGACACTCCACCGGCGCCAGCCCTGGCTTCGTCGGCGGCGTCTGCCGCGGCTGCCGCCGGCGTGCCGCGGCTTACCGACCGCAGAAAAGCGATTTATAAAACGAGGTCGCCGGCGGAGCTGCTGGATGATGTGTCCAAGCTGGCCGATCAGCAGTATGACCTGAGCGGCCGGCTGCGGCGCGAGAGAGATGCGGCCGATAAGAAGTTGCTCGATGCGGAAAGCAAGCTGCGATTCTTTAAAGGCTGGATTTGGGTGCTCGGCCTGGCCATTGCGGGATCGTGGGCAGTGACGGTGAGTGTTTTAAAGCTGTGGCTGCTGCCGATCCTCGAAAAGGTGCCGCGATGAAAATCAATATCAAGGTAACGGCTGGATGGCAGCACGGCGACCCGGCGGCTGCGGACTCCGGCTCGCATGCGGCTGACGGCCAAGGGCGTGGACGCGCTGCTCGATCAGGAAGCGGCCCGCGTGGAACAATTCTTTCCCGGACTCGAGTTCCGGCTGGTGCCGCTGCGCGACGGCCATTTTAATTTCATGGAGATCCCGCTTGCCCATTAATGCGCCGCTGGGGCCCGGATGTCCCTTCTGCCCGCATGCGGTTCACGCCGCCGGCCAGAAATGCAATCAGCGCAGGCCCTACGTGGATACCAAGGTATGCGGTTGCCGCGGCCGGCGCGGCTTTTGGCGGGGATTTGCGGAAGCGCTGGGAAATGCGATCGGCCAAGCCAGGTTTGATGATTAGGTCTGGCGATTAGGCATGCCGGCGAAGCCTCCCACGATTTGCGCCGAGTGCGGGGCGCTGGTGCCCGACGGCGGGCGCTACTGCCTGGCGCACCGCGATGACAACCGGCAAATGCGCGAGTCGCGCCAGCGCAACGCTACGCGGCGATCGGACGGGCTGAAGCGGCTTTACGACTCCTGGGCCTGGCGCGGGCGGCGGGGCACGCGGCGAATGGTGCTCGCGCGGGATCCGTTCTGCCAGATAGCCATTCTTTGCGAAGGCCGCGGGCTCAGCGTCGACGTCGACCACATCATCCGCGCAGAACTTTACATCGAGATGAACGGCGGCGATGTGACATTTTTCTACGACCTCGCGAATCTGCGAGGAGCGTGCCATGAAGACCACGCGCGCAAGACGTCGCTCGAAAACCGCGGGCTGTGGGATGAAGCGGCCGTCAGCCGTCAGCTTTCAGCTCTCGGCTAAAGGACAAACACCATGGGCGGAAAATGATCGGGCGGGAAAAATCGCAAGCCGACGGCGCAGAAGAAGGCCGAAGGCAATCGCGGGAAGCGCGACCTCAACGAGCGCGAGCCGGTGGAACGTCCCGGCGAACCGCAGATGCCAAGTTTCATGACGATCGAGGCGCGGAAGCTGTGGCCTGAGGTGGTGACGATTCTGGCCCGCGCCGGGGTTCTGTTTGAAACGGACGGGATTGCGATTGGAGTGTTTTGCTCGAGCCTGGCGCTGTTCAAACAGATGGATGCGGCGATCGCGAAATATGGATCGCTGAACGTCGAGTTGGATGAAATCACCGGCACTGGAGTATTGCGCACTTCTCCATCCGTGCGGGTGCGCAGCGATGCGCTGAAACAGATGCGCGCGTCGTGGCAGGCCTTCGGTCTGGATCCGGCTTCGCGCGCGGGCATTCAGGTCGGCGAGCCACCGGAAAAAACCCGAAGCGCTCTGGAAAACATTCTGCGATCGAAAAGCGCGAAAGACGATGTGGTGATGTAGGTGGAATTTCGCCGCCGTCTCAGTCTCGCGCAGCTCGAACGATCGGGCGATTATGTGATGCTGCCCGACATGGGCGTGGTGATGATTTGTCCCGGCTGCGGGAACTGGATCGAAGTCGGCGGCCGCAACTGCTATCCGCACGCCATCGTGATGGCGGAACCTTTAACCATTTCCCCGTCAGTAGTCTGTCCTTGGCGCCGTTGTCATTACATCGTGGCCGCCGGGCGGTGTTGAATGGTTCGCCACGAGACTTCATGGAAGACGGCGGCGGCGGAGAAGCTGCTGGCCACGAGCTGCAGCCGAACGCCGACTGTGGCGCGCTACTCGCTCGACGTGCTCACGGGGAATGTGCCTGCCGGCAGGATGGTTTTCCTGGCGGTCGAACGATTTCTGAACGATTTGCGCCGCAGCCAGGCTCCGGACCCTGAGTTCCCTTATTTCTTTGACCAGGGCGGCGCGGTCGCGATCATCAAATATTTTCGCGATCTCTGCCCGTTCAAGCTGGAACCATTTCAGCAGTTCATTGTCGCAAACGTTTTCGGCTGGAAAAAGACGGGCATTGAGTGCGTGATTCACCCGCACGGCCATCGCCGGTTCCAGACCTGCTACGCGGAAATGGGCAAGGGCAGCGGCAAAACGCCGCTGGCCGCGGGCATTGGCACTTACGGCGTCTGCTCCGATGACGAGCCCAGCGCCGAAGTGTATGTGGCGGCGCCGTCGAAGGAGCAGGCGGCCATTTGCTTTCGCGATGCGGTGCGGATCGTGGAAGGCGATGCGGAACGCAGGGAGCTGAAGAAACTTTTTAAGCAGCACGGCTGCTCGGGGAAAATGCTTTCGGGCAACCTTTCCTACGGCACATCGTTCATGCGGCCGGTTTCGGCCGAGCACAAAACGCTCGACGGTCCGCGGCCGCACATGGTGGTTGCGGACGAGCTACACGAGCACGTGAACACGCTGGTACTCGACAAGCTGACCGCCGGCTTCAAGGCGCGCCACCAGCCGCTTTCGCTCGAAATTACAAATTCTGGATGGGACCGGGTCACCATTTGCTGGGACCATCACGATTACAGCCGACAGGTGCTCGAAGGCATTGTGCACAACGAAGGCTGGTTCGCCTACGTTTGCCAGCTGGATGTCTGCCCGGCATGCCGCGCCGCGGGCAAAGAGCAGCCTACCTGCGACGATTGCGACAATTGGCTCGACCCGGATGTGTGGATCAAGGCCAATCCGGGCCTGGGCACGATTCTGCCGAAGGAATATCTGGAAAAGCAGGTGAAGCTGGCGCTGGAGATCCCGAGCGGCCGCAACCTGACGATGCGGCTGAATTTCTGTATCTGGACGCAATCGGAAGAGCGCTTCATCTCTCCGGAGGCGTGGAGAGGGTGCGCGTGGGAGGAAGCCGTTAGCTGCTAGCTCTGCTCTTAATTGATTCGCACCTCGGGGTGAGCCGCCAGCCAAGCCTTGAAAGCGATGTGGCAATCATCGCACAGCACTGAGAGACCTTCGGCGGCAATCTCGCCGGGCGAGAAATCTCTTGCCGTTTCCTGCAAGGCCTCTTCATCGGACCAAGTTTTGTCGAAGGTGCCCCCGCAATGCCCGCAGGTATAGGAGTCGGCCATTTCCGCCGATCCTATCACGGCTGAAAGCCGAGAGCTGATGGCTGAGAACTTCTGCGGCAATCCGCGGGCGTGGCGCGAGCACAAGATGCAGGCGCTCACCGGGAAAACCTGCTTTAGCGGGCTCGACGTGGGCGTGGTGAACGACTTCACCTGCAAGGCCGGTTACTTTCCGAAACAGAAGGACGTGCCGAAGCCGGTGCTGCTGCTGTGGGCCTGGGTGCCGGAAGATGTCGACTACCACAAGCTTTTGAAAGAGCGCTACGGCTACCACGATTGGGTGCGCGACGGTTTTCTCAAGCTCACCCCCGGCCAGCGTACGGATTACGGCATTGTCCGCGAAGACGTTTTGAAGCTCGACCGCCAGTACCACATCGAGGAGATGGCCTTTGACCCCGCCTACACCACGCAACTGGTGCAGGAACTGATTGCCCAGGGCGTGAACATGGTGGAACACCGCCAGGGCACGTTCTCGATGACCTCGCCCATTAAGGAATTCCAGCGGCAGATTATCGGCAAAGATTTTGTGCACGGAATGAACCCGCTGCTCACCTTCATGGTGGACAACCTGGTGGTGCGCTCCGACGGCAAAGGCAACCTGAGCTGCGTGAAGCCCAATAACCCGAACTCGCCGCGCAAGATTGATGGCGCCGTGGCCAGCATCATGGCGATCGGGCGAGCGGCCGCCAATCCGGACGCGTGCAGCGATTCGGGAAAGATTTTCTTCGCATGATGATGAGCGCAACCAGCCCCAACCCGTTTCCCGGAATTTTCAAGATGGCGGGCGTCCTCATGCTCACGGATGGGGTTTGGCGGATCTATCCGCCGGCGGCGCTGATTGTGGCCGGGCTGGCGCTGCTGACCCTGGGATTCTTCGGGCGCGATTTGGGCGGAGGACGATAGCTTGCGCCTGGCACAACAGTTTCG
>Ga0073928_10005134_pt1 | contig 18614 bp, 15 predicted proteins | sample PaiPotPPA55metaG_FD_76969 | JGI IMG/M metagenome (GOLD analysis project Ga0073928, IMG submission 76969) | Iron sulfur acid spring bacterial and archeal communities from Banff, Canada, to study Microbial Dark Matter (Phase II) - Paint Pots PPA... ... | reverse complement strand
GATGCGGCATTGCGCGAGAGTGAGCGTGCAACCGCAATCGCAACTCTCAGAATTCAAGCGTCTCAACGCGATCTTTCTCTGGTCGTCGTTCAGGCCTTTGAAATCGACGCCGGGGAGTTCCGTCGCCAGCGAGGCGTTCTTCAAGAAAATCTGACCGGTGTCTTGAAACGTCTGCACCGTGGCGTTCACCGGAAGACCCAGGAGCGCACGCACCTCGATCTCATACACATCTTCTGAATAGAGCCCAACATGCTTTTGCACTACGCGGCCCTCGGGATTGATGAGGAACGACGTGGGTAGCGCGGGCACGCCGCCATACTCGCGGATGATCTCGCGGCTCCACATCACCACCGGATAGTTGATGCCAATCTGCTTCGCAAACGCCCTGACTTCTTCGGGCGGGCCGTCGTCCATCGATATGCCGATGATTTGCAATCGATCCTTGTAGCGATTCGCCAGCGAGATCATCTCGGGAATCTCTTCGCGGCACGGCGGGCACCAGGTGGCCCAGAAATTCAGGAGCACTACCTTTCCGTGCCAGTCCGCGGTGGAAATCGGGGCGCCGTCGATATCGGCGACCAGAAACGGTGGCGCCGGAATCGGGTTGCTCGCGAAGAGAACGACGCGATCTTGAGCGGCTTTGTCTGATTTCTCGGCGCCCGCTGAAACGGCTGACTTGCCAGGCAGGGAAGCGGAGGCCGAAACGACGCGGTGCGAGCGGGTGGAGGCGATGCCGATTACGATGCCTGTAAGTACGATTCCAACCGCCAGCAAAATCGCGATGAAGTGCTTGGTCATTCCGGTTCGACGAGCCCTCTGTGAGCACTCATTATGAAGCAGACTCGCGTTCCGCACAATTGGCGCAGTTCGAATAGGTGAAGAGGTCGTAATAGGCTAAGACAGGGGGAGGAACGATTTGAGAAAAGGGGAGCGCGGTGCCAAGCCGGGACTGTGGTTCCCGATTTGAACTTGCTCAAAACCCGAGCGCCTTGACGCAAACGTGCAAGTGGTTGAAATGACGGCGGAACTGGACTTGACTGGGACCACGGCGAGTGGGCCGTTGCTTGCATGATGGACGGTGTGGGTCGCGTTTCATCACGATCCGCATCTTCAGTGACGGGGGAGGAAGGGGCCCTATCACGAGGGGATTCGGGTCGTTCCCACCTGCCTCTGAGAGGGAAGCTAGGATGGATGACCCCAGGTCCGGTCACGCCTAGGCCGGGCCACGAAACGCGACCTTTGGGGGCTCTTGATCCCAAGCAAGAGCCCCCTCCTTTTTTCTGCTCATATTCCAAGCACTGCGAACGTTAGTTCATCGCGAACGTCCGCGCGCTAGGGCTTCACAGCGATGCCTTGGATTTCGAATCGCGCGCCGAATAGCAAGGGACCCGAGCCAATGAACGCTCGCGCGGGGAACGGCTCGTTTTCCTTGAAGTATTTACGGTAGGCGGCATTGAATTTTTCGAAGAGCGAGATATCCGAGCAGAAGACTTGCACGTAGACGAGATTCTGGAGCGAGAGTTCAACTTTAGCGAGCGTCCCTCGCAGGGCTTCCATCATTAATTCGATTTCCCGCTCTGCAGTTTCTGGAACGCGTTTCGTTGCAGGATCGATGCCGATGTGTCCGCAGAGATAAAACGTGTTGCCCACGAGAACTCCGCTGCTGAAGGGCAGCGGACCGAGGCCGGAAGGCGGAGGAACATATAGCCGTTCATTCGGTGAGTTCATTTTCGCGTTCTCGATTTCCTGGAAACCTTTATGCCAGCACACCGGCTGGCTTGATTTCGGGTTGTGGGGGTTCCGGGACGATGCGGCGCAGCACCGGGATTCGCGCTTCGCGCAAAACATGTTCCACCACGGAATTATTGAGGCGAGAGGCATCGTAGTCGAGGTGGAGTCGATTCGTCTTTTCGTCGAAGCGAAAGGTTTGGAGTCCGTACGTGTTCACAAGCCTGCCGAGCTCTCGGAATTGTTCCGGTTTGAGGGCGTGCTGTAGCTCGTATGTAGCGGTCATGAATGTCATGGCCGAAAGTATAGCAGCAGATTTGAATCGGTGAGGCTGGCATGCTTCGATGCCGCCGGTTCTCGCGCGCCATTTTGGCAAGAGGTCGCATGAAGAGGATCTACTCCCGATCGAGATTCACATGGCGAAGCCGGAGGGCGTTGGTGAGGACGGGGAGGGAGGTGAACGGCATCGCCGCAGCGGCGATGATGGGGCTGAGGAGCACACCAAAGAAAGGGTACAAGACCCCGGCGGCGACGGGCACTCCCACCGCGTTGTAGACGAAAGCGAAAAAAAGATTCTGACGAATGTTGCGCATGGTTGCGCGGCTGAGAGTGCGGGCGCGGCCCACTCCGCGCAAATCGCCGTGCAGCAGCGTGATTCCCGCGCTTTCGATCGCGACATCGGTTCCCGTTCCCATCGCGATGCCGACGTCGGCTTGCGCCAGCGCGGGCGCGTCATTCACGCCATCACCCGCCATTGCCACGACATGACCTTCGCCTTGCAGAATCTTGACGCTTGCGCTCTTTTTGTCAGGCAGCACTTCGGCTTCGAAGCGTTCGATGCCGAGCTTGCGTGCGACGAACTCGGCCGTAGCGCGGCTGTCTCCTGTAAGCATGACGATTTGCAGTCCCTGGCCATGCAAGCGCTCGATCGCTCCGGGCGTGGTTGATTTTACGGGATCGGCCACGCCGATCAGGCCGGCAGCCTTGCCGGTCATGGCGACGAATACCACCGTCTGGCCCTCCGATTCGAGCGACCGCGCGTGAGGGTCGAGCTCACCCAGCTGGATCCCGAGTTCGGCAAAGAGGGCGCGATTGCCGAGCGTCGCGGAGCGACCGTCGACCATGCCTGTGATGCCTTTGCCGGTGCGGTAGTGAAAGTCGGCGACGCCGCCCGGCGGCAGACTTCGCTCTGCAGCGGCCGCGAGAATTGCGGACGCGAGCGGATGTTCGCTCGACCGTTCAAGAGCCGCTGCGATGCGCAGGACCGTGGCTTGGTCGAAATCGGGCGATGTGACTATGGATGTGACGCGGGGACGGCCTTCCGTGAGTGTTCCCGTTTTGTCGAGAACCAGCGTATCCACCTTCTCGAGGATTTCGAGGGCCTCCGCATTCTTGAAGAGCACGCCAGCCTGCGCACCGCGTCCCGTGCCGACCATGATGGCCATCGGCGTTGCAAGCCCGAGTGCGCACGGACACGCGATGATGAGCACCGCGACCGCGTTCAGCAGCGCATGAGCCATTCTCGGTTCCGGCCCGAAGAGCGCCCAGATGATGAATGTGAGAATCGCGGCGAGCACCACCGCGGGCACGAAGAAGGCGGATACGCGGTCTGCGAGCTTCTGCACGGGCGCACGGCTGCGCTGGGCTTCGCCAACCATGCGGACGATTTGGGCAAGCAGCGTATCGCTGCCGACACGCTGCGCGCGCATCACGAACGTTCCCATGCCGTTGACGGTGCCACCGACGACCCCGCTGCCGGCAGATTTTTCGACGGGGATCGGTTCGCCTGTGACCAGCGATTCGTCTACGGAACTGGTGCCTTCGGTTACGACGCCGTCGACGGGGATTTTTTCGCCGGGGCGGACGCGTAGCGTGTCGCCGACTTCGACATGTTCCAGCGGTACGTCAATCTCCGTGCCGTCGGCGCGAACGAGGCGCGCGGTGTGTGGAGAGAGCTTGAGCAGGGAACGAATCGCGCTCGAGGTGCGGCTGCGGGCGCGAAGCTCGAGCATCTGGCCGAGCAAGACAAGAGTGGTGATCGCGGCCGCAGTTTCGAAGTAGACCGGCACTTCGCCGTTCATGCCGCGGAATGACGCCGGGAAGATTTCGGGGAACACTACGGCAATGAGGCTGTAGATGTATGAGGTTCCGGTGCCCAGCGCGATCAACGTGAACATGTTCGGGCTGCGATTCTTGATCGATGCCCAGCCGCGCTCGAAGAACGGCCAGCCGCCCCAGAGAACGACCGGCGACGCGAGCAGGAGGTCGATCCAGCTGATGGCGCGAGCAGAAACCCAATGCTGGAGTGGCTGGCTGGGAATCAAGTCCGACATGCCGAGAATTAGGACCGGAACCGTCAGCGCGAGACTGATCCAAAATCGCTGCGTCATAGACGCCAGCTCGGGGTTTTCCTCGTCGGCGAGGGCGGTGCGCGGCTCAAGCGCCATTCCGCAGATGGGGCACGCTCCCGGTCCGAGGCGGATGATTTGAGGGTGCATCGGGCACGTGTACTCGACGGGCGCGACTGGGCGCGGATGTGCTGCGCTCCCGATTTTGACTAAGGAGTCGTTTGCGTGCGTCGATGAAGCGGGTGTGGCGGCGAGGTACTTCTCCGGGTTCGCACGGAATTTTGCGGCGCAGCCAGGCGAGCAGAAATAATGTGTCTTGCCATCATGTTCAGCGGAGTCCTTTGCACGTTTGGGGTCCACCGTCATGGCACAGACTAGGTCTCGTTCCATCAATTCCCCTCGGGCGTCAGTATCAGGTTATCGGATGATCGGCGCCAGGCAAAGGGAGCGCCCGGCGCTTTTACTTCTGTCTCAGGAGGGAGTCAAAGTATTGGGTCATTTCGGGGCTGGTCCAGTCCTGGCCACCGACGATTTTTCGGTCGATGTGGCCGGACCGGTCGATGATGTATGTGTCGGGAAACATTGTGGTGCCGTAGTCGGCGGGGACTTTGCGCGAGGCGTCGCGCGAGGTGGGGAAGATCACGCTGTAAGTCTTCAGGAAATTGTCATACGCCGACTGATCGTCGTCCACGCTGATACCAAGGACGGTTCCTCCCAGGGGCGCAATCTGCTGCTGCAGTTGATTCAGCGACGCCGTTTCGTCGACGCACGGCGGGCACCAGGTGGCCCAGAAATTCAGCACGACGACGCGGCCTCGCAGGTCGGAGAGGTGCGCCGGTTTGCCGTCGAGCGTAAACGCAAAATCTTGCGCGACGCGGCCGTGCAGACTCGGTTCGCCCTGGCGGTAGTCTGGATGAGCGAACACCGCCAGAAGGCCCGCCACGAAGATGAGCACGAGGCCCGTCTTGAGTTTTCGTTTTAATCCATTGTCCAAGCACCTATAATAAAGGCATACGCAAATCGAAAGCGAGTAGTTTGCAGCCCGCGATTGGAATCGTTGAATTTGGTCTCCGCCATCATTCCTGCACGCAATGAAGAAGCGTCGATTGCCCGCGCCGTGGAATCGGTAGCGGCGCAGCCCGAAGTCGGCGAAGTAATCGTCGTGGACGACCAATCGACCGACCGCACCGGCGAAATTCTGGCTGAGCTGGCGGTGCGGACGCCGAAGCTGCGCGTTCTCGCGACGGATGCGTTGCCGGCCGGTTGGACGGGGAAGAACTACGCGGTGTCGATCGGCGCCGCAGCAGCGACCGGCGATTGGCTGCTGTTTACGGACGCGGACACGTATCACTTGCCGGGCTCGACGCGCCGCGCGCTTGCAGACGCCGTCAAACACGACGCGGCGATGGTTTCTTACTCACCCGAGCAGGAGATGGAGACATTTTGGGAGAAGGCGCTGATTCCGGTTGTCTTTGAGAGGCTCTCGCGAAGATTTCAGTTCCAGCGTATCAATGATTCCAGACTGCCAGACGCCGCTGCAAACGGACAGTTTCTATTGATTTCGCACGAAGCATACACCTCTCTAGGAGGTCACGGTAGCGTGGCTGCCGACGTCATTGAGGATGTTGCGCTGGCTCGCCGGGCCAAAACTGCGGGCTATAGGATCTACTTTGCACCGGGTTTCGAGGTGGTGCGCACGCGCATGTATCGCTCGTTTCCGGCCATGTGGGAGGGATGGACGAAGAATTTGTATCCTCTGGTAGGTGGCTCGGCAGCGTCCATCGCACACTCCCTTCTTCCGCTGTGGCACCTCATTGCTTTCGCGTGCTTATGGGAGTATTCGCATTACTTCTATGGCGTGTCTGTCCTGTTCCTGCCTATCTTCCTTGTAACGGCAGTCCTTGAATTGCAAATCGCATACGCGGTCGACGTTTGCCGGAATTGTTTTCCTCCCCAGTACATCAAATACTATGTGCCGGGAGTTTTTCTGTACCCGATGGTGTTGATCGCGTCATGGTGGAAAAACACGCGCGGCCGAGTTTCTTGGAAGGGGCGGTTCTACACCCCCGGCGCGCCGCGGGTCGTGTAAGGTCGGAGAGCGCAAAGCAAAGAGGCGAGGCGGACAGGTCAGAATCATGATTCGAATCACACGCAAAGTGGAATTTTCGGCGGCGCACTTTTACCACAATCCGAATTTCTCGGCGGAAGAGAACCGGCGCGTCTTCGGAAAGTGCAACAACCCGCATGGGCACGGGCACAATTACGTGCTGGAAGTGACGGTGGCGGGCGAGCCCGATCCGGAAACGGGGATGGTGCTCGACCTGAAGGAACTGAAGGATATTTTGCAGCGTGAAGTAGTGGAGCGTATGGATCATCGCCACTTGAATTACGAGGTGCCGGAGCTGGCCGGCAAGATACCGACGTGCGAGAACATTGCGGCGGTGATTTGGCAGCTTCTCGATCCGCAGATCAAGCAGGGGAAGCTCGATCGCGTCCGATTGTACGAGTCGCCGGATCTGTTTGCGGATTGCGTGGCGAATGGCCAGGCTGCGACAGGAGGTCACGCGTGAAGATTTCGCTTTCGCGGCGGTACCGGTTCGCGGCGTCGCACCGATTGCACAATGCGAAGTTCACGGCTGAGGAAAATCGCCGGCTTTATGGCAAGTGCAACAGCCCGTATGGCCACGGACACAACTACGTCGTGGAAGTGACGCTGACGGGGCCCGTCGATCCGGCGACGGGAATGATCGCGAATCTTGGCGAACTTGATCCGTTTGTCGAGCGCGAAGTGGTGGAAGTGTTCGATCATAAATACTTAAATGAAGAAGTGGCGGAATTTCAGAACCGCGTGCCGACCACGGAGAATGTGGCGCGAGAGATTTTCCGGCGGCTGAAGCCTTTTCCGGCGGCCCATCTCGAACGCGTGCGGATCGAAGAGACGAGCAAGAACAGTTTCGAATTCTGTGGATGATGGCCGAAGCGAAAAAGAACACGCGAATGCGGGGGAGAGTAGAAACTTATGAGTGAAACCACCGAAATTGCAATCGCTGAAAAGGCTGGGTCGGAAAGCATCGCGGATTTGGTTCGCAAGATGCTGGTGCAGCTTGGCGAGGACCCCAACCGCGAGGGCCTGCGGCGGACGCCGGAGCGATTCGAGAAGGCGCTGCGGTTCCTGACCAAGGGGTACGCGCAGGACCACGATAAGATTTTGAACGGCGCGATGTTCAGCGTGTGTTACGACCAGATGGTGCTGGTGAAGGACATCGAGGTATACAGCATGTGCGAGCATCACCTGCTGCCTTTTTTCGGCAAGTGCCATGTGGCGTACATTCCGGATAAAAAGGTGGTGGGGCTGAGCAAGATCGCGCGGCTCGTGAACATGTATGCGCGACGGTTGCAGATCCAGGAACGGCTCACCAGCCAGGTGGCGAAGGCCATTCAGGAAAAGCTGAGCCCGCATGGCGTGGGTGTAATCGTCGAGGCGAGGCACCTCTGCATGGTGATGCGCGGCGTGGAAAAGCAGAACTCCATCGCGACGACGAGCGCGATGCTCGGCGCTTTTCGCGAGAACAAGCAAACACGGGACGAATTTCTGTCGCTGATTCGGGGCGGAAAGGCGTAGTTCGTCCTTTTGCGCGCCGATCGCGTCGCACCCTGAAAACTCCGCGTCCCGACCTACGAGATTCCCCCAGCTTGGCCTACAGGAATTCCCTTTGCGGCGTCGCCGCACTGTGCTAGCATTTTTGACGTCTAGAAGAAAAGAAAAGAGAGTGGAGAAGGGTACGGCGTTTCAAGGGGGAGGGGGCAAGTTGATGGAAGCGAAACTGGAAGTAATCGAGCAGTTCCGGGTACATGCAAAGGACACAGGATCACCGGAAGTGCAGATTGCATTGTTGAGCGAACGCATCAGCTACCTCACCACTCACCTGAAGTCCCACGCAAAGGATCATGCTTCGCGACGCGGATTGATCATGATGGTCAACAAGCGCCGCCGATTGCTGGACTATCTGAACCGCCGCGACCCGGATCGGTATCGCGAGATTGTGGAACGACTCAGCTTGCGCAAGTAGCACGGGTGTTCTGAGCGGCCTCGCAGGCCGCAGTTTTCCTTCCGCACAAACGACAGATGTTCCGGCGGTATGCGGACCGGCAGGGCCCGGCTGCGTGAGATTTCGTTCTGCGGCGTTTCCCGCTTTTCCCCCCTTCGATTTTCTCTCTTCTTTTCTCCGTTCGACGAATTTCCCGAGAGCTTTCTCTCGTATCTAACAAGGTGTTCCCGGTGAACCGGGACAGAAGGAACTAACTGATGTTCGAAAAAGTGAGTATTAATGTAGGCGGCCGCGAGCTGACGTTTGAAACAGGCAAGATGGCACGGCAGGCACATGGGTCGGTGGTGGTTCGCTACGGCGACACGGTGATACTGGCCACGGCTTGCATGGACAACAAAGCCACGGAGAAGGATTTTCTTCCGCTGACGGTGGACTACCGCGAATACACGTATTCCGCGGGCAAGATCCCCGGCGGGTTTTTCAAGCGCGAAGGGCGCCCCTCCGAGCGCGAGATTTTGACTTCGCGGCTGATCGACCGCCCGCTGCGGCCGCTGTTCCCCGAAGGCTGGTCGACGGAAACGCAAATCGTCGCCATGGTGCTTTCGGCGGACAGCGAGAATGACCCCGACGTGATCGGTGTGACGGCGGCTGCCACGGCGCTGTATATCTCGAAGATTCCGTTTACGCGGCCGATCGCGTGCGTCCGTGTGGGACTGATCGACGGCAAGCTGACCGTGAATCCGACGGTAGCGGAGCAGAAGGCGAGCCTGCTGAATATCGTGGTGGCTGGGTCGGACGAGGCCATCGTGATGGTGGAATCCGGCGCTCTCGAGGTTTCGGAAGAAACCGTCGTGGATGCGCTCGAGTTCGGCCACGCCGAAATCCGGAAGATCGTGGCAGTGATTCGCGATCTGTACGCCCGTGTGCATCCCGAGAAAGTCACCGCAACCCCGCCGGCTTTCGATGAGGCTCTGTACAACGGCATGTCGAAGACGTACGGAGACCGCCTGCGCGACGCTGTCGACACGAAAAAGCATCCGAAAACTGAGAGTTACGGATTGGTGGACGCCATTCTGAAAGAAATTCTGACCGCAATTCCGGAGGAAGACGAAGAGAAACGGAAGCTTGCTCGCCGAGCGTTCGAGCGGCTGCGCGAACGGATTTTCCGCGACGACATGCTGCTGCGGCACCGGCGTCCGGACGGGCGCGCGTTCGACGAAATTCGCCAGATTACGTGCGAAGTGGGCGTACTGCCGCGTGTGCATGGTTCCGCGCTGTTCACTCGAGGCGAAACGCAAGCTCTTGCTACGGCAACACTCGGCACGAAGGAAGACATGCAGCGCCTCGATCTGCTTTTCGAGGAAGAGGCGTTCAAGCGTTTCATGCTGCACTACAACTTCCCGCCGTTCTCGGTGGGCGAGGTGAAGTTCCTGCGCGGCCCCGGCCGGCGCGAAATAGGGCACGGAGCGCTCGCAGAAAGATCGCTTGCGAACCTGCTCCCGGCCGAAGCGGATTTCCCGTATGCCATGCGCGTGGTTTCCGACATTCTGGAATCGAACGGTTCTTCGTCGATGGCCAGCGTGTGCGGCGGATCGCTTGCGTTGATGGACGCGGGCGTGCCGCTCAAGGCGCCTTGCGGCGGAATTGCGATGGGCCTGGTGGTGGAGGGAGATAAGTACGCAGTCCTCACCGACATCGCCGGCGCTGAAGATCACTACGGCGACATGGACTTCAAAGTGGCCGGAACGCGGCAGGGAATTACGGCGTTGCAAATGGACATCAAGGTGGAGGGCGTCAGCGTGAAAATGATGCGCGAGGCTCTCGCGCAGGCACGCAAAGCGCGCATCGAGATTCTCGACATCATGGACCGCACGCTCGGGTCCGGAAGATCCGAGATTTCCACGTACGCGCCGCACCTCTACATGCTCAGCATTCCCACCGACAAAATCCGCGACCTGATCGGACCTGGCGGCAAGAAGATCCGGTCGATCATCGAAGCCACCGGCGTGAAGATCGACGTGATGGACGACGGCAAGGTTCACGTCTTCGCGAACAACGGGCCCTCCGCGGAGGAAGCGTTGAAGATGATTCGCGACGTTACCGCAACCGCCGAGATCGGCAAAACGTATCTCGGCAAGGTGGTGCGCATTGCGGAGTTCGGCGCGTTCGTCGAGATTTTCCCGGGCACCGACGGCTTGCTTCACATCAGCGAAATCGCCGAACAGCGCATTCGCGCGGTGCGCGACGAGTTGAAGGAAGGCGACCAGATACTCGTGAAGGTTCTGGCGATCGAAGGCAACAAGATTCGCCTGAGCCGCAAAGCCGTCCTGCGCGACCAGCGCGACAAGCAACCGCCGCAACAGCCACCTCAGCCGCCGCAGCAAAAACACGAGGCCGCTGGATAGCTCTTCTAGGACAAGTTCTCAGCTCTGGTATGTTCTTGAAGAAAGGGAGGCCTGGAGCCTCCCTTTCTTGTTCCGTGTCGAGTCAGGTTAGGGACGTACCGGCGTTCTCCGCAATTTGTTCAACGGGCGCCGCATTTCCACAGATAAAGACACTTCGCCGCGCGAACTTTCGTAACCGTAACCCCGGGATCCACAAGGCAAGTCGAATATGAATATTCAGTAACGGTTATGTGGTTCTGGAAATAGGAAACGCTCGGGATCAATCGGTTTGTCGCCGCGGGTGGAACACCGTTAGAACCCTCCTCTGCGGTTGCGCATGGGGCTTCCCCTATGAGGCGGAACGTATACTTCAGCTCGACCGACGGCGATGACTCATCGCAAGTCCGGCACTCGAATTGGGATTGCTTGGCACTAAGCAACGCAGCTTCCGCAAGTAATGGTGGACCACTCACAACGACCGCTGACTTAACCGTCCCATCGTGGTTCAGCGTCACGGTCAACGCCAACTCACCTTCGATGTGCGCAACGCGCGCGATTTGGGGGTATATAGGGGCGTCGAATTTCACAAGCAGGGCCTCACCTTGAGGCGGACTGGCGGTACCGCCGCTCGGCATCGGCAAAACACCAAATCCAAACGTCAGGAGAATCGCGAATGCGGAAAGACGGGCGGCTAAGGCGGTGGCTTTCATGTGCACAATTTAGACCAAAAGCGTGTTGTCTGTCGCACATTCTGTTCTGGATTGCCGAAACGAGGGTCGACAGCTAGTTATTCGTCGCGGCCGGTGTGGCGTTCGATGCGGGCGCCGACCTTGATGAGTTTTTCTTCGATGCGTTCGTAGCCGCGGTCGATGTGGTAGACGCGGTCGATCCAGGTGGTGTTGTCGGCGACGAGGGCCGCGAGCACCAGACCCGCACTGGCGCGCAAATCGGATGCGGTGACGGGCGCGCCGCTGAGCGGCGTCGGCCCGGTGACGACGGCGAGGTTGCCGTCGATCGCGATGTTCGCGCCCAAGCGCATCATCTCGACCGCGTGAAGGTAGCGATTCTCGAAAATGGTTTCACGAACGTGCGAGACGCCGGTCGCCTGCGTGGCAAGCGCCATAAACTGCGCCTGCATGTCCGTGGGGAAGCCGGGATATTCCTCGGTGGTCACATCGGCGGCGGTCAATTTCTTTGGTGCGCGAACGCGCAGTGCGCGCGGCCCTTCATTGCGAATTTCGACGCCGCATTCCCTGAGTTTCTCCATGATCGCGCCCAGGTGATTTGGCTCGCAGCAGGTGAGAACCAAATCGCCGCCCGTGATGGCTCCGGCAACAAGAAAGGTGCCGGCCTCGATGCGGTCAGGAATCACCGCGTGAGTAGCGCCGTGAAGTTTCTCGATGCCCTGGACGCGAATCGTCGGAGTGCCCGCTCCCTCGATTTGCGCGCCCATCTTGATAAGCAATTCCGCGAGGTCGGTTATTTCCGGCTCGAGCGCCGAGTTTTCGAGGATCGTTTCGCCTTCCGCCAGCACCGCCGCAGTGAGAATGTTTTCGGTTCCGGTGACCGTAATTTTTGGAAAGCGGAACGTTGTGCCGCGCAGGCGTTTGGCGCGCGCTTCCACGTAACCATGATCGACGGAAACCTGCGCGCCGAGTTTTTCGAGCGCCTGGATGTGCAAGTCGATGGGACGCGTGCCGATCGCGCAGCCTCCCGGCAGTGAAACGCGCGCATAGCCGAACCGCGCGACCAGCGGCCCCAGAGTCAGTACGGACGCGCGCATCGTCTTCACGAGTTCGTAGGGAGCTTCCGCGTGAGAAGGAGTAACAGTTTCGGCTTGAATCATGAACTGGCTCGGCGGAAGGTCCGGGCTTTCCACGTGGCAGCGCATGTGCGCCAGGAGCTTGGCCATCGTGATGATGTCGCGCACGCGGGGAATGTTGTGCAGGTGCACAACGTCGGCGGTGAGGAGCGCCGCAGCCATCGCGGGCAGCGCCGCGTTTTTCGCGCCGCTGATTTGTACCGCGCCTTCGAGCGGCCTGCCGCCTTGAATCTTGAATCGGTCCATCTAGTCCTCTCCGAGCTATTTTTTTCTGCGGCGTCGGGAATTCGCGCCTCGCGGCCGCGCCGCTTCGAGCGCCTGGCGAACGTTGCCGCCTGATTCCCGCAGCAATTGACGCGCCTCAGCCGCACCCGATCCCGTCTTCAACATCACCAGCGCGAGGGGCAAATCGTGTCCCGTTTGCCGCAAGGCGTGTGCCGCCGTAGACGCGTTTACTCCCGCCGTTTCCTCGAGAATCCATGCGCTGCGGCGACGCAGCTTTTCGTTTGTTGCGATTAGGTAGATCATTCGATTCTCGTAAACTCTCCCGAGCCGCACCATCGATGCCGTGGAGAGCATGTTGAGCACCATTTTTTGGGCCGTGCCCGCCTTCATGCGCGTCGAACCCGCAATCGCTTCCGGGCCTGTCCTCGGTGCGATCGCGATCTGCGCCTGTCGAGCGAGAGGCGAATCCGGGTTCGACGTCAACCCGATCGTCGCGGCGCCACGCTTGCGCGCGAATTTCAGTCCGCCAAGCACGTAGGGCGTAGTTCCGCTGGCCGCGATCCCGACAACCACATCGCGGCGCGTAAGCCTTGCCTTCGCCAGGTCGCGCGCGCCATTCGCCGCCGAATCTTCGGCCCCTTCCACCGCGTGAAGCATCGCTCGCTTGCCGCCAGCGATGATGGCTTGCACCATGCTCGGCGGCGTTCCAAACGTTGGCGGGCATTCGGCGGCATCGAGAACGGCGAGCCGGCCACTGGTCCCCGCGCCGAGGTAGAAAAGCCTTCCGCCTTTGCGAAACGCATCCACGATCGCGTCCACCGCGCGCGCGATTTTCGGCAGCTCGCGGCGCACAGCGGAGGCCACGTGCGCGTCCTCACGATTCAGGATTCGCAAGATATCACGCGTCGATTTCTGGTCGAGCTCTCGCGAATGCCCATTCCGCTGCTCGGTTTTGAGGTGTCTCAAATCTGCCCCGGCACGAACCCTAATTATAGCGGGTTGAGCCGCGAGGATTTCGCAGGAGCGCCGTTTCCGGCAATGGTTGTGCTGAGGAAGTTATCGGGCAGGGTTCGACCGAAAACCTTGGGAACCACAGATGAACACAGATGAACACAGATAAAGAAAATTCAGGGTCGCTCGCAGGTCGCAGTCGCGTCGCTCCCTGTATTCTCAGGCCGTTCTCAGTGGCCTGCCCGCCGCTTTGTCGGCGGGTCTCTGCGGTAAGAGCCTTTCGCCTTCATCTGTGTTTATCTGTGTTCATCTGTGGTTCCCAAGGTTTTTCCTCGATCGTCAATTCGTCGGAGCCGCGGCTAGGCCTAGAGCCTGAAACACGGCGTCATGCAGAGCGGGACGCACCTGGCGGATTTTGTCGTTCGCACGCGTGGGATTCACGCGATTCGTGAGCAATACCACGAAAAGGTGGCGTTCCGGGTCGATCCAGATCGACGTGCCCGTAAAGCCGGTGTGGCCGAAACTGCCGGGCGAGAAATCGTGTCCCGCGGAAGATGGCTGCGTCACCACATCCCATCCCAGCGCGCGCGCCGAATTGCCGATACTCTCCCGCATGGTGAACTCCTGAATCGTGGCGCGGCTAAGCAGGCGTCGATAGCCGTAGATTCCGCCGTTGAGCATCATCTGCGCAAACTTGGCGATGTCGCCTGCCGTCGAGAAAAGGCCTGCGTGGCCGGCGACGCCGCCCATGGCCCAGGAGTTCTCGTCATGCGCTTCGCCGACGATCAGCCGCTTGCGATAGTCTGCGTCGAATTCCGTGGGGGCGATGCGCGCGCGCAGGCTCTTGGGAGGATTGAACATCGAATCCTTCATGCCCAGGGGCTCGAAAATGCTCTCTTTGGCGAATTCGTCCAGCGATTTGCCCGTCAGGCGCTCGACGATTTCGCCGAGCATGATGAAGCCGAGATCGGAATATTCCACTTGCGTTTCGGGCTCATGCACCAGCGGCTCAGCCACGACGCGCGCGATGATGGCGTCGTGGCCTTTCGTGTCCTTGAAGAACTGGCGGATGCCGGGCAAGCCGGAATCGTGCAGCATCAGATTTCGGATGGTGATGCGTGCGCGCCACGTGGGATTCGGGTCGGATTTTGCCGCTACCGCGAACTCCGGCAGATATCGGGAGACGGGCGCATCCAAATCCAGGCGCCTCTGCTGCGCGAGCATCATTAAGGACGTGGTGGTGACAACCACCTTCGTCACCGAAGCCATGTCGTAGATCGTGTTTGCCGTCACGGCAGCGGACTTCCCGTCGCGCGTGAGCTTGCCAAAAGGATGCACCGCAAGCTGGTCATCCGATCCGACGGCGACCACACCGCCGGGGAAGGCGCCGTCAGCGACCGCCCGGTCGAGTAGGTCGTAGGCCGGCTTCAGCCGGTCGGTCATCGACGCCGGCGCCGGCCGCAGCGTCATAGGATTCGCCGCCAGGCTCAAGCCGTCGCCGCGTTTGACCGTGCCGGGAACCGTCACCGGGATTTTGCCGCCGAAGGGAACTTGGCCGAATAGCGCGCGCGCTGCCGCTTTCTGCGCGACGTCGTTCGTGCTGAATTCGCTGATCCACGTGCCAGCATTCGGAAAACGCTCGATTAGATAGGGGCTGCCGAAAGCGATGACGGCCGTGGGTTTTCCAGAGGCGAACAGTTGATTCACGAGATCGCGTTCGTCGTCCGGCAACCCGACGTTTCCTTTGCGATCGGCAACGCGCACAAAAAGCGCGGCGATGGCGACGTCGTAGGACTCTGGCGACGGCAGCTTCAATTGGCTGACGCCGAAATACTGCGTGTCCGCTCGCAGCGCTTTCAGCGAATCCACGCGCCAGCGAATTTCCGGCTCGAGAGTTTCGCCGGGGTAGGGATCGGGATCGGCCGACAGGGAGACGAGTAAAACGCGCAAAGGCCGCGCGGAATCGAGCGGAACCACGTTTTGCGAATTCCGCAGCAGTGTGACTCCGCGGTCGGCGATGGATTGCGCCTCGGAATCGTAGCTCGGCAGCGCCAATTTTTCGTTGATGCGCGGAACATCGACGAACCGATTCTTGTCGAGCCCAAGGCGGGCCTTCGCCGCGAGAATGCGGCGCACCGATTCGTCGATTCGCGCCTCGGAAATACGGCCGGACGCGACGGCGTCTTCGAGGCCTTTCATCGCCGCATCGGGCACCGGCGGCATCAGGAGGACGTCCGCCCCTGCCTCGATTGAACGAGCGGCAGCTTCGCCCGGCGGATAAAGCGAGGTAACTCCGCCCATGTCCATTGCGTCGGTGATGATGAGGCCGCGGAACTTCATTTCGTCGCGCAGCAAGCCAGTGAGAATATTTTTCGAAAGCGTCGCGGGGAGATTCGAATCTGGTTCGAATGCGGGCACCGCCAAGTGCCCTGGCATGATCGAGCTTACGCCCGCCGCGATTGCTGCGCGAAAGGGAACCAGTTCCACGCTTTCGAGTTCGGCGCGGTCGCCGGAAACGGATGCGAGCATCAGATGTGAATCCACGCTGACGTCCCCGTGGCCGGGAAAGTGTTTGGCTGTGGCGAGCGCACCGTTTTCTTCCACGCCGCGGACAAAGTTGGAAACGTACTCGGCAACAGTTTTCGGATCTTCGCCGAAAGAGCGAATGTTGATGATCGGGTTGTCGGGATTATTGTTCACGTCCGCCACAGGCGCGAAAATCCACTGGACGCCGGAGGCGCGAGCCTCGTGCGCCGTCAGTTTCCCGGCAGCATACGCGAGGCGCGGGTCCCCGGTGGCTCCTATTGCCATCGCGGCCGGCAGACTGGTTGCTTCGTCAATGCGCTGCCCGGCGCCGGACTCGAAATCGGCGCCGATCAGCAGCGGCACTTTCGCGCGACGCTGGAACTCGTTCGTGATGACGGCTGTTGGGTACACCTGGGCGCGCTCGATGCCCAGAGGGCCGCGAATCGTGCCGAGAATCAGGCCGCCCACGTGATTTTCGTCCACCTGATGGAGCATTTCCTTGTAGTCGGCGCTTTCGGTGGAATGAAATACGCTGAAGTAGTACACCATGATCATTTGGCCGAGCTTTTCGCGCAGCGTCATTTTCTTCAGGGTCTGCTCCACCCAGGGTGAACTGGCGGCGGCTGGCCGGGACTTGGTGGCGGGAGTTTTCTGCGCGCGGGCGGTCAAAGTTATGTGAACCGTCATCAGAAGGATGAGCGCGGCTGCAAATCGCCCGAAATTACGCATCGAACTGCTCTCGGGCTTCAGAGTTGACGCCAGCATCCCACGGCTGTATATAGCACACGCCTTGATACCGTACAATCGAACGTCATCGCGCGTGTTTCCTTTCTGCTTCCTCCTGGTTCTTGCTCCGCGCGTGTTTCTCGTGGGCATGTCGAGCGCGACGAACGCTTCCCGGCATCTGCCAGAGCCGCTGGCGCCTCACGATTCGGCGCAGCATACCAGGACGGGAATCGACGTCCTCGAGGCGCAGAATTTTGCGGCGTTGCAGGGGAAGCGAGTGGGATTGATCACGAATCACACGGGCGTCGATTCCGCGGGACGACGCACGATCGACGTTCTGGCGCACGCGACGGGAGTGAAGCTAGTGGCGCTGTTCAGCCCGGAGCACGGAATTGCTGGCCGGATGGATGAGACCGTGGCGAATTCGTCGGACGAGGCCACGGGCCTCCCGATTTACAGCTTGTATGGCGAGTCGCGGCGGCCGACGGCCGAGATGTTCACGAACCTCGACGCGCTCGTCTACGACATTCAGGACGCGGGCGTTCGTTTCTATACCTACGTTACGACAATGGCGTATTGCATGGAGCAGGCTGCGAAGCAGCACGTCGCGTTTTTCGTCCTCGACCGGCCGGCCATTCTTGGCGGGGAAGTGATCGAAGGGCCGATGCTCGACGCAGACAAGACCTCGTTCGTCGCATATTTCCCGATGCCCGTGCGCTTTGGGATGACGCTCGGCGAGCTGGCGCAGATGTTTAACGCGGAAAACAAAATCGGCGCCGACTTGCACGTGATCGCGCTGCAGAATTGGCACCGTAGCGAGACGTACGATCAGACGGGCCTCGCCTGGATTGCGCCGTCGCCGAATTTGCGGACGCTGCGCGCCGCGTTTCTCTATCCGGGCATCGAGATTCTGCAAGCTGGGGGAGTGTCCGTCGGACGGGGCACCGACACGCCTTTCGAACTTTTTGGAGCGCCCTGGATTCGCCCGGTGGATCTAATTGTGGAACTCAATCGCTGGCCGGTTCCAGGTGTCGGGATCCAAGGTCTCAAGATTGCGCCGACGCAGTTCACTCCGAACGCTGGCGTCTACAAAGGCGAACGGTGCGAAGGCGTTTCGCTGACGGTGACCAATCGCGTATCGTTCCGGTCAATGCTGATGGGGCTCGAAATCATCGCGGCCCTGCACAAACTCTATCCGCGGAATTTCGACGTCGCGAAGACGATTGAGCTACTGGGGTCAAAATCTACAGTGGACGCGCTCTTGCGCGGCGATGATCCACGTGACATCGTCGCCGGTTGGTCGAGCGATCTCGATAAGTTCCGCGCGACGCGGCAGAAGTACCTCATTTACCATTGATGCGCTGATCTTGAACTCTCGCATGGAGGCTCTACGGTGAATTCGGACCGCCCCAAGGCGTGGCTAGCGTGGAGCAGCGGCAAGGACAGCGCGTGGGCGTTGCACACCATTCGGCAGCAAGGAGAGTTCGAGGTCGTCGCGTTGCTGACGACGATCAATCGTACGCACCAGCGCGTGGCCATGCACGCAGTGCGGGAGGCGCTCGTGGAGATGCAAGCCGCAGCGGCGGGCCTGCCTCTCGTGACAGTTCCGATTCCGTCACCTTGCTCGAATCAGGTCTACGAACGAGCGATGAGCGAAGCCATGGCTCGCGCTCGCGAAGAGGGCGTGCGGCACGTCGTTTTCGGCGACCTGTTCCTCGAAGACATTCGCGCCTACCGTGAAAAGCATCTCGCAGCGTGCGACATGACGCCCCTATTTCCAATTTGGGGCAAAGATACGCGAAGCCTTGCAGAAGAGATGTTGGCAGGCGGCCTTTCCGCGTTTCTGACGTGCGTC
>Ga0073928_10005133_pt1 | contig 18616 bp, 20 predicted proteins | sample PaiPotPPA55metaG_FD_76969 | JGI IMG/M metagenome (GOLD analysis project Ga0073928, IMG submission 76969) | Iron sulfur acid spring bacterial and archeal communities from Banff, Canada, to study Microbial Dark Matter (Phase II) - Paint Pots PPA... ... | reverse complement strand
GAGGACGGCGCGTACCGCACGTCCCGCGGTCTCCTCGGCGCTGACGTCGCCCTCGATGAGCGCGCTGTGACGACCGTGCCGGGCATAGCCGCGCTTGAGGCCGGCGCCGGGCAGATCGACCGCCCCGATGCGCCACCCCTCGCAGCAGCTTGTGCGCAATGGCAAGCCCGATCCCGCGCGCCGCGCCGGTGACGATCGCGACCGGAGCTTTCGGTGAAGCAGGCATGATCCTTTTCCCGCGGTAAAGGGATCCGAATGGACTGAAGCCGATACTTGTCAACTGTGGCATTCAGATCACAGTCAGAAGAGGGAAGGCTTTATATGATGGCTGCAGTAGCGACTGCTGATCGGGGTGGCTTCAATGAGCCGGGGTTCTCTCTCGCGTTCGCGCCGTATTGCGCTTTTCGGTCTTGTTGTTGCGTTATCAGCTGGCTTTATCTCGCAAGCCGAGGCCCGTGGCTCGCGGCATCACGGCAAGCAGCATGCCAAGGCGCACCATGCGATCCATGGTCCCGACTACAAGCCGCCCTATGCCGAGTTTGTGGTCGATGTTAATTCCGGTCAGACGCTGCAAGAGCTCAATGCGGACGAGCCGCGTCATCCCGCGTCCCTGACCAAGGTAATGACGCTTTATCTTCTGTTTGAGCAGCTTGAAGCGGGCAAGCTCAAGCTCGACACGCCCTTGCAGATCTCCGCGCGTGCGTCGCAGCAGCCGCCGACGAAGCTTGGCCTCAAGACCAATCAGACGCTCACGGTAGAGGATGCCATCAAGGGAATGTGCACCAGATCGGCGAATGACGCCGCCATGGTGGTCGCCGAGGCAGTCGGGAGCAGCGAGGAGGAATTCGCGAAGCTCATGACCGAGAGGGCGAGGGCGCTCGGCATGACGAATACCACTTATGTCAACGCGTCGGGCCTGCCGGCCGACGAGCAGATCACCACCGCGCGGGACCAGGCCATTCTCGGCCGCGCCGTTCAGGACCGCTTCCCCAGTTATTATCGTTATTTTTCCACTACCAACTTCCGTTACCACGGAGCCGATATCCACAATCACAACGCCCTGCTGGGGAATGTGAAGGGGGTCGATGGCATCAAAACCGGCTACACGGAAGCCTCTGGATATAATCTGGTCACCTCCGTCCGTCGTGATAACCGGCATCTCGTCAGCGTGGTGATGGGCGGGCGTTCCAATGCGGCACGCGACAGCCGCATGCGCGAGATGATCGAGAAATTTATATCACTGGCCTCCAACCAAAGGACGGCGCCAGCTATAGCTCCCGCCGGAATGGAGCTCGCCAGCCAGCGCAGCACCAGCACGCCGGCACCGAATCCTGCGCCGGGAATTGCCGCTCCCGAGCCCTCCGCTGCTCCGGCCGAAGGCGCCCAGCCGACTGTGGCCAACAGCAAGCCCGAGGAGTCGCAAGCTTCGCAATCGCCGGAGCAGGCCAGAGCCGAGGTGCATCCTGCCAAGCTGCACGGGCATGCGTCAAAGGCCAGGCTTTCCGGGGAGCGTTCGCGCCGCTCGCGCGCGAAGGGGGCAACGGCAAACGGAGCGCCGGCGGCGACGGCCTCTTCTGGACCCCCACACAGGAACTCTTGGTGAGGTCGTCTTAGCCGATCATTTCCGCAACGCGTGGGGCGAAGTAGCTCAGGACCCCGCAGGCGCCTGCGCGCTTGAACGCGATAAGGCTCTCCAGCATCGCCTTGTCCCCGTCGAGCCATCCGTTCTGCGCGGCAGCCATGATCATCGCGTATTCGCCTGAGACTTGGTAGGCAAAGGTGGGGACGCCGAAGGCGTCCTTCACCCGGCGCAAAATGTCGAGGTAAGGCATGCCCGGCTTCACCATGACCATGTCCGCGCCTTCCAGGATGTCGAGCGCGACCTCGCGCAAGGCCTCGTCGGTATTGCATGGATCCATCTGGTACGTGCGCTTGTCTCCGCTCAATGTGGCTGAGGAACCGACGGCATCACGGAACGGGCCGTAAAAGGCCGAAGCGTATTTTGCCGCATAGGCCATGATCGAAACGTCGGCAAAGTCGGCCTGATCGAGCGCGGCGCGAATGGCGCCCACCCGCCCGTCCATCATGTCGGAAGGCGCGATGATGTCGCAGCCTGCCTCGGCCTCGACTCGGGCCTGCGTGACCAGCACCTCGACCGTTTCGTCGTTGACGATAATGCCGTCCCGCAGCAATCCGTCATGGCCGTGGCTGGTGTAGGGATCGAGCGCGACGTCGCACAAAACGCCGATCTCCGGCACTTCCTTCTTGATGGCGCGGGTGGCGCGACAGACAAGATTGTCAGGGTTCAGCGCCTCGCTGCCGTCGGGATCGCGCAGCCCGGGGTCGGTATAGGGAAACACTGCTATACAGGGGATGCCAAGCTTGGCGCCTCGCTCGGCATCGCGTACGGCCTGATCGATCGACAGCCGCTCAACCCCCGGCATGGAGTCAACGGGGATGCGGAGGTTGGAACCGTCCACCAGAAACAGCGGCCAGATCAGGTCGTCGCGGGTGAGCACGTTCTCGCGCACAAGGCGGCGCGTCCATTCGGCTTTGCGATTGCGGCGCAGGCGGCTGGCAAGGGAGAGCTGCGGTTTGGGTCTGCTCTCGACCGGGGCTAGACGCGCTTCAATAGGGCGGCCGTATTTGATCGCCATGGCGGAAACCTTGATGATTGCGCACGCGAGGCCAAAGCCGGATAGCCTGGAACTCTGACCTCCCGGTCCGTCACTCGGATATATCGAGACTAGCTGTCAAGCCCGGAACACCAAACGATGGATTTCGAACTAACGGAAGAGCAGCGCGCCATGCAGGAGACCGCGCGTGCATTCGCGCGCGAGGAGATGATGCCCTACGCAGCGCAGTGGGACGAGGAGGAGCTCCTTCCGGTTGACACGCTGCGACGCGCGGCCGAGCTGGGATTTGCCGGCATTTACGTAGGGGCCGATGTCGGCGGCTCGGCCCTATCGCGGCTGGACGCGACCATCATCTTCGAGGAATTGGCGCAGGGCTGCACGTCAACGGCGGCCTACATCTCGATCCACAACATGGTGGCCTGGATGATCGACGCGTTCGGCAGCACCGAGCTGCGGCTGCGCTTTCTTCCCGCGCTTTGCAGCATGGCCAAGCTCGGCAGCTACTGCCTCACCGAGCCGGATTCCGGCTCCGATGCAGCGAGCCTGAAGACCCGCGCCGTACGCCAGCACGACGATTATGTGCTGGACGGTGCCAAAGCCTTCATATCCGGCGGCGGCGTCTCCGACGTGTACCTCGTCATGGCGAGAACCGGTGACGCCGGCGCGCAGGGCATCTCCTGCTTTCTGGTGGAGAAGGGAACACCAGGGCTTTCCTTCGGGGCCAAGGAGAAGAAGCTCGGCTGGCACTCGCAGCCCACTGCCATGGTGATGCTCGACCGCTGCCGTATACCGGTGACCAACCGGGTCGGGAGCGAAGGCCAGGGTTTCAAGATCGCGATGCGCGGGCTTGACGGCGGGCGCCTCAACATCGCGGCCTGCTCTCTCGGCGGCGCCCAGCTCTGTCTCGACCGCACCGTTGTGTACATGAAAGAGCGCAAGCAATTCGGCAGCCGGCTCGCCGATTTTCAGGCGTTGGGTTTTCGCGTTGCCGATTTTGCAACACAGATGGAGGCGGCGCGCCTCCTCCTGCGCCGGGCCGCGTCGGCGTTGGATGCGGGCGAGCCTGCCGCGACCCGGCTTGCCGCCATGGCCAAGCGGCTCGCCACGGATTGCGGCTTCGACGTGGTCAATGGCTGTCTCCAGCTGCATGGCGGGTACGGCTATCTGCGCGATCATCCGATTGAGCGGGTGTTGCGCGATCTGCGCGTCCATCAGATTCTCGAGGGCACGAATGAGGTGATGCGATTGATCATCAGCAGGGATATATTGGGCAATTGAGTTCCGAGCCGGACATCCTGTTCGAGCGACGCGGTGTTGCCGGTCACGTCATTCTCAACCGGCCGCACGCGCTCAATGCCGTCTCGCACGAGATGGTGTGCGTGCTCGCGCAGAAGCTCGCCGACTGGGAGGGCGATCCCGCCGTCACCCGCGTCGTTGTCAGCGCCAAAGGCAGGCGTGCGTTCTCAGCGGGCGGCGATTTGCGCGCCCTGTACGATCTCGGGCGTGCCGGCCGGCATGATGAGGCGCTCGCGTTCTTTCGCGCGGAATACGCGCTCAATGCCCGCATCAAGCATTACCGCAAGCCATATGTGGCGTTGATCGACGGCATCGTCATGGGAGGGGGCGTCGGCATCTCCGTGCATGGTTCCCATCGGGTTGCAGGCGACCGGTTCGCGTTCGCAATGCCCGAGGTGGGAATTGGCTTTTTTCCCGATATCGGAGCGACCTGGTTCTTGCCGCGGCTGCCGGGCAGGCTTGGTATCTATTGCGCGCTCACCGGAGAGAGGCTCGATGCAGCTGACGCAGTATCTGCAGGCATTGCAACCCATCGCGTTGCCTCAAGCCGCTCTCCCGAGATCATGGAGGGTCTGTCCACCGCAGTTCCGGTCGATGCCCTGCTCGGTGCATTCGCAGAGCCGGCCGGCCCAGGGCGGCTCATGGCAACGGCTATCGATCGCTTGCTGGGAGGTGAGGGGGTCGAAAACATCTTGTCACGCCTTGATTGGGAAGCGGCGACGAGCGGCCCTGATGCGGCATTTGCCCTCGCAACCGCTGCCTCGATCCGAACGAAGTCGCCGACCAGCTTGAAGATTGCACTTGCCCAGATGCAGCGCGGCGCGAGCCTCGATTTTGCCGAGTGCATGCGGACTGAGTTTCGTATTGTATCCCGGGTGATGCGCGGCCATGATTTCTACGAGGGAGTGAGAGCCGTCATCGTTGACAAGGATCAGAAACCGCGCTGGCAACCGGCTACGCTCGAAGCCGTAGCTGCGGCCGAGGTCGAGCATTACTTTGCCCCCCTTGCGGGCGAGCTTGAATTGCCATGATCCACGCAGACGACCCGCAGACGCTTGAGCCGGTGCATGCCGACGAGGGCGAGGGCGAAGATAAACAATGGGCGTCTTGGCTGGTCCTTTTCCTGCGAGCCATGGCCGTAGCCTCGATCGGCAAGGGGCTCTATCACTGGGGGGTGATCTGCGGCATCGGTGCGCCCTTTCCCTCCGGGTTCGACTCCTATTCGCCGCCCTATCAGGTGGCTACGGTGTTCTTTGCAGTCATCGATCCGGTGGCGGGAGTGGGCCTGTGGCTTGCAGCGCCCTGGGGTGCGGTGGTGTGGCTCACGTCGGTCATCTCGATGGCCGCGGTGGAAGTCTTATTTCCCCAAATCTTTGGGGGAAATATATTGGCCGTCCTGTTCGAGATGATCCTCCTCGGCACATATGTGTGGCTCGTCGTGATGGCTGCGCGCGAACAGCCGGAGTGACGCAATTCCGGTCAACACTGGGCGAGAACGGCAATGACAACAATCGGCTTTATCGGTCTCGGCAATATGGGCCTGCCCATGGCACAGAATTTGGTCAAGGCCGGGCACGCTGTCTGCGGCTTTGACCTGAGCGAGTACGCCTCGGAGCGGCTGGCTGCCGGCGGCGGCACCCGGGCGGGCTCACCGCCCGAAGCATGCCGGGGCGCCGAGATTGTGGTCACCATGCTGCCCGCAGGCGAGCAAGTACGACAGGTTTATCTGGGCGAGCAGGGCGTGATCGAGGCGGTAGCTGCCGATACGTTGCTGATAGACTCCTCGACGATCGATGTCGCGACGGCGCGCGAGGTGGCGCAGGCTGCCGACGAGAAGGGACTGGCAATGATAGACGCGCCGGTCTCGGGCGGGGTCGCCGGTGCGCAGGCGGGGTCGTTGACATTCATGGTCGGCGGGTTCGCCGACGCGTTCGAACGGGCGCGTCCGGTGCTTGAAAAAATGGGCAAGACGATCGTGCATGCAGGCGGCCCCGGAAATGGCCAGGCAGCCAAGATTTGCAACAACATGATCCTGGGCGCCTCGATGATCGTGGTATGCGAAGCCTTCCTGCTCGCGGAAAAGCTCGGGCTTGATGCGCAGAAGCTGTTCGACATCTCGTCGAAGTCGTCGGGGCAGTGTTGGTCGATGACAAGCTATTGTCCTGTGCCGGGGTTGGTTCCGAGCTCGCCGGCCAACCGTGATTACAAAGCCGGATTTACCGCGGCCATGATGTTGAAGGACTTGGTCCTGGCGCAGGCCGCCGCGCGTGCAACGCGCGCGACGACGCCGCTCGGCGCAGGGGCAGCCGCCGTGTATGAGAGGTTCGTGGAGAGCGGGGGCGGCGACGTGGATTTCTCCGGCATCATTCGCTATTTGCGGGGGACGTGAGGGCGTCAGCATGAGTATTGGTTGTAGGGGCGGGTTTCAAACCGCCCCTACGCCGCACGCACTGCCGAGACAGCGTGAACGGAGTGTTACGATAAACATCGCAATTGTCCATGCGATCGGAAATTGATCGATGCAAATAAACGCTATCTTTATCCTGTTGTTTAAATCGATTTTAGACCCTTCGGCTTAGAGTGGCGATCGAGCGGGGAAACAGGGCCTCGCCGCCACAAACAACGACAAGTATCAGGAAGGCGTCATGATGAAAGCCGTTGCCAAGACGGCGGAGCCGGTCGAGCGCGAGATGCGATTCGACCAGATCCGGCCGCTTTATCTGGAATCCTTGACCTTGGTCGAGCGGCTGCATCGCCGCCTGCTCGACGTGATCAAGGACGAGTTCGACCGCCGCAGCCGCAACGATATCAACTCGGTGCAGGCGCTGCTGCTCTACAATATCGGCGACAAGGAGCTCACGGCCGGCGAGTTGCGCACGCGCGGCTATTATCTCGGCTCCAACGTTTCCTACAATCTGAAGAAACTGGTGGAGATGGGTTTCCTCGATCACCAGCGCTCCCGCATCGACCGTCGCTCGGTCCGCATCAAGCTCACGGACAAAGGGCGCGAGGTGCGCGAGATCGTCGATGGCCTCTACCAGAAGCACGTTCGTACGGTGGAGCAGGTCGGCGGCATCAATGGCGACGAGTTCAGCACCCTGAACAAGTCGCTGCACCGCCTGGAGCGGTTCTGGACCGATCAGATCCTCTATCGGCTGTGAACATTGGGCCTCCGGCGCCTGCCGGGGGTTCTTCCCTCCGCTTGTTCCGTATCGGACCCCAAAAGCGCCAGCGTTTTTGGGGTGCCCCTGTTGCGTCGCCCTGCCAATGTGGTGGTTGCCAGGTGGTTTCCGATCCTGGCTTGGCGCTCGGGATCGGGTGTGCTATCGCGGGAAAGCTCCGACAGCAGTGGCGTAGTCACTTCCGCGCGGATAGCAGTTTGCCCAAAAGCTCGACGCGTGCAGCTCCACACCCCGCAGACAGTCGAGCCAAACCTCGAAGTCAGCCCCGAAAGATGACTCGGCCATCACCCGCCCCTGCGACCGAGGCGAGCCTCCTCACCGCCGGGCTTGCCGAGAGCGATCCCGAAATCGCCGATGTCGTGCGGCGGGAGCTTGGGCGTCAGCGGGATGAGATCGAGCTTATCGCCTCGGAAAATATTGTCAGCGCGGCCGTGCTCGAAGCCCAAGGCTCGGTGCTCACCAACAAATATGCCGAGGGCTTGCCAGGCCGGCGCTATTACGGGGGCTGCGAGTTCGTCGACATCGCCGAAACCTTGGCCATAGAACGGGTTACCAAGCTTTTTGGATGCAAATTCGCAAATGTGCAGCCGCACTCCGGAGCGTCTGCCAACGTCGCGGCCTTCATGGCGCTGATGGTGCCTGGGGACACCTTCATGGGCCTTAGTCTCTCGGCGGGCGGTCACCTCACCCATGGCTCGGCGGTCAACATGTCGGGGCGCTGGTTCAGGCCGGTGGCTTACGGCGTGCGCCAGGACGACCATCGCATCGACCTCGACGAGGTGGCGAGACTTGCACGCGAACATCGGCCCAAGGTCATCATTGCGGGGGGCTCCGCCTACCCGCGCATCATCGATTTTCGGGCGTTCCGGGCGATTGCCGACGAGGTCGGAGCGAAGCTTCTGGTCGACATGGCGCATTTTGCCGGATTGGTCGCCGGCGGGGCGCATCCAAGTCCCCTTCCGCATGCCCACGTTGTCACCTCGACCGCTCACAAGACACTGCGCGGGCCACGCTCTGGATTTGTCCTGACCAACGATGAGGAGCTGGCGCGGAAAATCAACAGTGCGGTGTTTCCGGGGCTGCAAGGGGGCCCCCTGATGCACGTCGTCGCCGCCAAGGCCGTGGCCTTCGGCGAGGCGCTGCGTCCTTCGTTCAGGGTCTATGCCAGAAATGTCGTCGCGAATGCCAAGGCGCTGGCAGAAACCCTCAAGTCGAATGGTCTCGACATCGTCTCCGGCGGAACCGACACCCACCTCATGCTGGTCGATCTGCGGCCCAAGCGCCTCACCGGCAAGGTCGCCGAGGCGGCACTCGAGCGGGCCCATATCACCTGCAACAAGAACGGCGTTCCGTTCGACCCGGAGAAGCCAGCCGTGACCTCAGGGGTGCGGCTCGGTACTCCGGCAGGAACAACCCGAGGCTTCGGCATAGGCGAGTTCCAGGAGATCGGGGAGCTTATCGTCGAGCTGCTGGATACGCTCTCATGCAAAGGGGTCGAGGCCGATGCACCGGTCGAAGCTGGCGTACGGGCAAAAGTGAAACAACTCGTCGGTCGGTTCCCGATTTATTGAGCAAGCGGGCGGCGATCAAGAAGTCGTCCTTTCTCCTCTGCGGAGCTTTCTTTCATGCGCTGTCCCAATTGCGGCAGCCTCGATACCCAGGTGAAGGACTCGCGGCCCACCGAAGACAGCTCCGTCATCCGCCGCCGTCGGGTGTGCCTCGCCTGCAACTTCCGCTTCACCACCTTTGAGCGGGTGCAGCTGCGCGAGCTCGTGGTGATCAAGCGCAACGGCCGGCGCGTGCCGTTCGACCGTGACAAGCTGCTGCGTTCGGTCCAGATCGCGTTGCGCAAACGTCCGGTCGAACCCGAGCGGATCGACCAGGCCGTGTCGAAGATCGTGCGCGAGCTCGAGACCCAGGGCGAGAGCGAGATCTCGTCCGAGACGATCGGAGAGATGGTGATGGAAACGCTGCGCGTCCTCGACGACGTCGCATATGTTCGGTTTGCTTCGGTGTACAGGAATTTCCGCGAGGCCAAGGATTTCGAAGCCGTGCTCGACGAGCTCGCCGGCGAGGACGACGAAAAACCCATGCCGGCAAGGAAGTAGGCACACCGCATGGCACGAACCGCCCTCTTTCCAGGATCTTTTGATCCCGTGACAAACGGTCATCTCGACTTGGTGCGCCAAGCCGCGCGCATTGCCGATCGGCTCGTGCTAGCCATCGGCATCCATCCCGGCAAGGCGGCCTTGTTCACCGCCGACGAGCGCCTTGCCATGCTGCGGGAGACTTGCGCTCCGCTGGCAACGGCGCAGGGATGCGATTTTGGCTGCGTGACATTCGCGGGCCTTGTGGTGGCGGCCGCGCAGCGCGAGGGCGCGACACTTTTGCTCCGAGGGCTGCGCAGTGCGACGGATTTCGATTATGAGATGGAGATGGCGGGTATGAACGCGGTCATGGCGCCCGCGGTCCAGACGATCTTTTTGCCAGCCTCGCCGGCGGTCCGCCCGATCACCGCCACACTGGTGCGCCAGATCGCTTCCATGGGCGGCGACGTATCGAGCTTCGTTCCACCGGCCGTGGCGGCTCGGCTTAAGGAAAAATTCGGCAGCACATCGGGTGCGTAAGGGCCTGAGGACTTCACCGCAACGGCTCTCAAAATCGCGCCAGCCTATCGGTGCTCCAACCAGTAAAGGAAAACGATGAAGACAGGTCTATCAGCCATGCTGCTCGCTCCAGCCCTGCTCCTCGGCGTGCTTGTGCCTGCCGCATCCGCGCAAACCGGCAATCTCGCCAATCCCATGGCGCTCAAGGAAGCGGCCCCGCCCGTCTACAAAGTTCGCTTCGATACCAGCAAGGGACCCTTCGTCGTGGAGGTGCACCGGGACTGGGCGCCGAACGGAGCCGACCGCTTCTACAACCTGGTGAAGAACGGGTTCTATGACGATACGCGCTTCTTCCGCGTCGTCAGCGGCTTCATGGTACAGTTCGGCATCAATGGCGATCCGAAACTTTCCGCTCCGTGGCGGGGAGCGACCATCAACGATGATCCGGTAAAGCAGAGCAACAAACGCGGATACATCACCTTTGCAACATCCGGCCCGAACTCTCGCACCAGCCAGGTGTTCATCAATTTCGCCGACAATGCCGGGCTCGACCGCCAGGGCTTCTCGCCCTTTGGCCAGGTTGTTTCCGGCATGAATGTGGTGGATGCCCTGTACAGCGGCTACGGCGAAGGCGCTCCTTCAGGTCGGGGGCCGGAGCAAGGCCGAATCCAGCAGGAAGGGAACGCTTATCTCAAGAAGAACTTCCCCAGTCTGGACTACATCAAGAAAGCCACCATCGAGAAGTAGGACATTACAAGGGACCCGCAGATGACGAGCACTGAAAACACGATGATCCTCGAGACAACGCAAGGCAGGGTCTCCATCGAGATGCGGCCCGATATTGCCCCCCGCCACGTTGCCCGCATCAAGGAGCTCGTTCGGGAAGGATTTTACGACGGCATTACGTTCCACCGCGTGATCGAGGGCTTCATGGCACAGACGGGCTGCCCGCATGGCACTGGTACCGGGGGCTCGGGGCAAAAGCTCAAGGCGGAATTCTCCAAGGAGAAGCATGTGCGTGGCACCGTCTCGATGGCGCGCGCGCAGAACCCTGACTCGGCCGACAGCCAGTTCTTCATCTGCTTTCAGGATTCGCCCTTTCTCAACGGCCAGTACACGATCTGGGGCCAGGTAACCGAAGGAATGGAGAACGTCGACAAGATCAAGCGGGGCGAGCCCGTATCCAATCCCGACCGCATCATCTCCGCCAAAATGGAGGGGCAGTCCTGATCCTTACGCGACGGCTTGCGTGAGCGGTTGTGGCTCTTCCTCGCAGATCCATGCTTCCTGCGCGAACCATTCATGCTCGGTCCGGCAGAAAGGGCAGTAGGCCTGCGCGAAGAATACCGGCGTAGTGTCGAAGGTATTGCGATCGGCGGTCATGCCGGTGCGGATCTCGCGCCCGGTCTGCGGACATCTGATCATCACAATACCCATTTGGCCTCCTGCGATTCCTGTTTGTTGCCGTAGTGGATAGCAAGCGTGTGCGAAGATAGTTTGACATCGGCGCGGTCATATCGAGACGAATGCACCGAAAAATCTCCTGCTCTCTGTTATCCCAGCAGAAATTCCCATTACTGTGGAACCGATTGGCAGCCCGCGAGTTGACAGCTTCCAATATGACTCCGACAGGTACCGACCTACCTGTCGGGAACACGTAAAACCGTAGCGATGCGGTTAGTCTCGGCGAGCTTGGCGGAGGTTCATGGGAGAGCGGCGGCTCTGGCATGCATGCGTGCTATGAAGGGCCATGCGCACGGATGCATTCGATTTTGACCTGCCGGCGGAGCGCGTCGCCTTGCGCCCGATCTCGCCGCGCGATGCCGCCCGCCTCCTGATCCTTCACCCTCGCGGGGGGCCCCCGTTCACGGATCGTCATGTGCGCGACCTGCCGGAGCTGCTCAATCCCGGGGATGCGCTAATCGTCAACGACACCAAGGTGATCCCGGCACGATTGCATGGCCGCCGCATCGGGCGTGGCGCGGCGGAGCCCGCGATCGAAGCGACGCTGCACCAGCGGCTTGACGGGGCGCGCTGGCGCGCCTTCGTGAAGCCGGCAAAGCGGCTCCTCGCGGGCGACCTGGTGCGGTTCGGGGAGGAAGGCAAGGTCTGCTTTCTCGGGCAGCTCGACGCCACGGTCGAGGTCAAAGACGAGGGCGGCGAGGTCACGCTCGCCTTTGCCTTCCACGGTCCTGTGCTCGACGAGGCGGTGAACGAGCGGGGCGCGATGCCGTTGCCACCGTATATTGCCGCCCGCCGCCGCCCGGATGAGCGTGACCGCAGCGACTATCAGACGGTGTTTGCTCAACAGGAGGGTTCGGTCGCAGCGCCCACGGCAGGGCTGCATTTCACCGATGCGCTGATTGCCCGCCTGAAGGAGCGGGGCGTTTCGCTGCATCGTGTAAGCTTGCAGATCGGGGCAGGGACGTTCCTTCCGGTCAAGGTGGCCGATACGGCTGAGCATCGCATGCATGCCGAGCAAGGAAGCGTCAGCGCGGAGACCGCAGCCGCGCTCAACAGCGTACGCCGTTCGGGCGGGCGCATCGTGGCCGTCGGGTCGACTTCGCTGCGCCTTCTCGAATCGGCCAGCACAGACGACGGCAACATCCGCCCCTTCAGCGGCGAGACCGCGCTGTTCATCACCCCGGGTTATCATTTTCACGCGGTCGACGTGCTGATGACCAACTTCCATCTCCCGCGGTCGACCTTGTTCATGCTCGTGTGCGCATTCTGCGGGCTCGATGCGATGAAGCGTGCTTACGCGCATGCGATCGAGAGGGAGTATCGATTTTATTCCTACGGCGATGCCTGCTTGCTTTTCCGCGAATGAACCCATCCATATTTGTTGAGCGCAGTTTCAAACTCGTGTGTCATTCCGGGGCCGCGAGCGTAGCGAGCGGAGCCCGGAATCCATAACCACAGGCCGTGCGGTTGCGAAGGACGTGGCTCGGCCGGACTGCCTGGGGTTATGGATTCCGGGCTCACCGACAAGCCGGCACGGACCGGCTTGTCGGTGCCCCGGAATGACATCAACATCAGCAACTTGGCTTGGAATGACACAACCCTTTTCCTTCTGCGTTCTTGCGCGCAGCGGTGCGGCGCGATGCGGCGAGATCACCACCGCGCACGGCAAGGTGGCAACGCCTGCATTCATGCCGGTCGGCACGCAGGCGACGGTAAAGGGCATGACCTCCGAGGCTGTGCGTGCGAGCGGCGCCGACATCGTGCTTGCCAACACGTATCACCTCATGCTGCGGCCCGGAGCGGAACGCATTGCGGCGCTTGGCGGCCTGCACACATTCATGAGCTGGCCGCACGCCATCCTCACGGATTCAGGCGGGTTCCAGGTCATGTCGCTTGCCCCACTGCGCAAGCTGGAAAGCCATGGGGTTACGTTTCGTTCCCACCTCGACGGGGCCACGGTCGAGCTCACGGCCGAACGCGCGATCGAGATCCAGAAGCTTCTCGGCTCGGACATCGCCATGCAGCTCGACGAATGCATCAAGCTGCCGGCGCCGCGCGCCGAGCTTGAACGCGCCATGCGGCTCTCGCTCGACTGGGCCGAACGCAGCAAGCGCGCCTTCGAGGACGCCGGACAGGGCAGAGCCCTGTTCGGCATCGTGCAGGGCGGGGATGATGCGGCGTTGCGACTGCAAAGCGCGCGCGCGCTGGTCGACATCGGTTTTCACGGCTATGCGGTCGGGGGGCTCGCTGTCGGCGAGCCGCAGCACGTGATGCTGCGCGTCCTGCAAGAGACCTTGCCGGCATTGCCACCCGATCAGCCCCGCCATCTCATGGGCGTCGGCACGCCCGCAGATATCGTCGAGGCGGTGGCCCGCGGCATCGATTTGTTCGACTGCGTGCTGCCCACGCGCAACGGCCGCCACGGGCTGGCCTTCACCCGTTGCGGTCCGGTCAATCTAAAAAACGCTCGCCACGCCGAGGATCCGCGCCCGCTCGATGCGCAAAGCAGGTGTCCCGCGGCCCGCGACTACTCCCGCGCCTATCTGCACCACCTGATCAAGGCCAATGAGATGCTCGGCGCAATCCTGCTCACCAGCGTCAACGTCGCCTACTATCAGCAACTCATGGCTGACATCCGCGCCGCCGTCACCCGGGGCGAGCTGAACGCCTTGCGCGCAGAAGTCCTGAAAGTCTGGGACCGCACCGGCGATACCAGGATTGAGGAGGCCGGCGCAACCATTGCGCGCGCTTCCAGCGACTCATTGTAAACAACAGGAAAATGCCCTTTTGTACTTGAGTCCGGTTGCAATCTCGACGGATTTTTTTTTCGAAGTCTTGTACCCTCGACGGCGGGCTCGCGCGGGCGCAGGATGGAGGCGCGCCAAAGAACGGCCCAGGACTTTAGCCTGATAAGCCAGGCGATATCCGGGCCCGCCGCGCCATCCGTTGACCCCGCATCTCTCCGCGCTCACGCGGGCTGCGATATTGAGGAGGAGATCATGGCCATCAACTTCATTGTGAATGGCAAGGCGGCATCGAGCGATGCGCCGCCTGCCACCCCATTGCTGTGGGTCATCCGCGAAGATCTAAAGCTGACCGGCACCAAGTTCGGCTGCGGCACCGGGCTTTGCGGTGCCTGCATGGTGCATATCGACGGGAAGCGGGGGTTCTCCTGCCAGACCCAGGTGTCGGAGATCGCGGGTAAATCGATCACCACGATCGAGGGCCTGTCGGAGACATCATCGCATCCCGAGCAGAAAGCCTGGCTGGCGGAGCAGGTCCCGCAGTGCGGCTATTGCCAGTCCGGCCAGATCATGAGCGCGGCCGATCTGCTCAAGCAAAATGCCAAGCCGACGCGAGCGCAGATCGTCGAGCACATGAGCACGAATATCTGCCGCTGCGGAACCTATCAACGCATCATACGCGCGGTCGAGCGCGCTGCCCGTGAGGCCTGAGCCATGACACAGGATCTGTTTGCAACCATTCCGGCCCATCCCCAGCCCCGCCCGGCGGTCTCACGCCGTGAGGTGATGATGGGGGCTGCTGGCCTGTCGTTTGCCTTCGTGCTCGGCGTCGAAGGCCGCGCCGCTGCCGCCGTGCTCGCGGCCGAGCGCACGGGTAAGACGCTCAGCCCGTGGGTGAGCATATCGACCGACGGAACGATTACCATCATGTCGCCAGCGGTTGAGATGGGGCAGGGCTCCATGACGTCGCTGCCTGTGATTGTTGCCGACGAGCTCGACGCCGACTGGTCGAAAGTCGCCGTCGTGCCCGCGCCGCCCGTCGACGCGATCTATGGCAATCCCGGCTTCGGCGGGATGATGTACACCGCGGGCTCGAACGCCGTGACCAGCTATTTTACGCCGCTGCGCACGTTCGGCGCGCAGGTGCGCCGCGTGCTCCTTGAGAATGCCGCCAAAAGGCTCGCCGTTCCGGTCGAGGAATTGACCACCGAGCCGAGCATGGTGGTGCATGCCAAATCCGGCCGGCGGCTCGGCTATGGCGAGATCGCCGCCTTTGCGGAGATCCCGGACAAGGCGCCGGAGATCAGGCCCGAGCAGCTCAAGAAGAGAGCTGACTTCCGCTTGATCGGACACGACGTGATGCGGGTCGAGCTGCCGATGAAGGTCAATGGCAGCGCCAAATATTCGATCGATCAGCAAATCCCCGGCATGATCTACGGCACAGTCATCCGCGCGCCGGTTGAGGGCTCGGCTCCCGACAAGATCGAGGATGCGAAAGCCAAGGCCGTGCCTGGAGTGATCGCGGTGGTGAAGCTGCCGTACGGTGTCGGGGTGCTGACGGAGACCGCCTGGGCAGCTTTTGCGGGCCACCAGGCACTCGATGTCAGCTGGACGCGGGAGGGACGGGCCTGGGGCTTCGATAGCGACAAGGGCATGGAGCTCTTCGCTGCCGCCGCGCGCGATCCGAAATCACGGTGACCGTCTGGAGCAAAGCGGGTGACGTCAACGCGGAAATGCTAAAGGCGGCCGCCGTGACCGAGGCCGAGTACCGTTGCGACTATGCCTATCACTCGCAGATGGAGCCGCTGAACGCGACCGCTGCCGTGTCTCCCTCGGGAGATTCGGCGGAGATCTGGTGCGGCACCCAGAGCTAGACGATGGCCGTTGAAGCGGTCGGCAAGGTGCTCGGGATCCCGCGGGAGAAGGTCAAGCTTCACGATACCCTGCTCGGCGGCGGTTTCGGCCGGCGCGGGCATCGCGACGAGGAGTTCATCATCGATGCCGTGCTGCTGGCCAAGGAGGCCAAAAGTCCGGTGAAGATGATGTGGACGCGCGAAGATGACGTGCACAATGGTCGCCATCGTCCGATCTCAGCGCACTACCTCAAGGCCGGGTTTGACGGCTCGGGCAAGCTCATTGCCTGGCATCATCGCGTGGCCGGCGATCGCGTCACGCCATACATGGATCCGGTTCGTTACGAGCGCGCAAAGAAGGACTTCATCCTGATGCTCGGCACCGACATCAAGGGCTATGAGGTGCCGCACCAGCTCATCGAGCAGATCTACGAGGACAGCGGCGTGCGCACCTCGCCCCTGCGCGGCATCGGCTTTACCGCCAACAAATTCGCCACCGAGTCCTTCATCGACGAGATCGCGCGCAAGCATGGCATTGACCCGGTGAAATTCCGGCTCGGTCTCATGCAGAGCTCCCCGCGCGCCACCAAGGTGGTGCAGCGAGCGGCGGAGATGGCGCACTGGGGCAGGACGCGCGAAGGCCGCGGTCTCGGTTTCGCCTATATCGACTATTCCGGGTCGCAGGTGGCTGGGGCTGCCGAGGTCTCGCTCGACCGCCGCAGCGGAGAGATCAAGGTGCACGACTTCTGGTGTGCTATCGACTGCGGCATCGCGGTCCAGCCGGACAATGTGGCGGCACAGACCGAGAGCAGCATTGTCTACGGGATGGGCATGGCACTCACCGAGCGCATCACTATCAGGGACGGTGCGGTCGAGCAGTCGAACTTCTATGATTACCGCGTGCCGCGCATGAGCGACGTCCCGGTGATGCACATCGACGTCATTCAGACGGACAACCATCCGACCGGAGTGGGGCAGATGGCGACGCCGCTGGTGGCTCCCGCGATTTCAAGTGCAGTCGCGGCGCTCACCGGCGTGCGGTTGCGCCATACCCCGTTCACCGCCGAGCGCGTGCTGAAGGCATTGGGATAATCTCGGAGAGCAATGGGATGCAAACTAAGCACGGGTCTTGCCTCACGACCCCCACCCCCAGCCCCTCCCCACGCGAGCTCGGGTATGCCCGAGCTCGTCAACACATGGGGCCGAGATCGGATAAATCCGACTTCGGTTGGGGAGGGGAATACACCAGGTGCGTGGCGCTGGCGTTGGCCGTCTCGACCGCCGGATGGTTAGCGGCGGCGGCGCCGGCACTGGCGCAGGCGCCGAAGATCGGAGACGCGCCGGAGGCCAGGAACATGCGCCTCGTCGGCTTCAACGATCTGCAGGGACGCAGCGCATATCAGCCCATCATTCAGCACCAGGGCGATCGCTATATCGCCTACATCGGTCACCACGGCGGCACCGAGGCCGTGCCCAAACCGTTCAATCCGCTCACCCATCAGAACGAGTTCAACGGCACATCCATTGTCGACGTAACCGATCCGAGGCAGCCGAGATATCTCGCGCATATGCCGGCGCAGGAAGGCCTGGTCGAGCAGGGCGGGGCGCAGATGGTCCGCGCCTGCAACGGCAGCACGCTGCCCAAGGGCGATCCCAGCAAGACTTATCTGTTGCGGACATTTGGCGGGCAGGGTCATGAGATCTGGGATGTTACCAAACCGGAGAGCCCGAGCCTTATCACGCGCGCGAGCTGGGGTCTCAAGGATACCCACAAGAGCTGGTGGGAATGCGATACCGGCATCGCCTATCTCGTTTCCGGAGTGGACGGCTGGCGCGTGCGCCGGATGACCGAGGTATTCGATCTGAGCGACCCGACGAAGCCGGTGAAAATTCGCGACTATGGTCTCGCCGGACAGCAGCCGGGCGCCACCGGCGCCGTCCCGACCGAGCTGCACGGGATGATCTCGACCGGGCCGCGGAGCAACCGCATCTATTTCGGCTATGGCACGAACAAGGGCGGCGTCCTGCAAATCGTCGATCGGGAGAAGCTGTTGAAAGGTCCGAAGGAGCCGACCCCGGACAACTTGCGCTATCCCGTGGTCGGGGAGCTCGATATGACCCCGCTCAACGGAGCGCACTCCACCATTCCGCTCGGCAAGATGAAGATTCCGCAGTTCGGCAAGGATCTCGCCGGCGCCGAGCGTGACATGATCATGATCGTGGACGAGTCGCTTGTGAATGAATGCCAGGCGGCGGAAACGCGGCAGCTGGTCTGGTTCGTGGATGCGACCGTCGAATCGAAGCCGATGGTGGTGTCGAACTTCAACGTGCCCGAGGGCAGCGGCACCTTCTGTAACCGCGGCGGGCGTTTCGGCTCACATTCCGGCAACGAGAGCATGGCGCCGGTGTTCTATCAGAAGCTGGCGTTCGTCACCTGGTTCAATGCCGGCGTGCGCGCCATCGACCTGCGCGACCCTTACAGCCCCAAGGAGGTCGGCTACTTCATCCCGCCAATCACCGAGGCCACGGACAAGCGTTGCATCAAGGTCGATGGTCAGGACCGCTGCAAGGTCACGATCCAGAGCAACAACGTGGAGACCGACGACCGCGGCTACATCTACGTGGTCGATCGCGCCAATACCGGCATGCACATCCTCGAGCTCACCGGCGAGGCGCGCGCCGTCGCCGGGCTGCAGTAGCACACGTTTCATGCCTCCCCCTGAAAGGGCTAACTTGCGCACACATTTTTTGCCAGATGATAGCCATCCACAAGGCTATTAAAGCGTCCGAGCCCGTCGCGCATCGTTATCGGGCCAGTCGCTCGATCGCTTTGGT
>Ga0073928_10005132_pt1 | contig 18616 bp, 20 predicted proteins | sample PaiPotPPA55metaG_FD_76969 | JGI IMG/M metagenome (GOLD analysis project Ga0073928, IMG submission 76969) | Iron sulfur acid spring bacterial and archeal communities from Banff, Canada, to study Microbial Dark Matter (Phase II) - Paint Pots PPA... ... | reverse complement strand
CACTGCCGCCGGCGCCGCCGGCGCCAAAGATAGCGGCGCCGCCCGATCCAAACGACCCTCCAGCCTGCTGGACACCACCGGACGTGGTGCCAAAACCGCCAAAGCCACCGAAAGCTCCCGTCAGCGCCACCGCCACCACCGCCGCCGCCACCACCGAGGCTCGGGCCTGAAGCGCCAGTGCCGCCAGGCGCCGGACCATTCACACCCGCGCCCCCTGTGCCTCCTGCTGCGAAAACGGAGCCAGGCGTAACGAAGGCTGTGCCGGCAATCGACAGCGCCGTCCCGAGCAGCAGCGCATCAACGGTCTTCATGCAATTCCCCGCGACAAAATCCGGCCGCTAAGAAGGGCGGGCGGCGCCAGCGCCACGTCGGGAATCGATCCGGCGATCGTGTTGCGGCTGCCGTTGCTGTTGATACTCACCGCGTTGAAGATCGGCCACAGCGGGCGGGACCGCGCCAGCGCGAAGCTTCGCGTCCCGGCGGAGCCAGTGGTGCCGCTCGGCGACGTAGGGGGATCGCTGGCGATCGCGACGGTGCAGGTGTTGCCGGCGCATGGCGCCTGCGCGGCGGTGGCACCGAAAAGGTTGGCGAGAACGAACGCCACGACCGCGAACAACGCGGCGTGTCCTTGAAGCCGACGACCCAACCAGATCGCCGGCAACTCCTTGCGCACATTCCCAACGCACACAGGTAACGCCCCTACCACCCCACTCCAAACGCCCTGCTCTTTGCCGCTTCGTTGCCGGCGACGTTCTCGACGAGATATCTTATGAAAGCTGTTCCGGACCGGCCATGACGCCGGTGCCGAGATGTTCCGGAATTGCTATGATTTCGCGGGCGTGTGCTCTAAACGCCACGACTCGATGCTCAAAAGGCTATGAAATGAATATGGATGTCGCCGTGACGTCATGCGGCGTTCACAAACACCGAGGCGACAAACTCGGACTTTGACCTGTGCCGTGTGACGTGACGGAATTTTGTGCATGTCCGACGCCAAAATTTGCTCAAGCTGCGGCAGCGCCATTGCGAGCGACAGCCGTTTCTGTGCGCAGTGCGGCGCGCCGCAGGCTTTGAGGTGCGCCGCGTGCGGCCACGCCAATGCGGCGGCCTCGCGCTTCTGCGCGCAATGCGGTGTCAAGTTGGGCGAGGCTGCGGCTGCGCCGGCGGCCGCGCCGGCGCAGCCGCCTTCCGTCGCGCGTGCTTCAACTTCGGCCGAGCGCCGGCAAATCACGGTGATGTTCTGCGATCTCGTCGGCTCGACGGCGCTCTCGACGCGGCTTGATCCGGAAGATCTGCGCGAGGTCATCGCCGCCTATCACGCGTCCGCCGCCGAGGTCGTGACCCGTTTCGGCGGCTATGTCGCCAAATATATGGGCGACGGCGTTCTGGTTTATTTCGGCTATCCCGAGGCCCATGAAGACGATGCGGTCAATGCCGTGCGCGCCGCGCTCGCGCTCATCGACGCGGTCGCGCAACTCTTCGCCGAAGACGGCCGACATCAAGTGCGGATCGGTCTCGCCACCGGCCTGGTCGTGGTCGGCGAACTGGTCGGCACCGGCGAAGTGCAGGAGCGCAACGTCGTCGGCGAAACGCCGAACCTCGCCGCCCGCCTGCAATCGCTCGCCGCACCGAACACGCTGGTCATCGATGCGACGACGCGGCGGCTCGCCGGCGACATTTCGAATACGAGGCCGTCGCGCCGGTCGAGCTGAAAGGCTTTGCGGGATTAATCACGCCGTGGCGCGTGTTGCGCGAGCGCACGATCGCGGGCCGCTTCGAGGCGCTGCGCGCCGAAAGCCGCACGCCGCTCGTCGGCCGCGAAGAGGAGATGGAGCTTTTGCTGCGGCGATGGCACGGGCTCAAAGGCGGCGAAGGCCGCGTCGTGTTGCTGGCGGGCGAGCCGGGCATCGGCAAGTCACGCCTGACCACGGCGCTGGAGGAGGCCGTCAAAGACCAGGCGCACGCGGTGCTGCGTTACTTCTGTCAACCGCACCACCAGGGCAGCGCATTGCAGCCGATCCTCGGCCACCTCCAGCACGCCGCGGGCTTCAGCCGCGACGATACAGCCGAACAAAAGCGCGCGAAGCTCAAAAGTTTGCTGACGCCGGGCATGAACAATGACGGCGGCGAGGTCGAGCTGTTCGCGGAGCTTTTGGGATTGGCCGCTTCGCCAGCGCTGCAGCCGGCCGAGCGCGACCCGCAGGCGAAGCGGCGAAAAATCCTGTCGGCGCTGATGCAGCAGCTCGAAACACTGGCAACGCACGGTCCGGTGCTGATGTTGTTCGAGGACGTGCATTGGGCCGATCCGACGACGCTCGAACTGTTGACGCTGACGGTCGAGCGGCTGCAATCGCTGCCGATCCTCCTGCTCATCACTTTTCGCCCGGATTTTCAGCCGCCCTGGACCGGGCAGCCGCACGTGACGATGCTGACGCTCAACCGGCTTTCGCAACGCGAACGAGCTACGCTGGTCGATCACATTACCGGCGGCAAGGCGCTTCCTGCCGGCTTGCTCGATCAGATCGTCGCGCGCACCGACGGCGTGCCGCTGTTCGTGGAAGAGCTGACCAAATCCGTGCTCGAAAGCGAAATGCTGCACGAGGCCGGCGGCCAATACGTGCTCGACCAGCCGGCGCAGCCGCTGGCGATACCGACCACGTTGCAAGCCTCGCTCATGTCGCGCGTCGACCGTCTCGGCTCGGCGCGCGAGGTGCTGCAGATCGGCGCCGCCATCGGCCGGGATTTCTCCTATGAAGTGCTGGCCGCTGTCGCCGGCCTGCCGGACGCCGTGCTGCAGGACGCGCTGATCCGGTTGACCGAGGCCGAGCTCGTCTTCCTGCGCGGCACGCCGCCGAACGCGACCTATACCTTCAAGCACGCGCTGATCCAGGACGCCGCCTATTCGGCCATGCTGCGGACGCGGCGCCAACAGCTTCATTCCGCCATCGCGTTGGTGCTGGAGAAGCGCTTCCCGGAGCTGGTCACGTCGACGCCGGAAGTGATCGCACAGCAATTCGAGCGGGCGGCGCAGAATGAGAAAGCCATCGCGTACTGGCAGCAAGCCGGCGAGCGCGATTTGCGCCGCTTCGCGCTAAGGGAATCGATCACGCATTATTCCAATGCGCTGCGTCTGGTCGCGGCGATGCCGGAAACGCCGCAGCGATCCGCCTTGGAGCTCGACATTTGCCTCGGGCTTGGAATGGCCCAGCAAATCGGTCTCGGCCCGACTGCAAAAGAGTCGGCGGTCACTTACCAACGTGCGTTGACGCTCAGCCGCATGCTGCCGGACCGCGGTCGCGAGCGTTTCCTCGCGACCTGGGGAATCTGGTTCAGTGCGACGATGACCGGCCGCACCCTGGAGGCGTTCCAGCATGCCGACGACCTGCTGGCGATCGCGCGCGAGCTCAACGATTCCGGCCTCTTACTCGAGGCCTATCACGCGCGGACGCCGGGCTTGATGCGGATGCCGGATTTTCCGGGGATCAAAGAGTCAGCGCAAAAAGCCATCAGCCTGTACGACCGGGAACGTCATCATGCCTATTATTTCGGCGGCCACGACGCCCGCGTCTGTTCGCTCAGCTTTTATGCGCTCAGTCTGTGGGGCCTCGGTTTCCCCGAGCAGGCTCGGCAAATGGCGTGGCGATGCATGGAGGACGCCCGCGATCTTGGACATACATTCTCGATCGCCCACGGCCTGAACATGGGCGGCCTGGCGCTCCTGCTGCTGGGTGACGTCGACGCCTGCCGGGCCGTAACGGATGAGCTTTATCCCCTCGCCGAGCGCAATAAATTTCCGTGGCCGCTGAGCTTCGCCAAATTTCTGCGCGGCTGGCTGGCCGCGCAGGCGGGCGAGCGCGATGCCGGGATCGAACAGATGCTCAAGGCGGCGGACGAGGCGCCGGCCGCAGCTCTTCAACCGATCGTGCTGACCCTGATCGGCGAGCAACAAATGCTCGCCGGCCGCTTCGACGCCGCCACCGGCACCCTCGACCGGGCAATGGCCGAACTGAACGCGCAGCACAATCACTTCTACGAGGCGGAAACGAGCCGGATGCGCGGCGAGGTTATGCTGGCGCAGTCCCGCAACAATCCGGCCGACGTCGAGGCAGCTTTCAGGCAGGCCTTGGCCGTTGCCGCCCGCCAGTCGAACCGCCCGCTCGAACTGCGCGCCGCGCTCAGCCTGGCGCACCTGTTGCGCGCCGATGCGCGGGAGATGGAGGCGCGCGAGCTGCTTCGGCCGATCTATAGTGCGTTCACCGAAGGCTTCGAGGAGCCGGATATGCGGGCGGCAAAAGCATTGCTCGCGGCGCTGAACTGAGAAACGGATACTGAGATCGGAATATGGCGACCAAGACCGGCCAAATTTACATCGGCATCGGCGGCTGGAATTTCGAGCCGTGGCGCGGCGTGTTTTATCCGAAAGGCCTGCCGCAGGCGAAAGAGCTTGAATACGTCGCGAGCCATCTCACCTCGATCGAGATCAATGCGACCTTCTACGGCTCGCAGAAGCCGGAAAGCTTTCGCAAGTGGGCGGCGACCGTGCCCGACGGCTTTGTGTTTTCCGTCAAGGGACCGCGCTTTGCCACCAACCGGCGCGTGCTTGCGGAGGCCGGCGACTCCATCAAGCGCTTTGTCAATTCCGGCGTGCTCGAGCTTGGCGACCGGCTCGGGCCAATGCTCTGGCAATTCGCGCCGACCAAGAAATTCGAGGCGGGCGACTTCGGAAAATTCCTCGAATTGCTGCCGACGAAAGTCGACGGCCGGCGGCTGCGGCACGTGGTGGAAGTGCGCCACGCCAGTTTTCTCGCGCCGGATTTCGTCGCGCTCGCGCGGCGCTTCCGCACGCCGGTCGTGTTCACCGACCATGCGCGCTATCCATCGCTCGCCGATGCGACCGGCGATTTCATCTATGCGCGGCTGCAGAAGGGGGTGGATTCGATTCCAACGGCCTATCCGCCGAAGGAACTCGACGCCTGGTCAAAGCGGCTGCGCGTCTGGTCGCAAGGTAACGCGCCGGCGGACCTGCCGCACGTCGATGCTGCGCATGCGCCGTCAAAGGCCGCGCCCCGTGACGTTTTTGCTTATGTCAACCACGAAGGAAAAATTCGCGCGCCGGCCGCGGCCATGGCGCTGATCGAGCGATTGAAGCAGGGCGAATAGCGAAGAGGGAGCAGCGAAATGTTCGCCAAGCTAAAATTTGCCGGCGCATTCGCCAGTTTGATCTATATCGCCGTCGCGACGACGACCAACAGCGCATCGGCGACAACGGCCGAGGTCGCAAGGAAATGTGCCGCGCTGACCGCCAAAGCGTTTCCTCCGCGGGTCATCGGCAATCCCGCGGCAGGGAGCACAAAAGGAACAGGGCGAACCGAACAGCGGTATTTCAAAAGCTGCGTGGCGAATGGCGGCAACGCCGGTGGCGATGACACGCCCAAAGAAGAACGATGAGTGACGGTGCGCGCTCTAATAAACCACCGCGTTGGCCGAGCGCAGGCGCTGCGCCAGGACGCGCATCAGATTGAGCGCGAAGTACGGCGTGCGGCTGACCAGGAAAAGGAACTGCTTCTCGCCGACCGGAACGACGGTCGCGTCGGTTGCCGCGACTGCGGTCGCGCTGCGCGGACTGTGGTCGATCAGCGCCATTTCGCCGAAAATACTGAGCTCCGGCAGGGTGTCGAGCAGGCGATTGCCAAGGCGGATTTCGACCTTTGCGCTTTGGACAATGAAGAGTTCGTCCGCCGCATCCCCTTGGCGGAAAATGACTTCTCCGGCCTTATAGCTGCGCGCCGGCGCACCGGCACCGGCCAAGATGCTGAAATCTACGGCCGTGTCGGCCATATCAGTCCCCTGCTTTCGCTGAATTATTTCAATCTCATGACGACTGACATGAAGACTGACCATGACAGTCTTATGACAAATAACACCACAACGGCCGGCGTTATGGCTGCCTCGCCGCACCCCACCAGATACCGTTGCAGTGCGGAAAAATGCTAACGGCCACGATCGACTAGGTGCGCGTACATCCGGCGTCACCCGTCGTTTACCGTGGCCGTCCAGCGACGGAGCCGAGGGCATAAAGCCGGCGTCAACGTCGCTTGGCGATACATAGGGGTAGCTTCGCCGTTATGCAAGGGCCGCACTTTTATGCAACAGTCAGGCAAGCCTACGCGTTTAGGCTTGGATCTTCTTTCCATCTCTTCAATGCGCCAACTCACCGCCTAACCGGAACGAGTGGCAGCGTAATTTCAGGGAGCGGACCATGACGATTAATCAAAACGAGGCTGAACGGATGGGCCGTGCGGTTGCCGGCGCGATCCACGAGCATTGGGGCCTGTTCCTGGCGGAAGGCATCATCCTGGTCATCCTCGGTCTCATCGCCATCGTGGTGCCGCCGATCGCGACGCTCGCCTTCACCATCATCATCGGCTGGATATTCCTGGTCAGCGGCATTCTCGGCCTGATCACGACGTTTTGGGCGCGCGGCGCTCCCGGCTTCTGGTGGTCGCTCATCTCGGCGATCATCGCCATCGCCGCCGGCGTCGTGCTGCTGCTGTGGCCGATCAGCGGCAGCCTGTCGCTGACGCTGTTGCTGATCGCGTTCTTCGTCGTCGAGGGCATCGTGTCGATCATGTATGCCATCGAGCACCGCAATCAGCTGTCCGGCCGCTGGGCCTGGATGCTGGTGAGCGGGATCATCGATCTCATCCTCGCCGGCATCATTTTCGCGGGTTTACCGGGAACGGCGGTGTGGGCGCTAGGCCTCCTCGTCGGCATCAATATGGTGTTCGGCGGCGCGGCGCTGATTGCGATGGCGCTGGCAGCGCGGCAGCCTGCTGCCTGAGGCGCCCGCGCCGGCGAAGGAATAACACCCGGGAGGACCGTTACTCCGCCGGCATCGCCTGCGGCACCCGCTCGCGTTCCACATTGGCGGCGATGTAGGCGATCGCCAGCACGGCGATCAGGAAGGCCAAAGCCACGAACGCCGTCGTGCCGAGGACCAGCGGGAAGCCGCCGCGGCCGTACAAAAAGGCGATCATCGACACCGCGATGCCCGAGATCATGAACGTGAGAAAGTAACGCACCGCGAACACGCGGCCGCGCCAGGCATCGGCGGTGTAGCGCGCGATGATCAGGTCGTTCACGGTGATCTGCCCGTAGATCGCCGCCATGGTGAAGGCGAGCGCGAACAGCACCACGACGCCGCTGGCATAGGCCGTCCACACCACGCCGGCGAACTGCATGACCGCGAGCACGGCAAACAGAATATGCAGCCGGAAGCGCTCCACCAGCCGGCCGACTGCCATCTGCGCGATCGCGCCGCAGATGAAGACGGCCGTGGTCAGCCCGCCGATTTCGACCAGCGAAATATTGCTGACGCGCTCGTCGACGATCATCGGCAGTGAGACCGAAAGCGTGTTGAATACCAGTCCCGCCGACAGAGCGACCACGATGAACAGGCCGAAGATGATCGCCGCCACGGTGGCCGACAGCGGCATGTCAGGCGCGGAGCTGCGCGCGGATTTGTGCTTCGCCTCGCCGGGAATGAGCCAGAGATAGGCGGCGCCGGTCGCGACGCAGACGATGCCGGGCGCGAGGAAGGCGCCGCGCCACGACAGCGCTGCGGTGAGCAGCGCCGTGACGCCGGCGGCAAGCGAGATGCCGATGTTGCCGCAGACCCCATTGAACGCCATGGTGCGCCCGCGATGTGTCGCGCTCTCGATCACCATCGCCGTGCCGACGGGATGATAGATGGCCGCGAAGATGCCGAGCACAAACAGCGCGCCGGCGAGCACAACGAGCGACGGCGCCAAGGCGGCGGCGATGAGCGAGACGCCGCAGCCGACATAGAACGCGACCATCATGTTGCGGCGGCTCCAGCGGTCGGCAAGCCAGCCGGCCGGCAGCGAGAACAGGCCGAAGGCGATGAAGGAGGCGGTCGAGAGCGCAATGAGTTCGGCATAGCTGCGGCCGTAGCTGAGCTGCAGCTCAATGACCACAGTCGGATAAATCAGCATCACGAAATGATCGAGCGCGTGCGCCCAATTGAGAAAGCCGATCGAAAGCCGCCGCTGCGACAAGAGGCTAGCCGGCCGGGCGGCGGAAAACGGCTCGGAGGTCGAAACTTCAGCAGTCATTGGTCAATCCCGGATCGCAAGAGGCAGACTTATAGCCTGCCGGCTTTCGGCCACATACCGCGATTTTGCAGGTCAGCCCGGCGGCGCCCTGGCGGCGGTCGCCGCTCCGGGGAGGAGAGTGGCAGAGTAGCGAATAGCGAGTGGCGAATGGGGATCAGGACGCACTCTATATTCGCCATTCGCCATTCGCCGTTCGCCCGTGTCCGTCGGCCGGAGACTACATCCGGGCCACCGGGGCGTCGCCAGCCTCGGCCAGCGGAGCGATGTGAATCCATTGCGGCTCCGTCGGCAGCGCCAAGATTCGGTACGACAAATCGTGCTGGTCGGCCACCGCGATCAGATGCGCCAAGGCAGCGGGCGATTTTTGAAAATCCACTTGCCAGACATTCTCGGCAATTTTTTCAACGGCGGCCCGTTCGATCCGCGGCGCGACCATCCCCAAATAACGAAACCATCGCTGCCGCTCGGTTTCCTGCGGCATGTCGACGGCAAAAATTGCGGAATGCATCCCCGACGTCTCCCTTGTCTTTCCGTCGCCAAGCAAGTTCCCAAAAGTGCTGGAGACGGATCATTGACGAAACACGCAGTCGAAAATCAGGCCGGTGCCAATTGCGGTGCCCTTCCCTTGTCCACACCGTGGGCCACCAGCGCGATCGCAACGACCGCGACAAAAAAGGCAAACGCTATCGCCGCCATCGCTTGCAGGACCAAGTCGAAACCGCCGCGGGCGTACATCAGCGCGATCATCGAGGCCGACACGCCCGACACCATGAACGTGAGCGCGTAGCGCACCGCATAGACGCGCCCGCGCCAGGCGTCGGCGGTGTAGCGCGCGATCACCAGATCGTTCACAGTGATCTGGCTGTAGGTTGCGGCAATGGTGAAGGCGAGCGCCACAAACAGCGCCGCACCGGTGGCGTAGACGACCCAGACAACGCCGAGGAGCTGCATCATCGCAACCATGACGAAAAGAACGTGCGGCCGGAGCCAACCGGCCGATCGCGAGCTGAGCGAGCGCGCCGCACAGCACGACCGCCGTGGTGAGCCAGCCGACCGTCGCGAGCGAAAGGTTGCTGACGCGCTCGTCGACGATCTTCGGCAAGGCCAGGGTTATGGTGTTGACGACGAGGCCGCCGGTCAGGGCGACGACGATGAAGAGCGCGAAAATCGTCACGGCGAGCGGCAGCGACATGGCGACTTCGGGCGACACGTTGCGCGACACCGCCTGCCGGGTGTCGTCGCCGACGAAGCGGACATAAGCCATTCCCGTTGCAATGCAGACCACGCCCGGCACAAGAAAAGCGCCGCGCCAGGATAACGCCGCGGTCAAGGCCGCGGTGATGCCGGCGGCAAAGGCGACACCGAGATTGCCGCAGACCGCATTGAAGGCGAGCGTGCGTCCGCGCTGCGTCGCGTTTTCCAGAAGCAGCGCCGTACCGACCGGATGGTAGATGGCGCCGAACACGCCGAGCGCGAACAGCGCGGCGGCGAGCACGGTCAGCGACGGCGAAAGCGCCGCCGCGACAAGCGACAGCCCGCTGCCGATATAGAACGCGACCATCATCGTGCGGCGGCTCCAGCGGTCGGCCAGCCAGCCGGCCGGCAGCGAGAACAGGCCGAACGCGGTGAAGGACGCCGTGCCGAGCGCGATGAGCTCGGAATAGGAACGGCCGTAAACAGTCTCGAGCTCAATCACGACGGTCGGATAAATCAGGATGACAAAGTGATCGAGCGCGTGGGCGCCATTGAGAAAGCCGAGTACCCGCCGCCGCTGCGGCTCCCCGGTTGAGTGATCGACGCCGACGCGGGCGCTCATCGCTTGTCCCTAATCGGTGACTGACTCGTCACCTTGCTCCGGTGGCGCCGACGGGTTCCCCCAGCCAAGCTCCTCGAACAACGCATCACACGCATCGAGCGCTGCGGCCAAGCGCGGCGCCTTTGCCAAGTCTTGGGGGGTCAGTTGCCGGCGAAGATCGGCGGCGGACGCCGCCAATTGCAGCATCTTGAGTTCGATGTCGACCGCCGCAGACCGCCGATCCCTAGCCATGGTTTCGCCCCATGGTGACGGCGATCATTTGCGCATCCCGGTTTCGCCATTGAATTTCAGTGATTGACAGACACACTCAAGCGACCGCGGGAATGAGGTCGGGAAGACGATAGGACGGCCGAGCCGTGCCGTTCCAGATCAGCACCGACCCGGGAACGGATTCCTTGAGGCAAATACCCCTCCACACCGCCTCGGATACGTACTTCTCCACGGCAACGCAGGCGAGGCCGTTGATGATCTGCGGCGGGCCGAGCGCACGCAGCGTCCATCCCAGTTTCTCGTTGCGCGCGACACGCCACGGCTCGCAGATCGAGAGAATTTTGCGCAAGCCCAGCGCCAGCCCGAATTCGACGCATCCCGCCATCAAAAACGACTCGACACTTGGGCGCGGACCGCCGCGTCTTTCCTTCGCCACCCACAAGCGGGTCTTGTCGTAGACGTCGGCCGAACGGATCAGCGGCGCCGACGAGAGATGGGGAAACACTTCGCTGAGCAGCGTCGGCCCGGTGGTCGGATTCAAGCGGATGCCGCCGATCACCTGCCTGCCGTCGATGGCCAGCAAATGCACCGCGTCCACCGTGTCGAACTGGTCGGTTTCACGGCCATCCGGACGTTCCAGCTCGCTCCACCCGCGTTCGCGCACGCAAACCTCGAAGCGGCCCCGAAAACATTGCTCCATTTCATCTGTGTAAAGATGCATATTGTCGTGCTTGACGACATGCACACCCAACATCCCTCGCTCCCCTCGCATCGACGCGACGGAAGCGATTTGGCCGACATTATTAATGTGGATATTGGCGGAAACGACAATTTACAAAAGCGCGCAACTCGTGTTGCACGCCGTCTTCCCGATTCGGGGGAAGCGTCGGTCTTTCTACAAGTGATGCGCGGGGAATACGCTCAGCCGCACGCCCTCGACGGCCAACGCGGTGCGGTTAGCTACACCAAGCTTACGCGCGGCGTTGCTCACATGGGCGCGGGCGGTGCGCTCGCTGATATTGAGGATGGTGCCGATATCCCAATAGGATTTGCCGGCGGAAACCCATTTCAAGACTTCCCGCTCTCGATCCGTGAGCAGTTTCCCATTGTCCAGCGGCGGCCCGACCAGCGCACAAAAACGATTGTACGTCGACAGCGACATAACATGCAGGGCTCGGCGCACGCCGCGGCCGAGGTCCGGCTTCTCGCCCGCGATATTGATGGCTGCGGCCAAGCCGCCGTGATGGTAGATCGGCACGCAAAGCCCCTGTTTCATGCGAAAATCAGTGGCGCGCTCCATGATCTGCTTGGCGCGCAATTCCCGCCAGGGATCGTATTGCGCCTCGCTCCACAAAAACGGCTTTGCCGAACGCGAAAGCTTGCGACGGACCGGATCGTCGTCCGTCATGTTTTCGCTCTCATACGTCGTGACCCATTCGGGATGCCAAAAGCGCGCGATCACGCGCCGTGAAAAATCACGCTCGCGGTCGTTCACGACGGTCATCAGGAACGAGTGAAATCCGACCTGCGCGATTTCCTCACGGAATAATGTAAGAACACCGTCGCAGGTGCTCGCCGCTTCAAGCGCCGTGACAAAATCAAGCGCCCGCACAGCCCAATATTGATCAGCCACCTCGGATTCTCGCATCTGCGGCTCCCAGCAGACGCACCGACTCATCACGGCACTTTAGGTACCGTTGTTCGAAGCTTCGATGACCTGCAAGCTTCTGGCTGGGTTATGCCTGGAAAAACACACACTTTATAGTTGTGTCTCGGACCGGCAATCTGGCAGCGCGTGCGTTCTGCAACCTTGTGACTATGAATTTGGCGACGCGCGCCTTTGGCGCGACCCCGAAGAGCTGAGGCTTTCGAACACGAAAGCCCGGTCAGTCGAGGGTGCGGCGGAAGCGCGTGACGGCAATCGTCATCGCCAGCGCCATCAATGCGGCGAGCGCCAGCGTGTCGTATTGCAGCTGCGAGAGCGCCGCGCCCTTGAGCATGATCGCGCGCACGATGCGGATGAAATGCGTCAGCGGCAGATACTCGCCGATCACCTGCGCCCAGCGCGGCATGCCGAGAAACGGAAAGATGAAGCCCGACAGCATCATGTTGGGCAAAAAGAACATCATCGACATCTGAATCGCTTGCAGCTGATTTTGCGCCAGCGTCGTCGAGAAGGTGTAGCCGAACGCCAGATTGGTGGCGATGAACAGCGTGGTCAGCGCGGCCAGGAGCGCGAGATTGCCGACGATCGGCACGCCGAACATCACCACGCCGGCGCCGAGGATGAGCGCCGCCTGCGCGAAGCCGACCAGCACATAAGGCGCGATCTTGCCGAGCATGATTTCGAGCGGCGTGATCGGCATGGCCAAGAGGCTTTCCATGGTGCCGCGCTCGGTCTCGCGCGTCACTGAAAGCGACGTGAAAATCAGCATCGTCAGGGTAAGGATGACGCCGAGCAGCCCGGGCACGATGTTGAGCGGCGTCGAGGCGGCGGGATTGTAGCGTTCATGCGCGCGGATCTCGAACAGCGGCGCCCCGGTGTCGGGCAGGCCGCGATCCTTGACCAGCGCCGTGTTGACCACCTCCGAGAGCGCCGCAATCGCCGGCCCGGTCGCCACCGGATCGGTGGCGTCGGCGGCGATGAGCAGCGCCGGGTCGTCGCCGCGCCGCAGCGCGCGCTCGAAGTTGGCGGGAATTTCGATGGCGAACAGCACGCTGCCGGAGGCGAGCGCCTGGTCGAGCTCGTTCTCGTCGCGCAGCAGACGGGTGACTTTGAAGAACTTGGTGTTCTGCAAGGCGGCGAGGATGGAGCGGCCGACGTCGCTCGATTCCTGCAGCAGCACCGCCGTCGGCAGATAGCGCGGCGTGGTGTTGATGGCGTAGCCGAACAGCGTCAGCTGCAGCATCGGAATGGAGATCATGGTGGCGAGCGTGACGCGGTCGCGGCGCAGCTGGAGGAATTCCTTGACCAGCATGGCACCGACGCGCCGCCAGAAGCCGTCCGCTCCAATGGCCGCCAGTACGCTCATAATTCCCCTCCCCCTTGTGGGGAGGGGTCAGGGGTGGGAGTCGTGAGGTCGCACACTAACGCTCTGGCCCGCGCATGCGTCTGCTCACTCACTTCACCTCGCGACCCCCCTCCCCATCCCTCCCCCACAAGGGGGGAGGGAGAGGAAATTGCGCCAAGACGCTCATTGGAAATTGTCCTTCGCCTGGCCCATCAGGTCGATGAAGACGTCTTCCAGCGACGGCGAGGCGCGCTGCCAGACGAGCGCTTGAACGGGTCCTTGCCGGTCGCGGTACGGCGCGATCGCCGTTTCGAGCGCCTGCGCATCGCGGCCCGACACGTGCAAGCTGTTGCCGAACGGCGCCACCATGTCGATGCCCGGACTGCCGGTCAGTTCGCCGGCAAGCCGCGAGAGATTTTCACCATTGGTCGTGCTGACGGTGAAGGTGGTGAGGTGCGAGTTCGCAATCACCTCGTCGACCGTGCCGCGGGTGAGCACCTCGCCGAAGGCGATATAAGCGATCTCGTGGCAGCGCTCGGCCTCGTCCATGTAGTGCGTTGAGACGAGGACGGTGAGGCCGCCGGCGGCAAGCTCGTGAATCTCGCTCCAGAAATCGCGGCGCGCTTTCGGATCGACGCCGGCGGTCGGCTCATCGAGCAGAAGCAGACTCGGGTTTGGCAGCGTGCAAGCGCCGAGCGCCAGCCGCTGCTTCCAGCCGCCGGACAGCTTGCCGGCGACCTGCTCCTCGCGGCCTTCAAGGCCGAGCCGCACGATCATCGCCTTGGCCGCCGCGGCCGGCCGCGCGATGCCGTAGATGCGGGCGACGAATTCCAGATTCTCGCGCACCGAAAGATCGTCGTAGAGGCTGAAGCGCTGCGTCATGTAGCCGACGCGGGTCTTGATCTTCGCCGCATCGGTGCGGATGTCGTAACCGAGACAGGTGCCGCTGCCTTCATCGGGCGTGAGCAGCCCGCACAGCATGCGGATGGTCGTGGTCTTGCCCGAGCCGTTGGGGCCGAGGAAGCCGAAGATGGTGCCGCGTTTGACCTGCATGGAGAGGTCGCGCACCACCTGCCGCCCGCCGAAGGATTTGGTGAGGCCGTGCACGTCGATGACGATGTCAGGCGTCGCGCCCGATGGCGCTTCGGCGACGCTGGCAACCGCGGCGTTCATCGCGACGCCTCCGGTTTCGCGGCCATGGTCGGCGCGACCGGCACCGGCTGCCGGGCGAGCGTCACGTCTACCGGCTGGCCGACGCGAAACTCGCTCGGCTTGTCCGGCAGCGCCTCGATCAGGAACACAAGCTTCGCCCGCTCCTCGAGGCTGTAGATGACCGGCGGCGTGAACTCCGACTGCTTGGCGATGAAGCTCACCCGCGCCGTGAGCCCCGAGGCGCAACCATCGCAGCCGACTTTGATTTCATCGCCATAGGCGATGGCCGGCAGCACCGTCTCCGGCGCATAGAAGCGCACCTTGATATTGCCCGGCGGCAGCAAGGACAGCACCGGCCGGCCGGCCGGCACCATTTCACCGGGCCGGAAATAAATCTGCTGCACCGTGCCGTCGACGGCACTGAATACCTTCCGCCGCGACAAGCGTGTCTGCACCGAATTGAGCCGCGCCTGCGCGTCGCGCAAAATCATCTCGGCGGCATCGAAGTCTTTCGGCGTGCCGGCGCCGGTCTTCACCAGCATGGAGGCGCGATCGAACGTCTGCTGCGCGTTCCTCAGCGACGCCTTGACCTGGGCGAGGTCGGCCTGCTGCAGATCGTCCTCCACCGTAAACAGCGGATCGCCGGTCTTAACCGTATCGCCCTCGCGCACCGGCTCCGTCTGCACGCGCCCCACTTCATCGGGCGCAACGAAGATGAGATTGGCCTCAACCCAGCCTTGATAGGAGTTGTCATGCGGCTTGCTGCAGGCGGCGAGCACAAGCGCGCACAGAACGGCGAGGCAAGCGGGCGCGCCGACGCTCATGCCGGCCTCCCGTCGCGGGCAAACAGCCGATCGAAATAGGCGCGCAACAGCGCGGGGACATCGAGCGGCTCGAAGCGATCGAACAAGCCCTGCCAGACGACGGCCATGATCGTCGCGGCGCCGAGCAATTGTGGAAAGCGGATCAGCGTGTCGTCGGCGATTTCGCCGCGCTCAAGCGCGCGCACGAGCCTCGCCCGCACCGCCTTGAGGATACGCTCGAGCACCTCGCGATAGTAGAATTCCGCCAGCGCCGGGAAGCGCGGCCCTTCGCTGATGATGAGCCGCATGACCTGCTTGCGGCGGGTGCCAAAGATTTCGCGGGCGAAGATCTCGACCGCCTGGTCGGTGATCGCGCGCAACGGCAGATCGCTGGCCAGCGCCGCTTCGAACGTGCCGAGCACGGGGTAGAGCTGAAAGCGGACCAGCTCCTGAAACAGCGCCTCCTTGTCGGCGAAGTAGAGATAGATCGTGCCTTTGGCGACGCCGGCGCGCGCCGCTACGTCGTCGAGCCGGGCGGCGGCAAAGCCGCGGGCGGAAAATTCGTCCAGCGCCGCCTCGAGGATCGCTTCGCGCCTTGCCGCCGCCTTCGCCTCCCGCGCGCTTTGGCGCGGCGCTGCCAGGGCGCCGCTCCCGCCGGCGGCAGCGGGCGCTCTGACTGGCGCTTTCTTCGACATCGTGACCATAAACTTATTATGACTGACCAGTCAGTCATAATCAAGGCCGAATTCGCGGCTGCGACACTTTTGTACAAATCCGTGAGGACAAAAGGCCGAGGGGCGTGCGTGCGCGAATCGGGGTCGCTTGATCGCGGCGCTCGCGCGGGGCGCCGTTCGGGCCTAAGGCGTTCGGGCGCCGCTCAGCCCTTTTCGTCGCACGCGAAGGCGCGCACCACGCAATCCTTGCCGCCGAACTCGTAGCAGCGGCGCAGCGAGGCATTCTCGGCTTTGCCGAGATGCGGGCTGATCGCCCAGCCAAAGGAGCCGCACGGCTTCTTGGCATCGACGGCCATGGCGGCGCAGCCGCGCCGGATGGTGCCGACAACCTTGCAGCCCTCGCCCGAGCATTTCCTCATCGCCGCGACGCGGGCGTCGGCCAGTTTGCGGAAATCGAAGCCGTAGCCGTAAGCGCCGCAGGCGCCGACCGCCAAGGCGCCGGCCGCGTGTGAAGCGCCGAGCGCCGCGATCAAGAAGCAACCGGCTGCGAAAACGAGCGCGAATGTCCGCGCAAGACGGATCATGGAAGCCCCTCCCCCGAGAGACGGAGCGAAGCTAGCGGGGAACGGTTGCTAGTTGGTGAATAGCGGCTCGCGGCATAGCAATTTTAGGACTGGCGATATTAGGACTGGCGATATTAGGACTGGCGATTTTAGCACTGGCGATTTCCGTCAGCCGACGATCGGCGCCGCCAAAGCTTCCGGGCTGCCGGCGGCGTTGAGGCGATCGAGCGTGGCTTTCAGCCCGATCGTATCCGGGCAGATGATCAGCCGCGTCGCGCGTCCCCAACGCAGCTGCACGACATGGATGCCGCGATTGGTGGTGCGCACATTGTCGGTGCCCGAATTGGTCTCGTCCCAGTCGACCACGACGATGGTGTTCCACGGGCCGCCGCTCACTGCGATGCTGCGAAGATCGAAGCGGATATCCGGCAACAGCCGGTAGAGCCGCTCGTACCAAAGCCGGGTCGCCGGCAGCGTTTGCCGCGACCCGCCGAGCGCATGATCGCCGAGGAACGAATGGTCGAAACGCGAGGCGAAGGCCCGCAACACGGGTTCGGCATCGCCGCGATTGACGGCATCGAATAACCCGCGGATGTGGCGGCGGACGATGGCGTGATACATGCCGGCCTCCTCCGTTGCTGTCTAAGTGCAATCCTTAAGTTCAATCATTGAACTCTATCAGATTGAGTTCAATCATGCAACTGAGTATGGTCGGCCGATGAAGAAGACCAGCTTTGCGCGGATGAATTGTTCGCTGGCGCGCGGCCTCGACCTGATCGGCGACTGGTGGTCGCCTTTGATCGTCCGCGACCTGTTTCTCGACGTCGTGCGATTTGACGATTTGGTCGAGGATCTCGGCATTTCGCGCAATCTGCTGACGCGGCGTCTTAACGCGCTCGTCCGCAGCGGCATCGTCGAGCGGCACGCCTACCAGCGCCGGCCGCGACGCTACGACTATCGGCTGACCGAGGCCGGGCGCGATCTGGTGCCGGCAATTCTAGCGCTCACCGCCTGGGGCGATCGCTGGGCACGGCCGAAGGAAGGCAGCCCGATGCTGTTCGTCCACAAGGCTTGCGGACATCAATTCCAGCCGCAGGTCACATGTTCGGCTTGCGGTGAAGTCGTCACCGCCAACGCAGTGAAGACCCTCGGCGGCCCGGGCGGTGCGATGAAAGCAGGAACGCGGGTGCTGGCGCGCCGTCTTAAAGGCACGCGCGCATAAATCGCCGGTGTTCGGCACATCGGCCGTTCAGTTGCAGCTGAACAGGACCGCAGCAGACTGCGCGGCTTCCGCAATCAAATTACGCTCGGCCGGGGTCGGGGCCCGAGGCTCCCGATGGTAGATGGCAAAAGTGCCCAACACTTTGCCACCGGACATGATCGGCATTGACCAGCACGACCTCAACCCCGCTTCCAGCGCCATGTTTGCAATCTCCGTCCAGGGCGCCCAGAGCGGGTCGGTCGAAATATCCGAAACGTAAATCGGATGGCCGCAAAAGGCGGCGGTGCCGCAGGACCCGGAAGCCGGTCCAATTTTGAGACCGTTGACGGCGTCTTTGTAGCGCGCCGGTAAATGCGGTCCGGCGGCGTGTTGAAGCTCTTTGCCCTCCAACACGAGGATGGACGCAATGAACGAATGTTGGCCGCGCGCTTCGATTGTTTCGACCAGGTCCGTCAGCGCGGCATCGCGCGCGTCGGCTTGCGGATGTCGGGCCACTTGCTGCCTCTCCGTGATCACGTCTACTGAGGCCAAACTGCAGGAATACGCTTAACAATAGTGGAAGGGCCGAGAAGCAAACAAGCGGGCTTAAGCCGGCATTTGTGTCGCCCCTGGTATTCAGCGTCACCGGGGTCGGCGTCGCAGCAAAGCTCTTAATTTATTAAAGCTGTCGTGCAGGACGCGAAGGCGGAGCGCCGTGGCGAAGCTCGGCTCTGCCGGCGTCATGGCCCGGCGCGAGCAACCGCGTCAGGTTCCTTCCAGCTCCGCCCGCACCGCTTCCAGTGCTTCCGGCGTGTCGACATCGGTCAGCGCCGCAGTGCCGGTCAACGGCACTTCGATCACGGCCTCGCCGTAGCGGCCGATCAGGTGACGCGCGCCGATGTCGCCTTCGACCGCCATCAGCTCGGGGAAGAACCGGCGCGACCAAACCACCGGATTGCCGCGCTGGCCGGCGATGGTCGGCACCGCGATGAGGATGCCCTTGTCGGGAGCGAGCGCGCCCGCGAGCCGGTCGATGAGGGCGGCATCGACT
>Ga0073928_10005129_pt1 | contig 18625 bp, 13 predicted proteins | sample PaiPotPPA55metaG_FD_76969 | JGI IMG/M metagenome (GOLD analysis project Ga0073928, IMG submission 76969) | Iron sulfur acid spring bacterial and archeal communities from Banff, Canada, to study Microbial Dark Matter (Phase II) - Paint Pots PPA... ... | reverse complement strand
CGATGTATTCTTCGGCGCGCCATTGGTTGGCGGAAAAACCGAGCAGTTCGGAGTATCCCCGCGAAGCGGCGAGCGCGACCGGCAGCAGGGCGAAATAGCAGAAGCAAACACCGATCATGAACAGTCCAAAGCCAAAAGCCAGGCCCCGGTAAATGTATTTCTTCTCGGTCATTCGCAAGGCGGGAAAGACGAATTGCGCGACGAAATAGAAAATGAACGGCGACGCCAGCACCAAGCCGCTATAGAACGCCACTTTGGTCGCCACCAGGAACGCGCCCTGCGGGCTCAGGATGACGATGTCGATGGGCAAGCCCTTGTTTTCGAAGGCGGTCGGATCGTTCCGGGGCTGGATTCCGAGGACCTGATTGGTCCCCACGGTGAGCGGCACGATTTGAAGGCGCGCGAGCTCATTGGTGCCGACCATGGCCGTAAACGGATCGTTGGTGCCGATCTCGAACGAACTCAGCCGGTTGGTGCCGAAAAAAAGGCTGACAGTGCGGGAATTCTTCCTTTGTACGAGCGGGGCGCGGCGCAAGGGCCATTCGAGGATTTTGACGACGTAATTGCAACCCAGCAGGCAGACGAGCATGGCCAGCCCGGCGGCCACGCCGCTTTTGATCAGGACCCAACGAAGATCTTCGAGGTGCTCGAGAAATGACTTTACCGGCCCGCCTTCTTCCTCTTCTGATTCGTCAAGAGCCTCCGGTGCTGGATCGTCGGCCATAGCTGGAACCGCTCAGCCGCTCAGGCCTTGGTGCTCGACGAAGTCGATTGCGGCACGGTCGGCTGGGCTTCCGGGGGAGGGGGGCTGGGGGGCAGTCGCTTGGCCTGCGACTCGTCCATGGCCGAGGCGACTTCCTCAGTCACGTCGCGCGTGGCCTTCTTGAATTCCTTGATGCCCTGGCCGAGGCCCTTGGCCAGTTCGGGCAGCTTTTTCGCGCCGAACAGAATCAACACCAGGGCGAGAACTAGAATGATTTCCCCGCCGCCCAGATTAAACAGGCCTAACATCGCATTCATACTTAATAAACCGTTATGCCTCACCCTAAGCCTCACATTGCGGTTAGTAAAGCCCGAATTTTGGCATTATCCTTGCGTACAAAAGCGTGGAAAAAACCGGGTATGAGGCCTTTTTCGAAGTCGAATCGACATTGCGCAATGAGAAAACAATCCACCTGGATTGCAGGCGGGACCGTCCGCACGGATTTGGGGCCTGCTTTGAATCTTTGCGGTTCCGGTCGTCCATAACCAACGAAATTGCCGTCAGGACATTATGAAAATCCATTTAGCGAAATCGGGTGGCCAGAAGGAAGGCCCCTTTACGGTCGAACAAATCAACCAAGGCATCGCCGTCGGCGTAATCCAGGACATAGAATATTGGGCCTGGCACGAAGGCCTGCCGGAATGGTTGCCGCTGCATCGCGTTTTGCGCCAGCTCGCTGTCGCAGGCTCCGCCGCTCCAGCCGCCGTGGCGCCGGAACAAAAACCGGCCCTGGCTTCCAATCGCAGCGATATTTCGTCGGCAAAAGTTGCGACCGCCGGAGCGTCGGCAGATTGTAGGCACGCCGGAACAAACCAGCAGGGCGACGAGTCGCGAAGCACGCAACCGATTTCCGAAGCCGATAGTTTCACGGACGTATTCGAAGTTGCTCCCAAGCCGGTTGCCGAAACCGCGCCGGTCGCGTCGAGTCCAACACTGGTCGTTGCCAAGTCCGCTGCCATCGCCGCTCCGGATTACAATCCGAAGCCCAAATCATCGCTCACCGCAGAATCAGATGTCGTCACGGCCTTGGTTCAGGCCGCAACGCAGCCCGAGCGTGAAGCGAATCCAATCGCCCGCGCCGCCGGCTCCCAACCTGTTCCGCAAAATAAAGCGGCGCAGCCCGAGCCTGCGGCCAGTCCAGCTTACTCCGGCGCTGCATCCCCGCTCGCAATGGTCGAGACGCCCTCCTCGGATCGAATGGCTGCGCCGGCAGAGTCTCTCGAAGTTACCCCTCCCAGTCAGCAGCCTTCACCTCTGGTCACGGATCACGCATCCCCGAACCAAATGAATCCCGTATTTGTTCGGGGAGCCGACAAGAACAATAATCCGATGCAGGTCGGCTCACGCATCCCCGAACCAAACAAAACCGATATCTGTTCGGGGAGCCGACAAGAACAACAATCCAATATAGGTCGGCTCACGGACGCCGCCGCCCCGTCCGCCGACAAGCAGCTTGCCTCCGGTTTGCCGTTCGCGGCGTTGGAACGCATGTTTTTTTTCAGCACGGGTGGAAAGCAATCGATTTGGGATTCCCCAAAGGCCGCGCAGATGCTTCAGGACATCATCGGTGAGCACCCGAACGCCATTCGTCTCAACGTTCCCCGGGACGTCATTTTCAACTGCAATGTCGGCGGTCTGCTGGGCGTGGACGGAGATTTGTCGGAATCGGTTTGGCAGGCCATGGCGGTCCGCCAGCCCGAGCTTATCCAGCGGCAACGGAAAGGGGCTCATCAAGTTTGCACCCGTTCATTTCGCATCGAATCCGGCGCGATCGTCGTCCTGGTCCTGTTTTACGACAATGCGAAGCTGGGCAGCGCGACGGCGTAAACCGGGTCGAAAGCCGTGGGCATTCGGCCTTTCGGCTCCGTGATTGGAAGGCACGACGACCCACATTGGCCGCTTGTCAATCCATCCGTATTTAGTGATAGTTCAAGCACATGAATGAACTGGTTTTCGAGGTGACGCAGGAGGAGGACGGGGGCTTCTGCGCGGAATGTTTGTCGGAGAACATTTTTACCCAAGGGGACAGATGGCAGGCTTTGCGCCAGAACGTACAAGAGGCTGTGCGCGCCTTTTATTTTGATCAAGCTCAACGCCATGACAATTCCTCGGTCCGTTTTGCCGTTTCGGCTACGCCTCGGCCTTTCGCAATCTGAGATTCACTCCATACTTAACCTTTAGAAACAAATTCAACGTCTCCAATGCCTCACACGACGGAACCTCTTTCTTGGCGTTATCTTTGTGGCCAGCGGGACCTCGTGTGTATGAAAATGTAAACCCTCGAACGGAAGCCTCAACCCGGAGCATATGAACACCAAACTCAAAAATGGGGCTATCTGAAACCAGTAAACCGGATAGAAAAACCCCGCCGAAAATCTCCGACGAATAATCTGAACCGTTGATGAACTGAGCAAGAGGCAAGTAAGGACTCTCAACTTGTTCTAACTCGCGGACAATTTTGACCCAAGGTTTCGTGTGAACGGGACTCATAGCGTGATCTTGGCCTGTCAACAAGCTATTCCGTCTTTCCACCCTTCGCGATCCCTATCTTCCTGAGGAACGGCTCGAGCGAGCGCTTGCGGCCGAGGAATTTCTCTATGGAGATGTTCACGTCGCGCGAGTCGCCCGGTTCGTAAATCTCGGTGCGCAGCCGGCGGCCGGCGGCTTGATCGAAGAAGCCGTTGGGCGCGTGTTCGAAGACGGTGGCCATGTCGGCGGCGATGGCGTCCGCCCAGGCGTAGCCGTAATACCCCGCGTCGTAGTGCATCAGGTGGCCGAAGTAGGCCACGAACGCCGTATCCGGCGCGAGCGGAAAGAAGACGCGGCTCGCGACCTTGTTCGACAGCGGCAGCGCTTCCTTTGCATTGTCATCATGGATTTGCGTGTGCAACGCCAGATCCGTTAAGCCAAAAGAGAGTTGGCGCCGGTAACGCGTGCCCTCCGTCGCGAGTTTGGCTTCCTTCAATTTGGCCAGAATTTCCGCCGGGATTTTCTTCGAAGGGTCCCGGTAATCGGCCGCGAAGCTGTCGAGCACCTTCTTGTCCCAGACCCAGTTCTCGAGCATTTGCGAGGGCGCTTCGACGAAATCGCGCGGGACGCTGGTGCCCGAGAAACGCGCGTATTTGGCGCGCGTGAGGATCGCGTGCATGGCGTGGCCGAACTCATGGAAGAGCGTCTCGACGTCGCTATGCTCCAACAACGACGGCTGGTCTTTGCCGGGCGACGGGAAGTTGCAGATCAGCGCGACGGTCGGGCGCTGGTACTTGCCGGCGGGCAGCTTTTTGCCGGAGATGATGTCGAACTCGGCGAAGTGGTTGTATTTGCCTTCGCGCGGAAACATGTCAAGATAAAACATCCCGAGTGGCTCGTCGGTGGCGGCGTCGGAAACCGCATAAAGCTGCAAGTCGCCGATCCACTTATAGGGCGGGTCCACGCGCTCGAACTTCAGGCCGAAAATGCTCTGGTAAATCTTGAACATGCCTTCGAGCACGCGTTGGTAAGGGAAGTAAACGCGCAATTGCTCGGCGTCCACGGTGTATTTCTCCTTCTTCAACTGGTTGCTGAAATAGCGCCAGTCCCAGATGTGGATCTGTGCGTTCGTGTCGCCGGTTTCGCGGGCTTTGATCTGGCGAAACTCCTCCACCTCGGCGTCGAACTTGGGCTGCAATCCCATGGTGAGCCGTTCGAGAAAATCGATGGCGTTGGTGGCCGTCTTGACCATTTTGGTTTCGGTCTGGTAATCGGCCCACGTCGTGTAACCGAGTTTCTTGGCCACGTCGTCGCGCAGCGGCAGGATTTTCTCCAGCAACGGAATGTTCTCCGCCTGCGCAAGATTATCATGCTCGACGAGCAGCTTCTTGCGCGTCTCCTCGCGTTTGGCGTCGTCCATCACGCGCAGGTTTTGCACGGTCACGTTGGCCATCACCGTGTATTCGTCGTCGCCCGTTTTGATTTGTTGCAGGAAATCGTCCGGCAGGCCCTCCAATTCGGCCTTGGCAAACTTCACCGCCTTTTGAGCCTTGGTGATATTGGATTCGAAATCGGTCGTCAAGCGGGAAAGCTCCTTGCGCATGCGCTCGACTTCGTCGCGCTGGGGCTTGGGCAATTCCAAACCTGCGCGGCGGTAATCGCGCATCGTTTCGGCCAGGAGCTTGGCATCCTCGCCCTTCAGCCGCGGTGTGGTGTCGGCATAGGCCTTGACTACCTTATAGACGTCTTCCCGATAATCGAGGCCCACGATCCATTCTTCAAGTTCTTTGAGAGCATCAGTGGCGGCGTCACGGAGCGCGGAATTCGTGCTCGTCTCCTTGATGATGGTGAGGCGATTGTCGGTCAGCGCGATTTCATAGCCCGCATCGTCCAGGGCGCGGACGGTGTTGTCGAAAGTGACTTTGCGCGGGCTGAGCGCGCCCACGCGATCGAGAGCGGCATTGCCGACGGCGATGGTATGCCGCACGGCGGCGTAAAGCTCGTTCGTGGTGGCTTCGAACTGCGGCAGCGTGACCACCGCGTCGAACTTGGCCGCCCGCTTCCTGAACTCTTTCAGCGCTTCGGCGGAAATGATGGCCGGCTGCGCGAGCCCGTCAACGGCCATAAGCATCGCCAACAGGAGCAATAAAATCAATATTCCCTTCATACCCCGTTCAGACTAATGCCGCGAGACAAGCAGGCAAGCGGATTCAATCCAGTCCTTTTTCCTTTCCCACGCTAATCTTAAACCGTAAATCATCGGCGGCTATTCGCGATGCCTTTGCTCGAAATCAAGAGCCTCAAGCTCGACTTTGTCACCGACCAGGGCCCTCTCCGGGCCGTCGATGACGTGTCGCTGAGTCTGGACACAGGCGAAACGCTTTGCCTGGTGGGCGAAAGCGGGTGCGGCAAAAGCGCGACTGCGCTCTCCATCGCGCGGCTCGTCCCCTCGCCACCGGCGCGCTATGCCGGCGGCGAAATCCTCTTGAATGGCCGCGATGTGCTGAAAATGTCGCGAACGGAATTATGCGGCATCCGCGGTGGAGTGATCGGCTACGTGTTCCAGGAACCAGGCGCTTCGCTCAACCCGGTCTTTCGCGTGGGCCGTCAAATCAAGGAGGCGCTTCGTCTGCATCGTCCCCAAAAAGCGAACGACGCCGAGGTCGTGCGGCTCCTGAAATTGGTCGGCATTCCAGCGCCCGAATCGCGCCGCAAAGATTATCCCTTCCAGATGTCCGGCGGCATGCAGCAACGGGTCATGCTGGCGATGGCGCTGGCTTCGGAGCCGAAATTGCTCGTGGCCGACGAGCCGACGACGGCGCTGGACGTCACCATTCAGGCGCAAATACTGGACCTGTTGCGCGATCTTCAGCGACGCCTGGGCATGGCCATTTTGCTCATCACGCACAACCTGGGCATCGTCGGCGACATCGCCCATCGCGTCGCGGTCATGTATGCCGGCCAAATCGTCGAGCACGCTCCCGCCGCCGATCTTCTGCGCCGCCCGCTGCACCCGTACACGCGGGCTCTCATCGACTCCGTGCCCAAACTTTTTGGCCAGACGCAGAACGCGCGGCGGCTTTGCGCGATTCCCGGCAACGTGCCGCGTCTCGGTGATTTTCCGCCCGGCTGCCGTTTTTATCCGCGCTGCCCATCGAGGAAGCCCGAATGCGCGGACACCGCGCCGCAGTTGGTCGAGGTGGAAGCGGGGCGGTGGGTGAGGTGCGCGTACGTGAAGCTTGAGCCGACCTGTATCGTTTAAGGGTGTGGTCGGCTCCCCGAACAGATATCGGTTTTGTTTAGTTCGGGGATGCGTGAAATTGGAAAAAGTGTGACCCACATGCGTCGCATTATGGACAATTGACGGTGAAGCCTTAGTAAGCTTATGTTTTGACCGTGAGCACGGTGACCGAGATCAAAGCCGCTATCGAGAAGCTTTCGCCACGCGAACGCGCCGAACTGGAATTTCTTGTATGGCCGGAATGGGATCGGCCTTTGCCCCCAGAGCAAGAAACCCCTCCCGACATACGCCAGAAGCTGGTTCAAGCTGCCGGCGGCCAGTTCAAACCCGGCGACCGGACAGACATTCAGAAAATCCTTTCCAGCTTGGAATGAATCCTGGCTGGGAGGAAAGCGAGTTTGTCTACTGCGATCTCCAAGACGTCGCGCGATTCATCAAGAGGCAGAATGCCGTCGCAGCTCAAGCTTTTCTCGAATCGGCGTACGACACTTTCGATTTCCTGGCGAGGAATCCTGGCGCCGGCCGCAGGCGCAATGACCTGGGATTTCCCGAAGTCCGTTCGTGGCGAATCGAATTCTTTCGGCGCATGTGAAATGCCGGATCGCATTCGAATCTTGCGCGTACTCCACGGAGCGAGGGACTTGCGTCACGTCCTGTCGAAATAGGCAATCGCGAACCAACTGATGAACCTCCTCGAAGTCCGCAATCTGAAAGTCCATTTCCCCGTTCAACCGGGCGTTTTCCGGCGCGCTCGCGCCTATGTAAAGGCCGTGGACGATGTCAGCTTCGGCATCGAGGCGGGTGAAGTGCTGGGGTTGGTGGGAGAAAGCGGTTGCGGCAAGACCACGCTGGGCCGCGCGGTCGCCCGGCTCAATGAGCCGACCTCCGGCAGCATTCTGTTCGAAGGCGAGGATCTGGCCCGTTCGAAACGCTCCGAACTCCGGGCGCGCCGGCGCGGATTTCAAATCATTTTTCAAGACCCGTATAGTTCGCTGGATCCCCGGCTCACCATCGAAGACATCATCGGCGAGGCGCTCGATATTCATCGATTGGCCGGAAATGGCGCGAAAAGAAAGGAGCGCATTGCGGCGCTTCTCGAAGCGGTGGGGTTGGACCCGGCTTACGCGCAACGGTACCCGCATGAATTCAGCGGCGGCCAGCGCCAGCGCATCGGCATCGCCCGCGCCCTGGCCGTCGAACCGAGATTGCTCATCTGTGACGAACCAGTGAGTGCGCTCGATGTCTCCGTGCAGGCCCAAATAATCAACCTGCTTCAAGACCTGCAGGAGCAACGTGGACTGGCCTGCCTTTTCATCGCGCACGATTTGGCGGTGGTCGAGCACATCAGCCGCAGGGTGATGGTGATGTATTTGGGCAAGGTGGTCGAATTGGCTCCGGCTGGCGATGTTGTGCGCGCGCCGAAGCACCCCTACACGCAAGCGCTCATTTCCGCCGTGCCCGTGGTGGACCCTGATTCCAAGCGGCAGCGCATCGTGTTGGCGGGCGACGTGCCATCGCCGATCAACCCGCCGCCCGGTTGTCCCTTTCATCCACGTTGTCCGCGCGCGGAATTTCCACGATGCCAGGCGGAAGCGCCGCAGTTGCGCGAGGTGAGCGCGGGACATTGGGCGTCCTGCCATTTCGCGAAGTAGCAGCGGCATTCCTGGTGGCGAAAGCTCATGGGGATGGAGCGCGGCTGTGTCTGAAAGACCAGCCGCAGCAGCCTCCGATGGTTACGAGCGTGTCTTATTGTAGCAGCCGACGTGAGGAGGCTCTGATCTGTTCCAAGAGCACAAAATTTGAGCCTCCTCACGTCGGCTGCTACATGGAAAAGGAACGGCGGTGCTCGATAATCATGAGATGCGTTCCTGCGATGGTCCGAGTCCTGCTCTGTTTTTTGGCCGTAACCGGACCGCATGGCACGACGTCTGAACAGGGAAAGGGCAGGGCAGCCGAGCACCGCAGGCTTATTTCGCACTTGTCGAACGCGTGACTATGCGACGCACTTGGGCGAGGGGCCGCCGGCCAATTCAAGGCCCCTGAGCTTCAGGAACGAAGTCATGCTGTCCCTTGAAAGATCCGGCCACGACGAGCAACCGGTAAGTGACGCCGGGTTCGAGCGTTTCGGCCTGGGCTCCTTTGATTTCGGGATGCATCCCGCGAATGGGCGCGCCGTAGAAGAATGCCTTCACCGGCGCCGAATTGGATTCGGAAACCAGGTGCCAGATCGGGCGGGGATATTTATTGGTTTCGGCGTCGCTGGCGGAGACGACCTTCAGGGAATTAATTTTGATTTTCTGGTTGAAGCCAAACAGGATCGGGGCGACGCTCACATCCTGGGCGCGCCGGGCCGGACGGGAGCGATGAAAAATTCGAATATCGTCCCGGCCAAACCAGTCTTTGTTAAGGTAAAGCGATAAGCCGCCCAGCACGGCGGCCAGCGCGATCAGGGCTAATTGTTTCCTCGTCATACGCGTATGGGTTGACGTTGCGGCGGCGGAAATATTCGAGCCGATTCGAAGAGTCGCGCCGGCGAGCGCGCCAATGATGGCGCCAAAGAGTGAAATGAAGCAAGAAATTATGAACCGACAAATGAACTGTTTGCCAGCGAGTCCTCGCGCTCGCGAAATCGACATCTCATCGGCCCGCCCCGTTCGGCGCGCGTACCGGGCGGCCTTCACGCTCATCGAGCTGCTGGTCGTCATCGCCATCATTGCCATTCTGGCCAGCATGCTCTTGCCGGCGCTGGGCCGGGCCAAAGAGGCCGCCTACCGCATCAAATGCGTCAACAACATGAAGGAACTGGGCCTGGCCTTGAAGCTGTATGCGGACGACAGCGACGCGCTCTATACTCCGCGCCTGGGGACCAATCGCTGGCCCAATTTGTTGTTGAGCTACTACCGCACGACGAACCTCCTGGTCTGCCCGACCGACGCGCAGCGCGGCAAACCGATGACGGACACCACGTCGCCTTTGCCCGCCGATGCGGCGGCGCGCAGTTATCTCATCAATGGTTGGAATGACTATTTTCTGGACACGTTGAGTGACGCAGATTTCCACACCTACATGGGTGGCACCTATGCCCAGGGTTCGATCAAGGAATCGGTCGTCGTTTATCCTTCGGACACCATTATTTTTGGCGAGAAGAAAAATCTGCCGAACGAAACTCCGCAGCCTGAGGCGTTGGACTATTTCATGGACCTCGAGGAAGGCGTCGGCAATGATGTGGACAAGGTGGAACAGGGCTGCCATTCGGTGATTCGACCGTCGGCGGCCGCCAAGAGCGGCGGCTCCAACTTCGCGTTCATCGATGGCAGCGCGCGATACAAGAAATTCGGCACGACGGTCTGGCCTCAGAATCTATGGGCCGTCTCGGATACCAACCGCACGAAATACGCCTGGCAGCCTTGACCAGGGCGAACCCAGAATCGTCCGGGTCTGAGCCAAAATTTTTCCTGAGGCCGACCTGAGGCTTGGCCAGGCAGCCACCAGCGACGCCAACGGCATCGTTCATACCAGCCCGGGGCAAAGCGGAGCGGCGCCTCGGGTCTACTTGCCAAAAAAATGTCAAGCGTTGTAAGCGCGACTCATTAGCCATTCAGTCCGACGTCGAGGCAATGGAAATTCGAATTTCCAGCGGGAGAAGACCCCATTGAGCTAGTTTTCATCTTTGGGAATTTTGTGCCCGCGAAAGCGAACCTCAAAATGGCAACAGTTTGGAGTCGTGCCGGAGCGCGGCTGTGTGCGAAGCACCAGCCGCAGCGCGTGGTAGAGACACGCAAGCTGCATGTCTTGAAACGCCTCGCCATTCGCAACGTGCTGCGGCTGGTCTTTCAGACACAGCCGCGCTCCGCTCCGTCATTCGAAATAGTTTCACGATGCGCGCGTCGTGCCGGCCAGACCGCGTGTGCCGGAATGGCCTTGCTGGCTCTGGCGCGTCCAGATCGGCTTTGGGCGGAGGACGAGACTTGGGAATATTCCGTGCAGATTAGCGCGGCTGTGCAAACGGTCCCGCCGCAAATCACGCTCAACTGGGTGCAGGACAGCATCGCCACGCCGATCAGTTACACCGTATATCGCAAAGCGCCGACAAACGCTTCGTGGGGAAGCGGAATCGTTTTGCCGGGTGCTGCTACCAACTTCGTGGATACGAATGTGACCGTCGGCACGACGTACGAGTACCAGGTTTACAAAATCGCGTCGGACTATGTCGGCTACGGTTACCTTTATTCGGGAATCAACGTTCCTTTGGTGGAAAATCGGGGCACGGTGTTGCTCGTGGTCGATAATACCTATGCGTCGGATTTGGCGTTCGAACTGTCGCGCCTCCAGCAGGACCTTGTGGGCGACGGCTGGAGCGTCATCGAGCGCGAGGTTTCCCCGTCGGATTCCGTCACAAACGTGCAGGCGTACATTCAGTCGCAGTACCAGGCCGACCCGGCGCACGTGAATTGCGTTTTTTTGTTCGGACATGTGCCGGTGCCTTACTCCGGGGATATTTGTCCGGATGAACACACACCTGACCATCAAGGGGCCTGGCCGGCCGATGTGTATTACGGGGTCCTGAACGGCGCCTGGACGGATTCTGAGGCGAACGACACCAATGCTGTCGATCCGCGCAATTGGAACGTGCCCGGCGACGGTAAATTCGACCAATCCTTCATCCCCGCCAACGTTGCGTTGATGGTTGGCCGGGTGGATTTATCTAACCTGCCTGGCATGGCGCAGTGGAACAGCCCGCCGGCGTTTCCGAGCGAATTGGATTTGCTGCGCAATTACTTGGACAAGGACCACAATTTCCGCTTCACGCTGATGGGCGCGCCGCGCCGCGGATTGATCGGCGATTACTTCGGCGACTACGGCGGCTATGCGTTTGCCGCCAGCGGTTGGCGCAATTTCGCGCCGTTCTTTGGGCCGCAAAACATTACCAATCTGCCGGAGGAGGGGACCTGGCTCGACACGGTGGCCAGCAATGCCTGTTTGTGGACATACGCGTGCGGTACCGGCCTGGCGTACAACGCTATAAACGGCGCCGGCAATACCGGGCCGTATTTCGAAATGGAATCCACCGACCTGGTGCCGGCCGATCCGCAGGCGGTCTTCACGATGATCTTCGGCAGTTGGTTCGGCGATTGGGATTCGCAGGACAATCTCCAGCGGGCTGTACTGGCCACTCCAACTTATGGTTTGGTTTGTTGTTGGTCAGGCAGCCCGCACTGGTTTTGCCAGCACATGGCCCTGGGCGAAACCATCGGCTTCAGCACGCGGTTGACCCAGAACAACGGCGCAAACGGACTCTATCAGACTCAAACTAACACTTATGCGGGTCAGGTTCATATCGCGCTCATGGGCGATCCGACATTGCGGATGCACCCCGTGGCGCCGCCTTCGAATCTCTCGGGCGCGACCAACGGCAGCAAGATCCAGTTGACCTGGACCGCTTCGACGGACCCGGCAGTGCTGGGCTATCATGTTTATCGCGCGGCCAATCCCGGCGGGCCCTTCGCCCGCTTGACCTCCAGCCTGCTCGCTGCGGCCAGCTACGCGGATTCGGCCCCGCCGGCGGGCACCAATACCTACATGGTGCGGGCCGTGAAATTGGAGGGCACGCCCAGCGGTACTTACACCAATGCCAGCCAGGGCATGTTCGTTACGCTGACGTTGGAAGGCAGGGGAACACCCGTCGGGGTACGGGTGAACTCGATTGTGTCCACGCCGGCTGGGATCACCATTTCCTGGACATCCGTGAGTGGCGACGTTTACCGCGTTTATTGGAACAGCAATTTGGAATCGGCGAATTGGACCGACTTTGGAACCAACCTCACAGCAAGCAGCGCGAACTTGTCCTGGACTGATGTTACCTCTCAGGCCGCGAGCCAGCGGTTTTATCAGGTGTTTCGGGTACCGTGAAGCAGGCAATGGCCCAATCAAAAATCGAAAATCAAAAATCGAAAATTTCCAAAACCAGATTCCATTTGACCGCCGCGCTTTTTGGGCAGAGTTTGACGAGGAAAGCCCAGCGCGATGGACACCATCAAGACAATGCTTGCGACCTGCCGGAACTGGAAAGATGCCAAGCAAGTGGCGGCAGTCGCGGCCTACGAGGATTCCCATACCGACGCGCGCGCCGCGGAATTTTGCCGCTGCCTTTCCCGCCAGCTCGGACAGGAGTGCGAGCTCAGCAAACAAATGTGGCTTCTCAACGAGCTGCGCATCCCGCAGTTGCGGGCCATCGCCGCCGGCGAAGCCGCGCAAGCCGACCTCGTCATCATTTCCGTGCATCATGCCCCGAGTCTGCCGACCGAGGTGATTCACTGGATTGACGAGTGGGTGGCCCACAAACGCCGCCGGCCCAGGGTTTTGCTCGCGCTATTCGACCCGGCTTACGAGGGAGATTCCGGTTCGATGCAGACTTATTTGGCGCAGGTCGCCAAAAAGGGCGCCATGGAATTTCTCGTCCACTCGGAAGAATTGATGGAGGATTCCTGAGCGAATCGTGATGACACCCCGCCCCCAGACCCAGTCAAATACTTTCGCTTCGCGCCTGGGCGTCGAATCGGCTTAGCGCCTCCGAAGCCGGAAGCTTGAGATCGCCCTATGGGCGTACGAAAGCCAGAGCAAGCTCAGGAAAGCGATGAGCACAACCTGCCCTACAACGGGGTAGCTGTAGATCAGGAAGGCAATGGCGGCGCAAATCACTGTCGCCTTTGTCAAATCTAGGATTGTCATACGGCTGTGTCGTTGGGGTATGACCTGATTCGAACGGCTTCCTAGCCGCGAACGGTCACGCCGCATTTTCATATTACACGCTGCAGTCGCCGTGCCAAGAAAAAAATCATGTTCTGTTCGAAAAAAATCGAAAAATTGAGTTCAATCCGTTCCAATTGGCCTCGATTCGGCCCTATAACATTGTGCTTTTCGACCATTTCCAAAAATCAGACACTTCGACAGGCTCCTTGCCCGGGGACCCCTAAGATGGATGCAAGAATCTTCTCCAGAGCGAAGACCCCTTTGCCTTAGGGCCGCCATCGCATTATTTTGAATGATGAGCAAAGAAAGCCGTGCAACCAGCCGCTACCAGCCCATCGAAAATCATGGCGTTGTCGGAGACCTGAACACCGTGGCCCTGGTCGCCATAGACGGATCCATCGATTTCATGTGTTTTCCCGAATTCGATTCTCCGAGCATTTTCGCGGCGCTTTTGGACTCCGAGAAGGGCGGGCGATTCACCCTGGCCCCCGTCATGGACCAGGTCAGATACAAACAACTTTACCTGCCCGATTCGACTATTTTATTGAGCCGCTTTCTTTCAAACGAGGGCATGGCCGAAGTTTCTGATTTTATGCCGATCACAACCCGGGGGCGAGTTCGCAGCCTCGTGCGCCGCGCCAAATCCATCCGAGGCGATCTGCGTTACCGCATGGTCTGCGATCCGCGCTTCGACTATGGCAGGGCAGGGCACCGCGTCGAAAAGAAAAAAACCGAAGTGCTTTTCGTGAGCCGGGGGCCGGACAAAACGGCATTGCGCTTGCGAAGCCAGGTGCCGTTGCGCGTGGAAGGAGGCGCGGCTGTTGCCGAGTTCGTCTTGCGTTCCGGTCAAAGCACGGCCTTCGTGCTCGAGGACGCGAGCAGGGGCGGCGGTTCGTCCGCCTTGACGGCGGGTTATGTGTCCGAATCTTTCAAGCAGACACTCAACTTCTGGCAAAGCTGGATTCGCCAGTCTCTTTATCGCGGCCGCTGGCGCGAGATGGTAAATCGGTCGGCGCTAACCCTCAAGCTGCTGACCTCGGCGCGCCACGGTTCGATCATCGCCGCGCCTACATTCGGCCTGCCCGAGGAAATCGGCGGCGTGCGCAATTGGGATTACCGCTTCGTCTGGATTCGCGACGCCTCGTTCACGCTCTATGCGCTGATGCGGCTGGGTTACGTCGCCGAAGCCGCCGCCTTCATGCGGTGGATCGAGAATCGTTGCGCCGAACTCAAGCCCGGCGCGCCTCTGCAAGTCATGTACGGCATCGACGGCCGGCAGGACCTTTCGGAAACCGTGCTCACCCACTTCGAAGGCTACTACAAGTCGCGTCCGGTGCGCATCGGCAATGGCGCGCACGATCAACTCCAGCTCGACATCTATGGCGAGTTGATGGATTCGGTTTACATTTACAACAAATCGGGCGAGCCGATCTCCTACGATTTCTGGCGCCGCCTGGTGCAGTTGATCGATTGGGTATGCGATCATTGGCGGCAGCCCGATGAAGGCATCTGGGAGGTTCGCGGCGGCCGGCGCCAATTCCTCTACTCGCGAGTGATGTGCTGGGTGGCGCTCGACCGCGGCATGCGCCTGGCCCAAAAGCGCTCCTTTCCCGCCCCGCTCGAAAAATGGCGCCAGATTCGCGACGAGATTTATCGCAACGTGTACGAGAAATTCTGGGACCCGGAACTGAAGAGCTTCGTCCAGTTCGAAGGCGCCAAGACCGTGGATGCGGCGGCCTTGCTCCTCCCGCTGGTGAAGTACATTGGGCCAACGGATCCGCGCTGGCTTTCGACTTTGAAAGTCATCAACGAACAACTCGTCGAAGATTCCCTGGTTTATCGTTACAACGTGTTGAAGGGCGCCAGCACGGGATTTCCTGGCCGCGAGGGGACTTTCTCCATGTGCTCGTTCTGGAACGTCGAGTGCCTGGCGCGCGCCGGCGATGTGAGGCTGGCCCGGCTGTATTTCGAAAAAACCCTGGGCTATGCCAACCATCTCGGACTGTATTCCGAGGAGCTTGGCTTGAACGGCGAACAACTCGGCAATTTCCCCCAGGCTTTCACGCACCTCGGGTTGATCAGCGCCGCCTATTACCTGGATCACAAGCTCGACGAGGCCGAGCCGGCCACGAAATTTTCGTTGCCGTCGTTCCGCAACTCGCAACGCTTGACGGGCGCTCGTCCGTTGCGCAAGTTGAGTTAGTCCGAACCTGGCGCAAAAATGAACCGTCCGATTCGAAGAGAAAAGGAAAAAGAACGCTTCTATCTTCTCCCCGGCATGGGTGGCCGGGCGTATCGAAGAAAATGGAGGCTGATCCTCAGTTGGTCCATCGTCGCCGGCCTGTTCGTTTCGGCAATTGTGGCGGGGTTGCTCTATTTTATGAGCAATCGGTAATCCGGCTTTGCCTTTCCTCGATCTTTTCGGCGTTTCCATGACTCGAATCAACCCAGTGCCTGACAATTTCGAAAAGGCGTTCACGCCTGTTCCACGACCAAACTCGTGCGCCGCATGTTCACCGAGTCGATCAACCCCTGGTCCGTCAATTTCAATTCGGGAATGGGCGACAGGCTGAGAAACGAAAGACTCATGAACGGCGCTTCGAGATCGCATCCCAGCGCCCGCGCCGCCGCGTTCAGCTCCGCAATTCCCCGGATGACTTCCTCGAGCGGCCGGTCCGAAACCAGTCCGGCGATCGGCAACGCCAGCCGAGCTTTTACCTCGCCGCCCTGCACGGCCACCTGGCCGCCTTGCATCCGCTCCAATTCGCGCACCGCCTGCGCAATATCCGCGTCGTCCGCGCCGACCACGACGACATTGTGCGCGTCGTGCGCGACCGTCGAGCCCAGCGCGCCGGCTTTCAGCTTGAAGCCCCGCACAAAGCCCACTCCCACATTGCCCGTGGCGCGATGGCGCTCCACTACAACCAACTTAAGAATGTCGCGCTCGACATCCGCCTGAACGCGCCCTGCCTCGACACGCGGCGTTTCGAGGATTTGCCGCGTCACGATTTGGTTGGGAACGACTTCGATCACGCGGATTTTGGCCGCATGATCGAGCCGCGCTTCGAAATCCCTGGCCGCGTCGTAGCGCAGGTTCATCGTGCTGCGGGGCGGCGGCACGGGCGCGGGCTGAGGAGCCAGGTATTTGCCATCTTCCGCCACCAGGACGCCCTTTTTGTAAGTCTGCCGGACTTCGAATTCACGCAAATCGTCGAACACGATGAAGTCCGCCCAGTAACGCGGGGCAATCGCGCCGAAGTTCCGCAGCCGATAATGCCGCGCGGTGCTGATGGTCGCGATTTGCAGCGCGATCATCGGCGGCACGCCGCACGCGATGGCCTTGCGCACGCTATGGTCGATGTGGCCTTCCGACACGAGGTCGCCGGCCAGCTTGTCATCCGTGGCGAACGAGCAATTCATCGCGTTGTGCGAACTAATCAACGGCGCCAACGTCGCGAGGTTCCGCTCCGTGCTGCCCTCGCGCAACAGGACGTGCATGCCCAGGCGCAGCTTCTCCTGCGCTTCGGCCAGTTCGGTGGATTCGTGGTCGGACCGCACCCCGGCCAGCACGTAGGCGTTCAGGTTTCGGCCCCGCAATCCCGGCGCGTGGCCGTCGATGTTCTTGCCCTTGCCCGCACTGATTTTGGCCAGCTCGTTTTCGTCGCCCAAATAGACGCCCGGATAATTCATCAACTCGGCCACGCCGGCAATGCGTTCATCGGCGATCATCAGGCGCAAATCGTCCGCCGTGAGCCGCGCGCCCGCCGTCTCGAACGGCGTGGCCGGCACACAGGACGGCAGCATGACGAAAAAGTCCAGCGGCAGGTTTTTGCTCGATTCGAGCACGTAACGAAGCCCGTCCAACCCGAGCACATTGGCGTATTCGTGCGGGTCGATGACTACCGCGCCGGTGCCGTGCGGCACGACCGCCCGCGCGAATTCCTGCGCGGTGAGCATCGAGCTTTCCACATGAAAATGGCCGTCGATCAGACTCGGCGCAAGGTACGCGCCCTTGAGGTCGATGGTTTTCTCCCCATCATAATCGCCGAGGCCCACGACCCGCCCGTCATCGACCGCCATATGCGTTCGGTAAATCTCGCCGCTAAGCACGTTGACCAGGTTGGCGTTCTGGAACACCACCTCGGCGGGCCGTTCCCCGCGTGCGATGCTGAGTTTATGTCGAACGTTGCGCATAGATGATCACCCGTTCCGCCAATATTCCAAATAGCCTCAAACACCGATTATTGTAGCAGTCGAGGTGACGAGACTCAAATTTTGTTCCGTCGTTAGGCTTGGCTAGCCTTGGCCAGAGTTGACTCGCCTTGACTGGCTGCGGTTGGCTCGGCGCGGACTGAGGTCAAACCGGCCTGATTCGGTTTGATCGGACTTGATTGACCCGGATTTGGTCCGGTTGGCTCTGCTCCAGGCGCGCACGATAGCACCACAAATTTTCAAAGAACGGCGGCGCAATCCGGCCGGGCACCATGCCGATGCCCGATTGCGCCTGGAATTCGTGATTTTTGGATTTCTCAATGCCCCTGCGCCGGGAACAGAAATTTTAACCTCGAATAGCCCCGAATAGCCCCGAATAGCTCCGCGTCGCCGAACCTGATTGGCTTCGCCGATCGGAACCCGGCGGGCCTTCCTTGCGAAAGGACGGGCCCGGCTGACTCGATGGATTGCTTCCATATCGTGTGGTCCCGATGCATCGGGAGACAGGACGGCCCCGAACGCTCGCAGTGGGGCTGTCTGGGCTCGTCATTTTCATAAAAAGTGTTGGTCGCTTAACCTTGACTAGGCTTGACCGGCCTTGACTCGGCTTGACTGGCCATTGCTGGTGGATGGTGGTGGGTTGATAGTTGATAGAGAGCCATCAGCCCAGACAGCGGGCATGTTTCCACCGCCGAGGCGCGAAAAACGCAGAGGAAAGCATTCGAGTTTCGGCCTTCGGGTTTCATTCGTCATTCGGATTTCGCCTGCCGCGCCGTAGCCCGCAGCGCGAAGGCGGGTCATTCCGGCACTGGCCGGGCTGTTCATTATCGAACATAGCAAGACTCATACACCATTTAGACGTTTTGTCAACAGAAATATTCAAATAACAGTCATTTTTCTCACTCCTTCACGTAAAGCCTTGTCATGGCGGCACTTACGCTGTGCCGCTGGGCTGTTCATGCGTCTGTTGTCGAAAATCGAAAAACTGGGGTATACTCCCCATTGGCGCGCCCAGCGAGGTGCCTTAGTGTGGGCAGGTTTTTAAGGAGAATATGGCGAAATTGTTACAGAACATAAGTTATGAAATCCACGAAAACATCTTTGGTAATCTTCGCGCTCGCGGTGATTGGTCTGCTCAAGCTGGCGCCGGCGGCCTTTGGGTTTGTTCCTTGCCTTTACGATTTTCCAGT
>Ga0073928_10005128_pt1 | contig 18626 bp, 20 predicted proteins | sample PaiPotPPA55metaG_FD_76969 | JGI IMG/M metagenome (GOLD analysis project Ga0073928, IMG submission 76969) | Iron sulfur acid spring bacterial and archeal communities from Banff, Canada, to study Microbial Dark Matter (Phase II) - Paint Pots PPA... ... | reverse complement strand
GCCACCGCCTCCGATCCGGCGCCGATGCAGTACATCGCGCCGTTCACCGGCTGCACCATGGGCGAATATTTCCGCGACAACGGCATGCACGCCGTGATCATCTATGACGATCTTTCCAAGCAGGCCGTCGCCTATCGTCAGATGTCGCTGCTGCTGCGCCGTCCGCCGGGCCGCGAGGCCTATCCCGGCGACGTGTTCTATCTGCATTCCCGCCTGCTCGAGCGCGCCGCCAAGCTGAATGACGAGCAGGGCTCGGGCTCGCTGACCGCGCTGCCGGTGATCGAAACCCAGGCCAACGACGTGTCGGCCTACATCCCGACCAACGTGATCTCGATTACCGACGGCCAGATCTTCCTCGAGACCGATCTGTTCTTCCAGGGCATTCGTCCCGCGGTGAACGTCGGCCTGTCGGTGTCGCGCGTCGGATCCTCGGCGCAGACCAAGGCGATGAAAAAGGTCGCCGGCAAGATCAAGGGCGAACTCGCGCAGTACCGCGAAATGGCGGCGTTCGCGCAATTCGGCTCCGACCTCGATGCCTCGACGCAGCGCCTGCTCAACCGCGGTTCGCGGCTGACCGAGCTCTTGAAGCAGCCGCAGTTCTCGCCGCTGAAAATGGAAGAGCAGGTCGTGGTGATCTATGCCGGCGTCAACGGTTATCTCGATGCGCTTCCGATCGGCAAGGTACGCAGCTTCGAGGACGGCCTGCTGTCGCTGTTGCGCGGCAAGAACGTCGACATCCTCAACACCATCCGCGACAGCCGCGACCTCAGCGACGACACCGCCGCCAAGCTGAAGAGTGTGGTCGAGGGCTACGCCAAGACGTTTGCTTAATATGCCGTCACGGCCCGGCGCAACGCCGGGCCTGATGAAAGAGGGGTTCGCGGTCGGATCGAGGATCGGATCGCCGGGGTGAACTGAGAATGGCTTCACTGAAAGACATGCGGGTCCGCATCGCCTCCACCAAGGCGACGCAGAAGATCACCAAGGCCATGCAGATGGTCGCAGCTTCGAAGCTGCGCCGCGCGCAGACCGCCGCCGAGGCGGCGCGTCCCTACGCCGAAAAAATGGACGCCGTGATCTCCAACATCGCGACCGCCGCCGCCGGCTCGCCCGGCGCGCCGACGCTGCTGGCCGGCACCGGCAAGGATCAGGTGCACCTGCTCCTGGTCTGCACCGGCGAACGCGGCCTGTCCGGCGCATTCAATTCGTCGATCGTGCGGCTCGCCCGCGAGCGGGCGCTGTCGCTGATGAACGAGGGCAAAGAGGTCAAGTTCTTCTGCGTCGGCCGCAAGGGTTACGAGCAGCTCCGCCGGCTGTTCGACAGGCAGATCGTCGAACACCTCGATCTGCGCTCGGTGCGCCAGCTCGGTTTCGTCAATGCCGAGGATATAGCCAAGAAAGTCATCGCGCGTTTCGATGCCGCTGAGTTCGACGTCTGCACGCTGTTCTATTCGCGCTTCAAATCCGTCATCGCCCAGATCCCGACCGCGCAGCAGATCATCCCGCTGCTGGTGGAAGCGCCGGCGGCGAACGCCGGTCCGTCGACGTCTTATGAATATGAGCCGGAAGAAGACGAAATTCTGACGCGCCTGCTGCCGCGCAATCTCGCGGTGCAGGTCTTCCGCGCGCTGCTGGAAAACAACGCCTCGTTCTACGGCGCGCAGATGAGCGCGATGGACAATGCCACCCGCAACGCCGGCGACATGATCCGCAAGCAGACCCTGATCTACAACCGCACCCGTCAGGCCCAGATCACCAAGGAGCTGATCGAAATCATCTCCGGCGCCGAGGCAATGTAACGGCGCCAATGCGATTAAGCTGACGGACGCTTAGACTGAATTCGAAGGAGAGAGTTTATGGCTACACCCGCCAACCAGACCGGACGCATCACCCAGGTCATCGGCGCCGTCGTCGACGTGCAGTTCGAAGGTCATCTGCCCGCCATTCTGAACGCGATCGAGACCAAAAACAACGGCAACCGTCTGGTGCTCGAAGTCGCCCAGCATCTCGGCGAATCCACCGTGCGCACCATCGCCATGGACACCACCGAGGGTCTGGTCCGAGGTGATGAGGTTACCGACACCGGCTCGCCGATCATGGTGCCGGTCGGCGCCGGCACGCTTGGTCGCATCATTAACGTGATCGGCGAACCGATCGATGAAGCGGGTCCGGTGGTATCGGAGGGCATGCGCCCGATTCATGCGGAGGCGCCTAGCTACACCGACCAATCGACCGAAGCTGAAATTCTTGTCACCGGCATCAAGGTCGTCGATCTGCTGGCGCCTTACGCCAAGGGTGGCAAGATCGGCCTGTTCGGCGGCGCCGGCGTCGGCAAGACCGTGCTGATTCAGGAGCTGATCAACAATGTCGCCAAGGCGCATGGCGGTTATTCGGTGTTCGCCGGCGTCGGCGAGCGCACCCGCGAAGGCAACGACCTCTATCACGAGTTCATCGAATCGAAGGTCAACGCCGACCCGCACAATCCCGATCCGAGCGTCAAATCGAAATGCGCTCTCGTGTTTGGTCAGATGAACGAGCCGCCGGGTGCCCGCGCCCGAGTCGGCCTCACCGGGCTGACGGTCGCCGAGCATTTCCGCGACCAAGGCCAGGACGTGCTGTTCTTCGTCGACAACATCTTCCGTTTCACGCAGGCAGGCTCGGAAGTGTCGGCGCTGCTCGGCCGCATTCCCTCGGCGGTGGGCTATCAGCCGACGCTCGCCACCGACATGGGCGCGCTGCAAGAGCGCATCACCACCACCCACAAGGGATCGATCACCTCGGTGCAGGCGATCTACGTGCCGGCCGACGACTTGACCGACCCGGCGCCCGCGACCTCGTTCGCACATCTTGACGCCACTACGGTTTTGAGCCGCGCGATTTCGGAAAAGGGCATCTACCCGGCGGTAGATCCGCTCGACTCGACCTCGCGCATGCTTTCCCCGCTCGTCGTCGGCCAGGAGCACTACGACACCGCGCGTATGGTTCAGCAGGTGTTGCAGCGCTACAAGTCGCTGCAGGACATCATCGCCATTCTAGGCATGGACGAATTGTCCGAAGAGGACAAGATTGCGGTCGCCCGCGCCCGCAAGATCGAGCGCTTCCTGTCGCAGCCGTTCCATGTCGCAGAAGTGTTCACGGGATCGCCCGGCAAGTTCGTCGACCTCGCCGACACCATCAAGGGCTTCCGCGCCATCTGCGACGGCAAGTACGATCACCTGCCGGAGGCGGCCTTCTACATGGTCGGCACCATCGAAGAGGCGGTCGAAAAGGGCAAGAAGCTCGCCGCTGAAGCGGCTTAAACGGGCGAATGGCGAATAGGGAGTAGCGAATAGATAAGGTATTCGCGCGCACTTTTCGCTACTCGCTATTCGCCACTCGCTACTCGCAGGTTCTCCATGGCCACCTTCCACTTAGATCTTGTCTCCCCCGAAAAGCTCGCCTTCTCCGGAGACGTCGATCAGGTCGATGTTCCCGGTGTCGAGGGTGATTTCGGCGTGCTGGCCGGACATGCGCCGGTCGTGGCCGCGATTCGACCGGGTATTCTGACCGTCATTACCGGCGGCACCAAGCAGAAGATCATCGTACTCGGCGGTCTTGCGGAAGTGTCCGACAAGGGTCTTACGGTATTGGCCGATGTCGCCACCTCGCTGGACGAACTGGATCGGGCTCAGTTCGCCGACACGATCGCCGACATGCAAGCCAAGCTTTCGGAAAAGGAAGGCTCCGAGCTCGACCGCGCGATTGAGCGGCTCGATCATTACAAGAGCATCCAGAGCCAAATCAACACCACGGCGTTGCACTAAAGCGGCGTGCCGCGACGCCTTCGCGCGACCCGCTGCCTTCCCCGTCACAAGAATCCCTCGATCATGGCAGATGCCCGCGACGAGGTGGTGCGCAAGCTCGCGGATGCATCAAGCGGATGGAACGCGGTCGCCGTCGGCGCCGCGGGGCGTCCGGGCCTCGCGCTCAAGGCGGCCAACGAACAGAATGCCGTCAGCGAAGCCCTGGGCAACTGCGTCAAGCACGACGGCGATTGCCACGTCATTGCGATCGGTCCGTTTTCAGTAGGGCCGAACTGACGCTCCTGGTTGCTCCCTCTCGCGCAGGCGGGAGAGGTGAGAAAGCCTCGTCATCCGGCGAACGCCGCGAAGTGCCGCGCCACGGCCCGGTACACGTCGCGCCGGAACGGCACCACGAGATCGGCGACAAGGTCGAGCCGCTCCCATCGCCATTGGTCGAACTCCGGCGGCTGGCCGTTGCGCGAGGTCAGCGGATCGATTTCCGAGTCGAGACCCGTGAAGCGCAGCGCGAACCATTTTTGCCGCTGGCCGCGGAATTTCGCGAGCCGGTGCGATGAGGGTTCCGGGAACGGCGGAAACTCGTAATGGAGCCAATCGGTTTCACCGAGGTAACCGGCGTTTGACACGCCGGTCTCTTCCCAGAGCTCGCGCATCACGGCATCGCGCGGATTTTCGCCTGCGTCGATGCCACCCTGCGGCATCTGCCACTCCAGGCCCGGAAGAATGATTTCCGGGCCGTCGTCCCGGAACCGCCGTCCGATCAGCACCCGGCCCGAGGCGCTAAACAGGGCGATGCCCACATTGGGGCGATAGGGTCTGCTGTTTGTCATCAAAGCCTGAAACTTCTTGGGGCGGCATCGTCATTCCGCGCTGGCTCGTTTCACGGGTGCCCGGGAATGACGTCACCAGGCTAACTATCCGCAAGCCTGGAAAATTCCTTGACCACACGCTCGTAAACCGGGCGCTTGAACGGAACGATCAGGTCAGGAAGATTTTTCATCGGCTCCCAACGCCAGCTGACGAACTCCGCCTTGTGGCCGCCGCCGGGGCTGGCGACATTGATCTCGTTGTCCTGGCCGGTGAAACGGACCGCGTACCATTTCTGCCGCTGGCCACGATAACGGCCCTTCCACGCCCGTCCGGCGACGGTGCGGGGAATGTCATAGATCAACCAGTCGGCGACCTCGCCGAGCTTCTCCACCGAACGGACGCTGGTTTCCTCGTAGAGTTCGCGCTTTGCGGCCTCCCAGGTGTCCTCGCCGGGATCGACACCGCCTTGCGGCATCTGCCAAACGTGGGATTCGTCGACGTGCTCGACGCCGCCGGCGCGGCGTCCGATGAAGACCAGCCCCGCTGCGTTCATCAGCATCATGCCGACGCATGTTCGATAGGGCAGATCTTCGTAACGCGCCATTCCGTCAAAGCCTCCTGCGAAGTCGCACCGTCCAGAAATTCCTCAGCTCGATTTTGATTTCAGCATCGCGGTTGTCAATGGCACGAGCAGGATGCCACGGCTTTCAAGCCCCTTGGTCCAGACGCTAACCCGCTCGATCGAAATCGGCAATGCCGAGGCAATACCGACCGCTATACCGCGTTCTTTCGCCAGTCCTTCTAGTCTGCCCAGCGCGCGGTCGATTTCCACCGCCGTCGGCACCGCATCGATGGAGATGTCGGCCCTGGCGAAAGGCATGGCTTGGGCGGCCGTCAACGAGGGGGCGACGCTGCGCGGCGCAGAACCGTCGTCGAAATAGCCCAACCCCCGCTTGGCGGCCTCGCGGACCAGCGGCTGCATCACGGCATCGGTGACGACAAAACGCGCGCCCATGAAGTTGGCGATGCCGGCGTAACCCTGAAACCGGCTGAGGTGCCAGTACAACCGGTCGAGATTCTGTTCGGGCGTAAGCGTCGTCAGCAGGGTTTGCGGCCCGGGATCGTTGTCGGGATAATCGAACGGCTCCATCGGAATCTGCAACAGAATCTCGTGGCGTTGCGCGCGCGCCCGCTCGGCCAGTTTGGTGGGATCCGAGCCATAGGGAGTGAACGCCAGCGTCACCGCGGCGGGCAGCTTCATGATGGCGTCGGTGGTCTTGGCGGCGCCGACGCCAAGTCCGCCGACGACGATCGCGACCACGGGCATCTTTGCCGCTTTGGCCCGGTCGGCCTCGGCGGCGTATACCGTGAAGGGTTTCAATCCGTCCGACACCATCGGGATCATGCCGTAGCGTGATTTTTCAAGCAGGCGGGGATCGATCCCGGCCATCATGGTGGCGGCACCGTCGGCCGCGGCCTTATCCGAAGCCTCGCCGGAGATCGTGACGTCGTGGCGTGCGCCGCTGGAGCCGTCGATAATGGTGACCGTCTTTTGCTCGGACGGTGCGGCTTGTTTGGCTGCGGGTTTCGCGCCGGCCTCGGAACCGCCCGCGGGGGCGGCGGCCAGCTTTTCTTCGGCCGGGTTCGGCGGCCGGATCGCGATCTGCGTCATGGGTTCGCCGCCGAGCGGATCGTCATGGAACAGCGCGAAACCCGCGAAGGTAGCCAGGAACAGGCCCAGCAGGACGGCGAGCGCCTGGATCCCGGTAAACGGCAGCCGGAACCGGCGCTTTCGGCGCACAGTCTCCTGTCCAAGCGGAGCGCTCAGATCATCGGCCGTCTCTGTCATGGAACTCCCCGAATCAGCCGGGCCGACGATACCACGACGAGACAAAACCGCGGGCTGCGGCGGCACTTCGGCCTCGCCCAGAGCGGCGCGCCGAAAGCCGCAGGGACCGCTCCGCGGCGGACCTGATCGGTTCCGATTGCAACCGAGCCCGCGGCCTAATCTCTTGTTTTAACGCGCCTTCTTCACGTGGACCGGAGCCGGCTTCCGGAACAACGCGCAAATAAAAAGGGCGACCCGAAGGCCGCCCTCTTTGGAGAACGCGAGTGGAGCCGAATTCAGTTGGCTTCCTTGTTCGATGGCTTGTCGATCGCCGCCTTGTCGCCGGTGGCCGGCGCGCTGGCGTTGACCTTCACGCCGCGAAGCAGATCGTCCGCCATCTTCAGGGCCTTGTCGTCCTTGGCGTCCGGCGGCACGTAGGATTGCGACCCGGTCTTCTCGTCGCCATCGTTTTTCAGATGGCCGCGCAGCGAGGCTTCACCCTTGGTATCGGTGCGCGATTTCAACTCGTCCGGGACGTCCTGCAATACCTCGATGTCGGGAACAATACCCTTGGCCTGGATCGATTTGCCGGACGGCGTGTAATAGCGTGCGGTGGTGAGCCGCAGCGCGCCATTGCCGGAGCCAAGCGGGATGATGGTCTGCACCGAGCCTTTGCCGAACGAGCGCGTGCCGACCAGGGTTGCCCGCTTGTGGTCCTGCAGGGCGCCGGCGACGATTTCGGACGCCGAGGCCGAGCCGCCGTTGATCAGAACGATCAGCGGCTTGCCCTTGGTCAGATCGCCGGCATGCGCGGAGCGGCGCTGGGTTTCCTCGGCGTTGCGTCCGCGGGTGGAGACGATCTCGCCGCGCTCGAGGAAGGCATCGGACACGGTGACCGCTTCTTCCAGAAGGCCGCCGGGATTGTTGCGCAGGTCGATGACGAAGCCTTTCAGCTTGTCGCCAATCTGGTTGTTGAGATTGGTGATCTCGCGCTTGAGACCTTCGGTGGTCTGCTCGTTGAATGTGGTGATCCGGATATAGCCGATGTCGTCGCCTTCCATATGCGCGCGCACCGAGCGGACACGGATGTTGTCGCGTACCAGCGTGACTTCGAGCGGATTGTCCTGCCCCTTGCGGATGATCTTCAGCCGAATCTTGGTATTGACGGGGCCGCGCATTTTCTCGACGGCCTGATTGAGGGTGAGGCCCTGAACCTGCTCGTCGTCCAGATTGGTGATGATGTCGTTGGCCATGATGCCGGCCTTGGATGCCGGCGTGTCGTCGATCGGCGACACCACCTTGATCAGTCCGTCTTCCATGGTGACTTCAATGCCGAGCCCGCCGAACTCACCGCGGGTCTGCACCTGCATGTCGCGGAAGCTCTTGGCGTCCATGTAGCTGGAATGCGGATCGAGGCCGCTCAGCATGCCGCTGATCGCGGATTCGATCAGCTTGCTGTCATCAGGTTTCTCGACGTAGTCGCTGCGGACCCGCTCGAACACATCGCCAAACAGATTGAGCTGGCGATAGGTATCCGAGGTCGAGGCACGCGCGCTCGATCCCACCATCACCGAGCGTGGCTGGGTCACGAAGAGCGTCAATGCCGCGCCGGTAACGGCGCTGAGGAGAATTACAGAAGTCTTGCGCATCATCCGCGAACCTTTTCGCCTTCATTTGCGGCCCACCATGGGCCTGGATCAATGGGAGTGCCGTCCTTACGGAACTCGATATAGAGCACGGGCTGGCTCGCGTTGGTCGCAAGTATCGAAGCGACCTGGGAGGTCGTCCCCATGGTCGCGACCGGCTCCCCCGTAAGTACAAACTGGCCGATGTTAACCGAAATGCGCTCCATCCCGGCGATGAGGACATGATACCCGCCCCCGGCATTGAGGATCAAGAGTTGTCCGTAGCTGCGGAAGGGACCGGCGTAAACAACCCAGCCGTCACACGGGGTTGTGACCTGCGCTCCGGCCCTGGTTGCCAAAGAAATGCCTTTTTCCGCGCCACCCGAGCCATCGGAACCACCAAATTCGCGGATTTTGACACCGTTAACCGGCAACGCGAATAAACCCTTGGCGGAAGCAAACGCAATCGCCGGGCTTAGCCGGGCGGGGTCCTTCAGCGCTCCCAGATTAGGCTTGCCGTTGAGGGTGGCGGGCGCCCCTTGCAGGCTGGCGGCCGCAGCCGCTTTCGCGGCGCTCTTCAGATCCTGTTCCATTTTGCTGATCAGGCCCTGCAGGCTGTCGACCTGCCTCGACAATGCAACGGCGCGTGCGCCTTCCGCTTCCATGTCCTTTTCGATCGCGCTCTGCTTGCGCTGGCGCTCCTCGACGAGGGCGGCGAGCCGGGTCTGGTCGTCTCCAAGTTTGTCGCGGTCAGCCGCGAGGTGGTCGCGTTCGGCGGCAATGGCCTTGCGAAGCGCGATCAATTCGGTGAGGTCGCCGGCCAGCGTTTCCGCACGCGCGCGCAATTCGGGCACCACGGATCCGAGCAGCATGGCGGTCCGGAGCGATTGCAACGCGTCTTCCGGCCTTACCAGCAAGGCCGGGGGCGCGCGCCGTCCGGCGCGCTGTAATGCAGCCAGCACCTCGACAATTTCGGCGCGGCGCGAATCGAGCGAGCCTCTTATCTGCTGCTCGCGCGTGTCGAGCGGACGCAGCCGCGCTTCGGCGTCGCCGATCCTGGTCTCGATGCCGCGGACCTGGGCGGCGATATCGATCAATTGCGCATTGAGCTTGCTGCGGTCCTGACCGATGCTCGCGATATCGGCCTTGAGCTTCTGCTGCAGTTCGGCTGCGCCTTTTTGCTGGGCGCGGGCCGCTTCGAGTTCCTGCTCCCGCTGCTTGATGGCATCGGGCGAAGAGGCGGCCGTCTGCGGCGTCGATTCTGCGACCTGTGCAGCCGCTGGCAAAAGACTCATTCCGGCAAAGCCTGCCGATAACAGCGCGACCGAAAGCGAAACCCGGGCCGAGGTGAGAGGACCAGCGCGAACGGTGTCTGGGTAGGAGGGAATGTTCCGCGTTAGCAGCATCGAGTTCAAATCAGTGCTTTCGGCAATTGCGTTGCGCGCCTCAGGCGCGGTGATAGGGGTGACCCGCCAGGATGGTCGCGGCCCGGTAAACCTGCTCCAGAAGCATGACGCGAACCATTTGGTGCGGCCAGGTCGCGGAGCCGAACGCTATTCTCAACTTTGCCATGCGCCGCAATTCGGGCGAAAGTCCGTCCGCGCCGCCGATTAGGAAAATAGTATTGGCGACCTGATCATCCCGCCAGCGGCCAAGATGCCGGGCAAAGGCGCTGCTGTCGATATTGTCGCCGCGCTCGTCGAGCGCCACCAGTACGGATTTTGCGGGGATTGCCGCCGAAATCGCCGCGGCCTCGTCGGCGATCCGGGATCCGGCGTCACGCGCGCGGCTTTCCGGAATTTCATGAATTTCAAGGCCGCGAAATCCGAGTTTGCGGCCGATGTCGTCGAAGCGTTCGCGATAGCGCTCAGCCAGTTCCCGCTCCGGGCCCTGCTTCAGCCGCCCGATGGAGATGACGACGAGGCGCATGAGTGCATGTTCCGGCGAAACATGCCGCCGGATCTGATCCGGGGGCAGAAACCGTTTGCCGCATAATTTTCGCCAAATCAATCAATTGCGCGCATTCTGCACAAAAGCGGAATCCGCTTCTGCGGCATGCGCGCTGCGCCCCGGGACATGCGCCTGGCCGATTCACATCGGCGGGTTAGATCGCCGTCGCCGCCGTCGGGCCTTGGGTCCACAATCTCTCCAGATTGTAGAACTCACGCACCTCCGGTCGGAAGATGTGCACGATCACGTCGCCGGAATCGATCAGCACCCAATCGCAATTGGGCAAGCCCTCGATATGGATGTTTTTGATTCCGGTTTCCTTGAGACCTTTGGCGACATTTTCCGCGATCGCGCCGACGTGCCGGTTGACCCGGCCCGAGGTGACGATCATGTAGTCGGAAAATGCAGATTTGCCGCGAAGGTCGATGGTGACCGTTTCTTCCGCCTTCATATCGTCGAGGCGGGAGAGGATCAGATTCAGCGTCTTGTCGGCGTCGGGTTGCGCCTTCAAGGCCGCAGCTTGGGTCGATGTTTTACGCGCGGGTTTAGGAGCCTTGGGTAAAACAGACTTGGACAATACAGATGTGGCCAGGGACCATTCCTTTCACTGTATCGCGGACGCCGAATCCTTCGGCCGCCCGCAGACCATACTATGCATGTGGGGTTAACGGTTTCAATATCCAGTACCCGGTTTCGGAAGTTTGGTACTCTTGTCGCGCGCCCGCCCTGTCACTTTGTCCTCCAGCTACCGTCCAGGTTCCGCAGACCGGTCGAAGACAGGCTCAATTTCATTCCGGTAAGAAAGACCCAGGCTGGCGCATGCTGGTCGGCGAGCCTGCCGGCCTGATTTTCGGGCAGCCGGTAGCGCGCAAGCGCCTGTGCCGCGGGCGAAGCCAGTGCGCGAAAACTTTGCGGCGGACGGTCGATCACAGCGATCGGAACCTCGGATGCGATGCGCCGCCAGTCTTGCCAGCGGTGAAATTGCGCAAGATTGTCGGCGCCCATGATCCAGACAAAGCGCAGGCCTGAAGCGCGGCGGCGCAGATATCTCACAGTGTCGACTGTGTACCGCGTTCCGATGACGGATTCGAGACAGCTAACATCGATGCGCGGATCACCGGCCATCCGGCGCGCGGCCTCGGCGCGTTCGTCGAGATCGTGCAACGCGCCTTCATCCTTGAGCGGATTGCCTGGCGTGACCAGCCACCACACGCGGTCGAGCTTCAATCGCTTGATCGCGAACAGGCTGATGGCGCGGTGCGCGACATGCGGTGGATTGAAGGAACCGCCGAGCAGACCGATACGCATGCCGTTGGAATAGAGCGGGATGGCTGCTGCAGCAGACGCGCCTGAAGCTTTATTCAACGGCGCCACCGCATGCGCGATACTTTATCTCTTGACGCGTTTTCTTGAGGCGAACCGGTTCCCGCCCACGGATCAAGTCCGAGGGCAGGCTTCGCTCGAAAACGCCATGGCCGCTCACGGCCGGGTCTGCCCGGTGCCGTGAACGCGGTATTTGAAGCTGGTCAGTTGTTCGGCACCGATCGGGCCGCGGGCATGGAATTTACCGGTGGCAATGCCGATTTCGGCGCCGAAGCCGAATTCGCCGCCGTCGGCGAACTGGGTCGATGCGTTGTGCAGCACGATCGCTGAATCGACCTCGTCGAGAAATTTACGGGCGGTCGGTTCGTCGTCGGTCACGATCGCATCGGTGTGGTGCGAGCCGTGATTATGAATATGGGCGATCGCCTCGTCGACGCCGTCGACGACTTTCGCGGCGATGATCGCGTCCTCGTATTCGGTATCCCAGTCTTCGTCGGAAGCCGGCTTCACCCTGGGGTCAGTTCGTTGCACGGCGTCGTCGCCGCGCACCTCGCAACCGGCGTCGATCAGCATCTCGACCAGCGGCTTGAGATTGGCCGGCGCACCCTTGCGGCCGATCAGCAGCGTTTCGGCCGCGCCGCAGACGCCGGGGCGGCGCATCTTGGCGTTCAGGACAATCGATTTCGCCATCTCCAGATTGGCGGCATGATCGACGTAAATGTGGTTGACGCCTTCGAGATGCGCGAACACCGGCACGCGCGCTTCCGCCTCGACGCGCGCGACGAGGCTCTTGCCGCCGCGTGGCACGATGACGTCGATGGCGCCGTTCAGCCCGGTCAGCAAGAGACCGACCGCGGCGCGGTCACGGGTCGGCACCAGGGTGATCGCAGCCTCCGGAAGACCGGCTTCGCGCAATCCCTGCACCAGGCAGTCATGGATCGCACGGCAGGACCGGAAACTGTCCGAGCCGCCGCGTAGAACGACGGCGTTGCCGGATTTCAGGCACAGCACGCCAGCATCGGCCGCGACGTTGGGGCGGCTTTCGAAGATCACGGCGATGACGCCGAGCGGCACGCGAACGCGCTCGATGGTCATGCCGTTGGGACGTTGCCAGCTCTCGGTCACGACGCCGACGGGATCCTTGATCGCGCGCACGGTCGCGACACCGTCGGCCATCGCATCGATGCGGCCTTGCGTCAGCATTAGCCGATCGATGAAGGCTGAACTGGCGCCGCCCGCGCGAACTTCAGCGACATCCTCGGCATTGGCGGCAAGAATGGCCCCGGCGCTGGCGCGGATGGCGCGCTCGATCGCTTGCAACGCGCGGTCCTTCTGCTGCGGCGAGGCGAGCGCCAGCACCCGTGCGGCGGCGCGCGCACGGGCGGCGAGATCGGTCATCAGTTCAGGCAAATCGACGTTTGCCTCGATCGCCTTCAAGGGCGCGGTCATGTCGGTTTCGGCCTCAGTTAAGGCCATGTCCTAGCATGGAAATCCTCGTTTTGCGAAGGGCGGCGAAGCCTGACATTGGCCCGGCGCCGGCCTTGGCCGCAAGGCCAATGGCCTAGTTCCGGGATAATGCGGCGCTCGGGCCGATCACGAGGTCGTCGCGGTGGATCATTTCGGCGCGGCCCGAGATGCCGAGGATGGCCATCGCATCCGGGGACGAGCGGCCCTTGATCTTGTCGGCATCCTCGGCGTCATAGGCGACAAGGCCGCGGCCAATCTCGTGGGTGTCGGGGCCGCGCACCACCACGGCATCGCCGCGGGCGAATTGGCCGTCGATCCGGATCACGCCGGCCGGCAACAGGCTCTTGCCGGCGCGCAGCGCGCTCACCGCGCCGGCATCGATGGTCAGGGTGCCCCTTGGTTCCAGCGAGCCTGCGATCCATCGCTTGCGCGCGGTGACCGGGTTGGCCGGCGTCAAAAACCAGGTGCAGCGCCCGCCATTGGCGATGGCTTGCAGCGGATGCTCGATCTTGCCCGACGCAATCAGCATATGCGTGCCGGCCGTGGTTGCGATCTTCGCCGCCTCGATCTTGGTGCGCATGCCGCCGCGCGACAGTTCGGATTCCGCCGCCCCCGCCATGGCTTCGATTTCCGAAGTGACGGATTTCACGATCGGAATCAGTTTTGCGTTGGGATTGGCGCCGGGAGGTGCATCGTAGAGGCCGTCGATATCCGACAGCAGGATCAGGAGATCGGCGCTCGCCATGGTGGCGACGCGGGCGGCGAGCCGGTCGTTGTCGCCATAACGGATTTCATTGGTGGCCACGGTGTCGTTCTCGTTGATGACTGGCACCGCGCGCCACTCCAGGAGCTTGCCGATGGTCGAGCGCGCATTGAGATAGCGGCGGCGCTCCTCGGTATCTTGCAGGGTCACCAGGATCTGCCCGGCGCCGATGCCGTGAGCCCCGAGCACCTCCGACCAGATCCGCGCCAGCGCGATCTGCCCCACCGCGGCGGCGCCCTGACTCTCCTCGAGCTTCAAGGGGCCGCGCGGCAGTTTCAAGCGGCTGCGCCCGAGCGCGATCGAGCCGGACGAGACGATCAGGAGTTCGCGCCCCTCGCCGTGCAGTTTTGCCAGATCGGCGACCAGCGCCGCCAGCCATGCGGTGCGCACCTCGCCGGCCTCGGAATCGACCAGCAGCGACGAGCCGACCTTGACGACGATGCGGCGGAAATTTTTCAGGTTGGGGCGGGCCATCGATGAGACTTTGCAGCAGAGCTTCGTGACAGGCTAGGTCGTTTGCGGCGCCCAGGGCTCCGCCTTCGCCGCGCCCTTGGCCTTTGCCGATACCGGGGCCTCGCCGATCACCTCGACCAGCGCACGCAGTGCCTCTTTCACGCCCGCGCCGGACACGCCCGACATCAGCAGCGGCGTCTTCCTGGCGGCGCGCTTCAGCCGATCCTTTTGCGCCTTTAATACCTCCGGCGTCACGGCGTCGATCTTGTTCAGCGCGACAATCTCGATCTTGTCGGCGAGATCTCCCTCATAGGCGTCAAGCTCGGTTCGTACCGTCTTGTAGGCCTTGCCCGCATGCTCGCAGGTCGCGTCCACCAAATGCAGCAAGACGCGGCAGCGTTCGACATGGCCGAGAAAGCGATCGCCGAGGCCGGCGCCTTCATGCGCGCCTTCGATCAGCCCCGGAATATCCGCCAGCACGAATTCGCGGCCGTCGACATCGACCACGCCGAGTTGCGGATGCAGCGTCGTGAACGGATAGTCGGCGATCTTCGGCTTGGCGGCGCTGACGACGGAGAGAAACGTCGACTTGCCGGCGTTGGGCAGACCGACGAGGCCGGCGTCCGCGATCAGCTTCAGCCGCAGCCAGATCCAGCGTTCCTCGCCCTCCAGCCCGGGATTGGCATTGCGCGGCGCGCGGTTGGTGGAGGATTTGAAATGCGCGTTGCCGAAGCCGCCATTGCCGCCCTCAGCGAGCACGAATTTTTCGCCGAGCGTGGTAAAGTCGTGGATCAGCGTTTCACGATCCTCGTCGAGGATCTGCGTGCCGACCGGCACCTTGAGCATGATTGGCTTGCCGTTGGCGCCATGGCGGTCCTTGCCCATGCCGTTGGTGCCCTTCTGCGCCTTGAAGTGCTGCTGGTAGCGATAGTCGATCAGGGTGTTCAGTCCATCGACCGCCTCAACGATCACATCGCCGCCGCGGCCGCCATTGCCGCCGCTCGGTCCGCCGAACTCGATATACTTCTCGCGGCGAAACGCCACGCAGCCATTGCCGCCGTCGCCGGAGCGGATGTAGACCTTTGCCTCATCAAGAAATTTCATGGGCTATAGGTAAGGCAGGGAGGTTGTTGCGGCAACCTTTACCTGCGGAAAATACCGCGAAAAGCCAATATTTTCGGGCCTTCCTGAGGCCTCGGGCGCGGACTGGAGCGCGGGCGCAGCTGTTAACCAATCCTCGCTGCGAAGGGTGCGCTTCTGATGTGCCGCCGGTGCCGATTACGGTTGAGCCGGCCGTCGGCGAATGAGAAACTTCTGCAATCCCTCCAGCACCAGTTCGCGGCGCTGGTTGAACACGGTCGAGCGCAAGCCAACCACACCGGTGCTGCGGCGTGGAATGAGTTCCGTCACTTCGAGCGCGGGGTAGATCGTATCGTCCGCGAATACCGGCTTCAGGAACCGGCTCGACTGTTCGAGGAAGCCGATCAGAGATTGCTCCACCATAAACGGGAACAGCCCGGCTCCCGGTGCAGTGTGGATCAGGGTCTGGAATCCGTGGGCCAACAGGTTCGGCATGCCACGGGCGCGGCAATATTCGATGTCGTAATGCACGGGATGGGTATCGCCGCTCGCGGCCTGAAAGGCCGCGAATACCGCCGACGTCATGGTGTGGCTAGGAATGACAAAACGCTCGCCGAGCGAAAAATCCTCGAACCAGCGTTGCTGCGGCACCATGAGATGCGTGGCGGGATCGAAATCGGTCATGCCTGATTTCCTGCTTTGCCCAAGTCATCGGTATCGCAGGGGCGTTATGGCGGCAATTGGATCCAGCCGATTTCTTCATTCCGGATTGACGCGGTCGGTTCCTCATGGTGAGGAGGCGCGCTCGCGCCGTCTTACCCATGAGGCCTCATCATTCGAGACGCGGCCAAAAGGCCGCTCCTCCGGATGAGGGTGACAAGTCATAAATGAGTTTGCTCTCAAAAATCTCGACCACGGCCGACGATCGGTCCGCGCGCCTGGCCGGCATCATCCTGATGCTGGCCGCGGTCTGCATGTTCTCGTTCGGCGATGCGCTGGGTAAATTCATCGTCGCGACCTATTCGGTCGGGCAATTGATGCTGCTGCGCGCCTGCGCGGCGCTGGCGCTGCTGGCGCCGTCAATGTGGCGGCAGCGCACCGAGTTCCGGCGGATCGAGCGGCCATGGCTGCAGCTTGTGCGGGTCGTGCTCTCGACGCTTGAGATCGCGGCGTTCTTTCTGGCCGCCGCCTACCTGCCGCTCGCCGATGTCGTCACCTATTACCTGGCGACGCCGATCTTCGTCACCGCGCTGTCGGCCCTGGTGCTGCGCGAGCAGGTCGGCTGGCGGCGCTGGAGCGCCATTTTGATCGGGTTCGGCGGGGTGCTGATCGCGCTGGAACCCTCGGTCCAGAGCGTGACATGGCCGGCGATGATTGCGCTCGCCGGCAGCATGGCCTTTTCCGGATCGCTGCTGATCACCCGTTCGTTGCGCGCGACGCCCGACATCGTGCTGGCCTCGGCGCAGTTTTTGGGGACACTGGTGTTTGGCATCGTGGTGGCGCCGTTCGGCTGGATCACGCCGACGTGGAGCAATCTGGGCTTCTTCTTCGCCGCCGGCACGATCTCGGTGGGCGCGTTGCTTTGCGTCAACCGCTCGCTCAAGCTCGCGCCGGCGAGTATGGTGGTGCCGTATCAATATTCGATGATCCTTTGGGCGGCGATGTTCGGCTACGCCGTGTTCGGCGATCTGCCGCAGACGCCGACGGTGCTGGGCGCGGCCATCATCATCGGCGCAGGGCTCTATATCTTTCTGCGCGAGCGGCAACTCGGGAGCGGGCAGGCGCTGGTCAGCCCGCCGGGAGCTTGAGGCTCATTCGGTCATTGCAAGGAGCCAACGGGTCGCGCTTTGCGCCGACCCGTTGGCCGGCAATGACGGAATCCTCACCGCACGTGCCTGGTCGAATTGCCCCAGTTCTTCAGGGAAGCCCAGACGCCGCGCGAGAGGCGAAAGCAATCGACCGGGGTCGACGATCCCAGCGCCTCGAAGCGATGCAGCTCGACGCCGCTCCACTGGAAGCCGCACTTCTCCAGAATGTTGCGCGAGGCCGGGTTGGCGACCCGCGCGCCCGAGATCAGGTGCTCGACATCGAATTCCTCGAAGCTGAAATCGATCACCGCCCGCACCGCTTCGGTGGCGAAGCCCTGGCCCCAATACGCCACGCCGAGCCAGTAGCCGAGTTCCGGCGTCTCCGGCTGACGCCAGTCCACGCCGACCATCCCGATCGGCACATGATTGTTTTCGACCAGGAACACGGTTTCGCGTTTGTCGTTTGCGATGCCGCGCACGAACTCCACCGCGTGGTCCTGCGAATAGGGATGCGGCAGGCGGCGGGCGTTCTCCGCAATACGGCGATCATTGGCGAGGCGCGAGATTGCCTTCACGTCCGCGAGCGTCGGTCTGCGCAGCGTCAGCCGTTCGGTCTCGAGGACACAGCGATCAGCCTTTCGCAATGTCGGGGTCGGAACGTCCTGCAGCATGTCGGGCTCCTGATAGGCTCTTGGACCATTGCGCGTGTCGCGATAGCTAAGCACGCGCAACAAAAAGGGGAGGCCGGTTTCCCGCCTCCCCCTTGGAGCACTTTCAAGCTCCGCCGGTTCAACAGGACCCGGCGGACGCATTGTGTCCACCGTTTACTCGGCCGCAGCTTCCGTCATCGGGACAACCGATACGAAGGTACGGCCGTTGGCTTTTGCACGAAACTCGACACGACCCTCGACCTTGGCAAACAAAGTATGGTCAGTGCCCATGCCGACATTAAGGCCGGGATGCCAGGTGGTGCCGCGCTGACGTGCAATGATGTTGCCGGGAATCACATGTTCGCCGCCATAGGCCTTGAGGCCAAGGCGCTTGCCTGCCGAATCGCGGCCGTTACGCGATGAACCGCCTGCTTTTTTGTGAGCCATGGCCCGTCTCCAACTTCTATCTAATCTCTAGATCAATTCCTTGACGGAATCATTTCACTTTATGTCACGCTAAACTGAAGCGTTTCACTTCTTATCGCTTTTGCCCTTTGCGGCGGCCTTCTTGGCCGGAGCCTTTTTCGCTTCGCTCCTGGCGCGCGGTTTTGCCGCAGCCTTTTTGGCGACCGCCTTCTTGGGCGTTGCTTTTTTCTTCGCGACCTTCGGGGCCTCGTCGTCGCCATCCGAAGGCGCCGCGATGACCGGCTTCTCGCGCTTCGGGCGAGGTCCGATGGTCGGCTTGTTATCGTTGGTCAGGATCTCGGTGATGCGCAGCACCGTGATCTCGTCGCGATAGCCGCGCTTGCGGCGCGAATTCTTGCGGCGGCGCTTCTTGAACGCGATGACCTTGGGGCCACGCTTGTGCTGCAGCACTTCGGCGGCCACCGAGGCGCCGGGGACCGTGGGGGCGCCGAGCACCGGGGATTCGCCGCCGACCAGCAGAACTTCGCCAAGCTGCACGATCGTTCCGACATCGCCGGCGATCTTGCCTATCTCGAGCACATCATCCGGAACGACGCGGTATTGCCGGCCGCCGGTTTTGATGACTGCGAACATCGTTTAATTC
>Ga0073928_10005127_pt1 | contig 18627 bp, 17 predicted proteins | sample PaiPotPPA55metaG_FD_76969 | JGI IMG/M metagenome (GOLD analysis project Ga0073928, IMG submission 76969) | Iron sulfur acid spring bacterial and archeal communities from Banff, Canada, to study Microbial Dark Matter (Phase II) - Paint Pots PPA... ... | reverse complement strand
GGGTTCGAGACCTCAGTCACCAGGTTCGACCTGGCGATGTACCTCACCGAGACCCCGGACGGTCTAGCGGGCAATCTCACCTACAGCACGGCGCTGTTCGACGCGGTGACCGTCGAGCGGATGGCAGGCTGTTTCGCGGCCCTGGTCTCCTCGATCATCGCCGACCCGGACGCCCGAGTCTCGACGCTGAACCTGCTGACCCCGGACGTACGGGAGTTGCTGGTCGGGCCGTCGGCAGCGGCGCGGCCGCCCACAGTCCCGCACCGACTGCTCCACGAGGTGGTCCACCGTTCCGATCCGGCGCACCCCGCCGTCGTCGCCGGTGACAGCACCCTGAGCTACGGCGAACTGGAACGCCGGTCGAACCAGCTCGCCGGCCTGCTTCGGGCCCGGGGAGTCGGCCCCGACGACCGGGTCGCGATTCTGCTGGAACCGTCCGTCGACGCGGCCGTGGCGATCCTCGGAGTGTTGAAGGCGGGCGCCGCCTACCTGCCGCTGGATCCCGAGCATCCCGCCGACCGCCTCGGCTACATCGTCCGCGACGCCGACGTCAGCGTCGCGGTCACCGACACGGCACTGCGCGCGGCCCTGCCCGCCGACGTTCCCGCGCTGTGCATGGGCATTGACATTCCGGTCGACGCCGACGACGCGCCGATCGAATCGGCGGCGCGGCCCGAAAACCTCGCCTACGTCATCTACACCTCGGGGACCACCAGGCGTCCCAAGGGCGTGATGGTGCAGCATCGCCAAGTCCTGACTTACCTGGCCGGTATCCGCGAACGGCTCGACGTCGGCGAGGGCGAGGTCTTCGCGCTGCCGCAGTCGCTCGCTTTCGACTTCGGCATCACGATCTTCTACCTCTCCCTGCTCACCGGCGGCACGCTGCACCTGATACCGCCGCGGAGCACGTCGGCGGAATTCGCCGCGCTGATGACCCGTGCGCGCGTCGACCATGTGAAGCTGACTCCGACCCATCTAGCCGCCCTGCTGGCCGAATCCGGTCCCGCCGGCCTGATGCCGCGTCGAACGCTGATACTCGGCGGCGAGGCGGCGCCGTCCGCCATGGCCCGGGAACTGGCCGCCACCGTCTCCGTCGTCAACCACTACGGCCCGACCGAGACCACTGTCGGTGTCACCACTCTCGCCGTCGATCCGGGCGCCGACCCGACTGGCACGACGTTGCCGATCGGCCGCCCGTTGCCCGGCGCGCGCGTATATGTCCTGGACGAGCAGCTCGAGCCCGTGCCGCCGGGCGTCACCGGTGAGATCCACATCGGCGGAGACCGGCTCGCCCGCGGCTATCTCGGGCAGCCGGGACTCACCGCGGACCGATTCGTCCCCGATCCGTACGGGCCGCCCGGCGCACGCATGTACCGCACGGGCGACCTGGGAAGCGTGCTCAGCAATGGCGAACTGCAATTCCTCGGTCGACGCGATCTGCAGGTCAAGGTCCGCGGTTACCGGATCGAGCTTGGCGAGATCGAGGCGGCCCTGGCCGACTGCGCGGGCGTCTCCCAAGCCGTGGTGGAGCTGCGCGGCGACCGCCTGGTCGGCTATCTGGTGGCCGACGGGCCTGGCGCGACGCCCGGTGTCCGAGAACTGCGAGGCTTCCTGCAGCAGCGGCTGCCCGACTACATGGTGCCCGCCAGATTCGTCTGGCTGGACGGCCTTCCGCTGAAGGCACACGGCAAGGTGGACCGCGCGGCGCTGCCCGAACCCGAGGCCGAACGCCCCGACCAGGACGCCGGATTCGTCCCGCCGCGGTCGCCGCTGGAGGTCGCGATCGCCGAGCTGTGGGCGAAAGTGCTGCAACTCGACCGAGTCGGCGTCGAAGACGACTTCTTCGCCCTCGGCGGCCATTCGCTGCTGGCCATGCGCATCGTCGCAGGTCTGCACAAGCTTGCCGAGTCCGAACGCCGGGTCACGGTCATGGACCTGTTCAAGTACCCGACAGTCCGCGGTCTTGCGGAGTTGCTGCAGACCGCCGACGACGGCGAGCGCCCGCTCCTGCACCGGCTGACCCCAGCGCGGCCGACCACGGCGACGCTGGTCTGCGCGCCGTACGGGGGCGGCAGCGCGGTGATCTACAAGCCGCTTGCCGACGCGCTGCCCGATGATTGGGCGCTGTACTCGATCGCGGTGCCCGGCCACGAACTCGGCGAGGAATCCGAGCCCTGCGACGCCGTCGCCCGGCGATGCGCCGAGGAGATCGTCGCGGCGGTCCCCGGGCCGATCGTGCTCTACGGCCACTGCGGCCTCGGGGTGATGCTCGCCGTGGAGATCGCCCGGCACCTCGAAGCCGCGGGCCGGAAGGTCGACGCCGTCTATCTCGGCGGCATCTTCCCGTTCGCCCGGCCGCGCGGCCTGGCCGCCCGGCTGGCGGATGGCACGGCGAGACTGCGCAGCGACCGGTTCATGGCCAACGCCCTGACGGCGGCGGGCCTCGACGTGCACGAGATCGAACCCGCGCAGCTCCAGCTCATCATCCGCAACCGCCGCCGCGGAACCCGTGAGGCAGAGGAGTACTTCGGCGAGCTCTTCGGACAGACCGACGCGGACGCGCCGGCACTGCTCGCTCCGGTCATCTCCGTGTGCGGTGAGCGTGACCCGGCGACCGAGTTCCACGCCGAGCGGTTCCAGGAATGGCGCTCGCTCACCGAGACGACCGGCCTGGTCGTCCTCGCGGAGGCCGGGCACTTCTTCCTGAAGTACCGGGCTGCGGAGCTGGCGACGATCGTCACGCAGGTGCATCCGGCGATGGATACCGGACAGACCGAGCGGTTCGAGCGCCGTGCCGAGTCCACGTGGTGGTGGCAGCCCGCGGCGCCGGCAGCGCAGGTAGGCCCGGCGCCGAGCATGCGCCGGTTCCTGGGCGTCGCGGCCGGGCAGCTTGTCTCGATCACCGGCTCGGCGCTGACCGAGTTCGCCGTGCCGATCTGGGTCTACCTGCAGACCGGCTCGCTGACGCGCTTCTCCCTGTTCGCCGTGATCGGCCTGCTGCCCGGCATGCTCATCGCGCCGGTGGCGGGCGCCGTCGTCGACCGCTACGACCGGCGCCGGGTGATGCTCGCAGGAGACGCCGCTGCGGCAACGGTCCAGCTGACGTTCGCGATCCTGCTCTGGACCGGCCATTTACGCCTGGGCGAGCTCTATCCGCTGCTCGCGTGCCTGTCGGTCGCGTTGACCTTCCAACGGCTCGCGTACGTGTCGGCGGTACCCCAGTTGGTGCCCAAACGCTTCCTCGGCCACGCCAACGGAGTCATGCAGGCGGCCCAGGGAACAGCGCAGCTGTTCGTCCCGCTCGTCGCGGCGGGACTGCTGGCGGCGATCGGCCTGTCCGGCATCCTCACCGTGGACGTCATCAGCTACGCGGTCGCGCTCTCGACGGTCGCGCTGATCCGCTTCCCCGCGGCCATGCCCTGGACGCGCCGAGAATCGATCGCGACGGAGATCCGCGAGGGAGTGCGCTTCTCATTTGGGAATCGGAACTTCCGGCACCTGCTCGTCTTCTTCGCCGTGCTGAACATCTTCCTGTCCCCGTTGTTCCTGCTGCTCTCCCCGCTGGTGCTGTCCTTCGGGCACCTGGCCGACGTGGCCCGTGCGTCGTTCGCCGGCGGTCTCGGCGTCCTGGTCGGCGGCGTAGCCATGGCCGTCTGGGGTGGCCCGCGCCAGCGGCGGATGGCCGGGTTGCTGTTCACGACCCTCGCCCTGTCCGGCTGCTGTCTGATCACCGGCCTGCATGCGAACCTCGCCGTCGTCATGGTCGGGGCCTTCGGCATGTCGCTGTGCCTGACACTGCTCAACGGCATCTACTTCACGATCATTCAGGTCAAGGTGGCCCAGCGGTTCCACGGCCGTGTCATCGCCCTCAACACCCTGATCGCCTGGTCGACACTGCCGATCGGATTCGGACTGATCGCGCCGTACGGCAGCCGGCTGGCGCAGCCGCTGCTCAACCGGCACGGGCCACTGGCCTCCACGGTCGGCGCCGTCATCGGCACCGGTCCCGGCCGCGGCATCGGCCTGCTCTACCTGGCCTTCGCCCTCGGCATCGCCGCCACCGCGCTCATCGCGCTACGGATCAGAACCCTGGCAGCCTTCGACGAAGACCTGCCGGACGCCCCTCCCGACGACCTGATAGGCATCGAGGCCGTCAACCGACGAACAAGAGCAGAGGACACAGCATGAGCGACACCCAGGTCGTCGTCAACGACGAGGAACAGTACTCGATCTGGCCCGCCGGACGGGACCTGCCCGCCGGCTGGCGGCCCGTGGGGTTCGTCGGCACCAGGGAGGAGTGCCTCGCCCACATCGAGAGCACCTGGACCGACATGCGCCCCAAATCCCTCCGCGACGCCGAAGGGTCGGAGGCTGATATCACGCGCCTCCTGTAGAGCGGCGCTCAGCGAGGAACTCCGCGATGGGCTCGGCCACCGCATCGTGAGCGGGAACGATGTGGCCGCCGCGGTGTTCGATGATCAGCGGGTCCGCGAACCTGTCGGCCAGGCGCAGCGAGTCTCCGCGAGGCACGATCACGTCGCTGCGGCCGATGACGTGGACGGAGGGCGTGGCGAGCTTGTGTCGTAGCAGATTCGCGTGTTGCGGCCGGTCGCTGGTGAAGCCGCCGACCATGACCGCGAATCCGAATTGGAAGTCGGGTGGGGCGCTTCCGCTCTGCTGGAGCGCGGTGAGCAGTCCGGTCAGGGCCGCGCCTTGGCTGAAGCCGAAGAGCCCGTCGAAGCGGGGTCCGGCGCATACCAGGTCGATCGCCCAGTCCCGGGTGCGTTCCCAGCCGTCGAATCCCTCGTGCCACCAGCCGAAATCCCCAGTGGCCAGGGAAGGTGCGTCGACGTAGACGAACTCGATGTTCGAAGGCAGAGCGGAGGTCAGTGGTTGCATCTGGTCTCGCAGGATCGCGCCGCTGCCGTGATAGCCGTGCAGGCACAGTACGCGCAGATCGGACATGAGGTCACCGCCGGTTGATCGGAGGGGGATGGCGGCGCGGGCGCGACGCGAGAACTGACGACGCCCGTGCCCACGCCGCCGCGGAATCACAGGGCGGCCTTGACCGCCTCGGCAACCTCGTGGTCCTGGTCGGGATACCCGCCGCCGACACCGATCGCGCCGATCACCGCACCGTGCGCGTCGGTGAGCGGGACTGCTCCGCCGACGAAGACGACCGGGTCGCCGAAGGCCGAGTCGATGCCGAACATCGGGGCGCCGGGCTGGACCGCGCCTGCCAGGTCGCGGGTCGACGCGGCGAAGTACACCGACGTGCGTGCCTTGGCCTGGCTGGATTCCACGCTGGCCAGAGCCGCGCCGTCCATGCGGGAGAGCGCGATCAGTCGCGCGCCGTCGTCGAGGACGGAGATGGTGAACGCGATGCCGAACTCGGCCGCCTTGGCCTTACCCGCTTCGATCGCCTTCTCGACGCTGTTCAGGGAGATGCTGCCGGACATGATGGCTGTCTGCCTCCTGAGTAACCGCCACCGCTCTGGTGACTTGGACTTCATCCTGCTGCGACGCGATCCATATGTCCAACAGATAGAACTTCTCAGAATGATAGATTCTGTGCATGGCAATCTCACTGCGCCAACTGGAGTACTTCGTCACCGTCGTGGACGAGGGCTCCTTCACCCGCGCCGCCGAGCTGCTCTGCGTGAGCCAGCCCGGCCTTTCCCACCAGATCCAGGCCCTGGAACGGGAACTCGGCGGGCCGCTGCTTGAACGGCTTCCGCGAAAGGTCCGGCTCACCCCGGCGGGCCGCACCGCCCTGCCGCACGCCCGCGCCAGCCTTGCGCATGCGCAGCGCGCCTCGAGCGCCGCCCGCCGGGCGTCCGGTGTGCAGACCGGCGAACTGCACGTGGGCACCCTCTACTCGATCAGCACCGGGGTCCTGCCCGGAGCGCTGCGCATCTGGCGGCGCGGCTACCCCGAACTCCAGGTCCACCTCGTAGAGTTCCCGCACACCGACGAGTTGATCGCGGCGATGGAAGCCGGGCAGGCCGACGTCGCGGTCGGCCCCACCCCACCCGACTGGGAGGGCCCCTGCCGGGTGATCGGCGTCGAAGAGTTCGTCATCGCCGCGGCCCCCGACGTTCTGCCATACGCCGATGGGACGCAGGTTCCGATGACCGAGCTCGCGCAGCGGGATTGGGTCCACTACACCTCGCGCAGCGGCCTCTCTGACATCCTCAACTCGGCCTGCGCACAGGCCGGTTTCTCCCCGAAGCTCGCTGTGCGCACCGAACAGAGCCCGTCCGCACTCGCCCTGGCCCGCGCTGGGATCGGCCTCGCCCTGCTGCCCGGCAACATCATTCCGCCACACTTCGACGGCACCCTGCTACGCCCGGACCCGCCCGTGCTGCGTCCCCTGGCGGTCTACACGCGCGTGCGCCCCGACCCGATCACCGCGGCCTTCGTATCCGCTATCTCGGTCGAAACCCTCGTCACTCCCACCCACATCACCGAGCGACTCGGACCGCGGACGCAATAGGGCGTCGCCTTAGTAGGATCATGCACTCAGATTATGGAAATGATTCCATCCACTTGTTGGACATATGTAATCGTGTCGGGCACGATCCCTCTCGAGCCGTCGACCCGGGCAGAGGAGAGTCATCGCCATGGAGCAGATCCCGCAAACCATGCGCGCCGTCGCGTATACCAAGAGCCTTCCGATCGACCACCCCGACAGTTTCGAGGACGTGGAGTTGCCGGTTCCTGAGCCCGGACCGCGCGATCTGCTCGTGCGGGTGGAGGCGATCGCCGTCAACCCGGTCGACTACAAGATCCGGCAGAACGTCGATCCCGGCGGCACGCCGAAGGTTCTCGGCTGGGACGCCGCCGGAACCGTGGCCGCGGTCGGAGCCGAGGTGGAGTTGTTCACGGTGGGCGACGAGGTCTACTACGCCGGGGCGCTCGACCGGCCGGGAGCCGACTGCGGCTTCCACGCCGTCGACGAGAGGCTGGTCGGCCCGAAACCGACCACGCTCTCCTTCGCCGAAGCGGCCGCGCTGCCGCTGACCTCGCTCACCGCCTGGGAGGGACTGTTCGACCGCATGGGCCTGCGCACCGGCGCCCCTGAGCAGGGCGGAACGCTGCTGGCGACCGCCGCCGCGGGCGGCGTCGGCGCCATGGTCGCGCAGCTCACGCGTGCCCTCACCGGTATGACCGTGGTCGGCACCGCCTCGAGGCCGGAGACGATCGCGTTCGCCCGCAGGATGGGCGTGGACCACGTGATCGATCATCACAGACCGCTGGCCGAACAACTCGCCGACATCGCGCCGAGTGGCGTGGACTACATCTTCAGCACCGCGGGCACCGACCGGAACCTCAAGGACTATGCCGAGGTGCTCAATCCGTTCGGCCACATCGTCGCCATCGACGACTTCGAAGCCCTGGAGATCGGCGTCCTCAAACCGAAGAGCGTCTCGTTCCACTGGGAGTTCATGTATACGCGTTCGATGTTCCAAACCGCCGACCAGGCCATGCAGCACCACATCCTCAGCCGGATCGCCCGGCTGGTCGACCTCGGGATTCTACGCACCACCGCGAACCGCGACCTCGGCCCGATCAATGCCGCCAACCTCCGCGAGGCACACCGCATCCAGGAATCCGGCAGGGCGATCGGCAAGACCACCCTCACCGGATTCTGAGGACCGGCGCCAGTCCTTGAACAACACTCCGTACGCTCACGTACTGAACTGGCCGATCGGCTCGCCTCGATGGACTGACCGGGTGATTCGGCCGACTCGTTTGGCGCGATTCACGGCATACATGATCAAATTATCGCGAAAGACTCGACTAATGAGGAGGCCGCGATGACGCAAGACTCTGCTATGCCGGGATTCGAGCACGACATCCTTCCCTTGTTCCGGCCGGTCGACATCGAGCACATGGCGCCGGCCGGCGTACTGCTTGATCAGTACGTATATATGTCGGTTCCGGCGAACGCCGAGCGCGTCTACAGCTCGGTCGCGGCCAAGAGGATGCCACCCGAGAGCGACGCCACGTGGCCGGAGCAGCAGGTGCGCTTGTTGCGGGCTTGGATCGACGGCGGCCTACTGCCCTGACACCAGCACCCCTCACACATTCGAGTGAGGCAGACCGGGTTCTGCGCGGAGCGAGTTGGCCAGCTGAACGCGCGACTGGACGCCGAGCTTCGTGAACACGAGGCGAAGGTGCGTGCCGATTGTGTTGACGGACAGCCCGAGTTCGGTAGCGGCGGACCGGTTGGTGTGGCCCTTGGCAACCAGCGCGGCCACGCGACGCTCGGCGTCGGTGAGGGAGGCCCAACCCGTGTCGGGGCGCGCGGTCACTGCCGACCACTTGTCGCGTCGTGCCCCGGCCTCGCGCGTCACCCGCTGGACTTCGGCGCGGTAGATGCGGGCGTCGGTCCGGTGGTAGTCGTCCCAAGCCTGGTCGAGTTGGGCCAGCGCACCGGACCGGTCTCCGTCCGCAAGCAGGGCTCTGCCGTAGCAGTCCGCTCCGTACGCACGCAGAAGCGGGCGCGGGCTGCGTGCGAGTACGTCCGCGGCCTGAGCGATCATCGCCAGGTCGCCCTTGCTGCGCCCACGAACGTTCAGTGCCACGCCCTCGAAACTGGCGACTCCGGGATTGCGAGCAGCGGCGAGTTCGGCGACGTTGACGACGATCTCGGAGAACGCGGCGTCGCCGGCCGCCGTTCCGATCTCGAAGAACATGCCCATCCAGCACGGCCAGAGCGGGTAGTAGCTACACGAACTGGTCGCGCCCTGCGCCACCTGCGCGAGCCGGTTCAGTGCCGTCGCGATGTCGCCTTGGGCGGCCGCCAGCCAGCCGTGCATCACGGTCAGCCCTGGTTGGCGCAGGTTGCCGTCGGCGCCGGTGAGCTGCTCGGCGAAGGAGATCCGCGCCGCGGCGGTCTGTGCGTCGCCGCGCAGAAGCGCGATCGAGATCTGCACGATCGCGGCGTCGAGTGCATAGACGCCGCTGCTGAGTTGCTGCCCGAGCTCGATCAGGGTGCTTGCTTCGGCCTCGGCGTCGTCGAAGTGGCCAAGGTTGTAGTCCTGCCACAGTTGGGCGCAGTGCAGCGCCGGCAGGATCGATTCGGTGGCGTTCTCGGCGTCGGCGCGTACCTCGTCGAGCAGCGTCTGGGCATGGTCGTAGCGGTCTAGGAACTGCAGCGTGGTGATCTCTTCGGCGAGCTGATGGGCTCCGGTCAGCCCCCTGAGTTCGCGGTAGCAGGCCAGCGCGTCCCGGTGTCGGGCTTCGTTCCTGGCCGCTTCGCCCGCGGCATGTAGGGCCACTGCCAGGGCGTCCGGATCTCCCGTCGCGCGAGCGTCTTCGAGGGCGTGTGACGCCTCGAGCGCCGCGCTCTCGCCAGACTGCAGACGCGTGTTGGCCAGGGCACGTGCCGCCTGAAGTCGCGCTCGGACGACCGGATCGAGCGGGTCGGCGGCCAGTGCCGGTTCCACGCGTGCGAGCAGTTCGTCGAGCCTGCCGCAGAGCCACAGGGCACCGGCGGCCTGCGTTTCGATCGCGCCGGTGAGGTCCGCGTCATCGACCCGGGCGAGGATCGCGTCGGCGACGGCGATGGCCTCGTTCGCCCGCTGGGTGCTGCACAACACCGACAGGCATCGTCGGCCCGTCTCAAGCCATCCGGGCTGGTCCGGGCGTACCGTGCGGAAGGCGAGTGCGGCGAGGTCGCCGGCGTCGTCCGGGCACGTCGCGATCAACCTCTCCGCGGCGACGACGAGCATCCCGGCACAGGCGAGGTCTCCAGGGGATGCGGCCGCGCGGGCGCGTGCCGCTGCGACAGGCATCTCGGCAGGCGCCCCCGCGTCGAGGTAGTACTCTGCGAACCTGCGATGGAGCGTTCGTACATCGTTCGCGGAAAGCGCCGTGCAGACCGCTTCGCGCACGAGATCGTGGTACGGCGCCAGCACATCGTCTTCTGCCACCAGCAGTCCGGATTCGATCGCCTCCGCCAGCGCATCCGCAAGGGATGGGGGTATCAAAGGCAGGATCCTGACCGCCTCCCTCAGCGGAACCGGACGGCCGGCCACGGCGACGAGAGCGATCAGGTCGCGCGTCTCGTCGGCCAAGTCGGCCAGTCGCTGAGCGATGGCGGCATTGAACGCGGCGGGCACGGCGTTTGCCCGTCCTCGCGCGGCCGAGCGCACCATGCCGTCCAAGATCTGTTTGGCCAAAAGCGGGTTTCCGGCACAGGCCTCGAGGAACCCCCGGGTGCGCGTGTCCGGCACCGTGCCGAGACGATCGTGAGCGATGGCGGCCAGATCCAGGCTCGAAAGCGGCGCGAGCCGAATGTGTTCGACAACGGCGACGTCGAGGCCGATCACGTCAGCTCGGAGATCGTCGTCGCGGCTGGCCAGCAGCCACACGACGGGCAGACCCAGCAGACGTGAGAGCAGCGTGCGAATGATGAACCGGCTCACCCGATCGGCCCATTGCACGTCGTCGATGACGACGAGCACGGGTCCGGCGGCCGCCGCCTGCTCGATGGCGTCCGCGATCCTCTCGGCGAGCAGCAGCGGTTCGTGGGCGGCCCGGATGATCTGCTCGAACTGCTCGCCGGTGACGAGCGGTTCGCGGGCGGCACGCAGCGCGGCGATCAGCGGCGCGGCGGGCTGCAGATGCTCGATCGGCTCGCATCTGCCGACGAGAGAGCGCACCCCCATCCGATCCGCCTGCAGGCAGACCTCCGCGAGCAGCGCCGTCTTACCGATCCCAGCCGGTCCGCAGACCAGCATGACGCCACCCGATCCGTGTCGGTCGGCGCTTCGCAGCATGGTCAGCGCACGCGCCATGGGTTGGGCGCGTCCGCGCAAGACGGCGGGCCGCACCAATGCCGCTCCATCCATCGACTCGGCCATGTTCCGGACTTCCTGTGCGAAGAGGTCGAAGTGGTCTATGCGCGTGCTTGGCCACGTGCCGCGTTGAGCAGCACTGCGGCGGCGGTTCGTGCGTCATCGACAAAGCGCGGGTCGTTGCAGGTCGCAGCCAGCGCGTTCGCGCCCTCGTAGATCACGGCGAGTTGCCTGGCGAACGCGTCCGCGTCGGCGATGCCCGCCTCGGTGGCAACGGCGGTGAGACGGTCGAGGAAACCCCGCTTGTGCCGTTCGATAATGCGAGCAGCTTCCGGCATCTCGCCCGCGGCCTCCACTGCGGCATTGTGGAGCGGGCAGCCACGAACCGCCGCGGGCGCGCTCAGCATCTCCTTCAGCGGAGCGAAGATGGCGAGCAGCCGGTCGGCCGGTGACAGGTCCTCGCGCTCGAGCTGTAGCTCCGACTTGAGGGCGCCGTTAGTCTCGAAGCGCTGCAAGTACGCCTCGACCAGCGCGTTCTTGGATTCGAACTGCTGATAGAAGGTACGGGTCGACACGTGGGCGGCGTCGACGAGCGCGGCGACTCCGGTGGCGTGGATCCCGCGTTCGTAGAACAGCTCCCCGGCCGCCTGAAGAATGCGTTCGCGCGCTCCTCGGCCGCCGGTGCGCACCGCCGGGTTCGGCGGGTCGGTCGCCATACTCAAAGTATAGCGAACGCTTTACACGACGTCCGCTGAATCAGGACTGCGTGAAGGCGACAGCTGCTTCGGCGGTCTGCGGGATGAAGGTCAACGATTCCTGGAAGTAGAGCTGCACGGTGTCGGCATCGTGGGTGAGGTAGCCGATGGACACGTCGTTGCCCAGGTGCAGCTCGTAGTCGCCGCCGCGGGTGCTCAGCAGCACGCCCGTGTCGATCGCGGGCGCCCAGATGATCTCGCCGTCGTCGCCGAGGATGCGCGCGAGGTGCTGGCGGATCGGGTAGCCGTGGTCGGTGGTCTCGGCGACCGCCGTGTACGCGTCGGCGGACAGCAGCAGGCTGTAGGGTCCTGCGACGCCGGCCAGGCGCAACGCCGTGAGCGCCTTGGCCACCGCTTCCGGATACTCGCGAGTGTCGGCCGGCAGCGCGATGCTCGGGTTCGACGCGGCCTGCCGGATACCGGTGATCCCTGCCGCGGCGAACCCGTCGACGATGGCCCTGTCCTCGGCGTAGGCGAGTTGCTTGGCGGCATCCTTGACGGGCTGCCAGTCCGCGTCCTTGGCGCCGCGTGCGACGGCGTCGATCGCGGAGCGCTGAACGGTGAACGGGACGCGGAACTGCACGACATTGGCCACCTCGTAGCGGCCCACCTCCACGCCCGGTGTCGGCGTGTCCAGTTGGCGCAGGTGTCCGGTACCGACGGCGGCGAGCGTGAGCCCGGCGGGGCCGAGTACGTCGACGACGCGGCGTGCGGCCACGTGCAGTTCGAAGGTGCGGCGTGCCTCGGCCTCGATGTCGGCCCAGGCCTCGACGGAGATGGGGGCGAGTTCGCGATGCAGATTGTTCACTGGGTCAGGCTCCTTCTCAGACTTCCGATGCCGAGCGAGCCATCGTCGGCGACGACGGCGGTGGCGATTTCCTCGACAGGCGAGGGGGCGGGGACGGCGGCGCCGACGGACGCGCTCGCCGCGGGCGCGTCCGGCAGATCATCGAGAAAGTCGGCTCCGGGGCAGAAGAACAGCGCGCCGGTGACGGCGGTGGAGAACTCCAGGATGCGGTCGGTGCGTCCGGGCACATCCCCGAGGAACATGTTGCGCAGCATCCGCTCGGTCACGTCTGGGGTGGCCGAATAGCCGATGAAGTAGGTACCGAACTCGCCTGACCCGACCCGGCCGAAGGGCATGTTGTCGCGCACGATCTTCCGCTCGCGTCCGTCCTCGTCGACGATCGTGTTGAGCGCGACGTGCGAGTCGGCCGGTTTGGCCGCATCGTCGAGTTCGATGTCGTCGAGCTTGGTGCGGCCGACGACGCGCTCCTGCTCCTCCACCGGCAGCCGGTTCCAGGCCTCGAGGTCGTGCAGGTACTTCTGCACGATGACGTAGCTGCCGCCGGCGAAGTCCGCATCCTGCTCTTCGGACACGAGCGCGGCGTTGAGCGCGGCGGGTCCGGCCGGGTTCTCGGTGCCGTCGACGAAGCCCAGCAGGTCGCGCTCGTCGAAGTACTTGAAGCCGTGCACTTCGTCGACGACGCGCACCGCGTCGCCGAGCCGCCGGATGATCTGGCCGGCGAGTTCGAAACACAGGTCCATGCGCCGCGCCCGGATGTGGAACAGCAGGTCACCGGGGGTAGCTGGAGCGGTGTGCTGCGGGCCGGTCAGCGGCTGGAAGGGGTGCAGTTCAGCCGGGCGCGGCCCGGCGAACAGCCGGTCCCACGCCGTCGAGCCGATACCGGCGACCACGGTGAGTCCGCCGTCCGGGATGCGGAATCCCACCGAACGGGTGAGCGCGGCCAGGTCGGCGAGCGTGTCCCTGGCGACCGGCTCGCCGCCTGGCTCGATTCTCGCCACGAGGAAGATCGCCGCTGCGGTGAGCGGCGAAAGCACCGGCTGCGGCTCGGCTGACTGTGTCACCACGGCACTCCTGGCCTTCTCGGTTGCAGGACGGATCGAGACCAATGTAAAGGATCATCGATCGCCTTGGCCCTTTCTCTCACGTATTCGGGTGAGGGAATCGAAGCCGATCACCGCCGCACAATGGCAGTCGTTGGTTTGCTCGCGTCGTCGGAGCCTGAGGAGCACGTTTCCATGCCTATGATCGATGTTTACGCTGCGAGCGGAACGTTCGACGATCCCAAGAAGCTGGCGCAGGATCTTGCCGCCACGCTCATGGCCATCGAGAAGGTCCCGGACATCCCGATGTTCCGCAAGAACACCGCCGCCTTCATTCACGACCTGCCTGCCGACTGCCTGTCGAACGTGGACGGTGATGGCGACTACGTGCGCGTGCAGGTGCTCACCAACGCCGGCGCGCTGGATCGGGACAAGCAACTCGCCGTGGTGCGCCGGCTCACCGACCTGATCGCCGACGCCGCCGGTGATCCGACACAGGTGCAGCGTACGTGGGTCCTGCTTACCGAGGCGCCCGACGGTGGCTGGGGCCTCGCCGGGCACGCGAACACCAACGCCGAACTGGTTGGCGCGGCTCGCGCACAGCTTGCGGCCGTAGCCCATGCGGGTGAAACCGAGAAGGAGTGACCCACTATGACTAACTCACCGACGGTAGTACTTGTGCACGGCGCGTTCGCCGACGCCTCCGGCTTCGCCGGAGTGATCCGCGAGCTGGAGGCCGCAGGCCACACAGTCATCGCCCCACCGAACCCACTGCGCAGCCTCGCCTCAGACGCTGCCGCCATCGCGGACGTGGTGCGCTCGATCGACGGGCCGGTGGTGCTGGTCGGTCACTCGTACGGCGGCGCGGTCATCTCGCAGGCCTCGGCCATCGTCGACAACGTCAGCGGCCTGGTCTACCTTGCCGCCTTCAGCCTGGACGTCGGCGAGAGCTGCGCGAGCGTGCAGGAGGGCTACCCGCCGTCGCTGCTGGCCACGACCTCGTACCCGACCGGCTATGACGCGCCCGGCGCGCCCGGCGGTCCCGACCTGTACATCAGGAAGGAGCGGTTCCGCGAGACCTTCTGCGCGGACGTGCCGGTCGACGTCGCCGACGTCATGTTCGCCAGCCAGCGCCCGCTCTCGCTCGCCGCGCTCACCGAGAACGCCACCGCGGCCGGCTGGAAGAACAAGCCGTCCTGGTACCTGGTCTCGGCGCACGACAACGCCATCCCGCCGGACACCGAGCGCTTCATGGCCAAGCGTATGGGCGCGACGACCGAGGAGATCGCCGGCTCGCACACGGCGTTCATCGCGCAGCCCGTCGCCGTCGCCGCCTTCATCCGCCGCGCGCTCGCCGCCTGAGCGGTCTGCTTCAGCCAGAGGATGAGCGCCGATGAACGACGACTTGATCATCGGGTACGACGACAAGCCAAGGTGCGCGTGGGCCGGACCAGGCGACACCGCCTTCGGCCGCTACCACGACGAGGTCTGGGGCACCCGAACACACGAGGAATCGGCGATGTTCGAAGCGCTCACCCTCGGCGTGTTCGAAGTCGGATTGAGTTGGTCCATCGTCTTCGGCAAGCGAGATGCGTTCCGGCGGGCCTTCCGGGAGTTCGATGTCGCGAAGGTCGCGAAGATGACCGCCAGGGACGTCGACCGCCTGCTGGGAGACGCCTCGATCATCCGAAACCGCGGCAAGATCGAGGCCACCGTGGACAATGCGCGCGCGATGGCGGCGGCGTCGCCGACACTTTCGACGCTTGCAAAGTCACACGAGAACGACCGCAAGCGTGCCCCTCGGTCAACCGCGAGTCTGCCCAAATCCACTCCGCAGTCGGAGACGTTCGCCAAGCAGTTAAAGGCTCAGGGGTACCGGTTCGTCGGTCCTACGAGCGTGTACGCGTTTATGCAGAACGTCGGAATCGTCAACGACCACATCCACGGGTGCTTCCGGGCGTCCGACTACTCCGAGTAGGCATCACCCGTCCCTCTCACATTTCCAGGTGAATCGCGCGCGTAATGAAGGGAGGATGGTCACCATGCGCGTTCCCTATGACCGCCCCGAGCCCCGTCCCGTCTCGTCGGACGAGCACCCCAAGTGGGACAGGGCTCTGGCTCTCCTCAATCAGGACCTGGCAGCGACCCTTCCCGAGCAGGAACCCCTGCGGCTGTTGGCCCTTCCGTCCATCGATGCGGACGCGCCGGAGGACGTCTACGTCGCCCTGGCTAACGGCGAGTGGCACGGCAATCGCCTGTTTCCGGAATCTGCGGATGATGCCTCCCAAGCGCTGGCGGTCGTCGCCGACGCCGCGCAGGAGACCGTCACCGAACGGCTTTGGCAGGCGTGGCCAGTATGTGCCGAACATGGCGTGGGGATGCACCCGCGCGACGCGGACGGACAGCTCTCCTGGTGGTGCGCGGGGGAGCGGTCACGTCCCACCTCGGCTCACGTCCGTGCGGCCGTAGGTGCGCTCGACACCTTGGTTCGTCAACGTCGCCCGAATCGCAAGAAGAAGCGGGCGAGTTGAGGTCAGGCGCGCTCAGCTGACGGTGAGGGTGCCATGCATGTACGTGTGGATCAGGCAGATGTAGCTGTAGGTGCCGGCCGTGGTCGGCGCGTGGAAGGTGGTGCTCGCGCCGGCGGCCACGTCGCCCGTGTCGAAGGCGCGCGTCGCGGCGGTCGACGAGACCGTGTGCGTCACGGCGTCCTTGTTGACGACGGTCACGGTGGTGCCCGGGGCCACCGTCAGCGTCGCGGGACTGAAGGCGAAGTTCTGGATGACGATGGTGTCCGCCGCGGCCGAACTCGTGGCAGCGGCGGTGGTCGTGCCGGAGCTCCCGGTGGAGTTGGAGTTCGAGGAGCATCCGGCGGCGAGCAGCAGCATCGCGCTCCCGACGGACACGAGGACTCGACGACGGCTGTGACTGCGGTGGTCGCTGTTGCTGTCGATATGACTGCGGCTCACGGTTCGGGGTCCTTCCAGACGGTGCGCATCCCGCCAGCATCCTTCTGCATGGCGGTGCGCCCGCCGCGCATCAGCATCCGTTGACGCCGTGAGTTCACCCACTTGGACGAAAGGGCGTCAGCCGCGCACGGCTTCGTACAGGCTGAACCCGGCGAGGACCAGCATGATGACGGCCGCAGCCTTGGTGATGACGGCGAGCGGCACGTATTTGAGCAGGCTCCGTCCGCCGACGATGGCGAGTCCGGCCACGGCCCACAGGGCCGCCGTCGCGCCGATGCCCACCATAAGCGGATTGTGATACTTGGCGGCGAGGTTCGCGGTGAGTATCTGGGTCAGATCGCCGAACTCGGCTACCAGGATGACCAGGAACGAGGTGGCGGCGACGCGCGGGAAGGTGGGGGCGCTCCCTGCCTTGATGTCGAGGTGCTCCTCGTCCTCGTCTTCGTGGCGGCCACGCAGCATGAGCACGGCGCCGAGCAGGAAGAGCGCCGCGACGACGGATTGCAGGACTCGGTGCGGCAGCAATGCGAGCAGACTGCCCGCGGCGATGGCGAGCATGACGTGCACGAGGAATGCGCCGGCCGCACCGGTGAAGACGTAGAGCGGGCGGTAGCGCGAGCCGAGCACGAGACTTGCCAGTGCGGTCTTGTCGGGGAGTTCGGCGAGGAACACCAGTCCGAAGACGGTGGCGATCAGGGCGAGGTCCACGGGGGCGGGCCTTTCGGGGCGGGCCGCGCCGAGTGGTCCCGAGTGGGGAGGCTTCGGCACGGCAGCGGTCAGCTGCGGCCGAAGGTCTCGCCCAGCGCCCGTCCGATGGTGAAGATCTACTCGGACACGCGCCCCGGGGGCCGGGCCGACGCCTGTGGCGGCGGCCAGTATGTCGACTTCCCGGCGGAGTGGGGCTACTCCCCTTCGCTGCCCGCAGTCTATCGGAGCCTGAGCCTGGACTGGACCGCGGGGCCGAAGCACGGATGGCGAATAGCGGATAGCGGATATCTCCCGCACAGGCCTTCCGTTGAAGGTTAGGTAAGCCTATCCTCAGCGTGGTAGGGTTCGGCGCCGGACACCCCCGAAGGCCGTCGGCGCCGTAGCGCCCACCCCCGCGGCATGCCGCCCGCGGCCGCCCGCTCTCAACCACGGAGTCGCCCCATGGTCGCCACGCTCGTGATCTTCCTGCGAGAAGGGATCGAGGCCAGCATGATCGTCGCGATCCTGCTGGCGTACCTGAATCGGATGGGTGCGCGCGAGCACTTCCGCGACGTGTTCCTCGGTGTGGGCGCGGCCCTGCTTCTCGCGGGCGGCGGAGGTGTGCTGGCCTACATCACCATCACCTCGTACGACGGCTCGCGTGCGCAGACGATCTTCGAGACGTGCACCTACCTGCTCGCGGCCGCGGTGCTCACTTATATGACGTTCTGGATGCGCAACCACGCCCGTGGTCTGTCCGGCGAGCTGCGCGCCCGCGCGGACGCCGCACTCGGGCGCGGGGCGCGCACCGGTTTGGCGCTGCTGGCCTTCCAGGCCGTCGGACGCGAGGGCCTCGAGACGGTCGTGTTCACTCTGGCCATCGTCTTCTCGACCTCCACGAGCGGCGCGCTGCTCGGGGCCGTGATCGGCCTGGCGATCTCCCTGGTGATCGCGTTCTTCATCTACCGGCTCGGCCACCGGCTGAACCTGGGACGATTCTTCACCGTCGTCGGCGCGCTGCTGATGGTCTTCGCCGCGGGCCTGCTGGTCGACGCCGTCGAGAACCTGCAGGAACTCGGCTGGCTCCCGGTGCTCACGACCCCGCTGTGGCACACCGGCTCGTTCCTCAGCGAGGACAGCACGCTCGGCGACATCGCCCACTCGTTCCTCGGCTACTCGGACTCGCCGACCGCCGCGCAGGTCGGCGTCTACGTGCTCTACCTCGCCACCGCGCTCGCCTTCTTCCTGCGCGCCCGCCGCGGCGGCCGGCCGACGCCGCCGCAGGCCGACCAGCCAAGCACTCCGGCGCAGTCAGCCGCCGTGGTCTGAATGCCCGTGGTCTGAATGCCCGTGGTTCGGATGTCCGTGGTCCGAATGTCCGTGGTCCGAATGTCCGTGCATGGCAGCATCGTGGTGTGACGGCTCGTCGCTCGGCGGGCCGCCCATCATCCTCAGCATCATCGCGCCGCCGGTCCGGGCGAACCGGACGATCAGCACTGCGGCGAGGATGAGGAACACGATGTTCAGATACGTCGTGTAATTCCAGGTGACATGGTCGTC
>Ga0073928_10005126_pt1 | contig 18632 bp, 16 predicted proteins | sample PaiPotPPA55metaG_FD_76969 | JGI IMG/M metagenome (GOLD analysis project Ga0073928, IMG submission 76969) | Iron sulfur acid spring bacterial and archeal communities from Banff, Canada, to study Microbial Dark Matter (Phase II) - Paint Pots PPA... ... | reverse complement strand
GGGCGAGAAATGTCCACCCAATCGCGCCACTCGCGCCGCTCGAGCTCGGCGTTCGCTTGATAGCCATGCATGGGGCGTTCGGCGAGGAGGCTCAAGAGGACAAGATCGGGAGTGGTAAGACTGTTGGGCTTATTTTTTGGCATGGTTTTCCTTCCGGCGGCGGCTCCAATACCACCACTGACACTTTTCCGCGGGCAGCAGCGGGTTGCGAGCCTGGGCTACTGCGGCTTGAAAAGTATCGAGACAGCAGACGTCGATGCCCTGGCCCGTTATGCGGCAAAGTTTTTCGTACATTTTACGGGGATCCCGGCGCGCGAGCTGGCTGATGGAGCGGACTCTCAACAATTGGAAATCGCGAAGCATGGCGGGCCCAACAGAAATCAAATCCTGCAAACGGCGGCGTGGGGCGTGATGCATAAAATCCTCCTTGACAAGGATATTCGATTTCGATACCTTTAACTAGTCTAAATAATACTAGTTTAAAAGACAAGGAGAAAATTCGAGATGCGCGCGCATATTTCAATTCTGCCGATGGCGGGACTCTTGCTGTTCGCGGGTACCGTTTTGGCACAAGGAGAGAAGACAGTGAAGAGGATCGAGGTCAAAAAATTGACGGCCGTACTGTTGGTGGAAGAAATCGAGCCCTGCCTGAATTTTTGGGTGGACCGGTTGGGATTTACGAAGACGACGGAAGTTCCGGACGGCAACAAACTGGCCTTTGTGATTCTGCAAAAAGGCGCGACGGAAGTGATGTATCAAACTTTCGCCAGTGTGGAGAAGGACAATGCGCAAATGGCTAAGGACATGCCCAAAGGGCCGACGTTTCTTTATGTGGAGGTTGATGACTTGGAAGCGCTGATTGCGGCGTTGAAGGGCGTGCCGGTGGTGATGCCGGTGCGAACTACGTTTTACGGCGCAAAGGAAATTGGAGTGAAAGAGCCGGCGGGGCACTTCGTTACCTTTGCACAATTGGGAGTGGCGCCGCAACACTAAGGCAAGCGGCTATGCCGATGTGGTTTTTCGCAATGGTCGCAACGGCGGCGCCAAATCCGTCATCGACCTACATGCCGGGATATTTTCCGAGGAAGATGAGCATGAAGTCGATGGTGTCGCCGATTCCGTGGGCGATGATGGGGACCGATAGGTTGCGTCCGGTGCGGAGGTAGATCAGTCCGAGCAAAAGCCCGGACAACCCTTCGTCTATTATGCCGGTAATTCCCTGGTAGGCGTGGGCTACGCCGAATCCAAGGTGCACTACAATCAGGCTAACCACCCACGCCGTCCGCGTGCGATTTAGCAAGTCGGCTACGCGATTCATCAGGTAGCCACGATAAACCATTTCTTCACCGAAGGCAGCGAGAGTCCACGCTAATACGACGAAGAGCAGAGTCATTTTCAAGTTTCCATTGAGATCGCGAAAGACTTCCAGGTCCGGTTGCTTGTGAAGATATTTCACGAGAAGTGGCTGGCTGACGAACAGTTCGAAACTTTCCAGCAGAAGTCCGGCTGCGATGCCTAGCGCGATGGTGGTCTTCCAATTGCGAAAACGCTTCAAGCCAACGTCACGCCAGCGCAACTTCCGCGCCCGAAGCGAGAGCCATCCGAACAGCAGAAGATACGGAGTTTTGCTGAAGATGATGTGATGTTTGAAATCGGCGAAAAAAATTAGCGCGACGACGATCAGTTCTGCTACAGCGAGCCATTTGCTCTGACGCCAGTCCGGCGCAGGATTTTCTGGGGCTGGGTTGGGGGCATCCGGAAGCGTATCGCCCTTGTCATCGTTATTCTGCAAGTCACTCATGTGCTGCTCCTATTTGCGGCGGCCTTGGCCGGCGGCGCGCTGAGATCAGGTTCGAGGCAGGGCGCGAGACCGGCGATATTGGCGGGTACACCAAAGCGCAAAGCGTGTGGTCAGGGTGACCAGGGCGCAACCCGCCAGAAGGCCTAGCGGCACGATCCACCAACCGAGTAAGTCTCTGCTGCCAGGGGGCGAGCTGCCGAATCCCATGCGAAAGGAAAGCTCGGGGTCGCCCGTGCTGTCATGCAAAAGCCATAATCCGGCAGTCTGCGGATGGAACAACTTTAATACAGCGACTAGGATGAAGACCATTCCGAGGAAATAACCCATCACGGAGCCGACCAGCACAAAAAAGCCAGCGACGCTTAAGCTCGCCCAGCGGAACAAGCCATCGAGCAGAGGTAGGAGGGAGCGGCTAACTTCAGCGCGGGCCAACAGGTTGTCGGTGATGTATTGGCTGGCCAATTCTTCCGGGCTGCCGAGAGCGGCAAGAGCTGCGTCAACTTGGGCTGCGCTGACGGCATCACCGGGGATGGCGAGCTTGTCCATAATGTGGCTGCGAAGCTCGGCGACGATTTCGGCGACTTGTTGATTGTCGAAACCGCGCAGCTGTGCGCGCAATTTGGCGAGGTAGGATTCGGTCTTTTGTTTTGCGTCCTCTGGAATATTCATCTACTTTCCCCTGACTAGCGGAGCAAGCAATTTAGCCATGCTGGAAGAGAAACGCGCCCACATGCCGGCCATTTCGCAGCCACGCTGTTTTCCGGCGGGAGTGAGCGCGTAATACTTTCGCGGATGGCCGGCGTCGGACTCTACCCATTCGCTACCGATGAGGCCGAGCGACTTCAGGCGGCTGAGCAGCGGATACACCGTGCCCTCAGAGACAATTAGGTCCGAGTCGCTTTCCAGCCGCCGCAAAATTTCTAGGCCATAACGCTTCCCTTCCCACAACGTCGCCAGGATGGCGAGCTCTAGGCAGCCTTTACGGAGTTGGACTTCCCACTTGTCGGCGGTTTCTTGGTCGGCGAGATGACGCGATTTCATCGCGACACATACCTTGTACTACAAGGTATGATGCTGTCAAGATTAAAATGCGACGCAAAGGCAGGATGCCGGCGAGGCACGCCGCTACAAAGGCAAAGGCGAACAGAACAGCAGGTCCCTCAAAGCGTCCGCGAAAGACACGCGATTCGGGATGACAAAATAAAAATGAAAGCAAAGGCAGAAGATCAGTGCGGGTGGGACTGGGCGGCTCTTTGTTGCGCGAGGGCGGCTGCCGCGGCGGCCCTGGATTGCGCGCGGACCTGGGCGTCATATGCGCTTTGAGGAACACCGCCCGGACGCTGGGCAGGATTGGGATAGCCCGCCGGGGGATGTTGCCCGGAGTTGAGCATTTGCTGGATCGCCTGGTTCATTTGGACTTGCTGTACGGGGGCACCGTTTTCTGCTGCGAGCAACTTTTGTTGGTCACCTACCAGCTCGGCGTTGCCGGGATAATAAATCAGCAGCACGTTCACCAAGTGCAGCGCGGCAGGATAATTTTGTTGCTGGAAGAGCTGGTTGACCTGCGTGCGGAAAAGGTTGCCGAGTTGCTGCTCCATCGTTTTGCCGGCGGGGCTGCCTGCTCTTCCCGCGAGGATGGCCCAATGAAGGGCGGAATCGTTGGCGGGCTCGAAGTAATGTCCCTGCGTGTAGGCGGCGTTTGCTTTTACGAGCATGGGTTGCGCGGGGTCGGCTTGCTGCACGACGGCGGCCGGAGGGGGGGCCGGAGCCGGTGCGGCCGGACGGCTAACATGCGTGGGTTCTGCGGGCGCGGTGGGCGCGGGTTCGGTGCTGGCGTCGACAACGTCCATGATTCCGACGCCGCCGGGCTTGGCCTGCCACGTCATGTCGAAGACGGCGCCTTCGCGGACGTCGATATCACCGCCGCCGCTGGCTTTGCTGGGATGACGGCCGGGGCAAGAAACGAGTCCGTCAATCGTGTAGTGCTGCACGCCCAAAGGGACACCGCTCACGGCGTAAGGATTCGTGGCGAGGTGGTAGGGCTTGCCAGCGAGCGTCATGTTCAAGTCGGGAGTGCACATGTGGCGGTCGACGTTGTATCTCAACATGACGGTGGCGGCAGCTGGAGCGACGACGGCGGGAAGAACTTTTGGCTTCGGTTTCAAAAAATGCCAGGCGGCGAAAACTGCCATGAGAACCGCGACACCTGCGGCGATTGGGATCAGAGGCAGCTGGCCGCCCGCGGCACCGGAAGTGGATGTAGCAGCGACAACTTGCGCGTCGCGCGTGGCGGCGAGATCGGTGCGCTGCGGCGGCACAACCATTGTTCCAGAGTTCGTGGACACCGCAGCGACTCCGGGAGCCGCAATTACTCCCGATTGATGTGAAACGGCGGAGGCCGCGATCGCTTCAGTTTGAGGCGAGGCCGCTGGAGCTGCGGCACCTCCGTGGGGATGAATGCCTTTTGCGTGCAGACCGGCGACCAGCGCTGGGATAATACCGGGAATTTCATTGGCGCGAAGGCGTGTGGCGTTGGCGGCGGCCATTGCTTGTTTCCAGCCGGGCCTGCGGTGCGCGTACTCATCGTGAGTTAGATCGAGGAGCAGAGGAAGCGTGGCTTTGTTGGCTTCGACGGCGCGCACGATTTCGCGAGTAATTTGATCGGAGGGCAGAGAGCGCGGTGAGATGATGATGGCCATGGCTTCGCAGTCGGAAATGGCTTTGAAGGTTTCTTCGAAGTAGTCAGCGCCGGCAGGACAATCGCGTTCGTAATACCAACTGCTGTAACCGTGGGCTTCGAGCTGCTTGGCGATTTCGTGGGCTACGTCTCCGTCTTCTTCCACGTAACTGACGAAAACCTTTTTCGCGCTGGGGTCCATTACCTACTCCAAGGGCCGAACTGCTGCAGGACTAGATGCTAAAACATTGTCTAATAGCCGTCGAGTCATTTGCAAACGCAAATCGAGTAACGGTACTGGCGCTGTTGCGTGGAGTTGCAGCGGGTGTTGGGGTGGTTTTGGAGTTCTGGTATAGTGGCCGCGCTCCCGCACTTTGACCGGAGGGCACGGTGTGCGAGCACGATGACGGCTCGATTTCCGTGGACATGGCAACTGCATGACAGAAGAACCCTACGTCCCCCATCCGATAGATACTTCCCACATCAAACTGGATGAGCTGCGGCCGTTGCTGGAAAAACTTGCGCGCAATGCGCATGAGGTGTGGGCGCAGAAACGAATCGAGGATGGCTGGACGCTGGGGCCGCGGCGCGACGATGCGAAACGGAAGCATCCCTGCCTGATTCCCTACGATGAGCTGCCGGATTCCGAGAAGGAGTATGACCGCGCGCTGGTGAATCAAACGCTAAAGACGACTCTGGCGTTGAAATATCGCATCGTAAAGCTGGAAACACGTCCAGCGCAGAACCTACCAAGAGATGATTCACCGCACGATGACATGGATGATTCTGCTGATATTTCGAAATATAGCAAAGAAGTTGAAGCCGGCCACCAGCAGTTTCTACCACTTTTAAAGGCATTGCTGCTGTGCCGGGAGTTAATTTTCCCCGAGTTTCAGACAGCTGACCAGCAGGCGAAAAACTACCGGAAGGAGTATCAAGGTACTTCGCAGGCGGCGGTCTGGTTCGGCGTGATCGCCATATTCCTGGGCCTCGACGAGACCGTATTTCCAAACTGGTCGCCGGTTTGGGTTGAATACCTGGAATTCAGTTTTGCGCTACTGTGTATGGCTTCTATTTTGGTAGGAGTGCTGCGTAAACCGAAAGAGCACTGGTTACTGGCGCGGTATCGAGCGGAAAATCTGCGGCTATTGAAATTTAAGACGCTGATGGACACGCGCGTGTGGTGCGATGATTCCGGAGAAACCGACCGTTCGGGCGAAGTGCCATCAGATCATGTGCGCGAGCAGGTGGTCGCGAAAATCCTCACACTTCGAGCCATGGTTTATGAAGACGTGGAGGAACGGACCGTAGACGGCGTGGTGCCGGATGTTTCAGACATACAATGTTCGGAGACGAGCCCTAAATCACTGCAGGAAATCATTAAATATTACTGTGACAAACGCATTAGGGCGCAAATGTACTATCTCGCTGAAGCAGGAAAGAACGACGGTGCGGGACCGCATCTCGTGATGAGCATCATTTTTTTCCTCAGTTTCGGATGTATTTTGCTTCATTCTGGTCTGGATTTACTTGCGTATTCCGGCATCGAAGTCTTGATTACGGCTGCCGTATTAGGGCCGGCGGTGGTCGCGGGGATCAAGACTTATCTGGCTTCTCGGGAATTCGCGAGGAATGCTCTGCGGCATCGGGCGACGCTTCATTCGCTGCAAGCGTTAAATGAGGAGATGGTCAAAGCTGCGAGTCTTTCAGAGAAGTTTCGGATTGCCCGCTCCTGCGAGCTGATTTTGGAGTTTGATTCCAGCGAATTCTTGCGCTTGTTGCGCGAGGTGGAGTGGTACGGTTGAAACGGGGCTATGGTAAGCTCCACACCAGGCGGTTTCTAGAATTATTCCTCGCAACAAAAGACAAGTTACCGGGTTTGCAGGATGTCTGGCATCCAGCGTACCGCGGTGAACATTGGAGCCTAAGCCGACCGACACAAAAGTCCGAACAGTGAAGCGCGAAGAAATCAATACTGTGGTCCCGATGAGAATTTACAGGATTTCCGGCATGGTTCGAGTTATAACGAGGGGGTAAAGTCGCACCGCGCCCGTCTCGGGAGGCGCCCCGGCCGGACTTGGGATGGAGCATATTTAATGTCGATTGATAAAGCGCATGTATGTCCTCACTGCGGAAGCGATATCGTCAGGCGATCGCACAGGCGTGGTATCGTTGACCGAATTCTGCAGATGGTTAAATTCAGGCCGTATCGTTGTCAGGAATGCAACAATCGTTTTTTCAAACTTGCCGCGTAGAGGTCAGCGGCGCCGTATTTCCAGCCAAAATCTGCAGATGAGCCTTCCCGTTAGCGGTCTTGGCTTTAGAGCTAGGATTCGTCCAGAAGTCAGTTTACCGGGCGCTTGCGCCGGATGAAGTGCGTGACAATGAGAGCAAGGGCGAGGAGGGGCAATATATGGATCAGGCCGAGCGTCACATGAAAAGCAATGAAGCCGAGAATCCAGAGAATTAATATCGCGAAACCGATATAAAGTAGCATCAGAACCTCCTCACGCACAGAGTGCAGCATTCGTGGTGCTACTAGAGGTGTGGCAGCAAAAGGAAAACGGGGAAGGCCGAAACCCTCCCCTTTTTGAAGGTTACTCCGAACCGCGGGCAGCGCGACGGTTGAGATCACGATCAGTAATGTCGCGATCGGATTTCACGTCAGAAGAAGACTCGCCGGTGGAGGAAATATCCTCGGCTCCGGTGTTCTTCATAATTTCCTTAGCGCGTTTTATCTGGTCGGAAGTGTCGCAATGGACGGACAGCAGGATACCGCCCTTCTTAATGCGTCCTTCGTAGCGCTTCGCTTCGTACTCGGGAATGCCCATGCCGATCAGCGCGCCAGCAAAACCGCCGACCGCGCCACCGACTCCCATGCCAGCCAAAGCGGCCATGATGGGGCCGGCGGCGATAAAAGGCCCCAGGCCGGGAATGGCGAGAGCGCCGATTCCAGCCAGAAGACCCAGCGTACCGCCCACCACAGCGCCAGCGCCGCCGCCTGCGGTTGCGCCTTCCGGTGCCTTGGTGTCTTTGTGAGTTGCGATTGGCTTGCCGCCCAGATTCTCCGGCAAAAGAACAGAGATATCCGAGGTGGTGAAGCTACTCTTCAAGAAGGTATCAACAGCGCGCTCGACTGACTCACGCGTGTTGTAAATCCCGAACACTGACGTTTTCTTATTATTCGACATTTTTTGTTTCTCCTTTTTTAATCTCAACCGATGGTGCTGGAAATTATTATTGCTTAGGAGCCACTTCTAATTGGTTTGTGACGTTGCCCGCGCCCGCCACCGCAACTGCCTTGGCTTCGATGTTTGCTTTATCATCTTCAGAACGGACAGGTCCCTTTAAAGTGACCTTGCCATCCTGCGTGATGATCTTGATGTTGTGTCCATAAGTGGATAGCGATTTATCCTGCATGATCGATTTGCGGATTTGCTTGGTGGTGTTGCGATCGGCAGGATTCATCTTCTGCTGATCGGCTGTGGTGGCGTCTCGGCTGGCATCACCTTGGTTGTTCTTAGTGTTGTCTGGAGCTGGTTGCTGATTTTGTGGAACGCTTGCGAGAAGCGATGCGCTCAAAAACAGCGTCGTTCCCAATGCTGATAAGTACTTTCCGACTTTCACTTTTTATCTCCTTTCGATCGTCAACTTGGAAATACAGATTAGTGCTTGTCGCGTTGTTTATCTTTTTGGCCCTGGCTGCCCTGTTGTTGACCACCTTGCGCCCGCTCTTCTGACCATCACGATGGCCTTACTGACCGCTCTACTGGCTCAGGTCCGCCTTGCTGGCCTGGATTTACTTACAGCGACGCGTGGCACCGCTAAATCAATATTTACTCGCTAAGCCTACATTCGCGTCAAAGACGCCGCCATACAGCGAACGACGTAAATTCGCAGTGACATGCGCGGTATTCCTTAGAAAATAAAGGGTTGCACGCGGATAACACCTGAAGGCGTGCCTCATGAATACGGTACGTCGGTTGGTTCGTGGTAGACTTCACTTGCTGTTTCATGGGTACAGTGCCAATCGGCAATTTCGACGGGCGCAATACATGGTTAATACTCCCGCTCCCTCATCTCAGCGTAAACCTGTGAAATTGGAAGATGTCCTGATTACGGGGCAGCTCTATTCGCGCCCGCAAAAAGGACGCGACCCCAGAGAAGAGGCGGAATCGCTGCAGAGACTCGCGCGCGTGATGGCGAGAAAACCGAATAAACTTGTAGAGACACTGCTGGAAATGGCTCTTCACCTCTGCCGCGCGGGCACCGCGGGCATCAGTCTGCTGGAGGAGCGGCCGGACGCAGAACCGGTTTTTCGATGGACGCATTTAGCAGGAGCCTTGGAAGGATACGTCGGCAAAATAAAGCCGAAGGATTTCAGTCCCAGCGCTGTTTGCCTGAACCTGGGTTCTCCACAGTTATTTTCCTATCCGGCAAGATACTTCGAATACTTTCGGGACGTTAATCCAGCTATCGTGGAGACCTTGATTTTTCCGCTTACCATCGGGGATGAAATTCAGGGGACGCTGTGGATCGTTTCGCACAATGAAAATGTGCAATTCGATTCCGAAGATGTGCGATTGATGACCGCGCTCGCTGAATTCACTTCCTGCGGTCTTCACCTGCTGGAATCGATCGAAGCAGAGCGCGCGGCCCGAAAGCAACGCGAAGATGAAATCGAATCTCGCAAGCGCACCGAACTGTTGCTGAGGCAAACACAATCGGAGATGGAAGCGATCATTGACGACCGCACCGAGCAGTTACGGCATCTTTCCGCGAGAGTGATCAGTTTGCAAGACGAAGAGCGCAGACGGATCGCTCGCGAACTGCACGACAGCGCCGGGCAATATCTGGCAGCCATCGAGATGAATCTGAGCGGACTGAGCCAAAACCGGGATCTGGACGAATCCGTGTCACGTCAGATTTCAGACTCGCTGGACATGGCCAATCGTTGCACGTCAGAAGTCAGAACGATTTCTTATTTGCTGCACCCACCATTGCTGGACGAAATGGGCCTGGTCTCCGCGTTGGCTTGGTACGTGGAAGGGTTTGCGGAGCGAAGCGGAATTAAAGTGCAGTTGGAGGCTCCGAGAGACCTGGGAAGATTGCCGCGGGAGACCGAGACGGTGCTGTTTCGCGTGGTGCAGCAAAGCCTGGCGAACATTCATCGCCACTCGGGCAGCCATGTTGCGAAAATTCGCATGGAGGCGGATGCCGAAAGCGTTCGCGTGGAAATTTGTGACGAAGGCCGAGGCATTGAACCCGATGTCCTGAAAGGGTTCGAGGCGGGCAGAAAGCTGATTGGTGTAGGGATTGCCGGCATGCGCGAAAGAGTGAGAGTGATGGGCGGAAAATTCTTGATAAGGTCAGGCCACGAGGGCACCACGATAGACGTTTCGCTGCCGCTGGCGGAGTAAGTTCTGTTTTCTTCAGAATCTGGCATCCGGTGACACCGGTTCCGGAATTGATGTAGAGACTAAAGCAGGGTCATTCCTGCAGTGCTGCTTTAGACAAAATCTCAGCATATGCTCTAATCAAATCAAGCAGTTACAAGTCTGTGCCTTAGTACTACCGGGCCATTTCCGCGCGCGATGGCGAGTGTTACTTTGTGTTTGCGGGGAAAACTGCCAATGCGACTGCAAGAAATCTCGAAATGTCTTGACTTGATCCGACCGGCACGCGGAACTTCGATCGTTTTGGGCTTGAGGACTAAATTCCTTTTGTCCATCGTCCTAATTATCGCGGGGCTTACGTTTGCGACACTGCTGATCGTGGGGCACACGGCAGAGGGGCAAGTTCAGAGAGAAATAGATAAGGACACTCGCAACTCCATTCTGACGTTTGAGAATTTACGAGCGGAGAGACAGCTCGAAGAGAATCGCCAAGCCGAATTGTTGGCCACGCTTCCCAGCGTGAAATCATTGCTTTCAGAAGAGGATAACTCGCCAGACGTACAGGATGCCGCAGAAGATTTGTGGCTTTCGGGCGGCTACGAACTTGCGGCGCTTGCCAACGTGCAAGGAAAAATAGTTGCGTTGCATACCTCCATTCCTGGATTTTCACCAGAAGTGGCAGAAGCGATGTTGACTCGTTCGCGGGGAATGAGCGAAACGGGCGGATGGTGGTACGGCAACGGGCACCTGTATCAAGTGGCCTCACGACCGGTTCAGCTTGGCACAGACTCGGGAAACAAGCGTCTGGGGACCGTGGTCGTTGGACGCGAAGTGGATTCGAGTGTAGCAAGCGATGTGGGGCGAATCGCGTTTTGCCAGGTTGCGTTCCGCTATGGCGGCGATTTGGTGGTGAGTTCGCTTCAAGCAATGGATGAACGCGCGTTGGCAACCGAGCTTCAGAATTCCCCAAACTCCACTAATATTCAGATTGGGAAAGAACATTATCGCGCCAGCACAGTGGATTTGACGCCGGGTTGGTTTCCGCCGGTCACGCTCACGGTGTTGAAGTCTTACGATGATGCGGCGGCATTCATCGCGCGACTGAATCAAACTCTAATCGGGCTAGGATTATTTGCAGTATTCGCCGGGGCTGGGCTGGTATTTCTGATTTCGGATACGTTTACCAGACCGCTGGCGACGCTGGTGCATGGAGTCCGCGCCCTCGAAGAGGGCGACTTCAACTACCCAGTAGATATGGGGAGCGGAGATGAGGTAGCGGAAGTTACCGCGGCGTTCGACCGCATGCGAAGCACTCTGAAACGGAATGAGGAGCAAAGTAAGCGGCTGGGAGATCAGCTTCGCCAGGCGCAAAAAATGGAAGCGGTGGGAAGACTGGCCGGCGGCGTGGCACACGACTTTAACAATCTTCTGACGGTGATCAAAGGGCACAGCGATTTGCTGGAAGAAAAACTGCCGGCGTCGACTCCGCTGTATCATAGCGTTACGCAAGTAAGAAAAGCGGCGGATCGCGCCACATCGCTCACACGGCAACTGTTGGCTTTCAGCCGCATGCAAGTGTTGCAGCCGAAGGTTCTGGATCTGAATTTGCTGATTGCCGACGCCAGTAAGATGCTTCCGATGCTGATCGGCGAAGATATTGAATTCAAGTTCGATCCTGAACAATCGCTGGGACTGGTGAAAGCCGATCCGACCCAGATCGAACAAGTGTTGATGAATTTGGCGGTGAATGCGCGCGACGCAATGGAGGGCCGAGGGGGGAAGCTGATCGTTCGCACGCGGAATATCGTGCACGATGCGGAGTACGCCAAGGTTCATCCACCAACGTTGCCGGGAGAATACGTGATGCTGGAAGTGGAAGACAACGGGCAAGGGATGGACGCGCAGACCAAGGCGCGAATTTTCGAGCCGTTCTTCACCACTAAAGAATTGGGGAAAGGCACGGGACTGGGGCTTTCGACCGTTTATGGCGTGGTGAAACAGAGCGGCGGATATATCTGGGTAGATAGCGAGGTGGGGAAAGGCACAAAGTTTCGGGTTTTCTTGCCGCAAAACCGGGAGACCCTGCAAGCGGCCCGGCCGGAAAAAGCTGGGATCTCCATGCGCGGCTGCGGCACGGTGCTTCTAGCGGAAGATGAAGATGCCGTGAGAGATCTGGCCTCGGAATTTTTGACGGCCAGCGGATACACCGTGCTCATTGCCAAGGATGGATTGGATGCGCTGGAGATAGCGGAGCAGCGCAGAGGGTCGATACACGTGCTGATCACCGATGTGGTGATGCCGCGGATGCGCGGCACGGAATTGGCGCGCAAATTGAAACGATGCCATCCGGAACTGAAGATTGTTTATATGTCGGGATATCTGGAGCACAACAGCCAGCCGGATGGCTACGAGCCGGAGTCCACATTTTTGCAGAAGCCATTTACGCGAGAAAGTCTGCTGATGAAAATTGGAGAAGTGATTGGCAGCAAGACGGAATCGTTGCAAGCCGCTGGTGCTCGCTAAACAACTGCGAGGATTCGCTAGCGAAAAATTAATTCCTGTGAGCTGCTTCGCCTATGGCTTCGATTCGCGCAGAAAACGCGCGGCTTCCTCGGGCGGAGTGGGATTAATGTAAAAACCAGTTCCCCATTCAAATCCCGCCACCTTGGTGAGCTTGGGCATCATTTCGATGTGCCAATGATAATGGTCGTTAATTTCCTCGCCGATGGGAGACGTGTGGATTACGTAGTTGTAAGAAGGGAACGACAGGACGGAATCCAGGCGCATGAGGAAATCGCGCAAAATTCTTGCAAGGCTTCCGTAGTAGGGCGCGGGCATGTTTTCAAAAGCGGAACTGTGTTGGCGCGGAAGAATCCACGTCTCGAATGGAAAGCGCGGGGCGTAGGGAGCCAGCGCAATAAAGTAATCGTTTTCTAGGATCATGCGCGTGCTGGTTTCGATTTCCTGGCGAATCATGTCGCAAAAAATGCACCGCTCTTTTTCGTCGTAATAATGCTTGGAATTGTCCACTTCTTCGCGAACGCGTTTGGGAACGATGGGCAGCGCAATGAGTTGTGAATGAGTATGCTCAAGCGTGGCACCGGCGGGTTCGCCGTGATTTTTAAACAATAAGACATAGCGAAAACGGCGGTCGTTCTTTAAATCCAGCATGCGGTCGCGATAAGCCCAGAAAACCTCCTCGATGGCTTTTTCAGGCATGCTTGCCAATGTGAGGTTGTGATCGGGCGTCTCGACGATTACTTCGTGCGCGCCGACGCCGTTCATGCGGTCGAAGAGGCCTTCGCCTTCGCGATCGAGGCCGCCTTCGATGCCCAAGGCGGGAAACTTATTGGGGATGACACGTAGAGACCAGCCGGGCGTGTCTTTACCGCTGCCATTGCGGCCGTAAGCAAGAATTTCGCGCGGCGTCTTACCTTCGTTACCAGGACAGAACGGACAATTCGCGTTGCCATGGATACGAACGCTCTCACGAATGAAATCCATCGGGCGATTGGCCCGGTCTGTAGAGATAATTACCCAACGTCCCGTGATTGGATCTCTGCGCAGCTCTGGCAAACTGGTCTCCCTGTCTTACGAACGCGTTCGATGTAATCGTTCGGAACGTCCCCGTGCGGGATGAATTATTCTCTACTATGGCGAAGCAGCACAAGAGCCGTAATCGCTTATTGCGTGGTTCCAGTACTAGCAAGGGCAGCCCGCTGTGATTCGTTACCAATGTGGCTGGCGGTCAGGATTTTTGTTCGCTGCAGGCGGATCTGTGGAGGCCTGTAGGGAGTATGGCACGATCACGCCGGTGTACAACGCCAGTTCCGATTCCTATATAAATGCTCGCGCGACCGAAGGAAAAACGGCCAGGTGGTCGCGAAGACGAGTCCGGCCGTTTTTCAAAGATGAATCGCTTCTGGAATGGTTATAACGTTTTTTCGACTTCGCTGATGATGCCGTCGAGGGTGCGCACGGCGAAATCGGCTTGTTCTTCTTCAATCATGAGCGGCGGGCAAAGGCGCAGAGTCGTGTCGCCCGAACCGAGAACGAGAAGGCCTTGGTGGAACGCCATCTGGACGATCCGGTTGCGCAGGTCGGGCGCTTTCTCTTTAGTTTTTTGATCGCGCACAAACTCAATGCCGATCATCAAACCGCGGCCGCGAACTTCGCCGACCAATTTGTGTCGCTCGGTCCAGTTTGCGGTTTGCCGCTTGATGAATTCCCCCATGCGAGCGGCATTGGCCATATAACTCCGCTCGATTAATCCGAGGGTGGCGAGCGAAGCCGCAATACACACGGGATTGCCGCCGAAAGTGGAAGCGTGCGCGCCGGGCTTCCAGTCCATCACGGAAGCCTTCGTGATAATGGCGCTGAGCGGCATGCCCGAGGCAATTCCTTTCGCCGTGCAGATGATATCCGGCTCGACGCCGGCGTAATCCACCGCCCACCACTTGCCGGTGCGGCCCATGCCCGATTGCACTTCATCGGCGACAAGCATGATTCCGTATTTGCGGCAGATTTTTTCCAAACCTTGCAGGAACTCCGCGGGCGCGGGCAAGTAACCGCCTTCACCTTGAATCGGCTCGATGAAAATTCCGGCTACTTCGTCGGGATCCACGCGGCGGCGGAAGAGTTCATTTTCGAGATAGGAGAGGCAATCGGCGGACGCGTTCTCTGGACGGATTCCGTAGGTGCCGCGATAAGTGTCCGGGAACGGCATGTGAAATACGCCGGAAAGGAGTGTGCCAAATCCTTTGCGCTGAACCGCCCTGCTCGCCGTTAGCGACAGCGAGCCCATGGTGCGTCCATGGAATGCGCCATGAAACGCAACGAGCTTGTCGCGCTTGGTATGATACTTGGCGAGCTTGATTGCGGCTTCGACTGCTTCCGTGCCCGAATTGCCAAAATAAACACGCTTCGGTTCCTTGCCTGGCGCGATGGAAGCAAGCTTCTCGGCAAGCTCCACCATATTCGAGTAATAGAAATCGGTGCCGGACACGTGAATCAGCTCGGCTGCCTGCTTTTGTATGGCCGCTACGACTTCAGGATGACAATGCCCGGTTGATACCACGGCAATGCCGGCAGCAAAATCAAGAAACTGGTTGCCGTCCACATCTTCGATTACGGCACCGCGACCTGTTTTTGCTACCAGGGGATAATCGCGGGTATAAGACGGCGACACAACTTCGCTATCGCGCTCCACGATCTGCTTTGCTTTGGGCCCGGGCAATGCGGTGATCAGATGCGGCAACTTCATTTCGGCGGTGTTTGCGCCTTTCGTCTCGATTGTTTGCATGTCTTCCTCCGGGAAGTGAATTTGTGAAGGTTTAGCGAACGTGCACGCGGATTTCTAGGGAACGCACGGGAACGATTCAAATGGAGGAAGAGGACTTAATCTACGCCGAAGAGATTTGGTCGCTCGTGAGAGGGCTGGCTATGGAGCGACAGGTCGTATTTGGTAGAAATTTTCATTTTCATTTGTATTTCCAGCGGACACTGCCGTCTCGTGTATCTTCCACTATGATACCAGATTCTCCGAGTTGTTGGCGTATTTGATCGCTGCGCTTGAAATCGCGACGCTGTTTGGCTTCGATGCGCTCTTTGACTAGCGTTTCGATTTGTTCGGGCGAGATTCGCAGCCGCTCCGAAACAAAACCGAGTTTGCGGACCTTTTCATCGTCATCATCGGCAAGGACTGCCAGGACTATATCTACTTTCTCCATTGTAGCCATTACGCGCGGCGCGTCTTGCTGAAGAAATTCGCCTCGATCCATGGCGGTGTTCACATCGCGCACCAGATCGAAGACCGCGGCGAGTGCTTGCGCGGTGTTCAGGTCGTCGGCCAATCCAGCGTCGAAATCCGCTTCGGCTTTCTCAGCGCGCTTACGAATCGCAGTGCTGGAACCGGCAGGAAATTGCTCGGACTTCAGCCGCGAGACGAAATTTCGGAGACGAGCGACGGAGCTTTCAGCTTGCTTCAAACTATCCGCGGTGAAATTAAGCTGACGACGATACGGAACGGAAAGTAGTAGAAACCGGATGGTGGAAGGCTTTTGATTTTTTGCGAAAAGATCGCGCAGCGTGTAGAAATTCCCTTTCGATTTGGCCATTTTCTCGCCGTCAATGATCAGGTGCTCGGCGTGCAGCCAGATGCGGACGAATGGACGGCCGGTGGCCGCTTCGCTCTGCGCGATTTCGTTTTCATGGTGCGGGAAGGTCAAGTCCACCCCGCCGGTGTGGATGTCAAGGGTATCGCCTAGATACTTCATGGCCATGGCGGAGCATTCAATGTGCCAGCCGGGACGGCCAGGACCGATGCGGGTTTCCCAGAAATGCTCGCCGGGTTTTGGTGCTTTCCATAAGGCGAAATCGCGCGCATTTTCCTTTTCGTACTGATCCACGTCCACGCGCACGCCGGTCTTCATTCCCGCCAGATCGATGTGGGAAAGTTTTCCGTAATTCGGAAATTTTGCAATTTTGAAGTAAATGGAGCCCTCACTGTTGTAGGTCAGGCCTTTCTTTTGAAGACGTTCAATGAGCGCGACCATGTCTTCGATGTGATCGGTGGCGCGCACCATGTCCTCGGGAGCTTCCAGGTGCAGGGCCTCCATATCTTCGAGGAAGGCCTGAACATATTTTTCGGTATATTCGCGAATGCTGAGGGCCGCTGCCGCAGCTTTCTGGATGATGCGGTCGTCCACGTCGGTCAAATTCATCACCTGCAGGACGCGATATTCGCGCGATTGCAGGAAACGCCGCAGGATGTCCTGAAACACGAACGTGCGAAAATTTCCGATGTGGGCGTAGTCATAGACGGTTGGCCCGCACGTGTATATGCGAACTTCACCTTTGTGAACCGGCTCAAGGGGTTCGAGACGGTTGGTCAGCGTGTTGTGCAGGTGCACAGCGTTCATTTTCGCGGACATCGGAAAAGTGTAATTCTATCTGAGGCCTTCGTTTGCAGCAAAGGTCGAGAGAAGCGAGGTTTCTCGGCGATGACCCTGTGATCGTAGGTGAGGTTGCTTCGGCGTGTCCTGCAGGTAGATGGTCGGACGTTAATGTGAAATGACCATCTTCAGTTTTGCAGGGTTTTTCAAACCTAGGAGACAAAATGGGCTTCTGTATGGGAGTTGATAATATTATCAGGCTGGTACTTTCGTACTATTTTTTATAGGACTGTGTCTGCCGTAAAATAGCATCAGATACTGGCACCTCGCGCTCAGACATTTGGGGCGAAAGCGACAAACGATGAAAAAGCTAATCCTACTGGCAAGCTTGGCGTTCGCGGCAGCCAGCGTGGCGAATGCGCAGTGTCCGTATGCCAGAGCGGCTGCGGCGGCAAGTTCGAGTTCACGCGCCTCTACGAGTGCTTCGGGCGGGCCTGGTTTCGTACCCTCCACATTCGTAAGCTACTCGGACGCGCTAACCACAGGCCAGGAACAGCTGAAGACCAAGGATGGAGTGGCTGATGCGGCGCGTTCGGTTCAGGCCGCGAAGAATTCTGGCATGGTGGAGAAGCCTGCGCTCGTCGCGCAACAGGACGACGCTGGAAATATGGTGATTTCCAGGCCGCACAAAACCGTTCCGAACCCATCGGCCAAGCCCAGCAGGCAAGCAGCTCTCACTGCCGTCAACCGGCAGGCACAGGTTATTTCGGAAATAAACACTTCCTCGAGTGGCCGACCGTAGAGTCGATTCAACCTTAATTCCCCGATAGCCCATCTTTGTTTGAAACTAATTGAACTTTCTCACGGCGGTCACGCCCGCCGGAAACTAGAAATTGGTTGGATATTCTCAGTCTCATGCCGGACTCACCGGTGTTGCATTCAAAAAACCTAGCCGAAACGGATCTACCGCTCCGCAATGGAGCAAGCGTCTGGGGGCCCGTTAGTACTTCCCCACAGCGGCGATCGTAACTGCTTCCCTAAATCCCAAGAAAATTGATGGTCCAAGGCGGAAAGTGGCTGGGTAGTTTTGGACGCCGACCGAGTTCCGATAGTACCTATGGGACTTTCGGACCATTTTTTGAAAAATGTGCTGAGTTAGTATAGAGGTAGAATTTCGGCTCAAACTGAGGGCTGTCGCGAGCTAAAGAGAAAATGATGAAAAAATTAATTTTTCTAGCAGGTCTTCTTACCCTAGCCGGCACAGCACAGGCGCAGAGGGCGGGGGCAATTCCTAGCACTCTAAATTCAGGGGGCGGCGGCGCAGGCGGTGGCGGCGGATTCAGCTCTGGCGGCCAAGGTACCCTTGGCCACACGGTTCCGGGCCCCTATTCGTTGCCACGCGCTAATGCGAGCGGGACAAACACGGCGGAATTCGTGCCGACAATGTTTGAAAATTATGAGGAAGCGGTAAGCTCGGGACAAAGAGAGTTGGACGCAAGGCATCCGCAGGTGGCCGAAGCGGCGCGCACGGCGCAGGCCATGAAGAAAGCCGGAATCCAAAAGCCGGCGCTAGTCGCTGTACAGGATAACGTCGGAAATATGGTAATTTCCGGCGCAGCCCATGGCGACCGGAAGAACTAAACGAACTCCGATGATCGAAGGCGGTCCAGCGATCAAGGGTTGAGCTGAACCCGGCGGCTGATCATAGTGACGTCTCCTTCGCCGGAAGGTGTCGCTGTAAATTGCCGTGATTTCACGAGAAACATCCCTTCGAGCGGCAGGCCGTAGGTTCGGTCAAGCGCGTACACTTCCACGGGTTTCCCCACAGGCAATTCAAAACTTATCTCTACGCCTTTGACAGGAAT
>Ga0073928_10005125_pt1 | contig 18632 bp, 15 predicted proteins | sample PaiPotPPA55metaG_FD_76969 | JGI IMG/M metagenome (GOLD analysis project Ga0073928, IMG submission 76969) | Iron sulfur acid spring bacterial and archeal communities from Banff, Canada, to study Microbial Dark Matter (Phase II) - Paint Pots PPA... ... | reverse complement strand
TCGAAGAGACCAAGCCCGAAACCGAATGGGTGCGCGGCCGCGCGCTCCAAAAGGTGAGCCCGACCTACCGCCATGCGCTCGCCCAGCGGCGCCTGGTAGCCGCGCTCGGCGAATGGGTGGACCACGGCGGCCCCGGCCGGGTTGGGACGGAGTGGCGTTTTCGGGTAACGCCGCCGGGCGCGATTACCCGGCCGCTCGTTCCCGACGTCGCGTACGTCGCGTTCGCGGTGCTTCCGGATGATGCGCTCGACCACGACGTCGAGATTCCCCGCGTCCCGCCAACCGTGGCGTTCGAAGTGCTCTCGGCCGACGATCGCGACGATGACGTCGCCGACAAGATCGCCGTTTATTTGGCCGCCGGCACCACCGCCGTCGTCATCGTCGACCCCGAACGCCGCAACGCCGTCGTCATCGATCGCACGGGCATGCGCGTCGTCGAACCCGGCCAAACGCTGTCCCACCCCGCGCTGCCGGGCTTCGCGGTCGATGTGTCCGCGCTTTTTGCTCGCCTCCCCTAAGCCGTTTTTGCGGGCCGATCAGTGAAGCGGCGACGTCGCCGCTTCTTCGCTGAACCGCTGCAACTGGGCCGGGTTATCGTAGATGATGCGGTCCTTCGTTAGCGTGATCTTCACGCGATCGTCGTGGTCGGCGGCATCGATCATCAGGCCGAGCGCCATGTCGGCCCCGCCGAGCGCCGGCGCGAGGTCGTCGATGTAGAGATCGGTGAGGCGGCTGCGCGCTTGCTCGAGGCGGAAGACTTCGGCGTAAACGCGGACGATGCGCCCCATCAACGTGATCGGCGCGAGGAACTGCTTGGCGGCGGCGCCGTCGCGGTACCGCAACGTCGGCAGGCGCGCTCCGTTATCGACCATCGTGCCCGGCTTTGGCGACTTGCAGTTCCTTCGTTTCGGCCATCTTCAGGGTGGTGACGACGTCTTGCTTGTTGGCGAGCGCATCGCGGCCTGGCGTGAGCGCGTCGAAGTCGGCCTTGTTGACGTGCAGCCCGCGGTCATCATAGAGGTTGTTGGTGAGATTTCCGTCGGGGCCGGCAATGCTGCCGATCTTGTGGCCCTGGCCTGCGTAACCGCCTTCGCCGGTTGCCACGATGACGACGTCGTTCTTTCCTTCGCGATCCTTGATCGCCTCGCCGTCCATCGCCGTGAGCTTTCCGCCGTAGATCCCGCGGTTGAGGGGGTCGTGGGTGTTGACCACTTCGACCAGGTGGGTCTTGACGTCGCTCGGATTGACGCCATGCTCGCGCAGCGTGTTGGGGTCGGGGTACGCCGAATTGAACGTCACGCAGACCCCCGGGCGCGGGAGGGGATCGCCGGTGGGCCGTTCTGATGCGACCGCCGCCGCCAGTTGCGCTTCCCCGCCGCCAAGGGAATGGCCGGTAAAGACGACGTTGCGGCCCCGATACGCTTCGCCGATTTTGGCGGCCGCGTTATACTTTGGATTCGTCTCGGCAGCGCCGGCGCCGGTGCCTTGGTTGATGTCTTCGACCACGTCGGACGCGGTTTGAGTGCCCCGGAAAGCCACGTAGTGTTGGCCGTTGGGCGCCACGAGCTCCGAGGCTTCCGCGGTCGCGAACAGCTTGCCGGTTTCGGTATTGGGCGAAGGCGTTACGTCTTTCCAGCCGCGCGGCAAGGGGTGGTTTTCGTACCGCTCGTAACTCTGATTGGTAGCCGTGTACGCGTCGTTGAGCAGGTTGCCCGCATGGGCGGGTGCGCCGCCACTGGAGTTCACAAAAAGACCCTCGCTATCTGCGCCGCCCAATCGTACCACGCGGCGCGCAGCAGTCGTGGCCGCAAGCGCATGCTTTACTAAAAACGTACAAAGGGCAAGCGCAACGAATCGGGCCGTCGGACCGGTCTTGAGTGGGTGAAATGAACGTCGATAAGATGACCGAGCGCGTCCGTGAAGCGCTCAATGACGCGTTCTCCCGCGCGCTGCGGGAACGCAATTCCGCCGTGGACGTGGAGCACGTCCTCGCCGCGTTGCTCGAGCAGGACGGCGGCATGGTGCCGGCGCTGATCGCCAAGGCCGGCGCCCCCCTCGACCAAGTGAACGCGGACGCGAATTCGGCGCTCGCCGCGCTGCCGCGGCTGTCGGGCTCGGGCGACGTGCAGCCACAGCTTGCGCCACGCGCGAGCCGGCTGCTGGTGCAGGCCGCGGACGAAGCCAAGAAGCTGAATGACGATTACGTGTCGGTCGAGCACCTGTTGCTCGCGATGCTCGAAGGCTCGGGGCCGGTGCACGCGCTGCTGCGCAAAGCCGGGCTGAACCGCGATAAGGTGCTCGGCGCACTGCGCGACGTGCGCGGCAACCAGCGCGTCACCTCGCAAAACCCCGAAGGCACGTATCAATCGCTCGAGCGCTACGGCCAGGATCTCACCCGCGCCGCCGAGGCGGGCAAACTCGATCCGGTCATCGGCCGCGACGACGAGATCCGGCGCGTCGTTCAAGTGCTCTCGCGGCGCACCAAGAATAATCCGGTCCTCATCGGCGAGCCCGGCGTCGGCAAGACGGCGATCGTCGAAGGGCTCGCGCAGCGCATCGTGCGCGGCGACGTGCCCGAATCGCTGCGCAGCCGGCGCATCATCTCGCTCGACATGGGCGCGTTGATAGCGGGCGCGAAGTACCGCGGCGAATTCGAAGAGCGCCTCAAGGCCGTGCTCAAGGACGTGCAGTCCTCCGAGGGCCAAGTGATCTTGTTCATCGACGAGCTGCACAACGTCGTCGGCGCGGGCCGGAGCGAAGGCTCGATGGATGCGGGCAACCTGCTCAAGCCGATGCTCGCGCGCGGCGAGCTGCACTTGATCGGCGCGACGACGCTCGACGAGTACCGCAAGTACGTCGAGAAGGACGCGGCGCTCGAACGGCGCTTCCAGCCGGTCTTCGTCGATCAGCCGACGGTCGAAGACACGATCTCCATCCTGCGCGGGCTGCGCGAACGGTACGAAGTTCACCACGGCGTGCGCATCAAAGATTCCGCGCTCGTCGCGGCCGCCGTGCTCTCGAACCGCTACATCTCCGATCGCTTTCTTCCCGACAAGGCGATCGATCTCGTCGACGAAGCGGCCGCGAAGCTGCGCACGGAGATCGACTCGATGCCGCAGGAGCTCGACGAAGCGTCGCGGCGCATCATGCAGCTCGAAATCGAGCGCGAAGCGCTGCGCAAGGAAGAGGACGCGGCCTCGAAACAGCGCCTCGATCGTCTCGAGAAAGAACTGGCCGAGCTGCGCGCGCAGACGGGTGAAATCAAGGCGCGCTGGCAAGTCGAGAAGGACGCGGTCGCCTCGCTGCGCGCGCTGCGCGTCGAGATCGAACAAACCAAGATCGAGGTCGAGAAGTCGGAGCGCCAGTACGATCTCAACCGCGTCGCCGAGCTGCGCTACGGCAAGCTCGCCGATCTCGAACGCCGGCTGAAGGCCGCCGAAGCGGCGCTCGGCAGCGACGGCAAGCCGCGCCTCTTGAAGGAAGAGGTCGACGAGTCCGACATCGCCGACGTCGTCAGCCGCTGGACCGGAATCCCGGTGTCTAAGCTGCTCGAGGGTGAGATGAAGAAGTTGCTGCGGCTCGACGAAGAGCTGCACCAGCGCGTCATCGGTCAAGACGAAGCCGTCACGGCAGTCGCCGAAGCGGTGATCCGCTCGCGCAGCGGGCTCTCGGATCCAAACCGGCCGATCGGCTCGTTCATCTTCCTCGGCCCGACGGGCGTCGGGAAGACCGAACTCGCTCGCGCGCTCGCGAGCTATCTGTTCGACGACGAACGCGCGATGGTTCGCATCGACATGTCGGAGTACGGCGAGAAGCATTCGGTCTCGCGCTTGATCGGCGCGCCGCCCGGCTACGTCGGTTACGACGAGGGCGGCCAACTCACCGAAGCGGTCCGCCGGCGGCCGTTCTCGGTCGTGCTGTTCGACGAGATCGAAAAGGCCGCGCCCGACGTGTTCAACGTCTTCTTGCAGATCCTCGACGACGGCCGGCTTACCGACGGTCAGGGCCGCACGGTCGATTTCAAGAACACGATCCTCATCATGACCTCGAACATCGGCAGCAACCGCATCCTCGATTACGCGGGAACGGGCGGCGCCGACTACGCCGTGATGCGCGCGACCGTGCTCGACGAACTGCGCCGTCACTTCCGGCCCGAATTCCTCAACCGCGTCGACGAGACGGTCGTGTTCCGAGCACTCACCGAATCCGAACTCGAGAAGATCGTCGAGATCCAGCTCGACCGGCTGCGGGCACGGCTCGCCGAGCGGCGCATCGAACTCGACGTTTCCGAATCCGCGCGACGGCATCTCGTGCGCGTTGGGCACGATCCCGTCTACGGCGCGCGGCCGCTCAAGCGCGCCGTGCAGCGCGAGCTCGAGACGCCACTCGGGCGCAAGATCCTCTCGGGCGACGTGCGCGACGGCCAGCGCGTGCTCGTCGACTTCGATCAAGACCGGGGCGAACTGACCTTCACCGCCGGCCTCCCGCAGTTTCCGGAACTGAGCACGCGGTAGCCTCGGGCGCGGGCCGGATGCGGCTTCGGAACCAAAGCGTAGTCTCAGGAATGGGCGTTAGGCTCTGGACATGAAAGGGCCGGCGCGATGATCACGACCGCCGAGGCGCCCGCTCGGAGCAGCCGCGTCTTGCGGGTGGCGCTGATCGCGTCGCTGCTCGTTCACGTGATCGTGGGCCTCATCGTCATCGTCGCGAACGACGAGCTCGCGCGCCTCGCTGCCCGCGTCGTGGCGCATCGCGCGCCGCCGCGCCCGCCCCAGAACGAGATCATCACGATCTCGTCGGCGCCGCGGGTCGCGCAGCGCGCGCGGCCGGCCGCGGCGCAGTCGCCGCATCGCGCGGTCAAGGCCGCGCGGCCGGTTCCGCGAACGCGCGCGCAGCCGCCGGAGCCGCAGCGCGTCGCAAGCGTGCCGCGGCCCCGCGTCGTTCCGCGGCCGCGCGCGCAACCGAAGCGCGTCGTGGTGGCCACGCCGCTCCCGGTCCCAACCCGTCCGGTGCCGATTCCCTCGGCGCTCGAACGCGAACTCTCGAAGTTCGACCCGAACGCGCCGTCGCGGGTCGTCGCCGCCGCACCGCCGCCTAACCCCGCGCTCCAACCGCGCCCGAATCCGCAGACCCAGCCGCAGTCCAATCCGGAGCCGGCATCGCGGCCGGCGCACCTCACCCAAGCGCAGATCGATCAGATCGAAAGCGACCTCGCGAAGACGCTCGACCAGTCGCGGTCGGTGCAATCGGTGCTCAGCTCCGCCGCGCACGCACCGGATGCGGCCTCCACGACGAAACGCTATGCGATCAACATGAGCGGGCTCAACCGGAACATGATGGGTGCCGAGGGCGTGTGCGTGCCGATCAAACGCTGGCAGCAGGACGGCTTCAACTATTACTACACCGAGTGCAACATCGCGCACGACGACGGAACCGTGAAGTACCGAGTTCCGCTCCCGTGGCCGGTGCGCTTCCGGCCCAACGCCGATCCGTTCGATCCCGAGGATCGCACCGTCAAGCTCGAGCCGCCGTTTCCGGTCGCGCCGCCGCTCCCCGGCTGGAACCCGCCGCCGAGCGCGATGATCGACCCCGATTTCCGCCGCTGGCTGCGTTCACTCGGCTACCACGTCTGAAAATCCGTGGACGGCGCCGCGCCGCGTTGTCACGCCGAGCCTGTCGAAGGGCCGGGAGCTACGCGAGCGCCTTCTCGCGCTTGCGGGTCCTGATCCGGTCGGTTTCGTTCAGCTGGCGTTTGCGCAGGCGGATCGCTTTGGGCGTCACTTCGACCAGTTCGTCGTCTTCGATGAACTCGATCGCGCGCTCGAGCGACATCTCTTCGGGCGGCGAGAGTTTGGTCGATTCGTCGGAACCGGACGCGCGCATGTTCGTGAGTTTCTTCGCGCGCACGACGTTGATCGCGACGTCCTTGTCGTCGTTGGCGTGGCCGACGATCATGCCTTCGTAGACGTCGATGCCGTCGCCGAGGAAGAACCGGCCCCGCGCCTCGAGGCCCGACATCGCATACGCCGTGGTGACTCCGGTTTCGCTCGCGACGAGCGCGCCCACGTTGCGGCCCGGCAATTCGCCGCCGTAGGGCTGATGATCGTAGTAGGTGTGCGACATGACCGCCGTTCCGCGCGAGAGCGTCAGCAGCTCGCCACGCAGCCCGAAGATCGCGCGCGTCGGCATCGTGTACTCGAGGCGCCGCGACTCGCCGACGTTGAGCATGTTCGATATCTGCGCCTTGCGCTTGCCGAGCGCTTCGATGACGGCGCCCGCGTGCTCTTCGCGGACGTCGACCACCACGTACTCCACCGGTTCGAACTTCTGGCCGTCGCGCTCGATGACGATCACCTGCGGCTTGGAAACCGCGATCTCGTAGCCTTCGCGGCGCATCGTTTCGATCAGGATCGACAGATGCAGCTCCCCGCGGCCGCGCACTTCGAAGGTGTCGGCGCTCTCGGTGTCCTCGACGCGCAGCGCGACGTTCGACTCGAGCTCGCGCATCAAGCGTTCGCGAATCTGCCGCGACGTGAGGTACTTGCCGTCGCGACCGGCAAACGGCGACGCGTTGACCATGAAGAACATCGAGACCGTCGGCTCGTCAACCGCGACGGCGTGCAGACCCTCGGGTGCCGAGGCGTCCGCGATCGTGTCGCCGATGTTGAGGCCCTCGATGCCGGAGACGCAGACGATGTCGCCCGCGTCGGCCTCCTCCACTTCCAAGCGCTCGAGCCCGGCGAACGTCAAGAGCTTCGTGAGCCGCAGGCCCATCTCGACCGTTCCATCACGCGCGACCTTGGCGATCGGCGCGTTGATTTTCGAGCTGCCCCGGAACACGCGACCGATTCCGATGCGGCCGACGTACTTGTTGTGGTCGATCGCGGAGACGAGCATTTGGAACGGTCCGTCTTCGGCCGGGGCTTCGGGGACGGCGGCCGCGATCGTCTCGAAGAGCGGCTCGAGATCGGTGCTCGGGTCGTCGAGCGCGCGCCGGGCAACGCCGAGTTTCGCGTTCGTGTAGACGACGGGAAAATCGGCTTGCTCGTCGTTCGCACCGAGCTCGATGAACAGATCGAAGACTTCGTTGACGACTTCGCTCGGGCGCGCATCCTTGCGGTCGATCTTGTTGATCGCGACGATCGCTTTGAGATCGAGCTCGAGCGCCTTGCGCAGCACGAAGCGGGTCTGCGGCATGACGCCTTCGGCGGCATCGACGAGCAGCAGCACGCCCTGCACCATCTGCAGCACGCGCTCGACCTCGCCGCCGAAATCGGAGTGCCCCGGGGTGTCGACGATGTTGAATTTGTACGCGCCGTGCTTGACGGCCGTGTTCTTCGCGAGGATCGTGATACCGCGCTCGCGCTCGAGCGGGTTCGAGTCCATCATGCGGGTCGTAGTCGTCTGGCCTTCGCGAAACACGCCGCTCTGCTTGAGCATGGCATCGACCAGCGTCGTCTTTCCGTGGTCGACGTGAGCGATGATGGCGATGTTCCGGATGTCGGGGCGCGTTTTCACGCCGATCAGTGTACCATGCCCGTACGAGCGGCGCCGTGCCTTACGTCGCCCGCTCGCTCGGCTTGTGACCGCCCCGCGTCAGCTCCCGAAGCGCCGTTGACGGCGCGCGAAGTCGGCCAGCGCCTCGCCGAGCCGCGCCGCGTCGAAATCCGGCCAATGGACCCCGGTCGACCACAGCTCGCTGTACGCGATCTGGTACAGCAGGAAGTTGGAGACGCGCAGCTCGCCGCCGGTGCGGATCAGCAGATCGGGGTCGGGCAGGCCGGCCGTATAAAGGTAGTTCGAGAGCACGTCGTCGTCGATCGCCTCCATCGGGAGGCGCCCGCGCTGAACGTCGATCGCGAGCGCACGGATCGCGTCGCACAGCTCGGTGCGCGCACCGTAGTTGAGCGCGAGGTTGAGGAGCATGCCGTCGCAGCCCGCGGTTGCGCCCGTCAGCGCCTCGATTGCGGTCTTCGTCGCCGGCGGCAGCGCCGCCGTGCGACCGATCGCGCGTACGCGAATGCCGCTCGCGCGAAGATCTGCCGCTTCACGCAACGCGAACGCCCGCACGAGCTCCATCAGCAGTTCGACTTCGCGCTCGTCACGCTTCCAGTTCTCTTCCGAGAACGCGAAGACGGTGAGCACTTCGATGCCCGCGCGGGCCGCGGCGCGCACGGTTTCGCGCAGCGCCGAGGCGCCGGCGCGATGGCCTTCGACGGCCGGTAATCCGCGCTCGTGCGCCCAGCGGCGGTTGCCGTCCATGATGATCGCGACGTGGCGCGGGATCGTTGCCGGCGCGACGAGCGCCGCTTTGCGCTCGATCACGACGTCGCCAGCCGCAGCGGCGTACGATCGCCCGCGCGTGCGGGCTCGCTCTCGTTGACGGCGCGCACGACCGCTTCGAGCGCGTCGATGTAGGCGAGGAACCGCGCCTTCCCGCTGTTCGAGATGCGCACGATCGTCGTCGGGCGGCCATTGCCGCGCATGCGCGAGAGTTCGACGATGCCGGTTTCGGCGAGCGCGTGGAGATGGCGGTTGAGGTTGCCGTCGGTGAGCGCGCACGCGTCTTGCAACGCTTTGAAGCTCATGCCGCTCGGGTTGGCGATCAGGCACGTGCAAACGGCGAGCCGGCCGCGTTCGTGGAAGAGCCGTTCCAAGCCCTCATAGGCGAAGGGGGCAGCGGTTTTCACTTCAGGTTCCTTCCGTTGGCGACGTCGGCGCGAACGATCGCGCCGATTACGATTTGACCGATGCCGAACGCGGCAGGCATGATCCACCACGCGAGCGGCCGGATGTTGGGCGCGAGCAGCAGCGCGGCGGCCGCCGCACCGAACGCGACCGCGACGAGGACGACGTCGCGCGGCACCATCGCGCGCGAGGCGAACAGGCCGAGCGCGTAGGTTGCGCACCACATGCCTGGCAGAAGGTCGACGAGCCCGCGCATGAGCAGCGCGACGGTAATGACGCCGCCGGCAGCAATCGCGGGCGCGATGCTCATGCCGACCGTTCGCATCTGAACGCCGGCTTGCGCGCCGCGATTGCGGGCCCGCCACGCGACGATCGCACCGTAGTTGATGACGAGCGCGCAGCCCAGGCACCACAGCCAAATCGCGAGGTAGGTGTGGATTTGGGCGGCCGTCGCAGGCTGCGGGTCGACCAGGCCCTGGGCGATGCCGGCGGCGACGGCGACGAGGCCGCTTGCGATGGCCGCCGTCCCCGAGTAACCGTCGAACCGCTGGACCGTCGCGAGCCGATCCCGGACCTCGGCGAGGTCCGCAATCGCTTGGCGCACTTCCATTACGCTCGAAACTTTGCCAGGCAAAGTAAATCCCCTCCCGGGGAGGGCCGCTCAGAGCCAGGGCCGCCAGGCTTCGAGTTCCTCGACGATCCGGTGCGCGACCCAGCGCGTTCCGAACACCGTGAGGTGGTGGTCGGCCGAATAGAAGAGGTCGCGCCGGTCGGGCAGCGCTTCCTGCGCTTCCATCGCGTCGAGCAGCAGCAGCGAGCGCGCGGACAGCCGATGGTAGTACGATTCTTCGCGCGCCGCCTGCGCGCGCAGCGCGGCGTATTGGTAGCCGGTCGCGGTGACGTTCGCCTTCCAAAACTCGAGCGGCGAAACTTGGTTGCCCTGGGGAATGAAGACGAGCAGCAGCTTCGCGCGGGTGCGCGCGAGCGACCGCTCCAGCGCGCGCAGCATCTTCGGATCGGCCGGCCCGAACGAATTTGCGAGCAGCACGACGAGTCGCACCTGGCCGTCGCCGAGCACGTTGTCGACCAAGCTCGTCTGCGCCGCGGCCGGCGCTGCATCGATGCGAACGCCCAGAACGTGCGGCGGCCGCCCGAGGCCGATGCGGCGCGCGTCGCGACCGAGTTCGGCTTCGAGCGTTCCGGGGATCGACTCGGGCCAGAGCACGTTGAAGAACGCGTACGAGTTGCCGACGAACGCGATGCCGTAACCGTCGCGCGGAATCTCCAGATTCGAAAGATCCGGCAGCACCGTTTCGCGCGCGTCGACGTGCGCGATGCGCCGGACGCGCCGGTTGCCGGCGTCCGCGACGACGATGCTGCCGCCGGGCGCGACCGCGACGCCGAGCGGCGTCGTTACGAGCGCGTTCGCCGAGGGTCCGTCGGCAAAGCCCACCTCGCCCGTGCCGCCTTCGCGGACGCCGCCCGCGAGCGCGCGCGTCATCGTGTCGGTGAGAAACGGCGGCGCCGGCAGCCGCACGAGGCGGACCGCTTCGGTTGCGACGTCGCAGACGACGAGCGTGTTCTCGTTGACGATCGCGATGGCGTCGGCAAATCCGACGACTTGGCCTTCGGAGCCTGGCTCGCGCGTGTCGTCATACCGCACGGCCTGGTGTTTGCCGTCGACGATCGTGTGAACGGCTTCGCTGTCGGCGTAGGCGAGGATCAGCCGCCGGCCCGAACCACGGGCGGCGACGGCGACGATCGTCCGCTTCGCGCTTGGGACGTCGAGCGTCGTGACCGCGCCGCTCGGCGCGATCTTGCGGATGCCCACGCCGTAATCGGCGGCGTACAGCGTTCCGTCGTCGTCGATGGTAAGCGCGCGCAGGTTTTCGAACGACGCGCGGGCGCCCGGGCCGTCGGACTTGCCGTGCTTCGTCGAGCCGGCGAGCGTCGTGACCACGCCGTTTTCGATCTTGCGAATGCAATCGTTGCCGGCGTCCGCGACGTAGACGGTGCCGTGCGGCCCGATCGCGAGGCCGATCGGGCGCGAGAACCGCGCGTCGGCTGCGCGACCGTCGCGGTAGCCGCCGATACGGTCGTCGCTCGCGGCACCCGGTTCGCTGCGGCCCGCGATCGTCTCGACGCGGCCGCCGCGAATGCGGCGAATCGTTTGCGCACCCGCATCGGCGACGTAGACGCTCCCGTCGGCTCCGACCGCGACGGCGGCCGGCATCACGAACGCAGCGCCGAGCGCGGGCCCGTCGGTAATTCCAAGCCACCCGCTGCCGGCGATCGTGGTTACGTCAGCCGCGCCGGCCGCCGCCGCGTTCAGCGCGACGAGCACGAGCGAGAAAACCAGAGCGCGAATCGGCACGCGCCCGAGTTTAGCGTTTAGTCGCTGAAATCTTCGACGATCACGTATTCGCCGTCGCCGCGCGGAACCGCCGCGATGCCGACGTGCTTGAAGTGCGGTTCCAGCTCGTTGCGCCGGTGCTCGTCCGAATTCCACAGCGCGATCGACGCGGCCACCGCATTGCTGTCGAGCGCGAGGTTCTCACCGGCATATCCGAAGCGGACGTGGTACGCCTGCATCCGATCGAACGGCGAATGGCCGTCGAGCGAGACGTGGTTGAAGTAGTTGTGCTCCACCATGTCGACCGCGTGCGCCACCGCGACCCGGCACAGCCGCTGATCGAGCCGCAGCAGCCGAACGTGGTATGCCCGGCGCGCGGCGTTGATTCCGCCGAGCAGAACCGCGACGCTCCGCTGCGTCCCCCGCCTTCCCCCGGCGTCCGCCGGCATCCATGTCGAGACGAGAAGAAACGCCGACGCAATGCCGGCAAATATCACACGACGTGACATCTGAGTTCTCACTTCATCCTGAAGAGGCAAGCGCAAACGGCTCCCGAGGGCTGGAGCTCGCCGCGCACACATACCCGCACGCAGCCGGGGCTAAACCTGCTTGGAAGCGGTTCGTGACGGCGGCGCCTGCTTTTCTGCTTTCCGGATCAGGCAAGCCGATCCGATCGGCCTCGGCGTTGGCCCCATCGAGTTGAGGCCGAACAGCCCAAGGCCGGTCTTCGGCCCGGGCGAAGAATCGCTCCTAGTGTACCGGATGCTGGTTCGAAGACGCGTCTATTTGCTGTTCGTCGGCCTGCTCGCGTGTGCGGCCGCGGCGTGCTCCGGGGCGCGCGAAGCGAATTCGGTGCTGCCGCACCAAGGCGGCGAGGCTGCCGTGCGGCGTTCTTCGCAGACGCAGGCGTCGTCGCCAGGCATGTGCTCGGTGTACGGCGCGGACGGGACGGTCTCGTTCTGCTACCAGATGGCAGAAGCGTCGGGCACGACGCTGGTCGATAGCTCCAGTGCCGGTAACAACGGCACGATCTCAACGAGCGGCGTCACCTACCACATTGCGGGTTTGACCACCAACAGCACCTACGCCGAGAGCACAAACGGAACGAGCGGCTCGCTGACGAGCGGGTTTTCTCCAACGTCGGGCTCGTTCAGCATTTCGTTCTTCACCTCGCTTCTGCAAAACCATGATGAATTCGACCATCTCGCAGCGACCGGCAACCCGAGCAACAGCAGTCCGTCGAGCGGTTGGAACATCGACGTCAAGGAGAACGCGACCAACACGGTCTTTGCGAAGATCGGTTACGGCTCGGGGCAAACGACGATCAACGGTCCTGCGTTGCCGCTCGGTACACCCGTCAACGTGACGTTGACATACAATTCGAGCACGAACGTCGCGACGCTGTGTGTCGGCGGCTCTTCGTCGCCGAGCTGCGCGAACGCGACCTTGCCGGCCGCGTACGTTGCATCGGGCAATCCGGTCGTTTTCGGCGGCGGCAACGCGTACCCGACCCATCCGGCCAACGCGACCTTCGATGAAGCGGGTTATTGGCAAGGTACCGTCTTGAACCCGGCACAAATCGACGCGATCGCCGGCTACGCGGGGGCGGCGACTGGGCCAGGGATGTGTTCCGTCTACGCCGCTGACGGGGCGCTATCGGGCTGCTACCTGATGGACGAAGCGTCGGGAACGACGCTCGTGGACTCCTCGAGCGCCGCCAGCAACGGCACGATCGCAGCGAGCGGCGTCGCTTACCACGCGACCGGCCTGACGACCAACGACACCTACGCCGAAACGACCAACGGCTCGACCGGCTCGATGACGAGCGGCTTCTCACCGGCGTCGGGCTCGTTCAGCGTCTCGTTCTTCACGTCGCTGCTGAAGAACCAGGACGAATTCGATCATCTCGCGGCAACCGGCAGCCCAAGCAACAGCAGCCCGTCCAACGGCTGGAACATCGACATCAGCAACAACTCGAGCAACTCGGTGTTCGCCAAGATCGGCACCGGCTCGGGACAAACCACGATCGACGGTCCCGCGTTGCCGCTCAACACGCCCACCAACGTGACGCTGACGTACAATGCGAGCACCTTGGTCGCGACGCTGTGCGTAGGGAGCACTTCGTCGCCGAGTTGCACGAGCGCGATTCTGCCGGCGGCGTACGTTGCGGCGGGCAAGCCGATCGTCTTCGGCGGCGGCAGTGCGTACTCGACCCATCCGGCAAACGCAATCTTCGACAACGTAGCCTATTGGGCGGGGACGGTGCTGACTTCGGCCCAGATCGATACGATCGCTGGTTACGCCGGGCCGACGTCGCAGCCGACACCGACGCCGGTGCCGACCAAGTTCAACGTCACCACGTATCACTACGACGACCTGCGGACCGGCTGGAATCAGGAGGAACACAGCCTCACGCAGGCAGCGGTCGGAAGCGCGAATTTCGGACAGCTGGCACGGGTCTCGCTCGACGATCAAGTCGACGCTCAGCCGCTGCTGGTCACGAATTTGTCGATCGCCGGCGGGACCCACGACGTCGTCTACGTGGCGACCGAAAACAACACGGTCTATGCCATCGACGCTTCGAGCGGCTCGGTGCTGCTAAGCCGCAATTTGGGGACGCCGGTTCCCGAATCGGATTTTCCGGGCCAATGCAATAACAATAGCACCGAAGTCGGCATCACGGGAACGCCGGTCATCGATCTGCCCAGTCAGACCATGTACCTGATCACCTACACGTACGAAAGCAGCGTCCCGGTGTACCGTATCCACGCGCTTTCGCTGACGACGCTGGCCGACGAGGTTGGATCGGGCGTCGTGATCACGGCGTCGGCGATGCTGAGCGACGGCTCGACGTACACGTTCCAGCCCGCGTACGGTCGCCAGCGGCCGGCGCTGCTGGAAGCGAACGGGAACGTCTACGCCGGTTTCGGCAGCTGGTGCGATCTTGCTGCCGCGCAAACTCGCGGCTGGGTCTTGGGATGGCGAACGGGATCGCTCACCCCGTTGCCTTCGAACGACCTGACCGATGGTTTGGCGACCTCACCGAACACGTACTTCCTCACATCGATCTGGATGTCGGGCTACGGCCCGTCGGCCGACTCGTCCGGGGACGTGTATTTCGTGACCGGAAATTCCGATCCGGGATCATACCACCCGCCGACCAATCTCCAAGAGAGCGTCGTTCAGGAGAACGGCAACCTCTCGGGCGTCCTCGGCTATTTCTCGCCCTCGGACGGCTCGCACAGCGTGAGCTCCCTCGACGGTGAGGATGGTGATTTCGGTTCGGGCGGCGCGCTGTTGTTGCCGGACCAGACGGGCTCCGTGAAACACCTGCTTGCCGCGGCCGGCAAGAACGGCATCATGTACCTCCTCAATCGGGATAATCTCGGCGGAAACAATACGAGTGCGGCCCTGGGAACCTATTCGATCGGAAATTGTTACTGCGGCCTAGCGTACTTCGTGGGCCAGGACGGAAACCAGCGAATCGTCAGCAGCGGGAACAGCACGGTTATCCTTTGGCAGATCTCAGGAACGTCGTTGGTTCGAGGCAACGCGTCGGCGACGTTGGCCACCGGACAAGACCCGGGGTTCTTCACCTCGATCTCGTCGAACGGAACGCAGGCGGGAAGCGGGATCATCTGGGCCGTGGCGCGTCCGCAGCACGACAACAACCCCACGGTTACGCTGTACGCTTTCAACGCTACCAGCCTAGCGACGATCTTTTCGGCCACCGTCGGCACGTGGGTGAACACGAGCGGCAACGCCAACATCGTTCCGGTCGTCGCCAACGGCAAGGTCTACGTCGCAAGCTACAAAGAGCTAGCCATTTACGGCCTAAAGTGAGCGATCGATGAAGCCGCAAAAATCAGGTCTCTGGACGATTTTGCTGGCGCTGTGCGCTTCGGCTTCGGCAAGCGCTCAACCAGTCTATCCGTACAAGCTCGTGGCGGCGCCGAAAACTGCGGTTTCGCACCACCGGATCTACGGCACGATCGGCGCCGTTCAAGGTTCGCAACTCACCGTCCAAACGCGACGCGGCGCCATTCTCGTCGACGCTAGCAACGCGCAGCGCAGCGGTCTAGCCGTCTTGCTGTTGGTCGGCCGCGTCGTCGAGGTCAAGGGCAACTACGATGGGACCGGCACCTTGCACGCCAACGTGATCCTGCGTGCGAAGAGTTCTCCGTTTCTCTGGAAGCCCGATACATAAAGCGCGAGGCGGCTTTTGGCACGCGCGAGAAAGGTGGCGGCCATGGCGTCAATATGGGAGAGTACGGGACTGGTGTTCCGCTCGGTCTTCAAAACCGCTGAGGTCTCCGCAAGGGGACTGGTAGGTTCGATTCCTACACTTTCCCGCCAAGGGCCGCCGCACGCGCGATTGAGCGTGAACACGCTCCTATCGCGTCCCCTGATGCGGCGCGCTCGAGCTGCTCTAGTCCCGCAAAGCGACGCCTATGCATGAAGCTCCGTTCCGGAATGCGTTGACGGGTACGTTGCGCTCAGCTGATTACAACGCGATTGCGACCTGATTCTTTTGCAGCATAGAGCGCTTTGTCGATCCTTTGTAGGAGCTCTTCGCCGCTTTCCCCGGGAGCGAGTTCGGCGACTCCAATGCTGGCGGTGACAGGTTCGTGCAACGGCTCGATGCGCGACGAAGCTAACGTCTCTCGCAGTCGCTCGGCGGTAGCCGCGCCTTGCGCGAGGACCGTGTGCGGCATCATCACGACGAATTCTTCACCGCCGAATCGAGCGGCAATGTCGGTGGGACGTATGTTCTTCACGAGGATACGGCCGAACGCCGCGAGCACGTTGTCACCTGCCTCGTGGCCGTAGGTGTCGTTGATCCGCTTGAAGTGGTCTAGGTCCGCCATGAAAGCAGAGAGTTTGTGACCCGTTCGCTCGGACCGGGTGATTTCCAGCGGCAGGGCCTGTTCGAGCCGCCGGCGGTTGCCCACTCCCGTCAGCGGATCGGTCAATGAAATCGCGACGATCTCCGCCTCACGCTGCCGCAGCCGAAGATTCGTCTGCGCGAGCCCGAGTTGAGCTTTGGCGTACTCTTCGTTGAGGTCCGAAACGCCGTCGTAGAGCCGCTCGAGCACTTCCAGGTCGTACTCGGCCAATATACACAGTCGTCCATCGCGCCGCCACACGCGCCCACGGATCGTCCGCGTAGGGCCCATGAAGTTTCCCACCGTCAACGGACCAGCGTACAGCTCGCCGTCGCCGTGTTTTGCTCGGACGAGTTCCTCAAACGTCGGGTGGATGAAGAAGCGCGTTACGACGACGCCCGGCCGCAATTCCGGCCCGCATAACGCAAGGAGTTTGCTGAAGCCGGCATTCGCTTCGGTCAGCGCACCGTCTTCGCCCATGGCTCCCGCCGCCACCGCGAGCAGAGGCTCGAGTTCAGCCGGATACCACGGCCGCGCGGCCTTTGTCATACCCCGATGCCGTAAGCGACCGCCGTTTGCGCGTTCGTGCAATATGCGTCGGCTCCCACGACCGCCGCCAATTGATGAAACCGATTGATGGCTCGGCCTCCAACCATGATCGCGGGGCGGGCCTCGCCGAACGCTAACGTCAATCTGCCGACGACGTCTTTGACGACCCGCAGTTGCTGCGCAAAGGACACCGACAATCCAATCACGTCGGCCGCCCGCTGAGTCGCGTGCTTTACGAGGGCTCCCGTCGGCACGTTCGCGCCGAGATAATCGACGTCCCAGCCCGCGAGTTGGAATGCGTCGGAAACCATCTGTAATCCCACGGTGTGGTGATTACCTTCGACGCACGCCAACAGCGTGCGTTTACCGGTCGCCGGCGGCGGCATCGACCGCAGCAACCCGGAAGTCATCACGGCTTGGGCGATCGCCGTTGCCACGTGCTCCTCCGCTATCGTCACCTCGTTGATCTGCCACTTTTCGCCAATTTGATAGAGCGCCGGAACGATCACGTGCAGTTCGATATCGACCAAGCCGCGTCCATCGTCGAGGCAACCGTCGACGACGCGTAGGGCATCGCGGCGGTCCCCGGCGAGCAGCGCAGTCTCGAAAAACGCGGCCTCGGGCCACGCGGCCGGGGACTCCGGCCGCGGGGGCGCCGTGCCGCTTGCGGCGACGAGTTCCGCCCGCGCCTTTCGCAGCGCGGCCGTAATCACCACTGCCTCCGCGGCGTTCATATGATCCGCGAAAAACTCCGACAGCCAATCGAGCGAGAGGGCGAGATGGTCCGTGGGAACCGAACGCGACGTGAGCACGCTGCTCAACCAGACGAGATAGTCGGCCATGGGCTGCACGTGTCCGAACTCCAAGACCGGACGCAAGAACTCCAGATGAAACGCAATGTCTTCGCGACACGCTTCACGCCCGCGCGCCCCGAATTGTTCGTAGATCGAGCCGTGCGTTCCGTAGAACCGCTCGGTCACGGTGTTCACGGCGTCAGCTTGAAGGGTCTTGAACCGTTGCAATCCATCCGGCTGCAACGTCAAAAGCCAAGAGTCCATGTCGACCTCGCTACGTCGGCGGTTAATCCGCGAACACTTCGAAGATCTGCACGCTCGCGCTTCCTTGCACGAGCTTGAGACCCTTCGGAATGCCTTTGTGTGAGTCGTGGTATTGATGTCCTCGATGCCATGTCCGATAACTTTGCTCGTCGCGCCACCGCGTCACGAGCCAAATCTCCGCCCGCGCGGCGACCGGACTCATCACCTCCATCCCGAGAAACCCCGGCGCGTCGTCGACGAGGTGCGGACGGTCGTGGAAAGCCGCCCTCACCTCAGCTGACATATCGTTGGCGATCGTGAAACGGCTCAATGCGACGATCATTTTGACTCCAAGTTCGGCCGGGATGCGGCGGCGGCCGAGAGCTTCGTCAGCCCGGCACCATTCCGCTATCGATCAGCGAACGAACCCGGATCAGGCCGGATCGTGAATCCCTGCGGCGGTGCCTTCGTACGGTCGAAGTCGGCGCTCGAGGCGGTCGAACCGGGAACCTTGCCGACGCGATCCCCGCTTATCGGCGGCGACAGGTTTCCGCAGCGAAGACGTTCCATTCGCCGTCTTTGAATCGCTCGAACGTGCGGCTGAAGGCGCCCGAGCCGAGCCATCGATACGTCAGGCGAACCAATGTCTGCTCCGTCCCGTGCGGAACGACGCCCGTGAAGGCCCATGTCGCACCCGTCGACGGCGGTGCGAATCCGATGTAGGCGTTGCCTTGCGTCTCCGTTTTCCAGCGCTGCGTCGTCGGGTCGTACGAATAGTACTCGTCGATTGCGAACGGTTTTTTCGCGATGAGCATTTCGTTGTGCATTCTGATTGAGCCGTTCGGTTCGAGCGTGTACCGGTGCGTTGAGGTCGCGCCGGCACCGGAAACGCAGGACCATGTGCCCCCGATGACACGATATGCTCGATCGCCGGCGACGCCTGCCGTGCGCGGCTTCGCCGCTCCGAACAGGGACGCCGTGAGGTGTTGGACGACGTGCGGCGGCGCGCTCGGAGTCTGGGTCGGGGCGCTCGCCGACGGCGGAAGCATCTCATTCAGCTCCCCGAAGCCGTTGGGCGACGCGGTCGGCTCGGGAGTCGGTGTGGGTTCAAGTGTCGGG
>Ga0073928_10005124_pt1 | contig 18633 bp, 15 predicted proteins | sample PaiPotPPA55metaG_FD_76969 | JGI IMG/M metagenome (GOLD analysis project Ga0073928, IMG submission 76969) | Iron sulfur acid spring bacterial and archeal communities from Banff, Canada, to study Microbial Dark Matter (Phase II) - Paint Pots PPA... ... | reverse complement strand
CGGGCGTCGCCATCAACCCGGCGACCTCGGTCGAGGCGCTGCGCGAGATCGCACCGTACGTGGACATGGTCAACGTCATGACGGTCGAGCCAGGTTTCGGGGGCCAGGCCTTCATCCCGACCAGCCCGGACAAGGTCCGCCGCGTGCGCCAGCTGGGCGAGTTCGAGATCGAGGTCGACGGCGGCATCGACGCCGAGACGGCGCCGCTGGTGGTCCCGGCGGGCGCGACCCTGTTGGTGGCGGGCAACGCGGTGTTCGGGTTCAAGCAGGGCGTGGCGGCGGGCATCAAGGCGATCCGAAGCGCGGTTGCCTGACCAGGGCTCGCTGAAAAAGGAGGCTGCCGAGAAGGCCCTCGAGCTGGTGCGCGACGGCATGCTCGTCGGCCTGGGCAGCGGCTCGACGGTGAGGTACTTCACCGAGGGCGTCGGCCGTCTGGTCGCCGAGGGCATGAAGGTCCGGGGAGTGCCCACCTCGCGGGCCACCGCGGAACTGGCGGCCGCGAGCGGTATACCCGTCGTGGAGGATCTCGTGGGGCCGATCGACCTCGCGGTCGACGGGGCGGACGAGGTCGACCCGAACCTGAGCCTCATCAAAGGCCGCGGGGGCGCGCTCTTTCGCGAGAAGCTGGTGGCGGCCGCGGCCCGGCGGTTCGTCGCTGTCGTCGACGAGTCGAAGGTGGTCGACCGGCTGGGCAAAGGCGTACTTCCCGTCGAGGTCCTGCCCTTCCTGTGGCGCAGCACCGCCGAGCGGGCGGCGAAGCTCTGCACCGGATTGAAGGTGCGGGGTGGGGAGGAAGCGCCCTATGTCACGGACAACGGCAACCTGGTTCTTGATCTGAGCTTTGACGGGGGCATCGAAGAAGCCGCCGCGCTGGGTTTGGCCCTTAAGGCGATCGTCGGGGTTGTCGAGCACGGGTTGTTCGTCGGGATGGCGGACACGTGCATCGTGGCCGGAGCCGGAGGCCCGCGCGTCCTCGGGAGACCCCTCTAGCTTTCTTCCCTCCCCCTCTCAAAGTGAGGGTCAGGGTAGGGGTGCCGATCGTCTTTCAACACTCGCGATTTCGGTGTATGGTGCGCGCCAATACGGGAGGGGATTACATGGAAGGCGAGCACGGTCCGAAACCTGATGGCACGAGTGATGGAGCGAGCCCTGACGGCGCCTCGGTAGGGGCGGTAACCCCGCCACCGGCCGCCACACCGACGCCTCCGGCGCCACCCGAGGCGGCTCCGGCGTACATTCCGCCGCCATACGGCGCGCCTGCGCCCCCCGCGGCTCCGCCGCCCTACGTTCCGCCCCAATATGGTGCGCCTGCGCCTCCCTCCGCGGCCCCTCTAGCGTATGCCCCACCGGCGTACCCGCCCCCGACGGCCCCGCCACAGTACGGAAGTCCCGCGCCCCCGCCCTACACGCCCCCGCAGTACGGCGCCCCCGCGCCTCCTGCGCCCCCCGCGGCGCCCGGCGTGCCGGCCAGTTACGCACCGTACTCGCCGCCGCCGATGGTGGCGCCGATGCCGGTGCCGTCGGCCTTCGGGCAGCCTCCACCGCCCGCCGCGAAGCGTGGCGGATCTCGAACCCTCCTGATCGTCGGGATCGTGGCGGTGTTCCTGATCCTGATTCTCGCCGGCGGTGCGATCGTGGCCAACGCCTCGCTCTCATCGACCTACAGCCCCAAGCGCGCGGTCAGCGACTACCTCGCCGCGCAGGGTCGTGGCGATGTGGACGCGATGATGCTGGGCGCGACCTTCACGTCGCCGGACAGCGCCTCCAACCAGTTCTTCACCAAGGCCGCGGTCACGGACATGATGCAGATGGTCGAGAACCGGACGATCAGCAACGTGTCGATCACCTCGTCTCAGGACCTCGACTCGTCGACCAGCAAGGTGACCGTATCCATGAGCTGGAACAACACCCCGCACACCCAGACCTATACCGTGCGCAAGGATACGAGCCGCGTGCACGACCTCTTCTACTACTCGTGGCGGGTCGACATCCCGTCCGCATCGATCGGCGTCACCCTGCCGAACCAACCAGGTGCGATCGTGGTCGACTCGATCCCCGTGACGAGCCCGACATCGATCAACGTCATCCAGGGCTACCACACGGTCACGATGCAGTCGACGAACTTCTACGACGAGGCCTCGCAGACGGCGAACGGCGTGGACGGCGCGGCGACGGTCGCATTCACGAGCAAGATGGGCGCGAACGCGCTGGCAGCGGCCGGCGACGCGGTGAAGGCGGCGTTCAACAACGTGACCTGCGACGTGGCCAAGTACTACGACTGCCCAACCCATGTCTACAGAGTGCCGGCCGGCTTCTACGACACCCTGCCGGCGCCAGGCGGCGACATCCGGGCCAACACGACGTGGAACAGCGTTTTCACGGGCGACCCAACGACCGGGATGGCTCTCGTGATCACGACCACCAACGATCAGATCACGGCGAGCGGCAAGTGCGCCATGAAGCTAACGGTCGACGGGAGCAAGGTCTACAACTTCACGGGCACGTGGACCGGCACCCTGACGTGGGCGAACAACGGGTTCGCATCGGATCTGACCCTGGACTGCGACGCAGCGAAGGCGTAAGCCTCTTCGGCCAAGCTAGGCGCGGGACGGTGAATGTCACCTGTTGCCCCGGAGCGGGCGCCGAGCCTGGTCGGGGGCGCTGCCAGTCTGCGCCGGTAGACTTTCCGGGCTGAGGACGGGTGGCCGAGTCCGGTCGAAGGCGCAGCACTGGAAATGCTGTACATCCGCAAGGGTGTCTTGGGTTCAAATCCCAACCCGTCCGCCAACCTGCCCTCAGATGTACCCGAAGGCGCCTTTGCCTGAGCCCGGTGTTCCGCGGCTGGAGCACGGCGTTTCCGTCCATGTCGTGACCGCTCCGAAGCCGCCGATCGCCTGGATTGTCTTTCCCGAGGCCTTGGGCGGGACCACGATCGCGAGTGAGAGAAGCTCGGTCTGGCTGACGCTGGCGTACGCACCTCGGGGAGGGCCGACGAGAAACGAGTAGTCCCCAGCCCCATAAAACGGGGTCGGTTGCAGCACGCATCCTCCGCGGGGCGGGGAGTATGTGACCTGGCGGGTCAAGGTAACGAAGTCGAGCACGCTCCCGTCCGCCAGCAGGTACGAATAGGTGGTGTACTCCGGCGCAGCCGCATACCGGTCGACCACCAGCCAGTTGAAGGTCTGCTTGTAGAACTGATGATCGTTGAGGATGGGCTGGATGTACGGCCCTGTAAAGCCCGGAAAGCGCGTGCCGCCGGCCCCCGTCAGTCCAAGGTTTAGATCCGCCGCCACCATGGCCCCGAGGTCGGGGCTGCTGACCAGGAAGTGATCCTGAGCTGAAGGCGCGACCATGGTCGCGTAGCCATCGTTGCCCACCGCGACCGTTGGAAGTGAGGCTCCGCCGACGATCGTCACATTTGAGGCGAGCCACGACGCTCCAGGGCCTGAGCGAGTGAACAGCACCATCACCTTGCCGTGCAGTGCAGGCGTGTATGAAGTAGCGGTCGCGTTGCCGATGCCGAGAAAGGTGTCCAACGGTCCGGAAGGCGCCGCCACGTAGGCCTCCTCGTCATTCGGGTCCGCGGTAAACGCCCCGCTGGCATAGATAAGCCTGATCGGGTCCCCTTTCTGGAACAGCGCCACCAGCTGCAGGGCCGACTGGTCCATCTTCAGCAGCGGTTCCGAATCAAGGCTGGTGGGGACGGGCGCCGCGAAGACCCCGGCGGCGAGGTTGCGGTGGTCGAATGCCCACTGCTGGTATGTCCCCGCGGCGACGGCCTCCCACGGCGGCCGCACCCGCCACGAGACAAAGGCCCAGTAGGGCTCCCGAGGTTTCGACTCGAGCGCCTGGACTTTATAAGCCCAGGAGCCGGCGGCGGCCTTCGGAATCAGCATCGTCACGGGCGGGGTGTCGGACGAGTCGGTGCGGAAGTCCGTCCCATCCGGACCAATGGCCGTCAGACCGAATTTGGATCCCGGCCAGCCAAGCGTCAGCTCGAGGTCGGTGCTGCCGTCGGCGAAGCCGGCGGGCAGTGGCGCGCTGGTCTGACCCTCGCTAAGCGACCCGCCGTTCACCGAGACGAGCGCACCCCTCGTGGCGTCGAGGGCCTGGTTGAAGACGGTGAATGAGTCGTTGCGGTCGGCATCGGAGATCGGAGCCGCTGCGCTCGGCGTTTTGCCCGCTTGCACGCTGGTGGACTGGCCGCCGCTGACCTGAACCTTCGTGCCTCGCGCCGTCACGTCGACGAGCCCGGTCCAGCTGTCGACCCGGACCGACGTTGCGCCGGCGGCGGAGTCGACGATCACCTCGAACTCGGTGCCCCTGACCTGGACTGTCACGCTATTAGGCGCATCCACCTGAAAGCTCGCGCCTCCAGCCAGCGCGTGCACCACGTGCCACGACTTGCCGCCGAACTGAATCAGCTCGACGTTCCAGACCCCGTTCTTCGGGCTCGCGAGGTTGTGCACCTGGAGGAAGGAGTTGGAGTCCAGCCGCGAGATCGAGCCGTCCGGGTAACCGACTGCCGCCTTGGTGGCTTCGCCGGTGCGAACGACGTCACCCGCGCGGAGCTGATCGCCGCTGTGGGCAACGCTGCTGGCCGAGCTGCCGGATTTCTGAACGTGGGCGCTGCCGAGGAACAGCGACAGGTTGGCGCTGGCGGAACCCACGGCCACCACGGCCACCGCGACGACCCCGGCGTAAGCCAGGAACAGAAGGACGATCGCCCCAAGTCCGAGGACGCGTCGCGCGCGGCTCATGGAGCGAGCCCTTCTGCCGGCGCGGAGAGAGTGGGGGGGTCAGGGGCTGGCTCGACCACCGGTTGTGCGGGCGTCGCCGGCGCCCTGGGCGCGCGCTTAAGCGTTCCGGCAAGAAGTACGCCCAGCAGCAGGCCCGCGATCGGCGGCGCCAGACCGGCGGTGTTGCGCGGGTCGATCCAAAGCATCTGCTGCAGCAGCAGGCTCACGCCGGCGCCGCCGATGAAACCCGCCAGCGCTCCACCGATCCGGCCGCCGATGCGCCCCTTTCCAAAGGCCGCCTTCAGCACTCCCAGCAGCCCGAGCAGCCCGAGGATCGCGCCTGCTCCTCCGACGGTGTTGAGGATCGGGCTCTGGTCGTCGACGGATACAAGCAACGAGCCGGTGCAATCGTTGGTCGTCGCCGAAAGGTCGACCACCCGCGTATAGCGGCTGTAGGTTGACAACACGATCTGGGTCTGAGAGTTGTCGGTTTCGTGGAGCCCACCGACCTCGGGCATCGGGATGGCCAGGCCGAAGAGATAGACGGTCACGTCGAGGCGGGTTTGAGCCTGCGGCGCCAGCCCGCGAACGGCCAGCACGTCGCCTCGGAGCAGATGCAGCTCCGACACTGACGTGAGGTCTACGCTGCCGGACTGGGAGCCGATCGCCCAGGCCTTGCAGCCACCCTGTATATCGGCGGCGGCGACTTGAGCGAAAGCCAGCGAAAGCGCCATCGCGCCGAGCAGCGCGGTGAAGAGCCGTCCCACCACGATGGTGCCCGACGCTGACGACATATGGGTTCAACGATGTCGAGCCCGCATGGTTACTCCATTTCCGGCCGTAGCGTTCGGGTCGACAATTACTCACACCTTCACCGGCCCGGGCATCGCCGGGCTTGCTGATACAACGTAAGAATGCCCCCGTCGACCAAGACAACAAGCGCCAGCCACGGTAATGTAGGACTACTTGTCCTACAATGGCGTGGTGAAGCAAATCGGCATCCGGGAATTGAACCAACATGCTTCGAGGGTGATCGATCGTGTGCGCAACGGAGAAGTGATCGAGGTGACGGATCGGGGTAGGCCGGTGGCCAGAGTCGTGCCCATCACCGACACTCCCGGGCTCCTCGGGCGCCTGGTGCAAGAAGGCCGGGCTGTACCTCCTGCGGCGAGGGGGAAGATTCCAATGCCGCCAGTCGCTGGCGACGCGGAACACTCTGCCTCGGACGAGGTGGCCGAAGGGCGTCTTCAAGAGCGCTGGTGATCTATCTCGACTCGGCTGCCCTGGTCAAGCTGGTGCGACTGGAACGCGCTACCCCGGAGCTCGTGGAATGGCTCAACGAGCGACCTGGCATCCCCCTGGTCTCCTCAGCTCTCGCCGAGGTGGAGGTGCCTCGGGCGATTCGAAGGGTTGCGCCAGATGCACTGCCTGCCGTGCCGGAAACGCTTGCGCGTCTCTATCGATTGGAGATCGATGCGACGGTACGTAGCTCGGCCGCCGCTTTGGCCGACTCCGACTTGCGCACGCTCGATGCGATCCATGTCGCCACAGCTATCGGTATCGGCGCCGATTTGCAAGCCTTCGTCAGCTACGACCAACGGCTGCTGCAAACCGCTGGAGAACTCGGTCTGCCGGTGGTTAGTCCAGGGGCGTGAGGACCGCGATCGCCCAGCGTTCGCGTCAAATCCCTCCCGCTCCGCTCTTGATCAAACGTGTACGTCGACGACGTCGCTGCACATAATGGGAATTCCACGGAGGTTCACGCGGCGATGACTACCGATTGGCACTGAAGTGTCCACTCACCTCAGCGCGTCGTTGCAGGTCGTCCCGTCGTTTGCGCGCACGGGCCATTACGGGAAGCGAGATCACGGTTCGCTGATCTTGCCTTTGGCCGACGCCACAAGCATGGTGTGATTCGGCGCGACCTCTGCAGCCACGTCAAATCCTGCTTCGCGTAGCCGGGTGGCGATGAGGTGAGGATCAGACCCCGGAAGGTGATGGCACTCGACCAACACGACGCCGACCCGTGCCAGCGTCTCCGGCTCGAGCGCGGAGAAGACGTCGTACTCGCTTCCCTCGATGTCGATCTTCATGACATCGATCCGCGGCCAGTTGGTCGCCGTCACGATCTCCTGCAGTGTGGTTGCCTCCACCGAGATGGCCCGGCCTTGGTGACCGTCGCTCGGGAGAATTGTGGAGGCCGATGACAGCTTCGCGGAATGGAGGGTCCTCGACCCGGGCGCATCGGCGACAGCGCGATTAACGGTGGTGACCCGGTCCGCCAGTCCGGCCAGCCGGACGTTCGCGACCAGCAGAGCATAGGTCTCGGGGTTGGGCTCGATCGCGACGATCCGACCCGCTCCTCGGGCGGCGGCGAATAGCGTGAACGAGCCGATGTGGGCGCCGGCGTCGACGACGTATTCAGCGCGGCTCCAATCGATCATCCTGAAGTCGTAGGCGCCGAGGCCGAAGACGTCGAGTGGTCCCCCGATGTCGCGGACCCGAGCTTTGAGCTGGGGCCCCTGTCGCGTTCGCAAGCTCAGCTCGATGTTCAAGAGCCAGTCCGCCGATATCCATGACGTGGCGCGCCGGAGGGCCGCCGGCAGGATCCAGTTGCTGAATGTGGTCCGCGCCAGGGCAAGCAGCTCCCGGTTCGACGTCGCTTCGTTGTAGGGCCGCCTCCGCATCCCCGATGCGTCAGGCAGGGAGATCTGAGCTGTCATCCAGCAGCACGCTCCACTGACCGCGAGAGAAGACCGGCCAGGTGGCTGCGGAGTGGTGGAATCGCGGCGAGCAGAGGGTACAGGGCGCCGGTGGCCGGCCCAAGTCGCCGCGCCAGCGGCGGCACCACGGTGACCGCATGTAAGTCTGGCTCGAGTCCGTCAAAGAGGCCCTTGATCCGGGGCCTGGTCATGGGACGCGTGTGCGGGTTACCTGGGTTCCGGTAGCGAAAGTCGTACCAGATGATCGCTCCACCGGGCGCCAGAATTCGGTTGATGTTGCGGGCTACCCGGGTGGCCATTCCCGGGTCGAGGATGGAAGAGAAAAGCGTCGAGCAGACGATGAGGTCGAACGACGCATCGCCGGCGTCGAATTCCTCCGCATTGGCCTGCACGAACGTGAAGGTGGGGTGCGCCTGCTGAGCCGAGGCGATGCGGTCGGCAAGCAAATCCAAGCCGTGCAGATTGCGATCGGGGACACCCAGACCCTGAAGCCAGACCAGCCAGTCCCCACGCCCGCAGCCGACGTCGAGCACCCGCGCAGATCGCAGTCCCGCGCCGACTCGCCTATTGATCATCGCTTCAAGCAGCCGCTGCCGTTCTTTGAGCATTTGGAGGTTGCCGGCGTTGGATGGATCTCGCTTGGCTTGCTCAGCCGGAGTCGTGTCGTAGTGCGAATAAACCCGCTCCAGGCGCCGGATCTCGTCGTCCGAGCTCAGGTGGTCACCTCGACCGGGTCCGACGGCCCGTGCCGGCTCAGCTCGGAGAGCATCCGCTCCATCGGCGCAACCAGCTTGGAGCGGGAGTAGTTCGAGATTACGAACGCCTGCCCTCGTGCGCCCATCTGCACCCTGAGCTCGGGATCGTCGTGCAGGGTACGGATGGCGGCGGCCATGCCCACGGCGTCCTCAGGCGCAACGACGAGCCCTCCGCCACTGCGGATGAGGAACTCCTTGGTGTCGCCTTCTCCGGAAAAGACGACCGGGACGCCGCTGCCGAGGTAGTCGAAGATCTTGTTGGACAGGCTCGACTCGAGGGCTTCGCCTTTGCGAATCGAGTTCAGGGCCACTGACGAGAGGGCGAACCAGGCGGGCATGTCACGCCTCGGCTGCATCGGCACGAACAGGCAGTTGTCGAGCTCGTGGCTCTCGACATAGTCCACCATCTCGGCCCGTCGCTCGCCCGCACCCACGAAGGCGAAAAGGACGTCCTTCAGGTCCCGCAGCTCCTCAGCGGCTCGGACGAACGTCAGGCAGTCCCGGGCCATGCCGAGGGTTCCGGCGTAGATGACAACAAACCGACCGCCCAGCCGCCATTGCTCGCGGAGCCGCTGCGCAAGCTCGGGGTCGACCCCTCGAAAGACGTCCTCCTCGTAACCGTTCATCACCAGCATCGCCTTGTCGCGGGAGCGTTCCGGCAGCGAGTCGATCACGAGCTCCAGGATGCCGGGCGTCACGGCCACGATGCGGTCCGCACGCCGGAAGACCCAGCGCTGCAGAGCGGTCAAGGCCGCCGCCAACGGCCTGGGGACCATACCGCGCGCGATCGCGAACTCCAGCCACGCGTCACGCACCTCGAGCACGAACGGCACGCGCTTGATGCGGCTGAACAGGTATGCCCCCGGGGCCAGGAAGAATGGGGGAGAAGAGGCGAGGACCACATCGGCCCGCTGTCCCATGCTCGCCGCCAGCGCCAGCAGCGGTCCGATCGTGTAGTAGCGAAGGCGGTTCCAATAGGTGTTGCGGAAGCGAGAAGGCGCCCAGACCTTTGTCACCGTGATTCCCTCGACCATCGAGCGATGCCAGAGGCGCCGCCCTACCTCGGGAGCCGCCTCTCCGGTCATGTGATGAGGGGCTGCCACCACGACCGAAACGCTGTGCCCGTGATCCGTGAGGAACTTGCTGATCTCCCAGGTCCGCATCAGCCCGCCCTCCGCGGGCGTCTGGAAGTACTCGGTCAGGTAAAGGATTCTCATCAGTCCGACGCGAGCACGTCGCGCACGACGGCGGCGATGCGCGTTCCCGCCTTCCCATCCCCAAACGGATTCTTCCAACCAGGCGGGGCGCCAAGCATCTGATCGACCGCGGCGATCACGGCAGCCGGTTCGAGGCCCGCGACCGCGTTGGCGCCCACGGTCACCGTCTCGGGCCGCTCGGTCGTGGTGCGCAGGGTGACGCAGGGAACTCCAAGAATGCACGCCTCCTCCTGCACGCCGCCGCTGTCGGTAAGCATCAGGCTGCTGCTTGCCTGCAGCAGCAGAAAATCGAGGTAGCCGAGCGGAGGGATGACCTTCAGGCCCGCGAGCCTGGCGACCAATCGATCGTGACCGAACTGGCGGAACCGGCGCACGGTGCGGGGATGCACCGGGAACACAACGGGCTTCGGATGGAGACGTTCGGTCAGAGCTTCGAGCGTCCGAACGAGGGTTTGAAGGTTCTCGCGGTTGTCCACGTTCTCCTCGCGGTGAACGGTCAGCACCGCATATTCGCGCGGAGCGAGGCCAAGGCGATCGAGAACGTTGCTCCGCTCACGTGCCACCTCGAGGTTCTGCCGCAGGGCGTCGACGACCGTGTTGCCGGTCACGAGGATCTTGCCGCGGACCCTCTCGAGCTCCAGGTTCTCGCGCGCCGTCTCGGTGGGAGGGAAGAGGAGGTCGGAGATGTGGTCGATCATCACGCGGTTGTGCTCTTCGGGCATCCGCCAGTCATGGCTGCGAAGGCCGGCCTCGACATGCCCGACCACGAGCTGGAGCTTCCTCGCCGCCAGGGCCCCGGCCAGGTTCGTGTTGGCGTCGCCGCCGACGAGGACCACACGCGGCTTCTCGATCAACAGGGCGTCCTCGACGCCCTTCAGCATGGCCGCGGTCTGGCCGGCATGGGTCTTATACCTGCGGACCGAGCCCAGGCGGTATTGCGGCGCGGGGAGGCCTAGGTCTTCGAAGAACTGGGCGTCCATGTCGTACGAGTAGTGCTGGCCGGTGTGGATCACGAGGAAGTCGACCCCCGCACTCTGCAGCGCGCGGATAACCGGCGCCTGCTTGACGATCCCGGGCCTGGTCCCAAGCACGACGCAGGCCTTGGGTCGCAGCTCGCCGCTGCTCAGCACCTTCAGCCCGCTTGTCCTCTTATTCGTGCTCACGCTTCGAGACCTACCCTTACCAAAGCCTCGAGTGTCGTGACCGCATCAGGATCCGGACGCCCGATCCGGGCGGCGGCCAGCCGAATCCTGCACTTGGCGAGGAAAAGCGCCCTGAGCAGTCCCAAGCGAATCGCGCCAACGTGATGCTTGCGCAAATACGTGAACATGCTTCGCTCGCGCTCGACGGCGCTGAACGCACTCCAACTCTGACGTCTGTGATGGACGACCGTGGCGCCGGGATCCGCGCAAACCTTCCAGCCCCTCCGCCAGCATTCGCTGCACCAATCGGCGTCCTCTCCGTACATCCGGAACCGCTCGTCGAGGTGGCCGACGTCCTGCAGCGCCTCGCTCCGTACCAGGACGCACGCTCCGGCGACGTAGCCGACCTCGCGAATGACGTGCCCACCAGGCGCGCCGGCGTCCCGGCCGCCGACCCGAAAGCGAAGCGCAGCCGGCACGAACCTCCCGACTCCAAGGTGGCGCAGGAAGTGGTAGCCCCAGCTGGGCAGCCGCTCGCCCGCGGTCTGGAAGCTGCCGTCCGCATAAACGAGCTTGGGCCCTATGGCGGCGATGCGATCGTCATGGTCCATCGCCGTCAGCAAGCGCGAAAGTGTATCCGTACTGACGACCGCGTCGTCGTTCAGCATCAGCACGTAGCGGCAGGATTCCTCACAGAGCGCGAACAGCTCGTTCTGATTCACGGCGAAGTCGCGCACTTCCGCATGCTCGATCAACCGGACGTTCGGAAAGAGACTCCGGACCATGGCCGCACTGCCATCGTGCGAGGCATTGTCGAGTACCAGGACCGTGCCGGTCGCCCTCGCGACCCGCATCGAGGATTCGACCGCGTGGAGGCACTGCTCGAGCAGCTCCTTGTGGTTGAAGCTGATTACGGTGACGCCCACATCCAGCTGGATGTGTGACGTGTGGTTGTCGAGCATCTCCTCCTGACGGCCTCGCCGTGGCAATGCCTACGCCTCCACGTAGAGGATCTGCCGGTAACTCGGGCGGCCGTTGAACTGGCGAAGAATGGGGAACATGACGGGAAAGGAGATGATCATCGTGGCACGCCACAGAAGGCTGACCTTGGCCATCTGCACCAGCCACCAAACTCTCAGGTGAACGTTGTCCTGAGCACGGGAGCGGAACTGCCGCCCCAGCTTCGCTCCCGCGTCCGTTATCCATGCCTGCAGCTCTTCCAGCCGCGGCAGCCCGTGCTCGAGATGCTCGTCCAAAAACCTGTCGCGCCTGCCGAGTCGCCTGCGCAGTCGGAGGCTGAGGTCCCGGTCGCGTTCCGCGCTGAGCGGCCCGCACGGCACTGCGATGACTGCGAATCGTCGGGTGATCCTCAACAGCTCGCTGACCGCCGCCGAACGCTTGTCCGGCGGCAGATGCTCGAGCGTATCGACGCACAGGGTGATGTCGACCGAACGGTCCGCGAACGGGAGCGCCAACACGTCTCCCGTGCATCTAACCAGCCGAGTTGCCCGCGGACCGTCGAAGCTCCGATCGACTCCGAACACGGTGTGACGGAGGTAGGGCGTGATACCGACCGAGCCGGAGCCGACGTCCACTATCCGGGTACCTGGTTCCAGGCGTGGCCGCAAAAAGGCAACGATGGGGTGGTAGCGGAGGGCCATGTCCATCGAGTTGTGCATGACCGAATCTGACAGCCATCGCTGAACCGCCGGGCTCCCTGCCCTGCTCTGCGCATCGGAATCCCATCCAAGCCAGCGCTTGGCGCGCGCCCGGATGGTTCGGTTCAGATCTGAAGTGCGCGCCGACATCAGTGCCGGCGGACGGTTCGAGTTGATACGCAGGCGAGGTAAGCAGCTGCGGGGCCCTGTGCTACCTTCATCCGCGAGACAGCTCAAGCGGCGCCCGAGCACCAGCAAAAGTCACCCGGCTCGGCGCCGGTTGGCGAGTCATCCCTGCGAGTCTAGGAGAATCATGTGGCAAGCGGAACGGACGTCCCTGGGGGCGGCCAGCAGCTCCACACCGAACCAAACAGCGTCGACGCTTCACACACGGAGGGCTTGACGGCCCCTATCCCGACGCCCCCAGAGCCAGCCACAGGAGTGGCCGCGAGCGCGTCGCTGATCGCAGGGCGCCGGCGAGTTGTCGCGGGTGCACTCGCGCTGACCCTGCTGGCCCTGCTCGCGAGCCGCGCCTCGGGCATGGTGCGCGATGCGGTTATCGCGTATCAATTCGGCGCCAGCGCCACGACCGACTCGTTCCTTTCCGCGTTCACGCTTCCGGATCTGATCTCGAGCCTGCTCCTCACCGGCTTGGTCGGAGTCGCGGTAATCCCCGTCCTCATCCGCTCCCAAACGTCCGAGGGGGCTACGGTCTGGCGCACTGCCAACGCGGTGCTGAACCTGCTCATAGTGGCTTCGGCTGTGCTGGCGCTCGTGGGCGCGGTGGCGGCTGGTCCGCTGGTCAACGCATTGACGCCCGGGCTCTCCGGAACCCACGCGGCAATGGCCGCCGAAATGGCTCGGATCATGTTCCCGGCTCTTGTCTTTTTCGCGGCGGCGAGCCTGCTCACCGGCATCCTCAACATCGGCAGCCGGTTCGTTATCCCGACCCTGGCGGGCCTCTTCGTCAACGTGGCCATGATCGGCGCGGCCGTCGTGTTTGGGCGCGAGCTCGGCGTCTCGGCTTTGGCCTGGGGCTTTCTCGTCGGCTCGGTGCTCCAACTGACCGTGCTTATTCCCGGCGCGAGCAGGCTTGGCTATCGCTATCAGCTCACGTTCGGCCTTTCGGACCCCAACGTCCGCGCGGTATTCAGGGCAATGGCTCCGCTCCTCCTGGTGGTGGCGATGCAGTACGGGCGCCTGATCGTGGAGCGGTGGATCGGCTCGATCCTGGTCCCGGGAACCATCGCCCTCCTCAACTTCTCGAATCGGCTTTATTTGTTCCCGCCGGCGTTGATCGTGGCCCCGATCAGCACCGTTCTGTATCCCATGGTGGCCCGCGGCCATGTCGCTGGTGACGAGGAGAGAATTCGTCAGACCATCTCGACCGGCATCCGACTCATCGTTCTGAGCGCGGTGCCGGCGATGCTGCTTCTTCGATACTTTGCCCACCCGATGGTGGCCGTCATCTATCAACGAGGAGCGTTCGACGCTAGTTCGTCGGCCGCGACGGGCTACCTGCTCGGACTGTTCGCTCTCGGCCTCGTGCCGGTCTGCATCAACGAGTTCCTGACCCGCACCTACTTCGCGCGCCAGCGCGCGCGCTTCGCACTTCTGATCACAGGCTCGAGCCTTGCGGTCACGGTGGCGGCAGACGTAGTCCTGACTCGCCTAATCGGGTACCCGGGCCTAGCCTGGGGCGCGACGGCAGGCGCCTGGTGGCTGCTGGCGATCGTCGTGATCGATGGAAGGATCTGGCGTCAGCGCGAGATTGTCCTCACCGCTCTCCGTGCCGTGGTCGCGGGCTTGGTGATGACGGCGCTCGCCGTTGGCGTGTTCGACATCCTGCCGATCTCGCACACGGTGCTGCGACTCGGCGTGGCCCTGCTGATGGGCGGCGGAGTCTATCTCCTGGTGCTGCGACTCCTGAGCGCTCAAGACGCACGACTGCTGACCGGCCTTGCTGGTGACTTCTTGAGCCGGTCACGTGCGTGACCTATCCGCGGTGAGCGCAGCGCCGAGCGCCGTGGCTGTGGAGGCGGCGAAGGGCGGCCGGCCTTCCGCGTTTTGGCGCGCAATCACATCGCGCCGCGCGGCGATCCTGCTCTGCCTTCTTCCGCTGGCGTATGTGGACAACCCGATCATCCGCCTCACGCCGGTCACGGACGACAGCCCGCTCAGCTATGGGCCGGTGGCTGTCCTCGTGGGCCTGGCCTTTGCCGTCGGCGCGCTCGGGATGGCATCTGGGCGCATTCGGCGCCCGCGATTCGCACTCGATGGTCCGGTGGCAGCGGTTGCCGGCGTGGCCATCCTGGCCGCGGTATACGGCCTAGCCAGGGGCAATTCGCATTTCTACGTCCTCGGCGACTTATTCCAGATTCTCGAGTTCTGCGCCTTCTATTTCGTGGTCACCACTTTGATAAACAGAGCCGACGATATCGTCTATCTGCTCAAGGTGATCCTCGTCCTGACTGTGGCCTGCGCTGCCATGGACTTCATCGTCGCTTTTCGCGTCTGGAACCCGGCGACCGATTTCTTTCCTCGCATATTCCCCGACGGAATCCGTGCTCTGCCGAGCCTCATCATTCCCGTCGTCTTGGGCGCGCTGGTCTTCGCGCGCCGAAGTCGCATCTGGCTCGGTCTCTCATTCGGACTGCTGTTGGTCTGGACGATCGCAAGCCTGACTCGAGGATTGTGGTTCTCGAGCGTTGTCGCGATCGTCTTTTTGTTGATCGCGTCAAGTACGGCCGGCGACCGCATCCGGCTTCTACGCGGGCTTGGCGTGGCGGTGGTCGTGCTGGCGATCCTGGCGGTGCCGGCTCTACTGATCGCGCAGCAGCGGGCCCCTCACCTGCTCGACTACTTCAAGTTTCGAATCGCTTTCACTCCGCAACAGCTCCTGAATCCGCTGGACCGCATTGAGGCGCGTAGGCAGCTGGAGTTCGTCTATGTGGCTGATGACCTGATGCGCTCACCCCTGACTACGGTCTTCGGCGAGGGCTTGGGCGCGATATACCAAGGCGACACCGGGTACAGCTACAAGACCCTCACGTTCGGCGACCGCCATTTCATTCACGACAGCTATCTCGCCTACTGGTTCAGATTGGGCGTGCCCGGACTCCTCATCTACCTCCTGCTTGCCTGGCGGTTCCTCGCGAGCGGCCTTCACAAGGCGACGACTGTTCGCAGGCCAGCGCTGTTGATCGGGGTGCTGGCAGCATATGTCGGCGTGCTCGCCTACTCCATCACCAGTGACAGCCTCCTCAGACACCCGACGGGCCTGTTCATCGCCCTGGCCATGGCATCAGTCCTCATCGGCGTGTCCGATCGTCAAGAGGCGGGTGAACCAGCCGCTGTGATTGATGGTCGGCCTCCCGCGATTGGCGCCACTGCCGCGCCGGCGTCGAAATGAGAGCCGAGGTCACACCAGTGCTCGCCGATGCCGGCCTCGTGGGAAGGGGAGCAAACATCGCTCGGGTCGCAGAAAAGGCGCCCTTTGTCTGTCTCACGGCCGCCCTCGCGTATCTCGTAAGCCCGATCAATTTCTGGTTGTTGTTCCGAAACACGGATTGGTTGAATGCCTACCCTTCCCGAACCGACCTCGCGGTAGCAGCCGCGCCGGCGTTGGGCCTGCTCGCTGTGGGTGGGCTGACTCTCCTGGCGTCGAACACCACCGCGGCGATTCGGGCCGCGTGGGCGGGACCGCTGGCCAAGGCGATCTGGTTGCTGGGCGTGATCGGCGTGGTCAGCGGCGTCTACGGGCTGCTGCGACACAACTCGTTAGGGCTGATTGCGAGCGACTTCCTGCCAATCGCGGAGCTGATCGGCTTCTACTTCCTCACCATCAACTCGGTCAAAACGGTTTCGGGGGCCGTGACCCTGGCCCTGTGGACCGTCGGGTCGCTCGTGAGCACGATTGCCTTGCGCGTCTACTTCTTCCTGCCCGCGGTGGATGCCCTGCCTCGATTCGCGGCTGGATACCAGCACGGCCTCTACGGCACAGGCGTGACCGCACTTTTCGTGATCGGGAGGATCATGCCCCGTCTGCCCTTGCTGCAGTCCGCCGCCTGGCTGCTGCCATTCACCCTTGCATATGCGTTTCGCGGTCCCGACAAGCGGATCCGATTCGCCCTCGGGTTCGCTGCCGCGATGTTGGGGATAGCGATCTACCTGTCATTCGAGCGCGGACTATGGCTCTTCGCGGCCGTGGGGGTAGGAGTCGTCGTTCTCGAAGGCCTCCGGAGCTCGTGGCGACAGCCGCCGTCGAGGCGCTCGTTGCTCGTCGGGCTGGCGATCGGACTGTTGGCGTATGGAGCGGTGGCGGCGGTGATACGCGCTGAACCCCTGACAACAGGTCTCGACCGGCTCGGCTATACGTTCGTTCAGCTCAACAGCGTCAATCCCCTTTCACACAAGCGGCAGGATGAGCTGAAGGGAATCCTCGCCGACCTGGGCCCGGGGGGAAGCGCGGGTGCCACCGGGGCGCCTCGTCCCGCTCTGCTGGTGCTCGGTCTCGGGCTCGGCGCCACCTACCGGGGCCCGACCGGCAGCCTCGACACGAACTACGTCGCCCAGGCCCACGACACCAAGCACTACACCTACGACACCTACCTTGCGGTGCTCCTCCGGATGGGGATCGTCGGGGAGATCGGACTCCTCCTGGCCTTCGGCGTGCTCACGCTCTACGCCTCTCTCGCGTGGTGGCGATCGCCCACCCCGGCGGCCCGGATCATGGGCGCCGCCGTCGTCGGCGCGCTGGCCGGCGTGGCCTTGATGTCGTTTGTGGACCCTTACCTGCTCGCGCACCCGATCACGATTTTCGAGGGGGTCACCGCAGCCCTGGTGGTGCGGATGGCGCCGTTGAACTCGGGCTTGGGCCGACCCCAGTCGCCGCGGACCCGATTGGTTGAACGGCGATGATGAACGTCCCCGCGGCGAGGCGTTCTGACGGGGTGTTGGCAGCATTTGTCGGCGTGCTCGCCTACTCCACACCAGCGACAGCTTCCTCGAGCATCCGACAAGATTCATAGCCCTCGCCATGGCTGCGGTGTTCATTGGCGCGCATGACGATCGGGGGCGACCGGGCACGGCGGCCATCGCCAAGGCGCCCGAGACCGAGTAACACTAAGCGCACCCCCCCCGTTAGAGCACCATGCGTGTCTCGTGGCTACGAGGTCCTTTGGCCGGCTGTACCCGGGCCCAGCGCTCGCGGCGCTCTGACCGGGGGCAGCGCGCACCGTGGGCGCAGTCCCTCGGGCCGTCTGGTTTGAGGATTGCTTTCGGCGTTGCCTGGGGACGGTTGCGTGGTCCTGGCCACGGACAGCCTGCCTCAGGGCTACAGCAACGGCTCGGTGCTTGTTTGGCGGTTGGTCGGCCGCCGCCGGCGAGCCCGCCTTTTTAAGCAGCCTTGGTGGCTGTAGAAGCGTTTAAGATTCTGGCGCGGCCCGCGAGGGTCCCGTACACAAGAAGGAGGGTTTCCATGAGAAACCATACAAAATCGGTCACCGGTGCCCTGGTCGGCGTCGGCCTCGCAATCGGCTTTGGCGCGATTGGTGCTGCCGCGGCATCCAATCCTCAGCAGGTACCGAGCGCCGCGTCGCCGCGGGTGCAGGGGGCGACCTCGGCCGCGGGGGTGAAAGGCCAGCATATGACTGTGGCCCTACCCGCTACCGCGCTAAGTCCCGCGGGAGCGGGCGTGAGGCTCCAGGTTACGAAGGGGCAACGAACCAGCGTGGCGCCTCCAGCTACGGCCGCGTCGCCGGCCGGGGCGGGGCTGAACCGCCCAACAACCAAGCCCGCACGCTAGGCGCGACAGGCACGACAGGCACGACAGCTGGTGCCTGGGGCACGAACCAGGACGCGAAGGGCACTGTTTTTCGGCAAGACGTTTAGGAGGGGACTTGAATTGACAGAGCTTGATTCGGCGCGACTCGAAGAGCAGGTAGCCCGGCTGGAAGCGCTCGTCGCCGAGCAATCCGGGCGTATTCAGGCGCTCGAGGGCCATCAGCCCGACGGCGAGGGGAGCCGACCTCGCCGCGCGGATGCGCATAGCCGGCGCGAGATCTTGAAGCTGGCCGGGGCGGCGGCCGTGGGTGCCGCGGGAGTGGCCGGGGTGGGTGTCCTGAACGCGTTGCCGGCGGCAGCCAACGACGGAGCCAACCTGGTGCTCGGATCGGCTGCCAGCAACCAGGAGAATACCAGCACCACATTGTTCTTGTCGGGCACCACCGCGGCAACGATGCTCAGTCTGGACGGCTTCGCCTTTACTGGCAGCCAGCGAGTTGATGGGCTCGTCGTCCTAGCCCAGGACGGTGGCATCGCCGGCAACTTCAACGCCGCCACGAACGGCCCCATCGGCCCTGACGTCTATCTCTCCGGCGGCGGACGCCTGGTCCAGCG
>Ga0073928_10005121_pt1 | contig 18639 bp, 15 predicted proteins | sample PaiPotPPA55metaG_FD_76969 | JGI IMG/M metagenome (GOLD analysis project Ga0073928, IMG submission 76969) | Iron sulfur acid spring bacterial and archeal communities from Banff, Canada, to study Microbial Dark Matter (Phase II) - Paint Pots PPA... ... | reverse complement strand
GAAATAACCGATCCGGCTACAATCCAGCCCCATGGATTGGTCTCCGCTTTGGATTTCGCTCGCCACGAGCTTGACGGCCACGGTCATCACGCTCGCAGCGGGATTGGCCGCCGCCGCGTGGCGGCAGCGCCGTCGAGGGCCAGCCATTGCACTTGTCGACGGAATCTTTCTCTTGCCGCTGGTCCTTCCGCCGACGGTCGTCGGCTTTCTCCTTCTGCTTCTCTTCGGACGAAATGGCCCGCTCGGAAAGCTTCTGCTGAAGCTGGACGCCAGCATCGTTTTTTCCTGGCCCGCCACCGTGATAGCAGCAGCCGTGGTGGCATTTCCGCTGATGTACCTCACCGCGCGATCCGCGCTCGAACAGGTGGATTCGCATTTCCTCGAAGCGGCACGCACGTTGGGCGCGTCCGAATGGCGAGTCTTTCGCGAAGTGGCCCTTCCGCTCGCGTTGCCGGGCGTTCTTGCGGGGACGATTCTTTCTTTTGCGCGCGCCCTCGGTGAATTCGGCGCCACGCTGATGCTCGCCGGAAACATTCCAGGAAAAACCGAGACCATTCCGATTGCGATTTACTTCGCGGTCGAAGCGGGCGACGTGCACGGCGCGTTCGCCTGGTGCGCAATCGACATCGCAATTTCACTCGTTCTCCTTGCTGGCCTCTACTATTGGACGCATACGCAAGGCTCGCGGCGCACGCGCTGGGCGAGGCTCTGACGTGCCGCTCGAGGTCCAAATCGCGAAAAAGCTCAGGGATTTCACGCTGGAAGTCTCATTTCGCGCTGGCGACGCGCCCCTGAGCATCCTCGGCCCTTCCGGAGCGGGTAAGACCATGCTCTTGCGCTGCATCGCGGGTCTCGAGCGGCCAGATTGCGGCCGCATCGCACTCAACGATCGCGTTCTTTTCGATTCCGAGCAGCACATGCAAATTCCCGTACGCGAACGCCGCGTCGGGCTGCTCTTCCAGCACTACGCGCTCCTGCCGCATCGCACGGTTGAAGAGAATATAGCGTTCGGTTTACGCCGCCTTCAGGCCGCGGAGCAAGCCACGCGCGTAAAAGATCTGGTCGCGCGTACGCACCTCTCCGGGCTCGAATCGCGATACCCTCGCGAACTCTCCGGAGGCGAGCAACAACGCGCGGCCCTCGCGCGCGCTCTCGCGATCGAGCCGGAAGCCCTTCTCCTCGACGAGCCTCTTTCCGCGCTCGATACCCACTTGCGTAGCCAGCTGGAAGCGCAGCTTCAGGAGTCTTTCGCGGCGTACAGGCGTCCGGCGCTACTTGTTACGCACAATATGGAAGAAGCATACCGGCTGGGTGAAGAGCTCCTGGTGCTTTCCGGCGGACGCGTTTCCGCGGCGGGCGCGAAAGAGCAAATCTTCCGCCGTCCGCCCACTGTGGAAGTCGCCCGTCTTACGGGCTGTAAGAATTTCTCTCGTGCGCGCACGCTAGCTGCGGGACTGGTCGAAGCAGTGGACTGGGGATGCCAGGTCCGCGTCGGACATTCGATCGCCCGTCCTGTCGCACACATCGGCATTCGCGCTCACCACATCGATTTCATTGAATCTTCGGATGCAAATGCGCCGACCGAAAATACTTTCCCGTGCTGGCTGGTTCGTTCTTCCGAAACTCCCTTTCGCATCACGCTTTATCTTCATTTGCACCGTCCGCCCGGCGATGCCCGCAACTATCACTTGCAGGCCGAAGTGTATAAAGAAAAATGGGAACGCTTCCGCCATCGGCCATTCCCCTGGCACCTGCGCCTTCCGTCGGACCAACTCGTCTTGTTTCATGAATGATGCGACGTATAAGCGATGTGAAAAGTTCGCGCGGCCGTTATTTAAATCGCCTCACAAACTTTACTTCGAACGCGTACGTGCCGTTGATGTCGCGGAGAAACACCACCGAGAGATCTTTCTTGACTTCGTACTCCACCTGAATCAATTGATACTGGTTCGTCGTAGATGCATTCGACGAGTATGTAATTGTGAGGTCGGGCGTCACTTGCTGTTCCACAGTGACGCGCGCTGCGGCGTTCGACTCGGTCGCCGTCCCCGACAGGAACGGATCCACGCGGAAGTGGCTGATGCCGAATAGCCGCTCGATCGATCCTCCAAAGCTGCTTGATATCGCTTCCGAAAGCAGCGCCGTCGCGCCGTAGTTTTGGGACGCGGCGGATGACGAACGCAGCGCGCTCTCTTCGCCTGTGCTGCCGAGCGCCAAAAGCGCAATAACGTCCGAATCGGGCAGCGGCGGATCGGATCGATAATTGAGAGCCAGCCGGCTCGCGGGCCCTGAAAAAGTGATGGTCACCTGGTACTGGCTGATTCTCGCCGTGCCCTCCACGTTCAGCACCGGATCGAGCCGGAACGGATTCGCGAAATTGATGTCGCCGCGCGTCAACTGAAAATTGTTGCCGCGAAACTGCATCTCGCCGCCGAGCAAATGAATGTGTCCGAGCAGGACGGGATGATCCCAAGTCCCGCGCAGATGAACGTCTCCGTCGATGTCCACGTGCGCGCCGGTCCACTCAATCCGCGCGCCCGGATTCGTGTAGCCTTCCACATCGAACGACAAATTCCGAAGGAAAGGGGAGTTCGAGCTGTTGTCGAGGGTGGTCTGTGACGCCGCCGCGAAAAACGAAGCCACATCGACGCCTTCCGCAAAAAGTATCCTCTTCACTTCCACGCGCCCACTCAGCATCGCCGCATTGCTCGTGCCGTTCAATTGCACCGAGCCGCCAAGAAGCCAGCTCATCCCCGCGGGGTAGCGCACGCGAACGTTCGACGTCGTCACGCTGATTTCGTAGCGCGGATCGCCTTCGCCGTAGGTCACGCTTCCGTTCAGCGTCAATTCGCCGCCGCCCGACTGCGCCGTAACGCGGTCAAACAGCAGCCGGCTGCGATCGAACACCAGGTCTCCGTTCACATGGCTGAGTCCAACGGGAAAATCCGCATAATGGGCGGAGGCGTCGTGGACGCTTACTCGCCCAGTCACTCGCGGCCGCGACATCGTTCCCTCCAACGAAATGTTGATGTTCGCCGCTCCATTCGTTTCAAGATCCGGGACAAAACCAGCCAGTAATCGCATGTTGACGCCGCCATCGAGCGCGAATCGCATCGGGCGGTCGCGGTCGAACCGCGCCGAACCGGTTATCGTGAAGTTCGTATCCGGCCCTGCCAGGCGCGCCTGATCGATGCGCACTTCGTTGCGGCGATACGTGAATCGGATCGGCCCGTCGTTCTGCAGCTTCACCAGTTCGTAGTCGAGTGAAATGCGAGCGATGTCCGCATTCACCTCCAGAGTATCCGGTTTGCGCAGAGCTCCCGAAATCATGAACGCGCCGTCAACGCTGCTGTGTCCTGTAAGCTGGCGCAGGTGAAGCCCGGCAACGATCAACGCGTCCATGTCGAATTGCTCGACGGTAAGTTTACCGGTCACGGGAGAATCGCCCGTTAGCCCGATCGCCAGCTCGCCCTGTAATTTTCCGTCCTGCATATTCGACGATACGGAAACGTGAACGTCCCGCCCGTCGGACGTAAACTCACTCAACACATCCCCTTGTACTTCTGAACCGAGATGCAAGCCTGCGATTTTGAGAGTCCCCTGCCCTACCGGCGCCAGAACCGGCCCGCTGGCCTTCACATTAAATTCCAGCGTCCCGCCAATCGGCAGCGAAGAGTTCTGCAGCGCTTCGATTTTGTCGAGCAGTATTCCCGTGCCCACGAGATGATATTCCGCTTCCAGCTCCTGCGGCCGGTAAAGAAGGTCTCCCGTCACGCTCCCGGAACCCCTCCGCAGCTCGGCGCGCGACAATCGAATTTCATCGTGCGCGAGATGCAGCTCGCCGCTTAATCGGTCGAAACGGATTCCTTTGGCCACGATATCTTCGAAAACAAAAGTGGAATCGAATACCGGCGCCGCGCGCGTTCCGCTTCCTTGAAAATCGCCCGTGAGAAATCCGGTGACGGGATAGCTCGTCTCGAACATTGCCTGCACGTCGTCGGAGGGCGCATGATCGAGCCTCGTTTTGAGCGCCCAGGGGCTTTCCGGCAGAAAACCCCAGTCTCGATCGAACGTGAGGCTTAAATCGAGCAGGGCAGACGTCTTTCCGCGCCGCACGGATGTCTTCGTCAAGTGCAATGCATCCGGCGAATATTCCAAATCGCCGTCGATTTCATCCCAGTAAAGCCGGTCGTAGCGAGCCTCAAGGCCGTGCAGGTGTCCGCTGAAAGTCGGCCCCACCAGCGGACCGAGGATGCGTCCGCGCCACGTGATGTTCCCTCCGATGCGCGCCGGCGTCGCGTCGGCGCCCCGCAAAATATTGATGAAGTCGTCCCATTCGAGCAAGTCGCCCGCGCGAAGTTTCACTTCGAGCGCGGAATCGATCATTCCGAGCGTGCCGTCCATCTCGATAAGAGATTTCGGCGTCGCGATTTCGCTCGCCGAAAACAATACGCCCTTTTTGTCTAGCTCTAGGTCGTAGTCAATTCGCGCGTTCACCGGAATCATTGCCCCGCGCGCAAACGTTTGCGGCGGCGACCATCGCGATTCCCCTTTGGACCGGAAGTGCTGGAACGCAGCTTCCCAGGTATTCACTGAGTCCACGTCCATGCGAGCATCCCAGTGCAGCGTGTGGACCGGGAAATTCTTGTTATCAACCGCCGCGAACGCCGCAGCTAAACTCACGCCGCGCAATCGCGTCTCGGTGCGAAACGTCAGCTTGTTCAAATCCATTACCAGCGTGCCTTCAACCGACCCGCCCAGCGCGCGCACTGAAAGATTCGGCACCGTCAACTTTTCCCGCGCCACTTCGTAGTCGCCCCACGTCCCGATTCCACTCGCATGGAACCATTCATACGGCAGCCGGATATCGTGCCCGTCGTAGTGCCCCTGCGCGGTCCATTCTCCCGACGCGTAGCGCGCCTCCCCGGCAAAATCCGCGATCGCATCAGGCGTCAAAGGTTCACGAACGATCGTCCGCACATCGGCGAGCGACAGCCGTCCCCGATAGTGTAGGTTCCAATCATTCCCGCTGAAGGTCGGAAGCTCGGCTCGCACGTTTAATTCCGAGTGCGGCAGCTTCCACACGAATTCGTCGAGCTCGAACGCATCGCGATGCATTGTGAATTTCGCGGAGATGTCGGACGCAAACGGCGCATCTTTGCGAGCCGTCAATTCCACTTGCCTCCACTGAAAATTGCCGACGTACGCTTCGCCGCCGGCTACCCGCGCAGCGTATTTCAGGACGAATTCCAGATTTCGGCCCCGCAGCGCGAGCGGCACCCACCGGTCGTTCACAACCGCGCCGCCATCGCGCAGCTCGAGCTTCCCAATCTGCAAATCGAAAAGCGTCCCTGGCCACGCTTGGCCGCTCGCGGCCAGCTTCGGAACCGGCAGATTGCTGCGGCCGTCTTTTTCGAACTGCACGTTTAGTTCCGGCCGGTCGACGAGCAAATCATCCACAGCGAACTTGCCGCCCAAAAAAGAACGCATGCGCAATCGGATGCTCAATCGCGACGCGTGAAGAAACGGCGCCATCCCCGCGCCTTCCCGTCCGTGGAGCGTCAAATCATCCAACTCGGCGCGCAAACGCAGCGTGTGCAGATGAAATCCTCCCAGCTCTACGCGCGCTCCGGTTTTCTGCTCCAGTTGCCTGACCACCGCGTCTCGCACGCGGCGTTCCACCCACCCCGATTCAAAAGCCACGAATGTAACCAGCCCCGCCACCGCAAAAAGCAGCAGTACGACTCGCAGCCACCGCTTCCAGCGCACGCTCACGACGCGCTTCCCTGCGAGACGATGTCGATCTTCAAGTGCTCGCGCGTCTCATCCAGCCATTTCTTCGCACGGTCGCTGATCGCGCGCTGGACCAGCACTTCGCGAATCGTATCTTCCACGTCGTCGAGCGCCGGCACCGCCTCGCCGCGCGCTTTCAACTGCGGCGCGAATTCATCGTTGAAGTACGCCTCGATCTGTTTGTCGTCCACCTGAGCAGCCGGACGAAAGCGATAATCCAGAAAGCTCGAAAGGTACAATTGCTCGCGGAGCATCCGCCGCACGCCCGCTTCCGACAGTCCCGCGGCCTCGCGCCGCTTCTGAAATTCCTCCGGCGAAGGAAATTGCTTCACGAACTGGTCGTACGCCCGGTCCACAGCCTCCGCCGGCGGCTGCGAAAATTTCGCGGTGTTCGCTTCTCCGCGAATAATCCACTGGTCCGCCAGCTCGCGGATCAGTTCCAGCCGGGGTTTCTTCTGGCCGTCCACCAGTTGCTGGAACGCGCCAAGCTCCTGCACTTCGCTTTCCGTCAAGATGTCGTCTTCAATTCGCGCCGCAACGCCATCCACTGTCTGCGCGCTGCCGCCATCCCCCACGTGCGGGAGTTCCGAATAGATGTGCGTCTGCGCGCCCGCATCCCTCGCCGAGCCGCCGGAGAACCACGCCATGAGCCCGAAGATAAAAATCGCACGCCGCATCAAAACACCGGCCCGATGTTGAAGAAAAACTGAAAGTGCGGCACCTGCAAAAACGTCGTCGCGCCCCCCGCCCTCGACGTGTACGTCGCGGGATTCAGCTGATAGCCGAAGTCCACTCGCACCGGGCCGATCGGAGTCGGGTACCGCACACCGAATCCCACCGTGTGCGAAAAGTAATTCACGTTCGTCGGCGATGGCGATTTCCATGCGAACGAGATGTGCTCCAGGTCCCGGTACACGTTGCCCGCGTCGTAAAAAAGCGTGCCTCCGAGCCGGTTGCCTATATACGGCAGCTTCATCGGGAATCGGATTTCCTGGTTGAACGCCAGCAGCGCAAGCCCGCCCACGGGGAATCCCGTGAACGGATCGCGCGGGCCCGCCTGGTTCAGCCCAAAGCCGCGGATCGACGTTCCGCCGCCGGCGAAAAATCGTTCCGGCAAAGGAATCTCCGCTTCCGACGTCCCGTTCAACGGCTGTTCCACTCCGAATTTCGTTGACCGCGCGAACACGAAGGCCCGTCCCATGCGCGTAAACGTCGAATTCTGCACGTAAGTCCGGAAAAAGTTGGCGCTCGATCCAAGCGGCCTCAACACGATGCTGACGTCTGCCGTATTGAAAGAGCCGCGCGTCGCGTCTCCCGGATTATCTCGGCGGTCGCGCGCGTACGTCACTCCGAATCCCGAAGCCAGCGTCGGCTGGCTGAACAGCGGAATTTCGTTTGGATTGATCCTCAAGGAACCCGCCGGCACTTCCACGCGGCGATAAAAGTAGCGGTACAGGAGCGAGGAAGAGGTCGAAAGCTTTTGCACCAGTTGCAGAGCCCCTTCGTACCGGATCGCCGTGAACGTGTTTACGTCCTGGCTTTTGTCCGCGAATCCGATCAATTGAAAACTCAGCGTCCGGTGCGTCAAAAAATCGTCCGCCGTATAGCTGAACAGCGCTCGATACTGCAGGGTGCTCGCGCGCACCTTGAAGGTCGCCGTCTGCGCCCGCCCGAACATGTTCAGCCGCGAAATTTCGAAAATGCCGCGCGGACTTGCTCCGATCGTCGTGCCCTGCGGATTCGTCGAGCTCCCGCCCGCCAATTTCTGTACCTCGAAACCGCCGCCATAGCCGATCGTGTACCGGCTCCCTTCCTGCACATCCACCACCATCACCTTGTCGGGATCGGTTCCGTTGGGATTTTGCGGCGCGACCTGCACCCGGTTGAAAACTCCCAGGTTGTAGAGCCGCCTTTGCGATTCAACCACGTCGCCTTCCCGCAGCGGACCTCCGGGCTCGATCTTCACCTGCCGCGCAATGATTCCCCGCCGCGTGAACTGATAGCCCGACAGCAGCACCTTTGCCACTTCGATCTTCGGGCCCTCCGTTATGTGGTACACAAGCCGCACGCGATTCGGCGCGCCCGCAGGCAAGAGTTCCTCCTGAAAGTGGGCTTCGGGAAATCCCTGGTTGTAATACATCGCCAGAATATTGTTCCGGTCGCTCGCCACGCTCGTATCCGAATACGGCTCGCCGCCCGTTGAGCCCACCACCGCGAGCAGCGCGTCCGACGTCACCGCGCGGTTTCCCTCCACCTCCAGCTTCGCGACCAGCGTCTGCGGTCCTTCGGCGATCTTGTAACTGACGAATAAATTCCCCTTCTTTCCTTTGTAATTGTCCTCCACCACCGAGGTCACTTGCGCTTCGCGGAACCCGTTCGAAAGGTATAAGCCGCGGATCGACTCGCCGTCGTCATGCACCATCCGCTGGCTGAATCTTCCGCTCGACGCAAACGACGCCGTCTGCAATTGCAGCCGCTTATAAAGCAATTCGTAGCTGAAGTATTTGTTGCCGGTAAATGAAACACCGGCGAGCCGGAAGCGTCCGCCTAAAGTAATCTGATATCCGATTACGCGTTCGCCGCTCTGCGCGTCCTGGCGCGAACTTACTTGCACGTCCGCGTCGAAATATCCCTCCCGTTGATAGTAATCGCGGATGTTCCGCCGTCCTTCCTGCAGCAAATCGTCATCCACGGCTCCTTCGGCGTAGATCGGCACCAGTTTTCTCAGGCGGCTCGCTTTGAGCTTGGCCCCGTGCACTTCCACTTTCACGCGCGGCCCCGCGATCACTGCATAAGTCAGCGGCACTTGATTCGTTGCAGGGTCGTAAGTCCCCGGAGTGAGAACTGCTCCAGCGCCCAGATAGCCCTGCTTGGCGAGATATTTCTGCAGCCGCTGCGAGCTGTGCTGCAGGCGGCTCACCGTCGGTTCATTCTTTTCGCTGATCTTCGAGCGCCTCAGCAACTCCGCGTCCGGATAAGTTGTCTGGTTTTTCACCGTTATTGTGCCCACGTGCGCTCTCTGACCCGGCTCCACGTGAATCGTTACATCCATCTGGCGGGTGTCATCATGCGGCGTCAACGACCAGGTGACCTTCGCTTGATACAGCCCGTCCTCCCGCAGCGCCTCCTCCAGCCGCCCGATCCCTTCGTGTAGCGAGCTTTCGCGAAATGGTTCGCCAAGGTTCAATCGCAACGCCGCCGCCGCTGCGGGCTCGGTCGGTGGTGGTTTCAACCCCAGAACGCGTATCGAGTTGTTGTAATAGTTCCGGCGGACGATGAAATCCACGTGCAAACCGTCCCCCTCCTCCCGCGCGGATACGCGGATGTCCGAGTAGTCGCCCGTCCGGTAGAGCGTCCGCAGGCTTTCGCGCTCCGCTTCAAAATCGAATGCCTTGCCGGTTTGCAGCGCCAGGATAGGAAGGTGTTCGGCGGCAGCTTTTCCAGCTTCATCCACCACCCGAATCTCCACTACCGGGTGGCCTTCTACCGCCCCTTCGTTCGCAGTATTGCCGTCGCCGCCAAACAGACTCCCGGCAGCCAGGCCGGATGCCAATCCGGCCGCCAACGCCAGCACCCATTTCACGTGAAACTTGCGGCGCGACGGTGATCTAAGGGGAATTCTCATCGCTACAGAGTGAGAAGATAAGGTTAGCACGTCGCGTTGCCTGCCGAACGTGAAAAGGCGCTATTATGAAGTTTGAATCTGGAAACAGCGCCCGAAAACGCCGCTTAAAAAATTGATGGACCCCGAACAACACGAAAGATACTCCCGCCAGATTCTTTTTCACGGAATCGGTGAAGAGGGCCAGGAAAAGCTTCTGGCAGCGAGCGCCGTTCTGGTCGGCTGCGGTGCCCTCGGGACCGTCGTGGCGAACCTGTTAGTTCGCGCCGGCCTGGGACATCTGCGGATCATCGACCGCGATTTTGTCGAGCCTTCGAATTTGCAGCGGCAAACTCTCTTTGAGGAATCGGACGCGCGCGATTCGCTGCCGAAAGCCGTCGCCGCCGAGCGTCGCTTGCGCGCCATCAACTCCGGCGTCCGCGTGGAAGGAATCGTCGCCGATCTCACGCCCGCGAACGCCGCGGATTTGCTCGCGGGGTTTCCTCTCATTATCGATGGAACCGACAATTTCGAAACGCGCCTTCTCCTGAATGACGCTGCTCTCTCGCTCGGCGTTCCCTGGATTTACGCCGCTGCCGTCGGAAGCTATGGCGTGACGATGACCATTCTCCCCGGCCAAACCGCGTGTTTGGCGTGTTTGCTCGAAGGCCAGAACGAATCCCCCGATGTACGCGCGGCGATGGGAGCAGAAGACACCTGCGAAACGGCTGGCGTCCTCAATGCCGCGGTTGGCGTAATCGCATCGATCGAAGCCGCCGAAGCAATGAAACTCCTTGCAGGCAAGCCCGAAGCGCTGCACGGCCGCCTCATCTCCTGCGACGTTTGGAGCGGGAAATTTCAATCCATTCGCGTTACACGAAATCCAAATTGCCGCGCCTGCGCGCGCCGGAAGTTCACGTATCTAGAAGGCGGCGCTCAACCCCACATCACCATGTGCGGACGCGATTCCGTCCAAATCCACGAGCGCAATCGCAAACTAGATCTAGCTGCACTCGGCCGCCGCCTGGCTTCCGCATCCGCCGCCACATCTGCTGCCGAAATTCGGAACAACGAGTTCCTGCTCCGCTTCCAAGCTCCCCCCTACGAAGTAACAGTCTTCGCCGACGGCCGCGCCATAGTCAAAGGCACAAAAGACCCCGCCATCGCCCGCTCCCTCTACGCCCGCTTCATCGGCGCCTAACCTGGGAACGCCAATCTCCCGATTGGCGCCGTTTAAGACCCAACAGTGGCGCACGCCAGACATCAGCATCCCCACACCTTCGCCAACGCCGAAACGTTGTCGTCCTGAAGGTCCGCCGAGGCGGACCTGAAGGATCTCAGCGCACAATGTCGCCATCCCGTCGCCCGCAATGGAAAATGCCCGAGGCCGCATCCGATTTTCGTAACGCCTGCGTCTCGCCGGCTCTTTCGAATTTGCTCTGCAATCGCTCGGCTGAACGCGCAGTAGAGCCGGAGCTCCGTCGACGATCGCAGCAGTAGGTAGCTCCAGGAATCCAGAAGGAAGGTTTTAGCCAACAAATCTTCGCGCGGCGGATTGCCGCATGTGCGCGCGATCGATGTTCTCGCGGGTATTCATCAGCGTCAGCAGCGTGCTCAGGATGCGCGCCTTGATTTCATCGGTCATCGGAAAGCCGCTCGTCGCCACATGCACCAGCGTTTCCCCTCGATCCGCAATTTTCCGGATGAATTCCACCTGGCGTTCGTGGCTGGTGTTCCCGTGCGCCGTCTCGCGGCGCATTTCCGCGCATTCCTGCTCGATGAATAAAGTGTAGTGGAGAACGCACAGGCGGTCCGCGGCGAACCCCGCCGGGACGGATGCTTTACACCCTTTTGAACTGCAAGCTTCTGGCACGCAGGCACCCGAAGGACCACATTTTTTTGTAACATCTTGGCCATGCGAATTCCAGTGCGCCCCGCCCCGGTGCGTCCAATCCGATAGCAGCGTTCTCGCGCCAAAGTGGAACATTCCTCCCCGACAGATTCTCTGAATATACCTTGAACCAGGATTGCGTTTGATTCAGCCCCGTGCGATACATTAACGAGCGCGCCAAGCGGCCGCGTCTTTCACATCCCAGAGTTGGAGAAGCCGTTCTGATCGACCATCTGTCGCCCCATGATGTGATGATCATGTTCCTGTCGCTGGCCGTCCTGCTGGGCGCGGCCAAGCTAATGGGCGAGCTCATGCAGAAGCTCGGCCAGCCTTCGGTCCTGGGCGAAATCTTTGCCGGAATACTCCTCGGCCCGACGGTGTTGGGCCACTTCAAGCCGGGAATCTACGCAGCCGTCTTCCCGAGCCAGGGTCACCTGCCCATGGTGCTCGAAGCGATTACAACTCTCGGCGTCGTGTTCTTTCTCTTTACCGCCGGGATCGAAATCGACTTGCGAAGTATTTTCCGGCAGGGCAAGAGCGCTCTTCTCGTCAGCATCTTAGGCGTGATTGTTCCGTTCGCTCTTGGCTTCGGTTCGGCCGGTTTGTTTCCGAGTTTCCTCGGAGCCGGAGACGGCGCGGATCGCCTGATTTTTGCTCTGTTCGTTGGCACCGCGCTTTCGATCTCGGCTTTGCCTGTGATCGCCAAGATCCTCATGGATCTGAATCTCCTCCGCAGCGAGATGGGAACCGTCGTGATGTCGTCCGCCATGTTCGACGACCTCGTCGGCTGGATTCTGTTCTCCATGATTCTCGGCATGATGAACGCCGGAGCGCATACCGCTGGAGCAGGCCTCAAGCGCACCATCGTCTTGGTATTCGCGTTCGTCGGTCTGGCGCTCACCATAGGACGATGGCTCATCGACAAAATGCTACCGTGGATTCAGGCTCACACTACCTGGCCCGGCGGCGTGCTTGCATTCACTTTCACTCTCACGCTTGCCTCGGCGGCCTTCGCCGAGTTCGCCGGAATCCATGCGGTCTTTGGGGCATTCATCATCGGCATCGCTGTAGGCGAATCGAGCCACTTCCGCGCGCGGACGTCGGAGCACATCTACGAAATTGTCACCAACGTGTTTGCTCCGTTCTTCTTCGCGAGCATCGGCCTCCGCACTAATTTCGTCACCAACTTCAATCTGAAACTTACGATCATCATCGTAGTAGTCGCTTGCGCCGGCAAGTTGCTCGGCGCCGGCGGCGGCGCGCGCCTGAGCGGCATGGACCGCCGCACCGCATTGGGAGTTGGCCTGGCGATGAACGCGCGCGGCGCCATGGAAATGATTCTGGGCCTGCTGGCGCTTCAGTACGGCTTGATTCGCGAGACCATGTTCGTCGCGCTGGTTGTGATGGCGCTGTTCACTTCGCTCGTGTCGGCGCCGGCGATGCATTTTCTCATTCGCCGGCGCCGCACCCTTACTCTAAAGGACACGGTGATCGGCAAACTCTTCCTTCCGGACGTTCCCGTCACGACAAAGAAGGAAGTATTGGAATACATGTGCATCCTCGCCGCCGATTCCGTCAACAATGCGCCCGAGCGTCTTCTGCGCCTGGTGACGGAACGCGAGCGCGTGAGCGTCAGCGGATGGGATAACGGCCTTGCCGTTCCGAACGCGCGCGTCGATGGATTGCTGCATCCAATCGTGGTCATTGCCAGGTCGAAATCCGGGATCGATTTCAACGCACGCGACGGCAAGCCCACAAAACTCATCGTCATGATCCTCACGCCAGACCACCAGTCGCAGCACGACCTGCTAAGCGACGCCGGCGAGCTTTTCAGCCGCAAGGAAGCGGTTGAACAGGTGTTGACGGCCGAGACTTTTATAGAATTGGTAGCCGCTCTCAATGCTCCAGTAAAATAGACTCCCCTCCAGAAACTCGCCCAAACGAATACAGCAAAAACCCGATTCAGGCTGACTTGCGCCAGGCGCATGCTTGAAACTGGACAAGCCACGGTGCATCTAATCAATTGGGGGATGTTGTTCGTAGCTTCATATCGTGAATTCGTGGAGTTAATAAAAAGGAGTGAAATATGAGATTCATACCCAAGGCCCTCATCGCAGGATTGTTGCTGCTCCCGCTCGCAGGCATTTCCGCCACCGGCGCGTTTGCAGCGCCTCGGCAAAATAACCAAGCGCCCCGAGACTCGCAAGCTTGGATCACCAAAGAAGTGCGCCACCAGTTGGTGATGTTGCCGTGGTACTCGGTGTTCGACAACCTTGAATACAAAATCGAAGGCAACAAGGTGACGCTCATCGGACAGGTTACAAAACCGGTGGTCAAGAGCGACGCGGAAAGCGCCGTAAAGAGCGTCGAAGGAGTGCAGTTCGTGGATAACCAGATCGAAGTGCTTCCGCTTTCGCCGATGGACGATCAAATCCGCCGCGCGGAATACCGGTCGATCTACGGCTTCGGATCGCTGGAATTGTACTCGGTCCGCGCCGTGCCTCCGATCCACATCATCGTGAAGAACGGCCACGTGACGCTGGAAGGCTCCGTGGCGAACGAAGCGGACAAGGACGCGGCGAACGTTCGCGCCAACGGAGTGCCGAACGTGTTCTCCGTGACGAACAACCTCCGCGTTGACGGCGGAAAATAACACTGCAATAACCTTCCTTCTTCTTCGGGCCCGTTTCGGCGGGCCCGAAGAATTTTCTCTCGCAATCCTTAATTTATTATTTCCCTACTGCGCGGTGCGATCGCTGGTTTTGAATTCGGTCCAAGGACCGGCGGGCATATCACCCAGGATGGACGCTTGCCAATTGTATTCGGGATGTGCAGCGAGGAATTTTGTCGCGTCGAATTTTTCTCCGCAGGGATGACCCATGCGCGCGACCAACGTCATTGCTCCAGCCATCTTTGAGTCAATCGCTTTCCCTTGCACCGAGCCGTGCGGCTGGTAGGGCTTTGACTCCCAGTCCGGGTAAGCATCCGGGTCGGCGTCGCCGTGTCCGCAAAGCGTGCGTAGGTCGGCTCCGGGCTTCTTAGTGTAGGAATCCATGTGGTCGGAAAGAAAAATCTCGGCCCAGGTGATGTCAACCTTGCCTTTGATCTCGCTCAGGAGCTGGTCGGCGCGCGCGTGACGCGCGTTCGGAGAGCTTGACGCAATCGTCGGATCGAAAGTGGTGTCTTCCTTCATCACATCCGGATCGCTCACGAAGTTCGAGCCTACAAAATAGCCGTCCATCGTGCGATAGAGCTTCGTGCGCTTTAGGCCTAGCTCGAACTGAGCGATTTCGCCCGTTTTGCGGTCGCCGAGCAGCCAATCGTTCGCGTATCCGCCGTTGTTGCCGTCCAGCATGATCTTCACGTAATCGTCGATCGAGCTCGCGTATTGCATGGCCTTGCGCGCGCGAACGAATTCTGCTTTCCCGTTTGGATCCCAGCCGTGAAAATTCGAGATGGTGGTTTCGGTGATCATCAGTCCGGTGGAGTTGACGCCGAAATCGTCGTCGCTGGCGATGACGCCCGGAAAGCCGTCCATTAACATGCGGAAACCCCGTTGCGGGACGATGTCGAAAATAATTTTCCAGCGCTGGCCGTTCGCGTAATTCGTCCAGTTGTTGTGCGCCATCACGATTTGATGGTCTTTCGTCCAGCTGCCGTTGGCGACGAACGCGCTGCAATGTCCCGGTCCTGAATCTTTCGGCGCGGCGGGGAACTGGTTCGCGGCGTGCGTTTTTTCGTTGAGCCACGGCACGTAGTAGTCGGGGAGTTCGAGGAAAGCGTTCATGGCGACAATATCGTCGAGATCGAGCTTTATTTTCTTCGCTGCGAGCGCGTCGACGATTCCATGCAGCTCGGCTTTGTATTCGTCGTCGATCTTGGGCCAGAGCATTTCGCGAGCGGCGCGGCGGAAAAAATCCCAATCACGCTGCGTCGAGTGTGTGGCGTTCAGCCGCACCGATTGAAACGCGTCGGCAATTTCCGGAGCGAGGAGCCAGCCGTGCTGATAGCCGATGTCGTGCGGCGAGCCTTCCAGATGCACGTAAATCCAACCGCCGCGCTCGAAGCGGTACGCCTTGGCGAGCACGGGATCGTCGGAATACTGCGCCGGCGACGGCGCCGCGTTGGCTGCCCGCGTGACGTGACCTCGGCCGATGACGAGCAGTTGCGTAGCGGCAAACGCAAATCCAAATAGGATTGCGAGAACAAGCGGCAGCCGGCTTCGAACGCTTCGCGGCATTGATGTCGGGGACATCGGGATCATCGGCGCGTCTCCTGAGAGCAAGAAATTTCGCCCGGCAGGCATGTTAGGCGTCGCGATGCTGACGTGTCAACGTTCGGGGTCGCGAAAATAGGGCGCAAAATGCGATTTGCGGAAACCGCAATCCAGCGACGATTAGAAAGTGAAGTTTCGTTGATTTTACAGAGGGTTACGTCGATTTCTAATTGGTATGCTCTGTCGATTAGAATTGCCGGGGCCGGCTGCACGACAGGAAGTTGCGCGGGTGATGCCCCGCCGCCGATAGTGAAACGAGTTGCGTTCGAAGAGCGAGCGCCCTGATCGGCAAGGTACGAATTTGTGGCGATTAGACGCAGAACGCGTAATGATTTTGCAGGGGTTAAGCGTGTTTCTAATCGCGCAATGTTGCGATTAGAAATGCTGTTCCCGAGTGAAGGGCTAGAAAGTTGCGCGAGTGGGGCAGCGCGCGTGGAAGTGAGGCAAACCGCAGCCAATTGCTCGGTTGTATTGATTCGCGCGCCGCTGACGCCACCAGCGGCGAGCTCTGGCTTTGCCATTTCCGTTTCTCCTGTTTTTTCCGGGAAGCGAGTCACTCGCAGGACAGAGGTCGTGGGCGCTGTGGAGGGCGCGCCACGAACAGATTAGCACGCCCGAATAAAATTGAAATTGACCCAAGGGCCAAAGAAAGGACAGCTGTACTTACGTACCTAAGATGGCGTAGCGTCCCTGGGACGGCCAAGGGTGTGCGTTCTTCGGCCATAAAGCAAAGACGTTGCGCAAGTGAGACTGCGCAAGTGGAAAAGCGGAAACGGACGTTCTTTTGCTGTAGGAGTAGGCTAAACCGCAGCAAATATCGGGGCACCTAGTTTCGAAAGCAGGGACGCGCATTCCGGCACGGAAAGAACGGGATGGCTCACTCGTCTCGGAAATTCACCGTAGATTCTGCCTTCAAGTTTTCGGCCGGTCGTGGCCTTGCGGACTCCGCCCCACTGCTTGAAAAAAAATGGAACGCCCTCGTCCTCGCATTGATCGCGAACGGAGAGAACCCATTCCTTTTCCATCGGTCGAGCGCCGGGGCCACTTTCGCCGCCGACGATGACCCAATGAACACCGCTGAGATTTATCGCGCCAAGGTCCTCAAGCAACGGCTCGACTGAGAGGAAACGGACCGCAGCATTGGCGGCACGGAGATGATCGATTCTCGGGAGGCCATGCCGCTTGTCCTCGACGCTGACACCCCACCAGATGTGCGGTTGATTCGCCGCAAAGCTAAGGCTCGAATTGAGAAGGTCTTGCAAGCGTTGCGAGCGTTTGGTGAGGACTTGATACGTGTGCCAGTTTGCAGCAGCCATCACGCGCGTGACCGCGACGATGTAATTCTCGGGCACTTCGTCATGGAAGAGATCGCTCATGGAATTGACGAAGATCATTTTGGGAGCGCGCCAGCGCAGAGGCTCGCCTAGTTTTTCGGGGACGAGTCTGAGGTCGAAGCCTTGTTCGTAAGGGTGGCCTTTGACACCGCGAAAGCGCTCGGCAAAAGTTTCCGCGTAGCAATGCTTGCAGCCTGGACTGATCTTGGTGCAGCCGCGAACCGGGTTCCACGTGGCATCAGTCCACTCGATAGATGATTGGCTGCTCATGGGGCCCCTCACCTGCACCTTTATATATTATGAAGTATATATCGCTAGCTTGTGGAGATTACGCGAAAATCTCGAGAGCGCACTCGCGCCGGCGCTACGAAGGCTGGGAGAAGAGCGAGAAGAAAAAGCAGATCCCTCGTCCGGTTGTCCTCCGTCGGGATGACCGCGCTATCAAGTCAAAGACAGAGGCTGCCGCCCGTGAAGGGCGCCGCTACAAAGCGGGAAACGGCAAAGAGCCGGCGAGACGCCGGCGTTACAAAAGGCGGGGAATTCGCCGCTGCGGACTGTGCCGCTACGGGAAAATGTTGCCCGTCCCAAAACCAAGATGACGGGGCTGAAGCCTGTGCCACGAAGTTCGGCGCGTCGGAGGGCGATTTGCAGACGCGAGTGCTATGTACATAAACTATCGATTTGTGTACACGATAACGATATACTGAGGCGGGAGGGCGATTCGATGGCGACGGCGAAAGCGAAGGGGCGGGCGCACAAGCATTACCGTTTGGACGCGGCGAAGATCAGCCGGGCGCGGAGGGTGCTGCGGGCTGACACCGAAACGGAGACGATCGAGCGGGCACTGGACCTGGTGATTTCCGAGTACGAGCGGAACCGACTGGCGGCGGAAGCGAACGAGCGGTTCGTCGAGAGCGGGATTCAGATTAGGGATGTGTACGGAACGCTGGACGAGTAGATGCAGCCGGTTCTTTTCGATTCTTCCATTTACATTTTGGCGTTGCGGGGCAAAGGTGATCCGGCGCTGGATTTGCGGCGGCTGGCCGGAGGCGCGGCCGTTTGGCTGAGCGCAGTTGTGCTGGAGGAGCTCTACGCCGGGACGAATGCGCAAAACCGGCGAGCGGTGGAGCGTCTGGAGCATGATTTCACGCGGGCGGGGCGAATTCTGGTGCCGAGTCTTAGCGATTGGACGCAAACAGGCGAGGTGCTCGCGCGATTGGCGATGAAGCACGGTTACGAGCAGATTGGTAGAGGTAGATTGACGAACGACGCGCTGATTGCGACGAGTGCTGGGCGGCTTGGGATTACGGTGGTGACGGCGAACGCAAGGGATTTCGCGAGGCTGGCGGAATTCCAGGCGTTTCAGTGGCGGACGGGCAGGTCTTTGAGTTGATCGGCGTTCGTCCGGAAGAAGACATGCTGCCCGCGCGACAGGGCTGGGCCGGATGCCGCGCCGCATCGTCACGAAGCGGCGAAGTGCGGGTAGAATGGCTGCCTTTGAAGGCAACGAGGAGGTTGCGGTGAAACGATCATTGGCCATTTTCGCTTTGCTGTTTTTGAGTTTGCCGACGTTTGCTCAGAACAATGCGGCTCAGAACAGTGCGGCGCAAACCCAGGCGACACAAACTCAGGCGGCACCGACCCAGGCGACGCAAACGCAAGTCATACGTCCGGGCGACAACCTGGTGATCGAGAATATCCCGGCGATACCGGCCGCGATTGCCGAGAAGGCGTTCCAGTACGG
>Ga0073928_10005117_pt1 | contig 18643 bp, 16 predicted proteins | sample PaiPotPPA55metaG_FD_76969 | JGI IMG/M metagenome (GOLD analysis project Ga0073928, IMG submission 76969) | Iron sulfur acid spring bacterial and archeal communities from Banff, Canada, to study Microbial Dark Matter (Phase II) - Paint Pots PPA... ... | reverse complement strand
GGGCACTAGTGGTGGAACAGAGCGACGGAAGGAACCGGCCACTGGGTCGAGACTCCACGGGACATCATACACCCGCTAGAGAACAGCAGGGCTTCGCTACGAGAGGTAATAACTCACGAACGGTCGGCAAACCGGACGTAATCCGTTTCATCCGTCAGTCGGCCCACTGTTCCCTCGACGCCTCCAATTTCCGATCCCGGCCTGAATCTCCCGCTGATGCTCGACGAGCATGTCGTGATGCCAGAAGGTTACAAGGCGCAGGTTGTTGCAACGAGCCGCCAAGCCGCGATCACGTATCGTGAAAAGCTGCTAAATGCGAGGGATGAGTTGTCGGCGAAGATTGCTGCACTGTCTCCCGAAACGCTTGCACTTTCAGATGATGAGCTGGAGCAAACAGATGCCGAAACCCGGTTCCGGGTGAGCGCGCATCCGGCCCTGTCGAAACTAAATGCCTTGGAAATCGCCGTCGTGATTTCAGGAGACCACAACGATCCGGAAAGTTGGTGGGATTGGTCGGACAAATCGAACCAAGAAGAATACATGAAGCGGTTCAAGAGAAAGCTAGCGACAGAAAAAACTGAGAAGACCGATCCGCTTTCAATCTTGGTCGTCAACAACATGTTGCTAACGGGCTTCGATGCGCCGGTTGAACAAGTGATGTACCTTGACCGCAAAATTGTGGCACATGACCTCCTGCAAGCGATTGCCAGAGTCAATCGAACAGGCGGAGCCAAGAAGTGCGGCTACGTGGTGGACTACATTGGTGTGGCGCGGCATCTCAACGAAGCGCTTCACGACTACGATGGCGAAGATGTCGAAGGTAGTTTACCAACTGCGACCGTTGCTGTTTGCGCCAAACCGGCCTGCGCCAAGAGGGAATCAAACGAGGTATGTTCATGGCGAGGAGCTTGTAGGGTTCATAAGCAGATGTTTGCGCGCACAGTCAGTTCGTTCACAGTGCGCGACTCAATACGACTTCGGTCTATGGGGCGCTCTTTATGAACCCATCGTTCGAATAATAAAGACCGCTCATCGTGACCCTCTGCTGGGGGATATTTATGCCGCATTAGCTGACCCAGGTGGCGTCTAACTAGAAATGGACCCCGGTTTGACCCACGTTCAGGTAAACCCTAACAATTGTGCTACTTAGGATCTTACAGCTAAGAGACAAGCTGGCTGGCTCGTCGCAGGGGGCGATCACCAACGAATCCAGAATTGATGACCGCAATGGTCCCAACTTTGGACCCAAGCCAATATAACAGCCTATTTTTGTTTAGCTTAGAAGACCACAACTGAGGGGCGAGCCCAGAGCGTGTGCGCCGAAGGGAAATGGACCCGGTATGGACCCAACCCTCCCCCAACTACCGAGAAGTACACCACTTACCGTGAACACAGCTAAGGGGGGAGCTCAGTTGTGAACGATACTGCGGACAGGAGATATTATGGAAGCTCGACTGGCAGGGTGAACTCGAAGATAGTCCCACAGGGATCGGCATTCCTCGCCCACAGCCTGCCGCCGTGAGTTTCAATAATGGATCGACAGATCGACAGCCCCATCCCCAGGCCGCTCGGCTTCGAACTATAAAAGGCATCGAAGATGCGCTCGCGGTTCGCCTCATCCACCCCTGGGCCACTGTCACGTACTGCAACGAGAACACTCTCGGTATCCGATGAGGTACTAATCACAATCTCCCGATCACGCTCCTCGGTATGGTTCAAAGCCTCCACGGCGTTCATGATCAGGTTGAGAATTACCTGCTGGAGTTGCACACGATCGCAGAGGATGACGGGTGACCCAGGCGAAAGTTGCGTCCGGCAATTGATGCGACCCTTCACTACCTCAGGGTGCGTGAGAGCGACAACGTCCTCGATCGCATCATTCATGTTCACGAGATCTTTCTGTGGTGGCGCCTTTCTGACGAGGGCCCGGATACGTCCCACGACGTCGCTTGCCCGCCCGCAGTCTCGCACAATTCGTGTGAGGGCCTGCCGCACGGGATCCAGGTCGGGAACCTCGGATTGCAAGCACCGCATGGCAGCATGCGCATTGGTCATCACGCCCGTGAGAGGCTGATTCACTTCATGGGCGATGGAAGCAGACAACTGCCCGAGAGTAGCAACCCGGTTTGCGTGTTCCAGCTGGATTTGTATGTCGTGGGATCGTCGCTCGCTGTCGCGTGCCGCATCCTCCGCGCGTCTGCGGTCGCTCAGGTCAACCATGAACGCCACACCTTCGTTCCGCGCGCGATCGAAGACAGCTGCACCGGCGAGCACCGATACTCGAGTGCCACCTTTTCTAAAGAGCTCCTTCTCATAGGCTTCGGCGATGCCCGTTATTTTCACTTCGGCGAGGGCTTGGTCATCGCGTTCGCGCCACTCCAGCGGGGTCAGCTGTCGCCAGTTCAAACGACGAGCCAGAAGATCGTGGCGATCATGCCCGACAATTTGCAGAAACGCATCATTGGCATCGATGATGAGGCCGTCGACGTCCCAAATGAAAATTCCTATGATATTCGACTCGACAAGGCGGCGGACACGAGCCTCTCGCTCGCGTAGGTCACTGTAGAGCCGGGTGTTCTCGAGCGAGACCGCTGCAGCAGAAGCCAGCAGCTTGAGCACCGTCATGCGAGCGGGAGTGAAGACATCCCTGGCCAGGTTGTTTTCTAAATACAATACACCCGATAGGCGTGCCTGCTTCAGAAGCGGCAGGCACAGGATGGATCGAGTGCCGCGCTGACGAATGTACTCATCGGTCGAGAAGGAACTGTGCGCCGCGGCGTCGTGCAGGAGCAAGGCCTCCCTAGTTCGCAAAACGAATTGAAAAACTGACGCTGGCAGGTCCGCGCCAGTGATCTCTGCTTGGCGGAGCGCGACGGCGAGCCCATCCACGCCCGTCGTCGCTTCCGCTTCGATCCGATACTCGTTTGCGAGAGGCAGAATAAGTACGCCCCGCTCGGCACCAGCATATTCAATGGCCGTGCGCATGAGCGTATCGAGCAGTTTTTCCTGTTCGATTTCACCCGATACTGCCTCCGATACGCGGATGACCGTGGCCAGGTCAAGTTGTTCGACGGAGGCAAGAATAGTGCTTGTGTCGGACGAGGTCTTCTCTGTCTTGATCTGTGGATAGTATTCCTCGAGTTGTCGGACCTTCGCGTCCGCGCCCCAGCGTAGATAGCAGTCCCGGGCATCTCGCAAATAGACGTGCGCAATTTTAGTGAAACCTCGTGCCAAATAAAAATCCGCTGCAGATTCGTTGGCGATCGCCTCACAATGTGCGAAACCGTTGTCGTGTGCCGAATGGATCGCCGCTTCGTAGAAATCTTCAGCGTCGAGCATCCGGCCTTCGATGCGCGCGATCTCCGCGCTTACGAGCGCGGTTTTAGTTGCGAAATTTGCGGGACAATGCAGCGCCCATATCTCGAGCTGCCGGTGATGGTCGTCAAGAGCGGCGAAATGCTTCTGTCTCTCCTCGGAAGAAGCGAAGTTCCAGGCAGCAGCATGTGCCAGGGCAGCATAGAAGCGAAAATCGCCCGTTTCCACCTGCGATGCCGTCGGCCAGAGCAACTGATGGGCTTTCCGAGACGCCTCGACCGCCGAGGCGTAGTCTCCAGAGAAAAATCTGGCCTGCAACTTTCGAGTCCAATAGAAAAATTCGGCTAGAGCCAGTACCGGATTACTCGCGAAACGATGCTCGGTGTCCGATTCGTTATAGTCGAGGGCGTCGAAGGACCCAAAGGTAGAAGTCAGGCCGCGTAGTGTACGTATAAGACCCAAATTCACCTTACAATTCTCGGTCACTAGCCCAAAGCCGGCTTTTTTGACGAAGTTGAGGCCCTTCTCCGCCTCTGATTGCACCTCCGAAAGAGGGTCACCCACGAGCAAATAATTCGCGATCAACGAATGCCAGCTATAGGCGGAGAACGTGAGGTCCCCTGTTCGATATGCGACATCGAATGCACGCCGGATCAGTTCACGTCCCTGAACCGCGTGCTTCGCCCAAGGCGTTAGCGTGCCAAATGAAGTATAGGTTCTCGCCTGATAGCGAGTCAGATTTCGCTTTTCGACGAGATCGTATCCCAGTTGGCCGAATCGGAATCCATCTTTGTAATTGTTGAAGCGAGGCCCAGCGAACATTCCAAACCAGACATAACCGAAACACGAAGCATCGCAGTTACCGTGTTCCAGGCAAAGACTTACCATGCGGCAAACCACCAGGGTGGATAGATTCTCATCGAAAAACATGGCCGGATGGACGATTTCCGTGAACACATCGAGCATGTCGAGGGCATCGGGATCATCGAGCAGCGGCAAATCTACGAGGTCCTCGATCTGCCGGTTGCCGACCAGCGACCAGATCCGGTTGTACTCCTGCATGACGTCATCGCGCGCCGGATGCGGCGACCAATCCGTGCCGTTGCGGCGAAGGTAATCGAGAAACACTTCGATCGCACGGTCGCTGCGATCCAAGGTCGTATATAGGGTTACCCGCAATCGCGTCACAACCGCAAAATCGTGGCGGCTCCTGGCAAGCTGCCCCAACCTGGTCAGGCGGCCTTCGGCTGCAACCATGTCTGCGGTAAGAAGTTCGCACTCGGCGATGAGAGACTCAATCGAGAAGATAAGGTCATAGTTATTCTCCCAAGACTCCTCGCTTAACAACGAGAGGCCGACATTTAGGTATTTCAGTGCCGATGCGTAGGCTGTGGAGGCCTTCGCCCGTTTGCCGGCGATCAAATTCAGGTCAGCTACCCGCTCACGTTCACCGACATCATTGATGAGAGTTGCGCCGCGATTGAGTTGATTGACGATGTCGAAAATCGCTTCTTGCAGACGTTCTTGGGGAGTGCTCTCCATGAGAATTCTGCCGATGCGCAAATGGGTTTGAGCGCGCTGTTCCTCCGGAATCAGAAAGTAGGCGGCTTCCTGGACTCGGTCATGAAGGAACCGATAGGAACTCTCTGAGCGAAAAACGAGGCCGGCGCGGACCGCTTCCCAGAGTTGAGCATGCAATTCTTCCCTTGAATCCTTATATACCGTTCGCAGCAGTTCGAACTCAGCGCTATTTCCCAAGCAGGCGAGTTGTTTCAAGGACTCCTGCGTCGCGTTTGGAAATCGGCTAAGCTTTCCGACCATCAAGTCCGCTACATTGGCCGTGTAGCCCTTCGCGTGAATGCGATCGACGTCCCAGCGCCAAGCCGCAGCGCTTGGCTCGAACCTGATCAAGCCCTCCTCCTCCAGCTCCGTAATGAATTGGATCGTGAAGAAAGGATTGCCGTCAGTCTTTTCAAAGACGAGTGCCGCCAAAGAACTGACACTTTCGGGCTCACACCGAAGCGAGTCAGAAACCAGGGACGCTACGTCATTTTGCGTCAAGGGCTGCAAGGCTATGTTCTGTATCTTGGCCCCGATGGCGTGCAAACCCATGAGTGTCCGCATTAGCGAGTGAGCAGGGCCAACCTCGTTATCTCTATATGCGCCGATGAAGATGACATGGCGAACATCCGGCTCCGTAACGAGGTATTCCAGGAGTTTGAGGGTTGCGGCATCCAGCCATTGCAAATCGTCGAGAAAAAGCGCCAGAGGGTGCTCAGGGCGGGCGAATACACTAAGAAAGCGGCGGAAAAGCAATTGGAAGCGCGCCTGGGCTTCCTGCGGCGGAAGGTCAGCGACAGGTTGCTGCGTTCCTATGATTACTTCGAGCTCCGGGATCAGGTTTACAATGAGTTGGCCGTTCGGTCCCAAGGCCTCAGACAGGGCGTTGCGCCACCGAGTAATCTCGGTTTCATTCCCACTTAGAATCTGGCGAATCAGAGTTTGAAATGCCTGCGCCAACGTTGCGTATGGAATATCGCGCTTGTATTGATCGAACTTGCCAGCTGCAAAAAGCCCGCGTGGTGGCACAAGTGCTTTGTGGAGTTCATTAACGACAGAAGATTTTCCGACACCGGAATAGCCGGAAACCAACACCAGTTCCGTCCCTTGCTGTTCGACGACGCGGTCGAAGGCGGCAAGCAGTTGCGCTACTTCCTTTTCCCGTCCATAGAGCTTTTCGGGAATCGTCACCCTTTTGGGTACGTCACGCATGCCCGGCGGAAATGAATCGATTCGCCCTTGCTCTTCCCAAGTTAAAAGGCAATGTTGAAGATCGGTTTCCAGACCCGCGGCAGTTTGGTAGCGATCCTCCGGAGCTTTTGCCAGGAGCTTTAAGATGATGGTGGAGAGCTGTTCGGGTATTTCGTTACGCCGCCGACTCGGCGCTACGGGCATTCTGGCGATGTGGCAATGCACCCATTCCATGGGATCTGTAGCCGCAAACGGCAGCGCTCCAGTGAGCATTTGATAGAGCGTGACGCCGAGCGCGTACAGGTCACTTCGCGAATCGATTGAGCGATTCATTCTTCCGGTTTGTTCTGGCGCCATGTAGGTCAAGGTGCCCGCTATGAACTCAGGAGGCTCGAGCGCCTGCCGTTCGCGGGGTAGTCGGGAAGCGATGCCAAAGCCGGTCAACCAGACTTGCTCGGTGACGGGGTCGAGAAGAATGTTGGCGGGCTTTATGTCTTTGTGGACCAGGCCGTTCTCATGTAGCCGGTCGATGGCGCGAGCGATCGCTGAGGCCAGCCGGAGAAACCTTCCCAGCTCCAGGGGCTTGCCCAGCAACGAATCCAGGGTACTTGTGCTGTGGGACTCAAGCAGCAGTAAAGTTCGACCGCGACTGTTCACAAGCTCCAGCGGTCGCGCAGCCCAGGCGCCATCCAGATAGTCCTTGAGCTCGAATTCGTGAGCAAGTCGACGGATGGTAGTGGGAGCGGGGTGTTCAGCAGCCGGCAACACAGCCATAATTGCTTGCCGGACACCCTCCGCGTTATTCCGCCACGTTCTGCAATAGAGGCGCTCGCCGTTATCCCACACCGGTTGGAGAAGCCGGTGTTCGCCATCATTATCGACCCAAGCGAGTTCGGTCATCGCGGGCAGTGACCCCCGACTGCATCCACTGAGAACGGAGCTATTCTAGGCGCTCCTCATAAGCGAATCTAGCGTGGACTTATGTCGCGGACTTGCGCTTAGTGAGAGTCCCGGCGCAACGTTTCGATTCGATGCAGCACCAATACTTAAGTCTAATAGACGCTTCCTGTATTCACCCACATTCTAGGGCTACAAACGCCTGTCAGGAGCAGAAGCCATCCGACAACCTCTCGTAGTGGTAGTGGTTGATGACGACGAATCTGTTCGCGAGTCGCTTCCTGACTTGCTGAAGGGATTTGGTTTTGCGGTCGCCGCTTTTTCTTCTGCCAATGAATTCCTTGTATCAGACAGCGTTGACCGCACCATTTGTTTGGTGCTCGACATCGCTATGCCGGGAATGAGTGGTCTCGATTTGCAAAAGGAGCTAAAGAGTCGCGGGTACAAGATTCCGATCATCTTTATTACGGCTCAAAGAGATGAATATATCCGTGACCGGGCGCTTGAACAGGGAGCAGTGGATATACTTCTTAAGCCCTTCAGCGACATCGCACTGCGGGAAGCGCTGAGCAAGGCAATGGGAGGGAACTGATGATCAGTTACCCGGACTTGGAGATATACTATGGCACTTGCCGGAGCTACCGAGTATAAAATAGGACGCTCAGCCTTGCCCCCCACGAAGTCCATCGTATTCGTCGTTGACGATGACATTTCGGTTCGAGAATCTCTCGAACTACTAATTCGCACGGCCGACTGGCACCCAGAGTTGTTCGCTTCGGCACAGGCGTTCCTCGACCATCCACCCGTCTCGGTCCCGAACTGCCTGGTGCTGGACCTTTCCCTCCCAGGACTAGATGGCCTCGATTTACAGAAGCGTGTCATCGTGGAACGGCCTGAAATGCCAATTATCTTCATCACGGGACACGGTGACGTGCCAAAAACAGTCCAGGCGATGAAAGCAGGCGCTGTCGAATTTCTAACGAAGCCTTTTCAGGACGGCGCGTTGCTTAATGCCATACGGCATGCGCTGGAGAGCAGCCGAGGTTTTCTTGTCCGAACTGCGGAGATGGAGGATTTGAGAGCCCGTTACACGTCTCTCACGCAGCGCGAGCAGCAGGTCATGAAGTTGGTGGTTGACGGGCTTTTGAATAAACAAGTGGGTGGAGAATTAGGGATCAGCGAGATTACAGTGAAGGCACACCGCGGAAGGGTGATGCAGAAAATGAAGGCCGGTTCTCTAGCGGATCTGGTCAAGATAGCCGCCAAGCTGCGGATGAACTCCCTCACGAAAGCGTGACAGGAGAGCCTGCCGATTTCTAGCTCGCCGCCTCCTCTATTTGAGAAACTTCCTCACAATTTGGGCAATTTCGTCCGCAGCCGTGTCTAGCGCGAAGTGGCCGCCGTCGACAATGTGCACTTGAGCGTTTGGCACATCGCGACGATAGGATTCCGGCTCTGAAGGATCGAAGGACGATTCATATTTGCCCCAAATTACCAGCAGTTGCGGCTGGTTTTTTTGCATCCACGCTTGCCACTTTGGATAGTTCTCCACATTGGTCCGATAGTCATAGAAAAGTTCGACCTGAATGTCGCCTTGGCCTGGCTGGTTCAAAAAATAGTATTCGTCCGTCCACAGATCCGGGTTATGGCGCTCAATGTCCGGATCACCACCGGAGTGACGCGCGCGAGTAGTGGCCAGCGAAAGAAGATTAGTTCGCAGCGCGCTTTCGTTCGGTGTGCGGTCGGCCCAAAACGCGCGCCGAGTTTTCCAACTTGCTCCCAAGCCTTCGTTGTGCGCCACGGCATCCTGCACGATAAGTCGCTCGACACGTTCGGGATGCGCAAGAATCATGCGAAAGCCCACGGGGCCGCCGTAGTCCTGCATGTAAAGCGAGTAGTGTGAAATCCCCAGCGCTTCGGTGAAATGATTCATCACCTCAGCGAGGTGATCAAATGTGTAGGCGAATTTTTTCGGGTCCGGCCAATCGCTATGTCCGAAGCCCGGGTAATCAGGCGCGACAAGGTGGTAGCGATCGGAAAGCCGTGCGAAGAGCGGCTCAAACATCCGCGATGAAGACGGAAGTCCGTGCAGCAGCAGAAGCGTTGGCGTGTCTTTCGGGCCAGCCTCTCTGTAAAAAATGGACAGGCCATCAATCTTTATCGTGCGATAAGCAGTTGGGTGTTCCACTGGACGTTCCGTTCCCTGGGCTTGGCCCAGCAAGAGAAGTGATGCGAGGAGCACGGAAACGGCCAGTGTCCGTGTCGTGAGATAAAGAGCCGCGCGTTCCACAAATTGCTCCATGGCAGGTTCCTTTCTTTGGGTTCGGGTCCGCGATTAAGAGAATTCCCACCTCATAGACACCGAGGTCGCGACTGACGCGCCGTTACCGTCCGGGGCCCGCTTCTTTGTGGCCGCCAACCACGCCGCCAAAGCACGGGCCTACATGGCCCGTCCCGACGATGATGGCATCGAGATGCTTCATCGCGGCAGCTCTTTACCGTTCTGCTCCCGCACCATGTACTCGGCGTACCAGTTAGGCCAGTTTTTATCGGCTTGCCCGATACGCGCCTCATGTTGACCGTGAGCGTCCGCCGCACGCCGCAGCGCGCCAGCCAGATCGTTCGCCGACACGAACGTAGTTGTGGGGTCCATGTGACCGGGCAGTCTCGTCGTGACCTCCTGGAGCAACCAGCCATTGCCGTCCGGATCGTGGAATGAGGCGTACGAGCGGTAGCTCTCACGATCAGGGTCGGGACCGCTGACTCGGCGCCGCCCAAACAGGTAGGGTTCGTCCGGGCCGTCATACACGCCGCTGTCGCTGTGGAACGCCTCGCTGACCTCCACACCACGACCGAGCAGATCTTTACGAGCGGCCTCGATGTCAGACACGATTAAGTACAGGCCTTTTGCGGAGCCGGGCACGGCCGCGGTGACGTTCTTACCGAAGATGATCGAGCACCCGGAGCCGGGCGGCGTGAACTGGACCAAACGATAGTCTGTATCGTTGCCGGAGTCGATGTCGAAGCGCCAGCCCAGCCTCGCGTAGAACTCCTTTGCGCGGTCCACATCAGAGACCGGGATGACGACTATCTCGAACTTGAAGTCCACTTTGGCGGCGTTCGTGCCGCTGGTTGTCTCGTTATTCTGGATTTCCTGTGTCAGCTTTGCCATTTTTTCTCTCCGATCCGTTTACTTAAATTAAGAATTAGACTGGCTGAATAAGACGTCATGCGTCGAATCTGACCTAAATGAATGTCGCCTCATGGGCGTGACCTCCATTTCTGTGTCTTCTAAGGCCGAGCGAAGGCGTCGACATCAGCGACGGCCTTGGCAAAGGCCACTTCAAAAATGAGCTCCAGTTCGACTGGGGCGCCAAGCGGAAGGCTCGCAACGCCATAGACGAGCCGCGTGGGATTTTTTTCGTTTCCGAAGACCGCCTGCAGCAAGTCCGAAGCGCCATCCGCGATTTTTGGCTGCTGGAGAAAATCTCCAGAGGTCGCAACTAAGACGCCAAGCCGAATGACTCGGGTAATTTTGTCCAGTGAACCCAAATGCTGTCGCGCGACTGCCAAGCCGTTGAGCGCCGCAAGGTGCGCGGCTTGTCGGCCTGCGTCCACGTCGAGCTCGGCACCAACGTGACCGATGAATTTTGCTTCGCGCCCCTCCGTTGGGAGCATTCCACTTAGAAATAGGAGGCTGCCGGTTTGTACGGTTTCGGCGTAGGTTCCGAATGGTTGAGGCGGAATGGGAAGCCTTATGCCGAGTTCTCTCAATCGTTGCTCGGCGCTGTGCCCAGTCGGCTTCTTGGTGTTCCTGGCGGCTCGCTGTTTCATTTCATTTCCCTATCTCGAAGTCGCGGTCATTTGTCGCGCCGATGACAACACAAGCACCAGTCGGAAACAATCAGACGAAGGTATTGGAAATACTTTGGTATCGGGCCCTGGGTCTAGTCCGTGCTGGCCGGCGGCCGCAAGGAGCAGGTCACTGCAAGGCAGCAGGACAATCAAAAATCAAGACCGAAACGTGCGAAGGTATCACCAATACTTTTGTCCAATTGTCTTCCTCCCGAGTCACTGGCTCAATCGCGAGCGCCTGTTGAGTGCACGCAGGGAGCGAACATGGTCACGAAGAAAACAGCAATCGTCACCGGAGCGCAGCAAGGAATCGGCGCCGGGATCGTCGAAGGCTTTCTGAAGAGCGGCTATAACGTGGTCGCGACGTCACTTAATGCGAGCAAAACGTTGACCGCAACGGCGAACCTCGCCGTTGTTGATGGAGATGTTCGCGATCGGGAGACGGCCTCAAAATCTGTCAAAGCAGCAATCACTCACTTCGGAAGTGTCGATGTCCTGGTGAACAATGCCGGGATTTACCTCACAAAATCGTTCACTGAATTTACGACCGAGGACTTCAACGCCGTGGTTTCAGTCAATCTGTTGGGATTCCTCCACATGACACAACTTGCCGTCCACCGGATGCTGAAGCAAGGATCGGGGTGCGTCATAGCTATTTCTGCCGCGCTCGCCGATAACCCGATTGCCGGTGTGAACGCCTCGGTGCCCATGATGACGAAGGGCGGCTTGAATACGGTAACGCGACATCTGGCGATTGAATACGCAAAGCAAGGTATCCGCTTCAACGCCGTTGCTCCTGGTGTTGTGGATACATCACTACATCAAGAGGTCACTAAAGACCATCTCAGCACGCTGCAGCCGATGGGAAGCATCGCCGAGATCAGCGATATCGCCGATGCCGTTCTCTATCTGGCTAACGCGCGGCAAGTCACGGGAGAGGTTCTCCACGTCGACGGCGGAGCGCACACTGGTCGTTGGTAGCGCCGACGACGAGCCGAGAGGAGAGAGAAGCGATCCTGCGTTCGAGGTTCAAACATCGGTGAACATAGTCACCAATCTGTCGCAAGCCCCAGTAAATTAGAATCCGTGCGACTGGCGCTGGCCCGTTTTCAGAGCGTGGACCTTATTCCCAGAAAGAGCGCCAACAATTGCAGCCGGCTACCGGAGTTCTACAGGCAACAAATCTCATGAGTCGCTTTGTGCAGACGTTCGAACCGATACCAAAGTATCTGCGATACCTTCGTCTAATTGCCCCACTCTCCAGACTGTGGTGTCATTCCGTCAGACCGACTCAGTCGAAAAGGTCCAGCGACGAGCAAGGAGATGAGACATGAGAATTTTACAGGTGCTGACTTCACACGATCAGCTCGGCAATACAGGCCGTAAGACCGGTTTTTGGCTTGAAGAAGGTGCAGCCCCGTACTTCGTTTTCCGAGATGCTGGTGTCGATCTCACGCTAGCCTCCCCAAAAGGCGGTCAGCCTCCGATCGATCCAAAGAGCGACATGCCGGAAAACCAGACTCCGGCGCAGGTGCGGTTCAAGAAAGATGAGAAGGCGCTGAACGCATTTGCAAACACTCTGAAGCTTGCGGATGTGAAGGCAGAAGACTTTGATACGGTGTTTTATACGGGCGGTCACGGCCCGATGTGGGATCTCGCCGAGGACCCTGTGTCCATCGCTCTTCTCGAATCGTTCTACAATTCCGGCAAGCCAATTGCCTTGGTCTGCCATTCACCTGGGGTGCTTCGCCACGTTAAGTACAAGGGTGAGCCGCTCGTGAAAGGGAAGCATGTAACCGGCTTTACGAATGGCGAAGAAGAAGAGGTAAAGCTCACCAAGGTTGTGCCTTTCCTTGTTGAAGATGAACTTCTGCGCCTCGGTGCCATCTTTGAGAAGAAGGCGAATTGGGAGCCCTTTTCCATCACGGATGGTCGCCTTATCACCGGCCAGAATCCCGCATCATCGACCTCGACGGCTCAAGCCCTTATGAAGCTACTCGGGGAGAGAGCAGCCAGCGCTTCTGCTTGAGTTAACGATCACATCGGTCGGTCATTCTTATTGATGCTGGCGGCAAAGGCAATTGCGCCTTCTGGCCGCACAAATCCGGCGCGATGTCTGGAGCAGGCTAGCGGCAGCGAATTGCGATTTAGTGGCAAGCGAGCAAGCAATCCGTAGTGCAACCAGCGAAGGAGAATCTATGTCAGTCACTAAGGCAGTGCAGCAAATCACGGAAGAAAATCCCCTCGATTTTGTACCCGACGAAATTCCGTTCGACATTCCGTATGGCTCGCCGATATCTCTCGAACGCGCCCAGGCAGCCATCAATGCCGCTGTGGCAGAGGCGAAGAAGCGGAGTTGGAAGATGAACGTAGCTGTGGCTGATTCCGGCGGCAACCTCGTTGCCTTTCAACGGATGGACGGCGCGATGCTTGCGTCCATTCAGATTGCGGAACACAAGGCGCGGGCAGCCGCGACTTTCCGGCGCCCAACCAAGGTATTCGAAGACGGTATCAACCTTATGCATCTCAACTACCTGCTCGCATTCGATGGAGTTATTGCGTCTCGCGGCGGCATCCCACTGATTGAGAAAGGCTCGATTACTGGCGCAATCGGTGTTTCTGGAGGGGCGGATTCCCAGGACGAGATCGTTAGCAAGGCAGGCGCGGCAGTGATTAACGAAGTCCCAGCAAGCAATAAATGATTCAGATTTCGAGCAGGCATTGAGGGCAATCTAGCCATTCCTGAGACCACAACCACAGAGGAGAATCCCATGGCAAGTACAAGTACAGCTACGAAACCGAAACAGCTTCGCGTGACCCGCCGATCGCCCGCCTATTGGCGCGTCACGATCGACAACCCGCCGATCAACGTGATGGGCCCGGAAATGGTCCGAGAGTTTCAGGCACTCATCAATGCTCTTGAGGCCGACGAGCATGTCAGGGTCGTGGTCTTCGACAGCGCTGTTGAAGATTACTTCCTGAATCACTCCGATTTTTTCACCAAGCTTGAGGATCTGACCTCAATGCCGGCTGGCCCTACAGGATTGCCACCTTGGCCGGACTTTCTCGCGCGTCTGACGCGAGCGCCGTTCACCTCCATCGCCCTGATCCGCGGCCGCGCTACGGGCAATGGCAGCGAGCTCACGCTTGCCTGTGACATGAGTTTCGCAAGCCGCGAGAAGGCCATCTTCTCGCAATGGGAAGTGGGCGTGAGTCTGGTCGCCGGCGGAGGTCCGATGGCCCGGCTGCCCCGACTCATGGGCCGAAACCGCGCTCTCGAGGTCCTCTTGAGCTCGGAAGACCTCCGAGGAGAACAGGCCGAAGCCTACGGCTACGTGAACCGCGCCCTGCCCGACGCCGATCTAGACGCCTTCGTAGAGGGGTTCGCGACCCGGATCGCCGAGTTCGATAAATGGGCGATCGCCAACACCAAGCGTCTCGTCAACACCAGCCTTCCGCCGGATGTCGAGCTCGCCGCTGGGTGGGACGCATGCATGACTTCGATCGGCCGGCCGGCTGCGCAGGAACGGATCAAAGCGCTCATGGCGATGGGCTTCCACAAGCCGGGCGATGTCGAAAATCGGCTGGGATACCACATCGGTCAAATCGCGCGGTAGACGTAAATCTTGTGCGGAGACTGCAAACGATAGCCTCGGAGAAACAGTGCAGGAGTCACCTTCGTGATTAAGCCACTCTCCGGATTACGCTAGTTTGGAATTCTACTTTTCCGCTCGACTTCAACAGGCGAGGACAACACTATGAAGACCGCAAGCCCTATTCAGATCGGCGGTTCGCAGCTTGCAGACATGCGTCATGTTTGTGCGTTTTTCAACAGCGACGAAGAAGAGTACCGCGTTCTGCTCCCGTTCATTAAGGACGGATTCGAGTGTGGCGACAAGGCTGTGCACGTAGTTAATCCCGAACAACGCGATGATCATCTTCAACGCTTGGCTGCGGCAGGAATTGACACCAACGCCACCGAGCAGAGCGGTCAATTCGAGCTTCGCACCAACACCGAAGCGTATCTGCGGGACGGCCGTTTCGATCAGGATCGCATGCTCGAAGTGTTCAAGCAGGTGGCGAGTGACAGTGCCAAGGGACGTTTCCCGCTCAATCGAATTGTGTGCCGAATGGACTGGGTGGCCGATCGTGGTCCTTACATCGACGACGTCGTTGAATTCGAATCCCGTGTCAACGATGTATGGAGCCATCACGACGACGCGGTCATTTGCACCTACCGCCTGGGGAAGTTTGGTGGAGACACCGTGATTGACATTCTGCGAACCCACCCCATGGTCATCATTGGTGGGATTCTTCAACAAAATCCTTTCTTTGTGCCGCCGAAGGAGTTCGTGCGCGAGATCCACGAACGGCGAGCAGGGCGGAACAAGTCAGCTTCAACAGTTTCCTGACATGACAAAACAACCCGAAGGTTCTCCCCAGGAGATCAAGCGGCTCCAGCGCTGCATTAATGATTTGGTCGGTATTCTCGCTCTGCCTGCAATCTGGACTGGTGCCGAACCTTCCCAGATTGTCGGTACATTGAGCGATTCATTACTGTTAATGCTCCAGCTCGATCTCATTTTTGTGCGCGTGAGGGGCTCATCCGGGGAGGCCCCGGATCCAATCGTACGGTTCGCGCAGACATGGGAACCAACACCGCACCCGCAAGAACTCGCCGAAATGATCGCGCAATGGTTAGGCAGCGACTCGCAAAAATGGCCCGCCGCGATACGAAAAACCTTTCGGGGCCGAGAGATTTCTTTAGTCCCGCTGAGATTAGGCCTGCACGGTGAATTCGGCACAGTTGTTGCGGGATCTCAGCGCGTCGATTTCCCACAGCAGACTGAGAAACTTTTATTGAGTGTGGCGGCCAATCAGGCTGCAATCGGGCTGCAGGAATCAACCTCCCGGAGCGCACAGCGGCAAGTCGCTAGCCACCTCGATAAACTGGTCGCGCAACGAACCGCAGAGCTTGCTGCCACGAGTGAAGAGCTCATGAAGGCGGTCGATGTAGATACCGAGACCAGACCGATCCTCACGCAAGTCGAGATTGATCGGGCGCGCGCGTATGGACACGTGCGCCGCGCGGAGGTTGGCGAGGTCCTTTATCGGCCAGGAGAGGTGGGTGTGCCGTGTTTTGTTCTCCTGTCCGCCGGCTTGGAAATCGTTCAATCAACGATTCACGGCGAGCGGCTGGTCTTCAACTTATTCCCCGGAATGTTCACCGGTGAGGCGGGCATGATCGCGGGTCAACGAACCGTAGTGCAGGCCCGAGTCACGCAAGGAGGTGAAATCCTGGAGCTAAGGCCCGAAGAGCTTCGAACTCTTGTGGCGCGTGATGCAGGTCTCAGTAAGATCCTTTTGCAGGCGTTTATATTACGCAGGCTTATGCTCATCAACCGGCAGCTGGGCAATGTCGTTGTCATTGGCTCACAACATTCCGCGGACACGCTGCGCCTTCGAGAATTTCTGGGCCGAAATGGTCACCCATACACTTATGTCGACTTAGATTCGGACGATACCTCTCGGAACCTTCTCGACCGTTTTGCTATTGCTGTCTCCGAAATTCCGATCGTCATTGGCAACGGCAACATGGTTTTGCGCAATCCGTCCACCGCACAACTCGCCGATTCCATCGGACTGAACGACAACATTAACAAAGGCTCGCTTTATGATCTGGTTATCGTAGGCGCCGGCCCAGCTGGCCTGGCTGCGGCCGTATATGGAGCCTCGGAAGGACTGAATACTCTACTGATTGAAAGCCACGCACCTGGAGGACAAGCGGGCACCAGCTCAAAAATCGAGAATTATCTGGGATTTGAAACCGGGGTGTCTGGTCAAGAACTCGCCACGAGCGCTACCAGGCAGGCACAGAAGTTTGGAGCGAAGATGGCGCTGGCACGTGCAATTGTTCAACTTCGGTGCCAACGTCGCCCTTACGAACTTGTGATGGACGATGGCACTGTCTTTTTCGCCCGGACTATCGTCGTTGCGACTGGAGCAAGTTACAACAAGCCAACGACCGTCACCCTGGAACGATTCGCGGGTCGCGGCATCCACTACGGCGCGACCCACCTTGAGGCTCAGCTGTGTGAGGACCAAGAGGTCATCGTAGTCGGGGGCGGCAACTCGGCTGGTCAAGCGGCTGTTTTTCTTTCGCAGACAGCGCGCAAGGTTTTTATGCTCGTGCGCGGGGCCGACTTGGCCGAATCGATGTCGCGGTATCTCATCCAACGCATTTCTGGAAATCCTTCCATCGAGTTGCTCTGTAACTCCGAACTGTGCCGCCTTGACGGCGAAAAAGATCTCGAAGAAGTGAGTTGGATCAACAAGCAGACTGGGCAGGTGCGTTCAGTCTCAACCCATCACCTCTTCGTAATGGCTGGAGCCTCGCCGAATACCAACTGGCTGCAAGGCCGTGTCGCTCTTGATGAGAAAGGCTTTATCCTCACCGGACGCGACCTAGCATTGGCGATCGATCCAGATCGAAACCTTCCTTGGCCGCTTTCCCGCCCACCTTACATGCTCGAAAGCAGCCTGCCAGGAGTGTTCGCAGTTGGGGATGTCCGGGCAGGAAGCATCAAAAGAGTGGCTTCGGCTGTTGGCGAAGGATCTACTTCGGTGAGTATGGTGCATCGAGTTCTCGCCGAGCTTTAGTGGGGCGGAATGATGGTGAGCAGTGGTTTGACCTCGCCGAGATGTTTAGATTGGGACTCGGTTAGCGGTAATTGCTGAGCAGTTGCTGGACAAAGGACTGCCGACGGGGGGCGTCCAATGCAAACAGGAAGGTTGCAACGCTAACAAAACAAACAAAACTTGGTCTATCCCAACAGGTCAGGGTGAATTAGCAAACCGCCGCCAGTCTATTGGCGGAGAATATAGATCAAGACTGTTCCAGTGCCGAGCCTTATACCAGTCAGGGTCAGTCGCCAAGGGTTTGCCGACTAGAAGGGCCTTAAGACTATGCGGACAACTCTTCAGTTATTTGTGTTCGAATGCCACGAAATACTTCGTGTAGTAATCGGGATAATTCCCCTTAACGTGCGACCGGTCTTGATTATCGAAGTGGGCCCATTCGCGTGCGGGATCAGACTCGATGTTATCCCAATCGATCACAGTCCACGTTCCATCGGTTTGAGCTGGAACAATCACTTCATCCACGACGCCTCCGGAGACAGATATGTACACACGGCGGCTCATCACCGGCCTCCAAACATCACGGCCAGGAATAGGACGAACATCAGAATTCCAAGGACGATCTTGAATGGCTTCCTGACGTACGTTCTTGCGCGTGAAGGACCGTGCCAACCCTCTCGGGCTTGCTCAACGCTTTGCTGAACTCCTCCGAGGAATTCAGCTCTCTGTTCGACGTAGAACTGATCCTCCGAGAAGGCCAGATCGTACAAACTTTTGAATGCACGAAGAGAAATGATGACTGAAGACACCATGAAATTCCTTTCCGGACTCGATATGAGTCCAATAGAGTCCAATTAGAGTCCATGATTGGTGGGTCTTGAGAGATCAGGAAGGACGAGATGTGGCGTCGATTCAGTGAGATACGAGGTTTTCTGCGATAAATCCTCGTGGGCTACACGCCCATCGTTTCAGCCAGCTAAACGACTATACATCAACAGTTTAACTGCCTCAAGTTGGGACTAGTGGACTGTCGCAGTGAATTCGTTAGTGCGCAGGCGGCGGCTGAGGTCAGAGTATTTCCACTGGATCGGGCGAGCGTTGGCGGAGTACGCGTTGATGTAGCGGCGGAGTTTGCGAGCCAAGTCCGGAACTGAGGTGAAAATGCCGCGGGCGATGACCTCGCGTT
>Ga0073928_10005116_pt1 | contig 18644 bp, 12 predicted proteins | sample PaiPotPPA55metaG_FD_76969 | JGI IMG/M metagenome (GOLD analysis project Ga0073928, IMG submission 76969) | Iron sulfur acid spring bacterial and archeal communities from Banff, Canada, to study Microbial Dark Matter (Phase II) - Paint Pots PPA... ... | reverse complement strand
TCAGCGCGCCGGTGGGGGTGAGCAGCGGTGTCCCGGCGGCGGCCTCCAGCTCACGCCACAGCCCCCATGCCTCCTCCACCAGCGGGACGTGGAATGCGCCCTCGGCGTAGGCGGTCCGGATGATGCGCGAGTCGCCGTGCGACGAACCTCGGTCGTGGGGCGGATCAAAGGAGTCGTACCCGGCGGCGGACACGCCACGAGAGGCCAGTCGCCACAGCGTCAATGCACCCATGGCGCCCAATCCGACCACTGCGACGTCAACGCGATCCATGCACGACCTCGTCCGCGATTGTCCCGTCTCGCACAGGGTGGGCGCGCGCCAATCTGTCGAGGAGAGTGGCACAATTGAATCGCTTTCGAGGTCACAGGCCGACGTGGCGGGATGGAGTCATAACCCTGAAACCCACCGACACGGCAGACCCGACCTACTTTCACCGGGTCGTGGACTGCCAGTGGGCGTGTCCGGCGCACACCAACGTTCCTGAATACATCCGGCTGATCGCCCAGGGTCGGTACACCGACTCATACATGGTCAACCGGGAGTCGAATGTCTTCCCGGCGATCCTCGGGCGGACGTGCGACCGGCCCTGCGAGCCTGCCTGCCGCCGTTCTCGCCTCGACGGAACACCGGTGGCGATCTGCCGGTTGAAGCGGGTGGCGGCCGATCTGCGCGGAGACATCGCCGATCGCCTGCCGGTCATTCCGACCCACAAGAACGGCAAGCGCATTGCCTGCGTGGGCGCCGGTCCGGCATCGCTGACCGTGGCCAACGACCTCCTGCCGCTGGGATATGAGGTCGTGATGTTCGAGCAGCTCGACAAACCCGGCGGGCTCATGCGCACCAACATCCCGTCATTCCGCCTACCGGCTCAGGTTCTCGACGAGGAAATCGACGTGATCATGAGCATGGGGGTCGACATCCGCTACAACACCCCCATAGACAGCCTTCGCTCGCTGCTCGACGAGGGCTACGACGCTGTGTTCGTCGGCAGCGGCGCCCCTCGGGGGAAGGAGCTGGACCTTCCAGGGAGGCGTGACACCGACCGCATTCACATCGGTATCGACTGGCTGAGCTCGATCGCATTCGGACACGTCGATTCCATCGGCCGGCGTGTGCTCATCATCGGTGTGGGTAACACGGCCATGGACTGTTGCCGTTCGTCGCTGCGGCTCGGTGGCAGCGATATCACAGTGATCGCCCGCCGCCCGCGGCCGTTCTTCAAGGCCTCGCCATGGGAGCTGGAGGACGCCGAGGAGGAGGGCGTCGAGATCCTGGTGAACCATTCGCCCAAGCGGTTCATCGTCGAGGACGGGCAGCTGGTGGGCATGGAGTTCGAGCGTCTGCAGTGGGACGAGGGCGCGCGCCGGTCGACGGTGATCGACACCGTAACCCTGCCGTGTGACGACGTCATCCTCGCCATCGGGCAGGAGAACGCGTTTCCGTGGATCGAGGGCGACCTGGGTTTGGCGATGGGGGACTGGAACGTGCCGATCGTGGACGAGACCACGATGCAATCGTCATTGCCGGGCGTGTTCTTTGGCGGTGATTCGGCGTGGGGACCGAAGAACATCATCTGGGCGGTCGAGCACGCGCACCAGGCCGCGATCTCGATCCACAACCACTGCCAGCAAATACCGTTGACTGATCGGCCGCCGCAGCACATGAACCTGGTGAGTCAGAAGATGGGGCTCACGGAGTGGAGCTACCACAACGACTACAACCCCTCACCGCGGCAGCAGATGACACACGTCGAGCTCACCCGACGCTTCGAAAATCTCGACATCGAGGTCGAGCTGGGTTTCTCCGCGGAGCAGACGGCGCGGGAGGTGCAGCGGTGCCTCAACTGCGACATCCAGACCGTCTTCGCAGCACCACTCTGCATCGAATGTGACGCGTGCATCGATGTCTGCCCGGTGCAATGCCTGACCATCACCGAGAACGGCGACGAGCGTGATCTCCGCACGCGCCTGTCAGCACCCGCTGAAAACCCCGAGCAGGCGCTGTTTGTGTCTGAGCCGCTCCCTCAGACGCGCCGTGTGATGGTCAAGGACGAGGACCTGTGCGTGCATTGCGGGCTGTGTGCAGAGCGCTGCCCGACGGCGGCGTGGGACATGCAGAAGTTCGACCTGGCCATCCCCCTGGCGTTGTCGATGTCGCCGGTGCAGGTGGCCTGACATGGTCCTGGAGGCTGCGCGGGAGACGGCCTCGCTTGTCAACGACTTCGCCGTCAAGCTGGCCAACGTCAACGGCACCGGCTCATCGAGCGCCAACAACCTTCTCATGCGGGCGATGTTCCGCATGGGCGTGCCGGTTTCGGGGAAGAACCTCTTCCCGTCGAACATTCAAGGCCTTCCCACCTGGTACGAGATACGAGTCAACAAGACGGGACTTGTTGCCCGGGCGCGCGAGTACGACGTGATGGTGGCAATGAATGCCCAGACGTACGCGAGCGACGTCCGTGAGGTTCGCCGCGACGGCTACGTGCTCTACGACTCGTCGTGGCCTCTCGACGCGACCCTGGTGCGGACTGACGTGACCTATCTGGGCGTGCCCCTGGCCCAGATGGTGAACGAGAGCTTTCGCGGTGCGCGCGAACGTATTCTGCTGAAGAACATCGCCTATGCCGGCGCTGTGGTGGCGGTGCTCGGCATCGACATGGATGTCATCGCAGACCTCCTCACCGAGCGCTTTGCCGGCAAGGAGAAGCTGCGCGATGCGAACCAGCGTGCGCTGCAGCTCGGCTACGGCTACGCGCGCGAGCACTTTGAATGCCCGCTGCCGTGCCGCGTTGAACGCATGGCCGCGGCCGCCGACTCCATGTTGATCGACGGAAACACCGCAGCAGCCCTGGGCTGTTTGTACGCCGGAGCCACGGTGGCCGCGTGGTATCCGATCACGCCCTCGACCTCGCTGATGGACGCCTTCACCAAATTCTGCGAACGCTACCGGCGCGACCCGGTCACCGGGCGCAACAACTACCTCGTGATCCAGGCAGAGGACGAGCTGGCCTCGATCGGCATGGTGCTCGGAGCGTCGTGGGCGGGTGCTCGCGCTTTCACCTCCACGTCCGGTCCGGGCATCTCGCTGATGAACGAGCTGCTCGGATTGGCCTACTACGCCGAGATTGCGGCAGTGGTGATGGACGTGCAGCGCGCCGGCCCGTCTACGGGGATGCCGACGCGCACGCAGCAGAGCGACATTCTCGCCTGTGCGTATGCATCACATGGGGACACCAAGCACATCCTCCTCTTCCCCGGCAACCCGACCGAATGCTTCCAGATGGCGGTGAATGCGTTTGACCTCGCCGAGCGCTTCCAGACGCCCGTGATCATGCTCTCGGACCTGGACATCGGCATGAACGACTGGGTTACCCCGACGTTCACGTGGGACGACACATACGTTCCCGACCGCGGGCGTGTACTCGACGCGGATGACCTCGCCAAGATCACGACGTTCCATCGCTATGACGACGAGAACGCCGACTCCGTGACGCCGCGCACGCTGCCCGGCGTCAGCTCGAAGGGCGCCTATTTCACGCGCGGCTCCGGCCACACGCGCGAGGGTGCCTACACGGAGACTCCGGACGAGTATCAGGCGGTGGTCGACCGTCTCGCGCGCAAACACACCGCCGCGGCGGGACGGGTGCCGGAGCCGGTCGTCGAGCTCCGTGATGACGCGCGTATCGGCGTCGTGACCGTCGGCGGTTGTGACCTGGCTGTACGCGAGGCGTTGCAAGACCTGTCCGAGCGCGGCATCGTGGCCGACTACATGCGCGTTCGCGGGTTTCCGTTCGGCGCCGCGGTGCAACAGTTCCTGGACGACCACGAGCTGCTGTTCGTGGTCGAGCAGAACCGCGACGCCCAGCTGCGCTCGCTGCTGGTCCTGGAGACAACGGTGCCCAAGGACAGGATGCGATCCGTTCTGGTCTACGGCGGCTTTCCGCTCAGCGCGGGTGATGTCGTTGACAGCATCGCGGCGCAGCTGGGAGATTGACGTGCCCTCCATCGTCAAACCTTCGGTTACACACCCCGGGCTGCTGCAGAATCAGCTCGGACTCACAGCCCGCGACTACGAGGGGGCAATGTCGACGTTGTGCGCGGGCTGTGGGCACGACTCAGTCACGGCAGCGCTCGTGCACGCGCTGTGGGATCTCGCGATCCCACCGCACATGATCGCGAAGATGAGCGGGATCGGCTGCTCGGGCAAGACGCCTGCGTACTTCGCTCGGGGCGCTCACGGGTTCAACTCCGCTCATGGGCGAATGGCTCCCATCGCAACCGGTGCCAACGCGGCCAACCGCGACCTCGTCTTCGTGGGAATCTCGGGCGATGGAGACTCGCTCTCAATCGGCCTCGGTCACCTGGGTCATCTGATCCGGCGTAACGTGCGCATGCTCTACGTGCTCGAGAACAATGGTGTGTACGGGCTGACAAAGGGGCAGTTCTCGGCGTCCGCGGACGTCGGCTCAACCGCCAAGGGAGGCGCGGCGAATCAGCTCTCACCGATCGACCCGATCTCCTTTGGCTTGAGCGCCGGAGCAACGTTCCTGGCTCGCGGATTCTCGGGCGACAAGCAGCAGCTGGTACCGCTGCTCAAGGCGGCACTTACGCACGGCGGACTTGCCATCGTCGACGTGATCTCACCCTGCGTGACATTCAACGATCACGAGGGGTCGACCAAGAGCTATCTGTTCACACGGCAGCACGAGGTCAAGGTGACCGAGACCGACTTCGTGCCGCCGGAGGCCGCGATCGAAGCGTCCATCCCGGACGATGGCGTGGTCAGCGTGCCCATGCATGACGGCGCCTCGATCAACTTCAGAGCAGTCCCATCCGGATACGACCCCACCGACCGCGAGGCGGTGATCGTGTACCTGCAGGAAGCATCTGCACGCGGCGAGGTCGTCACCGGATTGCTGTACATCGACGAGACGCGCGCAGACCTGCACGCCGCCGGCAGCACATCGCTGCAGCCTCTGGTTCACGTGCCGTACGAAAAGCTGTGTCCGGGTGCAGCAGAACTGGCCCGGATCGGCGCCCGGTGAGCCGCTTATAATTGGCGCGCCGGTGGGGGGTGGAGTAGAGGGCAGCCGGGGTCGGGCAACAATTACGGCGCCGTCATGTTCGTCCGGTCGGGGAATCTCGTCGGCTACGTGAGCGGGATCGCTTCGCAGTACAGCTCATTGCCCGACGTCACCACGATCGCGTCGGCCATGGCGGCCAGGATGGCGCAGGTGCAGCAGTAGAGCGGCGCTTCTGATACCTGGCTCAGAGAGAGTCGGGGACGTTGCGCTCGAGCTCCTCGAGCCACACCGTCGCGACCGCGTCGCTGGGAGCGCGCCAGTCACCCCGCGGCGACAGCGATCCGCCCGAACCGACCTTGGGACCGTTCGGCATCGCAGATCGTTTGAACTGGCTGAACTCGAAAAAACGATGCAGGAACACGCGCATCCACGACTTGATCTCGGCCAGCGAGTACTGACGCCGCTGGCTTTCGGGGATGAGGTCGGGCCACTCGCCGCGGCGGCAGTCGCGCCAGGCGTGATGGGCGAGAAACGCGACCTTGCTCGGTTTGAAGCCGAAGCGAAGCACGTGGTAGAGAAAGAAGTCCTGCAGCTCGTACGGGCCCACGACGTCCTCGCTGCGTTGACCGGGGCCCGTGCCCTCCGCATCTCCGGGCACGAGCTCGGGTGAGATGACGGTGCCGACGATCGCTTGGAGCACCTGGCCGGCCTCGTCGCCGAGCTCATTGGTATCGACCATCCAGCGAATCAGGAACTGCACCAGGGTCTTGGGGACGGATGCATTGACGTTGTAGTGCGACATCTGGTCACCCACGCCGTAGGTGCTCCACCCCAGAGCCAGCTCACTGAGATCGCCGGTTCCGACCACCAGCGCGTCGTGCCGGTTCGCCAGCCGGAAGAGATGTGAGGTGCGCTCGCCGGCCTGCACGTTCTCGTACGTGCGGTCGTATTCCGGAGCGCCGCCGGCGGCCGGGTGTCCGATGTCATGCAGCATCTGCGTGGCCGACGGGCGGATGTCGATCTCTCCAGCGGTGACACCCAGCGCGCGCATCAGGCGTCGAGCGTTGTCCAGCGTGGCTGCGCTGGTGGCGAAACCCGGAAGCGTGTAAGCCAGGACGTTGGTTCGTGGGAGTCCGAGGGCGTCCATCGTGCGCGCCGCGACGATGAGCGCCTGCGTCGAATCGAGTCCACCCGACACGCCGATGACGCCCTTGGACATGCGCGTGCTGCGCAGCCGCGTGGCCAGGCCGTTGACCTGGATCCGGTAGACATCCGCGCAGCGCTCCGCGCGTGAGAGAGGATCGCTCGGCACGTATGGGAAACGCTCGACGTGGCGCTCCAGCGTTGCCATGAGTGGCGGAGAACCGAACTCGAAACCTATGCGCCGCATCGAATGGAGACGATCCGCGTGGTCGTGAGCATTGTCGCTGTAGCTGGTCATACGCATGCGATCTGCGACAAGACGGTCGAGGTCGACGTCGGCGGTGATCACCTGTTCCTCGCCGGCAAAACGCTTGCTCTCACTGAGCACGTCGCCGTTCTCGCAGATGAGCGCCTGACCGTCCCAGGCGAGGTCGGTCGTCGACTCGCCATCACCGGCCGCCGTGTAGATGTATGCGGCGATCGTCCGCGCGGACTGCGAAGCGCAGAGCATCCGGCGGTAGTCGGCCTTGGCGATGGTGACGTTACTGGCGGAGAGGTTGGCCAGCACGGTGGCCCCGGCCAGCGCCGCATACGTGCTCGGGGAGATCGGCACCCAGACGTCCTCACACAACTCCGCGTGCAGGGCGAAGCCGGCGCGGTCCGTGCATTCGAAGATCAGGTCGGCGCCGAACGGCACGCGGTCGCCATTGATCACAACTGTCGGAGTGAGCGCGTCGCGAGCGGCCGCGAAGTAGCGCTTCTCGTAGAACTCGCGGTAGCTCGGCAGATAGCTCTTGGGCACAGCGCCGAGCACCCGGCCGCGGTGGATGACGACGGCGCAGTTGAACAGCCGGTGCTCGCTGCGCAGCGGAGCTCCCACGATGATCACCGGCGCAAGATCCGCGCTCGCCGTCATGATCGTGTTGAGCGCTCCGGTCACCGCGTCGAGCAGCGCGTCCTGGTGAAAGAGATCGTCGTCGGTGTATGCCGAGAGGCCCAGCTCGGGAAACACGGCAAGCGCAACCCCCGCCTCGTCCGCCCGGCGCGCCAGCCCCAGTGTGCGTTCCGCGTTGAATGCCGGATCCGCAACTCGAACGTGTGGGACCGCCGCGGCCACACGAATGAATCCGTGGCTGTAGAGCGAAGCGAAGGACTGCGAGCCGTCCCCACCTTCAGGCGAGATTGTCACAAACCCAGTCTACGGCGGCCCGACCCTGCGACTATCGTTCGTGATTTGTCAGTCGGCCACGCCGCGGGCGATCTGCCAGGTCCATATCGTCTGGTTGGACGGATTGCCGATCGCACCATGTGAGTTGATCCACCAGGGGTGTAGATGGCCGAACGCGTCCAGGACGTATCCACCACTCGCGGAACCGACAAAGCTGATGCTGCGACAGATGTCCTTGCCAATGAAGAGCGCCGGACCGGTCGCCGGGCCTGCGCCGCCGAAGGGATGGATGCCACCCCAGCCGTCGAGGACGTAGCCGGAACCGGCACCGGTGACGACAAGCCCTCGCGCGATGTCCCATCCGCGCCAGAACTGACTCGTGGTGGGCGAAGACACCGGCGCTTTCCCCTGCTGCCAGAACGCGTGCACTCCACCCCAACCGTCGAGGATGTATCCGCTGACCGTGTTACCTGAACATGGGTTCAGAGCGATGGCGCGGGCGATATCCCAGTTGGGCCAGTATTGGCTGGCGATCACAGTGGGCGCCGTCCCGAACGGGTGCACGCCGCCCCAACCGTCGAGGACGTATCCGCCGTTGTCCGGGTCGCATGGATTCAGGGCGATGCTGCGCGCGATATCCCACCTGAACCAGATTTTCGGGCCATTGGTGATCGACGGCGCCCCGCTGTACGGGTGGATACCCCCCCACCCGTCAAGGACCCAGCCGCTGCTGCCGTCCGAACGCACGGTGATTCCGCGCGCGATGTCCCATCCGTTCCAGAACGCTGTGCCAGTGGCGGTTGACGCGCCACCGAACGCATGGATACCGCCCCATCCGTCCAGGACGTATCCGGGCGGGGGCGGGCCGCTCACCTGGAGCCCAAACGCGTATACGTTTTTGTCGACCGAGCCCGCGAAGATCTCACCATTGGCCACGCTCGGCGCTCCATAGAAGATGCTCCCGGCCTTGAAGCTGTAGAGGCGGGAACCGGAGACCGCGTCCAGCACCTCGAGCGTGGATCCCGCGCCGTCGATGACGAGGCCGTTGTCGTATGCCAGCGCTGGAATCACGACGCCGGAGGCACCGTGCTCCCATTTGAAGTTGCCATTGGAAGGGTCGATCCCGCGGACGGACCCGTTGAAGCTGGTCCCTCCGATTGTTGTGTGCCCGCCTGCGGCGAAGAGCGTCCCGCCGGCAAACGCCATCGAGGACACGCTGCCGTCGCCGCACGTCGGACACTGTCCAGCGATCGCGATCTGCACGCTCCACACCGGCCCGGCGCTGAGATTCGAGCTGTCCCACGCGTAGACGAAGCCGTTCTTGTTGATCGCCCCAACGAGGTTCCTAGTGCCGTCGGTGAAGAGCGTGGGTGTTGTGCCCCAGTCCGAATCCATCGTCCGCTGATTGGCGGGAAGCTGCCACGCGTCGATGGCTGTGCCGCAGCCGAGGCTGCAGACGTTGGCGGCGTCGACTTCGACGATCGCTTCCGAATACTTCTGGTTGGCGGCGGAGTCCGAGGTGACGATCGTACCGGTCGTCATGTAAATGCGGCCGGTGGCCGGGTCGACGGAGGGCGACGTCCAGATGCCCCCGCCGACGCTTCCCGACGGGACCACGTTGAACACGTGCACCACCTGGTGGGTCGCGAGATTGACCTGCATGAGCTGCCCCTCCACCAAGGGGCTGTCGCAGTTGCTGGACACACCGATATACGCGTACGTCACCCCGTCGCTTGCCGTGTAGATGAGCGGGCTCGACCAGTTGTAGTGGCCGCCGGAAGCGCTGTTGTCACCAGTGGGCACCGACCAGAGCTTGTTCCCGTTGGTGGCGTCGAGCGCGTACCAGTTCGAGTCGCCGCCGCCGACATAGACCACGCCGTTGAGCACCGTCGCCGCCGAGGTCACGCCCAGGTTTGGTGGACTGCAGGATGTGTTGGTGGTGCCGAGGAAGGTCTTCCAGATCATCGAACCCGAGGCCGCGTCGAGCGCATACTCGTTGCCGTCCCACGATCCGACATAGACGACTCCGCCCACCACGGTGGGCGACGGGGCAACCGCGCCACCGGTGGGAAACGCCCACAGCTTGGTGATCTGCGCGGCGTCGGCCGTCGAGAGCGTGGTGTCGGTACCGGCCCCGCTGCGAGATCCGTCGCTCAGATACGTCGGCCAATCGGCCCCGCTGAGAAAGAGTGCGAGAAACGCCAGCGCGACCGCCTTCAGCGCGCGTCCCGTTCCTGACCGATCCTTGGACCCCACGGGTGCCTACCTTAAGGCATCCCCTCGGTTCTGGCGGGCCTCAGTTCGGCAACGCCTCGATCACGACGGCGCCACGCCGTCCATGCTGACGGTGCTGGTCGCGTTCCACTGATGCGACGTCACGGCAAGGCCCTCGTACATCGCGCCCCAGGAGAACGCCGGCGTGATGGCGATCTGAGATCCGGCCAGCATCGTCCAGGTGGAACCATCCGACGACGTGTACGCGGTGAATGTGTTGAGGTCGTTGCTGTCGATGGTTCTTGTGATCATCACCCATGCGCCGGGCGGTGCTGAAACGCCCGGGAGAGTGGAGATCCGTGCCGTCGTGCCGCCCTGAGCCGAGCGCCATTGCACCACGACGCCATTCGAGGGCGTTACCAGCATCGCGTACTCGGGCGCTCCCGGATCGCTGCTGAGGCGGAACATGACACCTGCCTTTGCCCAGGCGTTGGTGTTCTGCTGCGTGTCCACGTGCGCAACGATGCTTTGGTTGTCGGCCTGGGCGGGCAACGTCCACACGTAGTGGAACTGGTCGGAGGCGCCGAATATGTCTCCGCCCGAGCCGGTGACCGTCCAGGCGCCTCCGCTCAGCGACTCACTGCCAGCTGGATCCGGGGGGAACACGCCCCCGATGTCAGCGCAGTTCCAATTTGTCGGACAGCCTGGCGGCGGCGGCGGCGCGCCTCCGGTGCTGCCCACGGTGACCGAGTCGACTCCCAGGGTTGCGGCCGTGCCCTGCTGATGCGAGGTCAGCGCCACGCCGCCGAGGATCGACGTGCCAAGGCTGAGCGTCACCGTTGACTTGGCAATCGGCGTCCACGTCACGCCGTCGACCGACGTGTAGGCCGTGAGCGCGTTCGCGGTTGTATCGGCGACCTGAAGATACTGGGGCGCTGTGCCCGCAATGCTCGCGGGCATAACCGCCGTGCCGCCCTGAGCAGCGCGGTACTGCACAACGATGCCGTTGGCTGGAGTCACGTACACGGCGTAGTACGGTGACCCCGGCGATGTCGACGAGCGAAGCATCACGCCGCCTTTGGTCCACGCATTGGTGACCGTGATCGAGGAGACGTGCGCGCTGATGCTGTTGCTATTGGTCATCGACTGCCAGATGTAGTGGAACTGGTCTGCCGTGCCCCAGATGTCGGATCCACCGCCCGAGACGGTCCATGCGTTGCCGCTGACGGACTGGTTACCCGCGGGCGTTACGGTGCCGATGTCGGTGCAGTTCCAGCCGGTCGGACAGCTGGGCGGGGGTGGGGGCGGCGGCGGCGGCGATCCGCCACTGATGCCGAAGGCATACAGGTTCTTGTTTGTCGAGCCGGCGAAGATCTCGCCGTTGGCGAAGCTGGGCGCGCCATAGAAGGTGCCGGAGCCGGGATTCGTGCTGTAGATCTGCGCCCCAGTCGACGAGTTGAGGACGCTGAAGGTCGCGCCGGCAGCCACTGCAACGAGCCCGTTGTCGTAGGCCAGCGCGGGGATGACCGGGTTGGACATCCCGTGCTGCCAGATGAAGTTTCCGGTCGCGGGATCGACGCCCCGCACGAAGCCGTTGACGGCTGAGCCGTTGATGGTCGTGTGGCCGCCGGACAGGAAGAGCATGTGATTCACGCTGTCATACGCGCCTGACGAGACACTGCCGTCGCCGCACGTTGGGCAGACTCCGCCTGTCGCCACCTGCTTCTTCCAGACCCAGCTCACGCTGCCGTCCGCCTTCAGCATGTTGCGATTCCATGCGTAGGCGTAGCCGTTCTTGTTGATCGCCTCCACCATCTGGTTCCCGTTCTCGTCGGTGTAGATGGTCGGGGTGGTGCCCCAGTCAGAGTCGTTCACCCGATCGGCCACCGGCAGCTGCCAGAAGGCAGCTGCTGTGTTGGGCGCGCTGGAGGAGAAGCTGCTGCCGCATACGGCCGCATTCGGCGTGGAGAAGTTGGCGCAGATGTTGCTCGCGTTGAGCGCGACGATGGCCTCCGAATACTGGAACGCCGCGCCGCTCCCCGCGATGGTTCCGGTGGTGACCCAGACCAGGTTCTTGGCGGCGTCGTACGCCGGCGACGTCCAGATGCCCCCGCCGACATGGCCGTTGGGCACCGCATCCCAGGTGTGCACCACGGTGTGCGTGTCGATGTTCACCTGGATGAGCTGGCCCTGCACCAGCGGGCAATCGCCAAAGCTGGCGATGCCGATGTAGGCGTAGTTGGTGCCGCCGACATTGACGACCAGCGGGCTGGCCCAGTTGTAGTGGCCGCCGGCGGTGCTGTTGTTGCCGGTCGGCACGGACCAGAGCACGGCTCCCGTGGTGGCGTCCAGAGCGTACCAATTGGAGTCACCGCCGCCCACGTAGACCACGCCGTTGACGACTGCCGCCGCGGAGCTGATGCCTGCGCTGGGCGGCGCTTTGCATTGCGTGCTGGTCGTGATGCCCAGACTGGTCTTCCAAATCTGCGCGCCGGTGTTCGCGTTGATCGCGTATTCGAACCCGTCCCACGATCCGACGTACACGACCTCGGTGGGGGTGCCGTTGATGACCTCGTTAGCCACGCTTGCCGATGCGGCGATTACACCGCCGGTCGTGAAATTCCAAAGCTTGGTCAGCTGCCCTGCATTCGCAACTGACAGCGTTGTGTCCGTTCCTGCGCCGTCGCGCGCGCCATCACCGAGATACGTGGGCCAATCGGCGGCGCTGAGCACCAAGACCGCGGACATTGCCAGCACGGGCGCGATAAGACGCACCGGTGACTTCAAGAACCTCACCCTACCGAACCCCCCAGCTCCCAAACTGATAGCCGAACCTTATCAGGAACCCGGGCGAGGCGCCACCCAGTGCAATTGCACTATGCGACGCCCCCCTTTGCCTTTCTGCTCGATCACTGCGATCTCGCCCGGGAGGACGGCGCTCGAGCGCGCCCTCCTCCCGGGTTGTGATTCGAGTTCAGACGGTCGCTGGCACTGCCAAGCCGAGGCCTTCGGCGATGCGGTCCCCGAGCTGCTGGTCGACCTTGCGCCAGTGCTCCAAGGAGCGGGCCTGAATCGCAGGCTCCACTGGCCTGAGGTGCTCGGCGATGTTGTGGGCAAGGTGGGCGCGATCGGTTTCTGACAGCACATTGCGCACCAGCGCTCCCGGCTGGCCGTAGTCGTCGTCCTCGCTGCGGAGCGTGTACGCGGTGCGTACGATCTCGCCGCTGACATTCCACGACGGGTCGGGAAAGCGCGCCGGATCGGCTGCCGGGCCGCCAAAGCTGTTCGGAGCGTAGACAGGCTGGTCACCGGCGTGGTGATATCGCATCGCGCCGTCCTTGTTGTAGCTGTGCACCGCTGCCTGCGGCCGGTTGATTGGCAGCTGCAGGTAGTTCACGCCGATGCGATGACGGTGCGTGTCGGGATAGCTGAACAGCCGGCCCAGCAGCATCTTGTCGGGGCTCGGCCCTATACCGGGCACCATGTTTGCCGGCTCGAACGCGGCCTGTTCGACCTCGGCGAAATAGTTGTCGGGATTGCGATTGAGCACCATGCGCCCGATGGTGATCGGTGGGTAATCGCCGTGCGGCCACACCTTGGTGAGGTCGAACGGGTTGAACCGGTAACCCGCCGCATCTTCGAGCGGCATGATCTGCATCTCGAGACGCCACACCGCCTCACCACCCTGTGCGAGGGTGTCGTGCAGGTCGCGGATGTGGTGGTCGGGGTCCTCCGACACCATCGCCTTGGCTTCGCTGTCGGTGAAGTTCTCGACACCCTGCTCGGTCTTGAAGTGGTACTTGACCCAGAAGCGCTCGCCACCCGCGTTGATCCACATGAACGTGTGGCTGCCGTAGCCATTCATGGTGCGCCAGCTGCGGGGCGTGCCCCGGTCGCTCATCAGGAACGTCACCTGGTGCATCGCGGCCGGCTGCAGCGACCAGAAGTCCCACATCACCGTGTTGCTGCGCAGGTTCGTGTCGGGAAGCCGCTTCTGCGAGTGGATGAAGTCGCTGAATTTGCTGGGATCACGGATGAAGAAGACCGGCGTGTTGTTGCCGACCAGGTCGTAGTTCCCGTCCTCGGTGTAGAACTTGATGGCGAAACCGCGCGGATCGCGCACGGTGTCAGCCGATCCAAGCTCACCGGCGACGGTGGAGAAGCGAACGAACACGGGCGTGCGCTTGCCGGCGATGGCGAACAGACCGGCCTTGGTCCACTCGGCGGCCGACCGCGTCAACTCGAAATACCCATGCGCGCCCCCGCCCTTGGCGTGTACCACCCGCTCGGGAACGCGCTCACGGTTGAACTGCGCCATCTTCTGGATGACGTAGTGGTCCTGCAGCAGGATCGGCCCGTCCGGCCCAACGGTGAGCGAATGGTCATCGCTCGGCGCGGGAATGCCCGCGTCGGTCGTGGTGATCGGGGGTCGCTCGTCAGTCATCACTCGCCTCCTGTCTGGCCCTGCTCTTCTCGCTGATCGCTGTTGGACGGCCTTGGCATGAGGGGCAAAGGCCCCAGTACGTGACCTCGGCCTCGTCGATCACGAACCCATGCGATGACGACGGCTCGAGACACGGCGCCTCGCCGCGCGCGCAGTCCACGTCATCCGTCTCACCGCATCCCCTGCACACGACATGGTGGTGGTTGTCGCCGACGCGCGTCTCGAAGCGGCTGGGGCCGCCCGCGGGTTGGATTCGTCGTACCAGCCCGGCCTTCTCCAGCGCGCGCAGACCGTCATAGACACCCTGGACAGAGATCGCCCCGAGGCGCTCGCGTGCCGCTCGCATGAGGTACTCGGCGTCGTGATGCCCTGGCTCCGAGGCGAGCTTCAGCAGCGCAAGGCGCACCGGGGTGACGCGGAGGCCTGCGTCGCGCAGGCCCGCCACGAAATCACGCGAACTCGCTAGCAGCACTCAATCCAGAGTAGTTCCAAGAATGGAAGAGGTCAAGTTAAGGGTTGGCGAAACCGCGGAATGTCGATCCGCCGGCGCCCCGTTCGTCGTTCAGGTGAAGAGCAGAATCCGATCTCACCCGCAACGCACAACAACCACCGGCAGCGGGCAGTAGGAGTGCACCACATGGGCCAGAAGTACGTGCTGATGTTCGTCCGCGATGACGAGGCCTTCCTCGCCGATCCCGCACACGACCACACGTATGAGTCGATCAATCAGTGGTTCATGGACCTGGGACAGCAGGGCAAGATCGTGGAGACGGGCTCGGAGCTCCAGCCGGCTCACAACGCCACCACGGTGCGCTGGTCCGGCGCCAACCCGCTCATCACCGACGGCCCGTTCATGGAGAGCAAGGAGACGGTGGCGGGGTTCACGACGATCGAGGTGAGCGATCTCGACGAGGCGATCGCGATTGCCAAGCGCTGGCCGGCGAAAGATCACGCCATCGAGATCCGGCCCGTCGTCGACCACGAGATGGACGGTCATTGAGCCGGTTCGAACCAGATGAGCGGGGATACGAGCGCGACCATGGAGGCCATCAGCGCGGCATTTCGCGACGAGGCCGGCGCGGTGTGTGCGTCGCTGACCCGGCAGCTCGGTGACCTCGACCTGGCCGAGGACTTGGTGCAGGACGCGATCGTCATCGCGCTGCAGCGGTGGCCCCGCGACGGCGTGCCCGATCGTCCCGGAGCATGGTTGTTGCAGACCGCGCGCCACCGGGGGATCGACCGGCTTCGGCGCGAGGCCCGCTACCGCGACAAGCTGCAGGCGCTGAGCGCGGTGAACGTCGAGTCGGTCAGCCGCGAACCGGATGAACGGCTCCGGCTGATCTTCACATGCTGCCATCCCGCCATCGCTCGTGAGGCGCAGATCGCGCTCACCCTCCGCGCGGTGATGGGGATGACCACGGCTGAGATCGCGCGGGCGTTCCTCGTTTCGGAAACAACCATGGGGCAGCGAATCGTCCGCGCCAAGCGGAAGATCGTTGAGGCGCACATTCCCTACCGGATTCCTGCGCGCGAGGAACTGCCGGAGCGAGTCGGCGAGGTGCTCGCGATGCTCTACCTCGTCTACAACGAGGGCTTCCTGAGCAGCGGACCGGATCGCGCCACAAGCCGGGACCTTTCCGCGGACGCGATTTGGCTGGGCGAGCTGGTCAACGCCTTGTTGCCCGACCAGCAGGAGGTGCTCGCGCTTCTCGCGCTGATGAAGCTGCACGAGGCCCGGCGCGCGTCCCGCTTCGACTCGCGCGGTTCAGTGGTCCTGCTGCAGGACCAGGATCGGGCGGTCTGGGATCACGCCGCCATCGCCGACGCCAACGCGCTGCTCGAGCGCGCACGCCGGCTGGGAGCACCCGGTCCGTACTGGTTGCAGGCGGCGATAGCAGCGTGCCATACGGATGCGGGCACGTACGCCGAGACCGACTGGGCGCAGATCCTCGCCCTCTACAACGCGCTGGTCCGGCTGATGCCGAGCCCGGTTGTGCGCCTCAACCGCGCGATTGCATTGCGTCACGTCGCCGGCGCCGCTCCTGCGCTCGAGGAGGTCGAGGCACTGTCAGGTGATCTGGACCGATATCACCTTCTGCACGCGACACGCGCGGAGCTGCTTCGCGAGTTCGGCCGCATCGACGAGGCGCATGAGGCCGATCAGCGAGCGCTCGAGCTGACTAACAATCCCGCCGAGCGCGAGGTGCTGCTCAAGAGAATCCGCGACGGCGTCGCGACGAGCGATGGCGCTGCAGATGCAGCGGCGCCGCGGCTGGCTCGTGAGCCCCCGTAGCGATCCGAAGACCCAGACGCATTGCTTTTTTTCAACAAGCAGACAGCACACAAGGAGTGGCAGTCGATATGGCGAAGTATCTCTTGACGTTTCACGGGGGCAGCATGCCCGAGACCGAGGAGGCACGCGGTCAGGCAATGGCGGCGTGGGAAGGCTGGTTCAAGGAACTCGGTCCCGCGCTCAAGGATCCGGGAAATCCCGTCGGACAGTCGCGGACAATCACCTCCGACGGCGCGGTTTCGGACGGTGGCGGGGCCAATCCGGTCAGCGGCTACAGCCTGATCGAGGTCGACAGCATCGACAGCGCCGTCAAGGCGGCAAAGATGTGCCCAGTGCTCCAGGGTGGGGCCAGCATCGAAGTGGCGGAAACGTTCGACGTCATGTAGGAAGCGGGGGCCGGTCGCCAGGTGGGGGCCTGCTCTCCTTCTCACGTGGCGCGAGCGGAAAAACAGGCAGCTACAATGCGATCGCGGCTGACGCCGCTATCCACGTGAGAGGAACGCAAGAATGGCGGATGCAACCAAGACGATGACTCCTGCGCAGCTCTGGCCTTTGATCCATGAGCAGCGCCGGAAGGTCGGTGACATGCTGGGCACGCTGACCGACAGCGAGTGGGAGGCCGCGTCGCTGTGCGGCGGCTGGCGCGTCCGTGACGTCGCGGCACATTGCGTGGAGACGCAGCTCATGACTCCGGGAAAGTTCTTCGGCCGCTTCGCTGGTACGGGCTTCCGTTTCAACGCGTTCAATGAGAAGGGAGTAGCGAGCCATGCGGCACAAACTCCCGCAGAGCTGCTTGCCCAGTACCGCGAAACCACCACACGAACATCAGCCCCGCCCGGCCCCAAGGCCACCTGGCTGGCTGAGGCGGTGATCCATGGCGAGGACATGGCACGCCCGACGGGAAAGCATCTCGATGTGTCACCCGAGGCGCTTGTGGCAGCCGGCGAGTTCTCCCGTGGCGCGAGCCTGTTGCTGCACGGCAAACAGCGCAGCGCTGGGCTTCGGTTGCGCGCCACCGACGTCGAATGGTCCGCGGGAGACGGCCCCGAGGTGAGCGGGCCCGCTGCATCGCTGATCATGGCCATCACCGGGCGCAAGGCCGCCCTCGCCGACCTCAGCGGCGAAGGTTTGGAAACGCTCCGCTCCCGCGTCTGACAGCGTCGTCAGGCGGGTACAAGAACCTGCACTGGCAACGTCCCACACACTGTCGTTCCGGCGCCGGGATTCGAGACCATATCGAGGCTTCCGCCGGCGGCATCAAGCCGGTCGGCCATGTTGGTGAGCCCCGCACCCTTTTTCGCGGTTGAGGGATCGAAGCCCTGGCCATCGTCCTCGACGACGAACTGCAGGGCACCGGATTGCTCGCCCAAGCGAACCGTCGCGTGTGACGCCTGCGCATATTTCTGCACGTTCTGCAGAGCCTCGAGCACGCAGAAGTACACGGTGGCTTCCACGTCCGGCGAGTAGCGGCCGATCCCATCAGCTTCGACTGTCACGGGCACCGTCGCCTTGCGCGCGTGCGCTGCAAGCGCGGTGCCGAGCCCCTTGTCCGCCAACAGCGGCGGGTAGATACCGCGCGCCAGGTCGCGCAGGGTTTCCAGCGCATCATCCGTGTCGGATTTCAACTGTTCGAGCATCGCATTCGCCTTCGCGGGATCCTTCGCAGCCAGCGTCTCGACGAGCCCCAGTTTCACCTTGAGCGCTACGAGGTGCTGTTGCGCGCCGTCGTGCAGGTTGCGCTCCAACCGCCGGCGTTCTTCGTCTTGCGCCTGCACCAGCCTCTGACGGGACGTACGCAACTCTTCCAGGCGTTGCATCAACTGCGACGTGAGGCCCACGTTCTTTATGACAAGCCCCGCCTGGTGCGCCAGGTCGTCGAGCAGCTTCGCCTCCAGCGGCGTCAGCGACTCACCGCGGCGCTTGGTCACGCTCAAGGCGCCGAGAAGCTCGCCCTGGTGCTCGACCGCGACGGCGCGATCCGCAGGAATATGCGGAAGAGCGTTGCCCGACATGAGCATCGGTCCGAGCCCATCGGTCGACTGCGGATACGTCGCGACCGGTCGCATCTGCTGCTCGTGTCGGAGCCACACGACGGCTGACTGTGCGCCAGTTCCCTCCTGCAACACCCGTGCCATGCGCGGCAGGACATCCTCCGCCGCATAGCTCTCGGCCACACGTCCGGAGAACTCGCTGAGCACTTCATAGGGGGTGGCTCGAGTGCCGTAGACGAGGCGGTTGGCGACGCGTTGCAGCCGTTCTCGCGCCGGCTGAAATCCGATCGCAACTATTGCGGTCGCCAGGATCGAGAGGCCAAGGTCGGGTTTGCCACCACCGCCGATCAACGCGCCGATGCCGACC
>Ga0073928_10005115_pt1 | contig 18645 bp, 15 predicted proteins | sample PaiPotPPA55metaG_FD_76969 | JGI IMG/M metagenome (GOLD analysis project Ga0073928, IMG submission 76969) | Iron sulfur acid spring bacterial and archeal communities from Banff, Canada, to study Microbial Dark Matter (Phase II) - Paint Pots PPA... ... | reverse complement strand
CTCGCACGCGCCCGCACATTTTGCTTCGAGCGAGACATCGAACCTTTGCGCTCCATGGGCCTGATTCGCGGCGGCTCGCTCGACAATGCCATTGTGCTGACCGCGAGTGGCGTGATGAACGGGCCGTTGCGTTTCCCAGATGAATTCGGCCGCCACAAGGCCCTGGACCTAATTGGCGACCTCGCGTTAGCAGGCCTTCCGCTACTGGGCCTCGTCGAGGCGCACAAAGCCGGCCATGCTCTCCACACCCAACTCGTCAGCCGCCTGCTCGCGGATCCCACCCTTTGGACCGTTACCACTCGCGACGCTTTTCATGAACAGGTGGACGCCCCTGCTGTCCGTGCTCTTTCGACCGTTGCCGCGGATTAAGTACTTTCAAGAACTCCTCACTTCAGACATTTGCGAAATTGATTCTGCTCCCGCAGAATGATTGGACTTATGCTGGCCAACGATCTTGCTGTAGTGATTCTCGCCGCGGGAAAAGGCACGCGCCTCAAGTCGAGCGTGGCAAAAGTTCTGCATCGCGCCGGCGGCCGAACGTTAGTCGAACGCGTTCTTGGCGCCTGCGCTCCACTAAAATCGCGGAAAACAATAGCGGTTGTGGGCCATCAAGCCGACCAGGTCACCGCCGTAGTCGAGCCGCTCGAAGCCGAAAGTGTGCTACAGCAGCCGCAGCACGGCACCGGCCACGCCATGCAGGTAGCCCGCCGCGCGTTGGGCAGCGCGAAACTCGTAATCGTTTTGCCGGGCGACGCGCCGCTGATCCGCACAGAAACTCTACGCGCGATGCTCGCCGCGCACCGCGCCGCCAAAGCCGCCGCCACGATCCTCAGCGCGGTAGTCAGTGATCCAAGCGGCTACGGACGCATCCTCCGCAAGTCCGAAACCACCGTTCAGGCCATAGTCGAGGAATCGCAGCTTACCGACGAGCAGCGGGATCTCAACGAAATCAATTCCAGCATCTACTGTTTCACTCTCGAGAAACTCTGGCCGGCGCTGGCCCAAGTAAAACCCCACAACAAGCATCGCGAACTCTATTTGACCGATGCGATTGCTGCGCTCGCCGCCAAGAATGAAACGGTGCTGGCGCATGTGGCCGCCGATCCTCGGGAAGCCTTGGGTTGCAACACGCGCGCCGATCTTGCCGAGGTTGACCGTATTTTCCGTGAGCGCAAGCGCGCTGACTTGATGAACAACGGAGTCAGCATCCAATTGCCGGAAACCGTCTTGATCGATCAGGACGTGACAGCTGGCGAAGACACAGCGCTCGAGCCCTGCGTGCAGTTGCTCGGCAAAACCAAAATTGGCCAGCGCTGCACGATTCGTACCGGCAGCGTGCTCAGCGACATGATCCTAGGCGACGACGTCTTGGTCGAACCGCACTGTGTCGCGGTGCAGAGCCGCCTCGACGACAACGCCGTCATCGGACCGTTCGCCCGCTTGCGTCCAGGGACGCACCTCAAAAACGGCGCGCGCGCCGGAAACTTTGTGGAAATGAAGAAGTCCGTCATTGGCGAAGGCACGAAGGTCCCCCACCTCACCTACCTCGGCGACGCGCACGTTGGCCCAAAGACGAACATCGGGGCCGGTACGATAACCTGCAATTATGATGGGTTCGGAAAGCACCCCACGAACATCGGCCGCGGTGTTTTCATTGGCAGCGACACCACATTGGTGGCACCCGTGCGAATCGGCGATGGCGCCTACGTGGCTGCCGGTTCCACGATCACGGAGAATGTTCCGCCCGAAGGGTTGGGCATCGCCCGCGGCCGTCAGGTCAACAAACCGCGCTGGGCTGCGCGCAAACGCCGCGAACTAGCCAGCACGGAACATTCGAGCAAGAGTGCCCGACCGCGTACAAAATCGAAAGCGAAGAAAAAGAAATCTCGCCGCCGCTAGCGCGCTACAAACCTGGCCCACGTATGCGTTGAGCCGTGTATGGGTTGAATTGAAGGCGAACTGCTCTCACCAACACGCAGAAAACGCGCGGCTACAAACCGAGCGACCCCGAAAATTTAACCCGCGCCTTGCCGGAATCTCCGCGCTCGATCCGGCCAATCCGAACAAATTTCTCACGGCGCCGCTTCAAATCCGCTTCCACAGACGCTACATTCCCCGGCGGCACAACCAGAATCATACCGACGCCCATATTGAACGATTGCAGCAGCTCATCTGACTCAATTTTCCCCAGTTTCGCAAGATACTTGAAGATCGGCGGAACCGGCCACGCGGCCAAATCGATTTCGGCTCGCACGCCTGAAGGCAGAACGCGAGGCAAATTCCCAGGAATGCCCCCGCCCGTAATATGCGCCAGCGCGGAAACCCAGCCGCGCGCAACGATATTTTTCAGCGCCGGCGCATAGCAAAGATGCGGCTTCAGCAGCTCGGCGCCAATCTTATTCCCGATTTCCGCTACGTAAGTGTCCGGCTTGAGCTTGGCAATCTCAAATACCAGCTTGCGCGCGAGCGAATACCCATTCGTATGCAAGCCGGCGGAAGGCAGCGCTATAAGCGCATCGCCCGGTTTCACACCTTTTCCGTTGAGAAGTTTCTTGCGCTCCACAGCTCCCACAATGAAGCCCGCAAGATCGTATTCGCCCGGAGGATAAAAGCCAGGCATCTCCGCGGTTTCTCCTCCGATAAGCGCGCACCCAGCCTTGCGGCATGCGCGGCTCATGCCGTCGACGAGCTGCTCGACAACATCCTCATCGAGCTTGCCCATCGCCAAATAATCCAGAAAAAACAACGGCTCCGCGCCTTGCACCAGAATGTCGTTGATGCAGTGATTGACCAAATCTCCGCCGACGGTGGAGTGCACGCCCGTAGCCATCGCCACTTTAAGTTTTGTGCCGACTCCGTCCGCGCTGGAAACGAGTACCGGCTCCTTCCATCTCTTACTGTCCAAAGCGAACAGCGCGCCAAATCCGCCAATTCCACCGAGTACGCCCGGCGTAAACGTCCTGCTCGCATGGTGACGGATGCGCTGCTTCGCAGCGTCGGCAACGGCGATGTCCACTCCCGCATCGGCGTATTTCATTGAGGTCCTATGAGCGTTCTTCTGTCGTACGCGCGCACGAAAGTTCCTATCGTTCTCTTTCGGGAGAATACTTGCGTGCCGCCGGGCAGGGTCGGCAACACCTGCTTCGTTTTGCCGGGGACAGTAAGCCTAAAAAGTCCGGAACAATCTCTTCCAGCGCACCAGGCCCGGATGCACTAGCGCGTTCGCGTACGCAAAGAAACGCTCGCGAATCTGCCCCGGCTCCCAAGCGTCGGGGGGAACGTCGAGCGACATATATATCATCACCGGCGTGCCGATAATGTCGTTGCGCGGCACTGGACCCCAGAAGCGGCTGTCGTACGAGTTCCCGCGGTTATCGCCCATCACAAAATAACAGTTTTCCGGGACCTTGAGCGGTTGCTTGAAGTCGTAAGGGTCGGTGCGGCCGATGGTGTAGTTTTCTTTCAGCTTCTGACCATTCACCCACACGGCGCCGTCGTGGATCTCAATGGTGTCTCCCGGCAGGCCAATGACGCGCTTGACGTAGTCCGGCGTGTCTGGCGCAAATGGGGGCTTAAAGATGATGACTTGCTGCCTATGCGGATTGCGCCACAGAGGCACGTGCCAATTCGTAAACGGCACACCGGCGTCGTAGCCGATACGGCTCATGATCAAGTGATCGCCGATTAGCAGAGTGTTTTCCATCGAGCCGGAGGGAATCACGCGCGCCTGGCCAATGGTGCCGTTAATCAGCAAAAAGACTAGCGCCACCCAAAACCACGCGATGATCTCCCGCTGCACTTTTTGCCGCACCGGCACATGGGGCGCAGCCTCTTTGTTGCGCTTGGCGTCTGCTTTGACTTCGCTTTTCGCGTCAGCCTTCATTTCAGCTTTCATTTCAGCTTTCATGTTCCACCGTTACGGGATGCTCGTTGGAGCCTTCACTAGCGTTGCCATTCATCGCGTCACCTGTTTTGCTGCTCGCAATGCCATTGCGCACTTCCAGTTGCACCAAGTCCGTGGGATACACGCCCGTGTAACAAGAGGTGCAATAGCTGCCCTTTGTGTCACTTACTGCTTGTCTCAATCCGGCGAGCGAAACGTATCCGAGCGAATCCGCTCCGATGTACTTGCAGATTTCTTCCGGAGTGCTCGAAGACGCGATCAACTCTTCGCGTGTGGGCGTATCCACCCCGTAATAACACGGCGAAATTGTAGGCGGGCAACTGATGCGCATGTGCACTTCCGTTGCGCCAGACTCGCGTACCATGCGTACGATCTTGCGACTGGTGGTGCCGCGCACAATGGAATCGTCCACCAGGACGACTCGCTTGCCCTCAATCAGGCTGCGAATCGGATTCAGCTTCAGCTTCACGCCAAAATTGCGGATGGCCTGCGACGGCTCGATAAACGTACGCCCAATGTAGTGATTGCGGATCAGTCCCATGCGAAATGGAATGCCGGACTCCAGCGCGAAACCCACAGCCGCGGGCACTCCCGAGTCAGGCACCGGCACAACGATATCGGCATTTACGGGATGTTCTTTCGCCAGCGTGCGGCCGAGCGCTTCGCGGCTTTCGTTCACCGAGCGGCCAAAAATAATGCTGTCCGGCCGCGCGAAATAAACATGCTCGAAAATGCATTGCTGGAGCGGCTTCTCCGGCGCGAAATGAATGGACTCGATGCCCGATCGCGAGATGCGCACCATTTCGCCGGGCTCGATTTCTCTCACGTATTGACCGTTAAGAAGATCGAAGGCGCAGGTTTCCGATGCCACCATCCAGGCATCGCCGAGCTTGCCGAGACTTAATGGGCGAAAACCGCGCGGGTCGCGCACCGCGATCAACTCGTCCGTGGTCAGCACCAGCAACGAGTACGCGCCTTCCACTTGATTCAATGCGTCGCCAAGCGCGCCGGTGAGGTTCCGCGCTTGCGACCGCGCCAACAAATGCACGATCACTTCCGTGTCGCTGTTCGTCTGGAAAATTGAGCCGCGATGCTCCAGCTTGCGGCGCCACTCCGCGGCATTTGTAAGATTGCCGTTGTGCCCCAGCGCCACTTTGCCCTTGTTGCAATCGATCATGATGGGCTGTGCGTTCAGCAACGCCTTGTCGCCCGCCGTGGAATAGCGTGTGTGGCCAATCGCTAGATTGCCCGGAAGATTGGTCAACACCGGTGGTGTAAAAATCTCTTCGACTTCGCCCATCGCGCGGTGTAGGTGCAGTTCCGTGCCGTCGCTGGAAACGATTCCAGCCGACTCCTGGCCGCGATGCTGCAGCGCGTACAACCCCAGATAGGTCAACTTCGACGCCTCTTCATGCCCAAACACGCCGAACACACCACATTCGTCGTGAAAACGGTCGTCGGCGTAAGCGAGCTTTTGCGTCATTTCCTTTTGACCGCGCCCATTCGAACGAAGATCAGCTAGCCTTGAGTGCGCGTTCCAACGAATGAGCCCAGGTGTCGTGTAACTTGGAGACGGAACTCTCGATCACCGCGCTCCCCTTATATTCGATGCGAAAAGCACCGCCGCGGATGACCTGCCCAATTTGCTTCGCCGTCACTCCACATTGTCTCGCAGTCTCGAGAACGGCGGCAAGCGAACTTGGTGGGACAGATACCATGGCGCGCGCGCCGCGTTCGCCAAAGAGCGCGTATTCGGCTGGCGAAGCTTCCTCAGGCAGGTTCACCTTGGCCCCCAGTTGCGCCGTCGCACCTTGCGAGGCAGCCGCAAAGCACGATTCGGCCAAAGTAACAGCGATGCCGCCGTCGCTCACGTCGTGCGCCGAACGCACCACTCCGCGAGTCGCGAGCGACACTAAACACTCCTGCAAGCGCTTTTCGGCCCCCAGATCAATCGCCGGCGGCTCCCCAGCAACAATGCCCGCAATCGTCTTCGAGTATTCGCTTGAAGAGAACTCCTGCTGGATACCTTGTAGGGTCGCTGCATGCTGCGCCCCAGCCACCGAGGTCGATCCTTCGAGCAGGACAATCACATCGCCTTCTTCGCGAAAACCGATCTTCAGCACCCGCGAAGCGTCTTCCAGAATCCCCAGCACCCCAATCACCGGCGTCGGATAAATCGATTTCCCCAGCGTCTCATTGTAGAAGCTGACATTCCCGCCCGTAATCGGCGTCCCCAACTCATTGCAAGCAACGGTCAAGCCGTCAATCGCTTCGCTGAATTGCCACATGACCGAAGGTTTTTCCGGGCTCCCGAAATTCAGGCAATTCGTCGCAGCCATAGGACGCGCGCCGCTTGCAGCCACATTGCGAGCCGCTTCCGCCACCGCATGCATAGCACCGACGCGCGGATTCAACTCGCACCAGCGGCCGTTGCCGTCCGTCGCAAGAGCCAGCGCCCGCTTCACTTCACCCGTCTGAGGATCCTTGATGCGAATCACGGCCGCATCACTCGCGCCAGGTCCCGCAAGCGTATTGGTGCGTACCGATGTGTCGTATTGCTCCGTGATCCATCGCTTCGACGCGATCGCAGGCGAACCTAGCAGCTTTGTAAAATTCTCGGTGAGGTTTGTGCCCTCGGCTGAAAAAGAAAACCAGTCCGACGCTGTTTCCTTGCGCGGCTGCGGCTGCGCAATCGGCCGCTGATACACCGGCCCTTCTTCCGCCAGCGGATGCGCCGGAATTTCCGCCGCCAACTTGCCGCGGTCTCTGACGCGCAACAGTCCGCCGTCAGTCACCTCGCCAACAACCACAGCGTCGAGTCCCCACTTCTTGAACACGTCCAGAACTTCGCGCTCGCGGCCATCCTCCGCAACCAGGAGCATGCGCTCCTGCGATTCGCTGAGCATGATCTCGTACGGCGTCATGCCCGATTCGCGCTGTGGTACCTTCGCCAGATCGATCTCGATGCCGGTACCGCCGCGCGAAGCCATTTCCGTCGTAGAGCAGGTCAGCCCCGCCGCGCCCATGTCCTGAATCGCAACCACCGCACCCGTCTGCATCGCTTCTAGGCAGGCCTCGAGGAGCAGCTTTTCCATGAAGGGGTCGCCAACCTGCACATTGGGTCGCTTCTGCTGCGATTCTTCCGTAAACTCCGCGGACGCAAGCAGCGAAGCGCCGTGAATACCATCCCGCCCTGTCTTGGCACCGACATAAATCACCGGATTCCCAGTTCCGCGCGCCTTGGCGAAAAATAAATCTTCTTTCTTGGCAATCCCGAGCGCCAGCGCATTGACCAACGGGTTTTGCGAATAACAAGGCTCGAATGCAACCTCACCGCCCACGGTGGGCACGCCAAAACAATTTCCATAGTGCGCAACGCCCCGAATCACTCCATCGAGAACGCGTCGATTCTTTGCGGCTTCCTCTTCGCTTACCCCGTTGCCAGCGGCGATCGGCCCAAATCGCAGCGAATCGAGCACGGCCACCGGCCGCGCGCCCATCGTGAAAATATCGCGCAAGATCCCGCCAACGCCTGTAGTTGCACCCTGAAATGGTTCCACATAACTCGGATGATTGTGCGATTCGATTTTGAACGCCGCGACCAACCCGTCGCCGATATCCACCACCCCGGCGTTCTCGCCCGGGCCTTGCACCACCAGTTTTCCGCGCGTGGGCAGCCGCTTCAGATGCACTTTGCTCGACTTGTACGAGCAGTGCTCGCTCCACATCACCGAGAAAATCCCTAACTCCGTGATGTTAGGGTCCCGACCGAGGATCTCCTTCACTCGCGCATACTCTTGCGCGGTAAGGCCGTGCTCCGCCGCGATTTCCGGTGTGACTTTGATTTCAGTAGGTGCGGTGGCCATCTTTGCGTCTAGACTCAACGGGGCGCGTGCTGCGCCCCTGACAGAGAATTCGCCTGTTTCAAAAATTTCAAGCAGTCGCCTTCGCCGCGCCCACCAGCGCTTCCACCATCGACCGGAAAATGACCAAACCGTCGGCGGAGTCCAGAGCAGACTCCACAGCGCGCTCCGGATGCGGCATCAGACCCGCAACGTTTCGCTCGCGATTGCTGATTCCCGCAATGTTGTGGAGCGAGCCATTGGGATTGCCTGCGGCGTCATTCGCGCCGTCTGGAGTTGTATAACGGAAAAGGATCTGGCGATTTTTTTCGAGGTCAGCGAGCGTGGCTTCGTCGGCGTTGTAGTTGCCGTCATTATGGGCGATCGGGATTTTCAGGACTTGGCCTTGCGAAGCGGCGTTGGTGAAGGGCGTATCGGTCTGCTCGACGCGGATGAACACGTGGCGGCAAATGTAGCGGAGACCCGAATTGCGCATCACGGCGCCGGGAAGCAGGCCCGCTTCGAGAAGAATCTGAAAACCGTTGCAGATGCCGAGAACCATGCCACCGGACTTGGCGAATTTTTCGACGGACTTCATCACGGGCGAAAACCGCGCGATGGCTCCGGTGCGAAGATAATCCCCATACGCAAAGCCGCCTGGGAGAATAATTGCGTCGCAATTGGCAAGGTCCTGCGATTGGTGCCAGATGAACTCGACAGGTTTTTTCAGGATGTTGCTGATGGCGTAAAACGCGTCGTGATCGCAGTTGGAGCCCGGAAAGACAACTACTCCAAATTTCATGCGCTAATCGCTCCCTGGGGCATCTTGGGAACTTTTATTTTACCACATTCGCCGCGAGGAATTCCGGCTCAGCGGAAACTCTGGTTAAGGGAAACAGGACCACTCCGCAATAAATTATCGAGGCAAGATTCTCGTAAGAAGAAAGTTTTTGTGTGGAGACGTTTCAATGAGGAAAGTAAGTCTCGCCGCGCAGCAGAGCCCGAATAGCGTCCGGCAAGCACCACATCTCAGACTTAGGGCAGGCGCCCTTGATTCCGACTTTTCGCGCCTCCACAGCCAACTGTCCCGGCAGGTGCACCGACAACATCAAAATTGCGGCCTTCGGATGTTCCTTTAATATTTCGCGGGCGGCATCCAGCCCATTCATTTCCGGCATCTCGAAATCCATTACGGTAACGTCCGGCAACAAGTCGCGATACTTGCTAACGGCGTCCTTACCATTCACAGCTTCGCCCGAGACTTGCCAGGAATCTTGCTGCTCCAGCAGCCTAAGTGCTTGCTGGCGCATGAGTTGATTGTCATCCACCACAAAGATGTTGGTCACAAACGCTGCGATCCTCGCTTCGCCGCACGTATTCGGGAAGTTACGCCGTTCTGCAACCAATGCAATACAGGATTGACTTGAGATTCACAGCCCCATGCCAAAGAAAGCCCGTGCCGCATATCCGGTCTTTACCTAATTGCACGATTTTGGCGCCTCGCTATGCTAGCCACGGGGTTCGGATCATGCCTTCACCATCTTACGACATTTTTAAACGCGACGCGGCCGGGGAAGTCTGGGTTGAAGCAGTCCGCGACCTGGAGACTGCCAAGGGCCGGCTCATAGAGCTGGCCGCGGAAGCGCCGGGGCAGTACGTCATTTTTAGTCAACGCAGCGGCCGCATGGTCAGCAGCGGAACGGTAGTCGCAAGTCCGGCAGCGCGCGCGACTACTAATAAGGAGCTGGAGAAATCGTCGCAGAACTGCGCCGCATCCAAGATCGGGGGATCGGACACGCTCTGGTAGCAATTTGAAATAGGCAGAAAAATTTGAAGGAATTTGAAGGAAGTAGATGAAGTGATGAAGTACAGAGGACACTGAGGAGCCAAATGGATACAAGTCGCCGGTATGACATCGTTAGAAGGGAAAGCGAGAAAGCTGCGTTCTGGCTGGAAGGTGCGCCGGAACTGAGTGCCGCGAAAACACGCGTAGAGGAGCTTCTCTCGTTTTGGCCCGGCGAGTACCAAATTTTCGACTTGGAAACCAAGCAGGCCGTCCTCACCACATCGGCTCTCTCGGCCGTGCCCGACGCAATGCCCGTCAGTAATTGCGCTGAGTAGCCTAAACCATCAAGCCTCTCTACGTTACGACGGAGGGCTCGCGACGCCTTCTTGGTGGAGTTCTCTTTGCGCGGCGTGTGCTCCCACCAATTCTGTCTCTTTACGATGATGCAGTACCAGGTGCAGGAGGAACATTACAACCAGGACTCCTCCAAACGTGACCACAATCGTCGCTCCCGTCGGCGTATCCAATTGCACGCTTAGGTAGCAACCGAGGGCGGAAACCAGCGTTCCCATCGTCCATCCAATTGCCAGACGGGGGCCAATACGATCCGCGAAGAGCATGGCGCCCACACTGGGCACAATCAAATAGCAAAAGACAAGCAGCACACCGGCAATGGCCACTGACGAAGTCACGACAAAGCCAAAAGATGCGTAGAACAAAAAGTCCCAGAACCGCACGCTGACGCCCAGCGTCTCTGCCTTTTCATGATTCATGGAAATCAGCAGAAACTTCTTGCGAAACACATAGTGGAAGACGCCGACCACCGCGTACAGAATCGCCGTCTTACGCACTTCTGGCCAGGACACCGCCAGAATATTCCCGACCAGCATGTCCTTGAGGTGCTCGGTTTCGCCAGTCGCTTTGCTCATCAACAAAATGGCCATCGCCGAGGCCACGGAGTACGCGATACCAATGAAAGCTTCCTGCGGGATGTGCCCGCGGCGGGTCCGCGCAAACGCAAAAATTGCGGCACCCAAAAACGTAAAGCCCAGGCTGATCCAGTACGAACCTCGCCCGTGTGGGTCCATACCTACGACGATGGCCACTGTCGCGCCCAGGGCGGCTATCTGCGCCAGCGCCAGGTCAACGAAAATTACTCCACGCTCCACCACGTGCACGCCGAGATAGGCGTGAATGCCTGTCAAAATCAGGCTGGCCACGAACGGCGCAAGCAGAAAAAGAAAAATCTCCATCGATACGGCTCCTAAAGTTAGTGCGTCGCGTCAAAACCCTGCTTCAGCTTGGTGATGTCGTAGTCAAACAGCTTAAAGTAGTCGGTGATTTCTTTTTCGCCCCCCACCGATGGCGGCAGAACGAGCACCCGCGCCCCCGTTTCCCGCCCGATCGCATTGGGCGTTTTCAAATCGAAATAGGGCTCCACGACAATCACCTTTACGTTGTCGCGCTTCATCTGCTGTATCAACTCAACGGTGTGCTGCGGGCTGGGCGGAATGCCCGGGCGCGGCTCGACGTAACCGACCACGTTCAAGTGGAAGTGCTCCGCAAAGTTGGGCCAGGAACGATGATAGGTGACAATTTTGCGGCCTTCATACGGCTTCATCTCTTGAAGCCAGCGCTGATCCGCCTGCTTCAGGCGCCCCTCGAAGTCGGTGTAGCGTTGTGCGAAGTACGCCGCATCACCTGGACGCATTTCGCTAAGCTTATCCGTAATACCCTTCGCGATGCGCAAGCCATTTTCGGGATCCAGCCAATAGTGCGGATTCCCCAGCGGGTGCACGTCGCCTTCCGCGCGGGTCACTTGCCCTGAGGGAATTTCCAGAATCGTCGCGAAGCGCGAGGCATCGAAATAGCCGGGCGCGCCCACCTGAATCTTCGGATTGGTCGATTGTGTGATCAAAGGCGGCAACCAGCCAATTTCCAACTCGAGTCCCACCACGATCAGGAGATCGGCGCGCTTTAATTTCAGCAGGAAGCTCGGTTTGGCATCTACGAAGTGCGGGTCTTGGTAGCCGCGCGCAATCGATTCCACGTCCACTTTGTCCCCGCCGACTTCCTGGGCTAGCGAGGCGAGGTCCGTCGTGGCGGTCATGATCTGGAGCTTGCCGGCCGCACGTGCGGGCTTGGGCCCGAGTAGCGCCAATGAAAGCGCCGTCGCCATGAAAACCGCCATCAGGCGCGTACTAAAGCTACATCTATGCATAGCGTTTCTTTTCTCCCCTGTTCACGAAAACTGGTTACGAAAATTAGAACGGGTGCGCTCCGTGCGCGCCCATCACGAACAGAAACTGAAACAGAAACTCGTTGGCATTCGTAAAATCGCCAGGATTAGCGATTGCAAGATGGCCATAGCGATATTGCCCACGGATCTGGCTGAACTCGCTGGGCCAATACGTAAGTATGCCGGAAAAGCCGGTGTCCGTCAGATTGGCATTCGTCGCGCGACCGCTGCGGTCGAAGCGTCCGCCCACTGTCCAGCGGCGATTCAGACGATATTCGGCCGAGGAGTACATGCCGAAGGCATGCTGCGTCTCGAAAACATTGAGCGCGGACAATTGGTCGCGAGCACTCCAGAAAAGCTCGGTGCGGAAAAGCAAATTCTTATAAACCGCGCGGCGCAGGGGCTTCCACCGCAGTGTGGCGTCCGCGCCATAGAGGTTGGTGAAGAAAGCGGACGGATTTGGCGCTGTAAAAAGGCCTCCGCTGTTTCCCCGCGCATAAGACACGCCGAGATCGAGATTGGTGGACTCGCTAAGATCGCGATAGCCGCGCAGATGGCCAACCACAGCCAGGTCTTGGCGCCGATAGGCATTGAAAACACTGTCCGAATCTCCCCGGTAAACCTGTGCGGTTCCTTCCATGAACCACCCTTTCGGGGCGGCTATGAAGCGCGAAAGCGACATGCCGGCGTCATCAATCCCGTCTTCCCCACCCACCAAATTATTTGTCACCAGGGGGCGGTCAATGTACGGCAGCGCGTGGTTATGAATCGTATTGACCTTGCCAAAATCCGCTCGCATCTTGCCGACCTTGAGCAGAAGTCCCGCGGGAAGAGAAGTGAACGTCACGTAGCCTTCCTCGACGTTGACACCCGTCTCGCCGAAGGAAAAAAAAGCATCGGCGCGGGCATAGGGGTCGATAATCGCCTGCATGCCGATCTCCGACTCGTGGAGTTGCATGGAAGGCGAAGGAAAAACCGCGTTGTGTCCCGCGGTTCCAATGAAATCGCCGATCAGGCTAATGTCCGGGTTGAGCAGCTTGGCGTTAGAAGTCGCACCGCCGTATGTTTGAAGTTGGGTACCGCCGGTAGTTTGCGTCTGTGGTAATTGGGAAGGCTGCGGTTCGGCCGGAACGGAGCTGCTGCTTTCCGTTGCGGGCTGGACGCGCGCCGACGCTAACAAGATATGTCCGTCCGGTGTTCCGCTCGTTGATTTTGCCTCTCGTAGAGCCTTCATCTCGCCTTGCAGCAGTGCCACCTGCTCCGCCAGCGTGCGCACCTGCTGCTCCAGCGCATTGATCCGCGCATCTGCGGGGAGCGCACGAGAAGCCTGCGCTTCGGGCGGGCGCGCTTCTGCCGCTTGTTGGCCATATGCAGCCGAAGCCGCGCAAACTAGAAGAGAGAACACGAGCGCAAGTCTGTGCATGGCACCGCCCTTCGGAATAAATTGGAAATGCACAAAACGGATAGGGGACGCAATTGCCGTCATGCATGTGGTTAGTAGGACGGAGCTTAGGGAAGAACGGTTGCAGGGTCAAGCATGGGCTCTAACGGTAGGATGAGCAACCAAGAGGCCTTGTTGTCCGTCTAAGCTGCTACACTAGCGTGTGCAACCTTAGACAGATGGACTTTCTTAAGTTCATTACGGGCAAACGGGCGTTAGCCATTTTAGGCTGCGTTGCGCTGTTGTATTTCGCTGGTGGCGGCGTGTTCGTCCACCACCATAGCGGCGGACCGGAAAGCGTATGCCCTGTCTGTCAAGCGCTGCACATGCCGGCGCTGGCGGCTGCTGCTCTCGATCTGATCCCGCATGCGCGGGAGGTCGCCTGGCATGCTGTTCTTCCCGATAATGTTTCGCCTTTAGACCCCTTCGCGCTGCATCGCGCTTCTCGCGGTCCTCCTTCCGCTTAATCCCGATTTACGGCTGATGTGGCTGTCCCTCGCGTGAGCACCACTCAATGCTCGCGCAGCCGCCTTTGCAAGCGGTTTCTATCCAATACCAATCAACGCACATCCCATTTTCGGGCCGGAGGAAAAATGTTACACAGAGTTCGCAGTTATGGACTTCTGCTATTAAGTCTGAGTTTGTTGCTTCTTGCTGTGCCTGCGCGCGCGCAGTTGGGGAATTCGGGCTCGATCGACGGGGTGGTTAAGGATCAATCGGGAGCCTCAGTACCGAGCGCCAAAGTTGAAATTTCCAACCCGGTCACCGGCTTCCACCGGGAGGCAACGACGGATAGCGAGGGCACGTTTCGCTTCAGCAATATCCCGTTTAATCCTTATCATCTGACGGTTACCGCAGGCGGCTTCGCATCTTCGGCACAAGATGTGGATGTTCGCTCCGTGGTTCCGTCGAACGTGCAAATTAGCTTGAAAGTCGGGTCGGCAGAGACCAGCGTGACCGTGCAAGCCAGTGGTCCGGACTTGGTGGAGAACGATCCCAGCTTTCACACCGATGTGGACACCAGCTTGACCGAACGGCTGCCGCTCGAGAGCCAATCGTCGGCGGTGAGTTCCCTGGTTACGTTGGCGTCGCCGGGTGTCGTTGCGGATTCAAACGGGCTGTTTCACGGCCTGGGTGACCATGCAGAGAACTCTTTTAACGTGGACGGGCAGCCGATCACCGACCAACAGAGCAAAGTGTTTTCAAATCAGATTCCGTTGGACTCGATTCAGTCGATTGAGGCTGTATCGGGTGGCCCGCCGGCGGAATATGGAGACAAGACAAGTTTAATTATTAAGGTGACGACGCGCTCCGGGCTTGGGGTGACCACCCCGACAGGCTCCATCTTTACGTCTTACGGCAGCTTCGGTTCAGTCAGCGGCGGCTTCCGTTTGGCCTACGGAGGGAAGAAGTGGGGTAACTTCATCGCGGCAAACGGTTTGAACACCAGCCGCTTCTTGGATCCGCCGGAACATTTTGCCCTTCACGACAAGGGCAATGAGGAGAATGTGTTTGACCGGGTGGATTACCAGGTCACGGGCGCAGACACGATCCACACGAATTTCCAGTACACGCGGTCCTGGTTCCAGACACCGAACACCATCGATAACCTCAACATTGGCATCAACGATCCTGTCACTGGAAATCCGCTGCCAGCACAGGATCAACACGCGAAGATCAGCACGTTTAACATTGCGCCGGTATGGACCAGGCTAATCAGCCCGACCACGCTTTTCACGTTGGGGGCGTTCGTACGGCGTGACGTTTTCGATTATTACCCGAGCCGGAACGTTTTCGCAGACGGGACTGGCCTCATTCCTGGCGGTTCCTCGGCCACCCTCAACCAACACCGGACGCTGACGAATGCAGGCCTTCGCTCCGACCTGTCTTATGTCAAAGGAGCGAACAACATTAAGGTGGGCGCCACATTTCAGCACACGTTTCTGACGGAAAATTTTAATTTCGGAATTACAAATCCGAACTTTCTTCCGTCACAGGTAGGTGCGAATGGTAATCCTTGCTTCGTAAACAGCGTCGCGTTAGCCGCCCCATGCACCGACCTGCTCCCGTTCGACCTCACGCGCGGCGGTACCCTGTTTCCGTTTCGTGGGCACACGGACGTCAAGGAGCTCGGACTTTATGCCCAAGACACAATTACCGAAGGGAATTGGGCGTTCAATCTAGGACTTCGCGTTGACCTGTATCGTGGGATTGTGCACGACTGGCAACCGGAGCCACGGCTGGGCGTCGCTTACAACATTAAAAAGACAAACAGCGTACTGCGGGTATCCTACTCGCGCGTCTTAGAGACGCCGTTCAACGAGAACTTGATTCTTGCCAGCCTGGGAGCAACAAACCCGGTGGTCGTGGACGTTATCGGCGGGTCCAGCTTGCAGGCGCCGATTCGCTCCGGGCAGCGCAATCAGTTCAACGCCGGGTTCCAGCAGGCGTTTGGGAAGTGGGTGGTTGTGGACGCGGATTATCTGTGGAAGTTCACGCATAACGCTTTTGACTTCAGCACATTTGCGAATACTCCTATCTTCTTCCCTATATCCTGGAAGAGCTCAAAAATCGATGGACCTTCGGTTCGTGTGAGCATACCGAATTACCACGGCTTTACGGCATTTGCCGTGTTAGCCCACGTCCGGGCGCGGTATTTCCCTCCGCAGATTGCCGGCCTCGGCGCCACCATCACAGGCGGACAGGTTTTCCGCATCGATCACGACCAGGCGTTCAATCAGACAACTCACTTCCAGTATCAACCCTGGCTAAAACTCCCCTGGATCGGATTCAATTGGCGTTATGACAGCGGGTTAGTGGCCAGCAACCCCGCCCTCGATAATTTCGCAGATGCGTCGAGCTTCCTGGACGCCGACCAACAGACGGCCATCGGGCTCTTTTGCGTCGATGCCGGCGGGGTCACCCATAGCGCGACGCTAACGACAGCTCTGACGCCCAGTAGCTGCGGGCCCAACCCGACGACGAGTGGCGCGAAACTGCTCAATATTGCAGGGCCCACGTTTAACCAAGACCGCAACCCCACGCGCGTCAAACCGCGGAACCTATTCGATGTGGCCGTGGGCGACGATAATCTTTTCCAAGCGGACCGATACAGGTGGAGCTTGCGGTTCACGGTGATCAACCTAACCAACAAGACGGCGGTATACAACTTCCTGTCCACGTTCAGCGGAACGCATTTCGTATCGCCGCGGGCGTATACCGCAGAGTTGGGCTTCCACTTCTAGTTGTATGAATTCCTTAAATCCCGAGGCGGACCGACGTAGGTCCGCCTTCGACTTTTCGGGCGCCTGCAGGTCGCGGTCGTGCCTAATCAGTCTAAATTCCGCGGCGCGGCTTTCTTCTGGCTTCGCGGGTGGTCTTCGCTGGCAGACCTGCGGTTGACCCACACTAGAGATTTTGGTTGTAGGGGACGTTTCGGGCCAAAAGAGGCGCAGTACTGAACGACAACAGTATACCAAAATGGCAGTTACTCTTCCAGATCTAAATCACGGAACGTTTCGCTAGCGGAGCGTGGACCGCATCAGTTGCCGGTCGACGCGCGGTTCAGGTAAGACTTGGCTTGGCTGAGCTCGGCGCGATCGGCTGATTGCGCGGAAATCTCCATTAGCTTTGCGTAATAGGCGTTGGCAGCCGCGGCGTCGCCGGCCAATTGGGCGGCGTGCCCGGCTCCGTAGAGTGAATCGAAGCGATTGGGGGAATTCTTCAGCGCGGCTTTGTATTCGGTGAGGGCTTCGGACGGGCGCTTGAGCTCCAGCAGCATGTCGGCCAGCATTTCGCGCGCGGGCATGGCCAGCGAGTCCAACCCGTCGGCATCTTCGCGTTCCGCGGCGGAGCGCAGCGTCTTCAGCGCTTGGTCGGATTTGCGTTCGGCCAACGCGACCCACGCTTCCACTTCCATTTGCTCGACACTCTTGTCGGGAGTTTTGTTTCCGTGATGGCGTGATTTGCCCCGCTCTTCCGCGCTGATCTCGACAAATTTTGCAAGGTTTTGGCGCGCCGCGGCGACATCGCCCAAATGGGCGGCGGCTATCGCGCGAACTTGGTAAGTTGACTCTTGCGACTCGCGGGGGACTTGCGGAATGGGCAACGCTTCGGCTTCCTTCCAGCGGTGCGACTCGAATACGTTGCGTGCGGCGAACCACGCTTGATGCTCGGCAACCGATTCATCGTCTGCGCCGGGCACATTCTCCAACTCTTTCACCATGTCGCGGGCCTTGGATTCTTGTCCGCTTTGCAAGTAGGAATAATTCAGAAAGTCGAGCGCATGGAATTGGTAGTGCGGCGCGGAGCGATGTTCCTGGGTAGCTTTGGCGGCGGAGGCGGAGGCGGCGATATTTGATGATATGGATTCTTGCCACAGGCCCAGGCGGACGAAGATGTGCGAGGGCATGTGCAGCGCGTGAGAAGAATCCGGAGCGATTTTGGAATAGGCGCGAGCTGCTTCGAGCCCTTGCGGGGCCAATTCCGGCGTATCCGTTGCATGGATCAAGTAATGCGCAGGACCTGGATTATTCGGTGCCTTGCGGCAAAGCGGCTCGAGGATAGCGATGGCGGCCTCGCGGTTCGCTTGCGGCTCCACCTTTTGCTGCTCCGCCAACGCGACTAGAGACAGCGCGTGAAACGCTGCGGCGTTCACGTCATCAGGTGAATTCTTTTGTAATTGCGCGAGAGCTGCCGAGTACGCCTGGACGCGCTGTGTCTCGCTCAATTTCGGATCGGCAAGGTAAAACGCGGCGGCGGCGGCGATGTAGCCGCGTTCGCGTTCAGTGGACGCGCCGGCCGCTTGTGCGCGCTGAATCTCCTCCGCGCCATGTTTCAACGACTTCTCGGAGGGAAATTCCCAGAGCTGCTCGTAATGGGTCATTGCCTTGCCCCAGTAGGCGAGCGCGCACTTCGGGTCGCGCTTGGCGGCATCGCTGAAGGTCTGGTCGGCTTGCTTGTACTGAAACGAATGCAACAGGGCGACGGCGGTTTCTATCGACGGCTGCGCTTCCGGGGCGCAGCTCGTGGGGAAATTCACCTGGCCTAGCTGTGGCGGTGCAGCGCCCTGCGAGCCTGGAACCTTCGGAGCGGGCGTTTCTAGCCAGAGCAGCAATAAAAGCAGGCTCACCAGCAATGGTGTGATGCGCGACATCGGTATGTCTCCTGCTCGCGATTCTACCCTCCCGCGGCCGGTTGCCGTTCCATTTTTGTACAGATCCTTTTGTGGGAGGCTATTTTCTTGGACGCCATTTTGCTGGATGTAGTTGTCGCTCAGAGGCGAGCGCGGGCATTTCCTGCTGGCATCCTGTTAGAATATGGGCCGGAGCGGTACTTCGAAGCAGGTGAGGGAGCGAAAGCTGTTTGAACCAATGACGAATCTCTGAGGTGCTGCGGATAGACAGCCCGTGTGCACGGCCTGTCCCGCTGGCG